>Ga0335394_10002061_pt1 | contig 22483 bp, 10 predicted proteins | sample MAT03_FD_205741 | JGI IMG/M metagenome (GOLD analysis project Ga0335394, IMG submission 205741) | Freshwater microbial communities from Lake Fryxell liftoff mats and glacier meltwater in Antarctica - MAT-03 (spades assembly) (version 2) ...
AAAAAGTATGACGCTTGCTTTTGAAAAAAGATACCAAGAAGAGTTACAAAAAATACAAACTTCAATTGATAAAAAAAACGGCATTAAAAAAGCTGACAAAGTACAGCCGGCGGAGCCATCCAATTTACTGACCTGTCAACCAGCAATACACCTGTGTCTGGCTGGGTATGGACTTTTAGAGGTGGTAGTCCCGCTACATCAACGCTACAAAACCCAATGGTTACTTATCCCACTTCTGGAAAATACGATGTTGTCTTAAGAGTAACAAATGGAACCACTACGATGGTTATAGGCAAACTGAATGCTTCAATCGTAACCGAGTACAGGACTTTCAGAAAATGAAGGATTGGCTGTTGACGTTTTCCAAAATCCTGCAAAAGACTTTCTACACATATCTGGAAATTCAAATGCAGAATACAAAGTCTACAATTTAATCGGTTCTGAATTGCAAAAAGGTTCGTTAAAAGAAGGAGAAATGACAAAAATAGACCTTCAAACACTACCTGCCGGGCTCTACATGCTTACGATTACTAAGGGTAACCAAACCAGGAGTATCAAAGTTATAAAAGAATAAATTTCCTAATTCTTATAAAATTGCTTCGGGTACTAAAAACTATCCCCTGTGTATGATTTTTCTCACTCTGCAACGCGTTGTTCTCTTGAATCATTAAAACCATCCTGTTTCCTTCTGACATCTTTTTTCAATCATTTCTCTAAAAAGAACATGGCAAAGAAAAACAATAAATCAAATAAGCAAACAAAGGAAAAAGATTTTCCTGGCTACCCAATATACTCTGCAAACGAAGACATTTATAGCAAAGCTAAAGAAGAAACGGACTTAGATCCCGAAAATCCAAAGCGTAAAAAAGCTCCGAACGAAAGTCCCGGTATGCCAAACGAAATCAACAATATGAAAGACATGTCTGGAGGCGACTTATGTATTCCGGGCTCTGAATTAGACTATCAACAAGAAAGTATTGGCAGTGAAGACGAAGAGAATAACTTCTACAGTATTGGTGGTGAAGACAAGGAAAGTCTGGAAGAAGATAAAACTCAGTAATAAAATAATCAAATACTTGTAGGTTGATTACATACTTTCAAGCATACACTTGCTGCCATTAATGATTTCTTTGCTGCACTTCTTACCCCCACGGTTATTTGGGTTAATATCAAACGTCTCTCCTTCTTTAAGGGGACTTGGTCCACGAATTAAAATTTTCTTTGCGGCTGATAACTTGGTAAGTGATTCTTTGTCAAGGTCGAAAGTGAAACTGTAATAAGTAATCACACCTGCTGAATATTGAGATGCATATACCTGTGATTGGGGTTTAATATCAGAATTAGTTTTAATTTTTAATATACCTTCGTCATCCAATTTAAATAAAACTTCTGACCCCTCAGGGATCACGCTTGTAATTTGTCCACCAAATGAGATCTTAACGACCATTGTAACTTTTTTGGATTATGTACGAATCCAGCGTTTATTCCAGTAGAAGTGAAAATTTTTTCTCCAGTAAATTCATCTTTGGATTCTTTACATTTTTGTGCATTGTTTATCCCTATAATAAAAATACTACAGCTATAGTTAAAAAAAATCTTTTAGTTTTCATGCTGTGTTTTTTGAGTTTACCAAATCTAACATATTAAAATGAATTTCAAAAACCGAAGTAGTTTAAAATTATAATTACGCATACGTACGTTTAAGCGTTTCTTCTTCGTTAGTATTGATTTCTCTACTTTTAATTTTCCGAAATTATTACTTAAACCTATACGAACTTTTGTGAAGTCGTATGAGTTATTTACGGTCCATTTTTGGTTCTGAAAATCTTCTACCGCGAAGAAATTTTGCGAGCCTCAAAGAGAAAAAGAAAAACAAACCGGATCATAAATTTTAGGCTACAGTAAACCCGCCAGACATAGTTTACCTATACCCGCAGTGCAGTTTTTTTTAATACAATTTTATCTATTGAATTTACCCCTACTATCCTTCAAGAACTTACTTCCTTTATTTTTGCGTTTTACTTTCCCGTTAAAAAGCTTTAACCGTTTTCTCTTTCCAGGTTTTACCTTGGTTGTAACTTTTGTCTGCTCTGGTTTTTTCGAAGATTTAGCATTTGGTGTTTTTGGTGTGGAGCTTCGGTCCCGATTCGCACTTTGAGCAACTGTTATCAAAGTATCAGCGTTAGCTTTAGTTAAAAGAGAATCCACATTTTTTACAGAAGGATTAGACTCTGTAAACTTTAAACTACTATCCTTTAAGTTTTTTCCGGGAGCAGTTGCAATAATAATTTTCTCTTCCTTCTTTTTGCGGGATTGTTCCGATTTACTTTTTGTTAGATGAATAGCCTTAAACTTAACTGACGCAGATTTATTTTCAACAAGAGCTTCCCTTGTATTTTTTACAGCATAACTTTCGGCAGGTGCAACATCCTGAGGCTTTTTATGCTCTTCACTAACTGCGGTAGAAAGAATATATGCGCTTTCCTTTACTGCTGCTGTATCCCGAGTCGAGTAAAAACTCATGAGGCATGCGGATACAGACAGGAGAAATAATAAAAAATTAATTCGGCCTAAAGTAAAAAAAGATTTTTTGTGCATAGCATTCTTCGACACAAGTTCTAAAATCTCTTTGTTTTTGGAATTGTTTTCAAAGTCAAGATTAAGAAAAGCTTCGTTCAATAAGCCGTCCAGCCCTTTTTCTGAAATATGTCCGGGTCTGTTATTTTCCACCGTCAATCTTGTTTAAAGTTTCATTCATATCTTCCAGCAACTTTTTTTTGAGCCTGGCATAATAAACCTTCAGTTGATTCTCAGGCTTATCCACAAATTTGCTGATCTCACTGTAGGGAATATCCTGTCCCCGCATTAATAACAAGACCCTTTCCCAGTCCTCCATTTGGTCTAACAAATCTTGCAGGACATTTAATTTTGGATTTGTATCCACCTGGCTTTCTTCTTTGGCAGACTCAAAATCCACCAACTCCACTTCAAAATTCCGGTTCTCAAACGATCTATTATCCCGGTAATAATTCCGCAGGTAGTTTATATACGTTTTAAAAACGAATGCATTCCGTTTCTGCTCACTTTCGAAACTATACCTGTCTCTAACGTCAGCCATCCTGTAAATCGTTTTATAAACGAGATTCATCGCGTCATCCTCAGGTACATTATAATTCTTCCGGGTATACGCCATTAATTTCGCAGCATAAACTTCATAAAGCTCCTGTATAACCTTTTGAGAGTCGATAGTTATATATATTTCCTTAACGGCAGTATTCATTTACCAGCTATTACCTATAACACCATTTGGTAACAAAATAAGGATAAAACCCCTTATCCCTGAGATCATTTCACTTTTCGATCGGATCTTTAAGGGTTTTATTTAAGGCTTTCGGTAGCTCGGCTTAATTAAATGGCCCAACTTCTTTTCTTCTTTCATAGGTCAAAGCCCAGTAATATCTGGTGCGATGTGCCACGTCGTTTTGATACCTATTGAAGGTTATGATCAAAATTATAAAAGATCTTTACTAACGCTAAACTCCGCAACGGTATTTGCTATCAATCCGTTAACATAACGCTAGCCTTCCCCCAGCGTAAACATTTTTGTATAACGCAGGCTTATTAATACTTCGGGGTTTACAGAGCTATTAGGTGTATATCGGCCGAGCAGCCACGAAGTGATCCCCAGATTGTCATCTGCTTTGACCAGCTAGGATGTATGTAAATTAAGTTCCTGGCGCAGTTTAAAGGCAGTGTTGCCAACATTAGACCGTGGCTATATTTATTAAATACACCTTGCTGTTGGGCTCTGGTAGTAAGTGCCGTAATTGCAATTCTTAAAAAACTTACTAATAAAAAAAAGGGTCTGCAATTTTATCACATCTTCTCTTTTGAATGACTCACATGATTCTAAAATGAATAAATTCAAAGAGACTTATTCTTTTTTCGGATAGAAATACCTATACCAAAAACAATAGGGATCAATTTTACTATGCGTATTGAAGCATTTTTTTTGGACCGACATTTACCATCCCGATAGCTATAGGGAGCCTGCGCGCAATCTGTTCACCCCAATATAAAAATTATTGGTGCTGCATGAAGATGTTATAAAGTTCAGTCAATGCTCAATTTTTTAAATTGCTGTGTATTGTTTTTATCAATCACAAAATAAATACCTTTGTTTAAATTCGAATCCACTTTATTTTCACCTTTTTGTATTTCTGTTTCAAATACAGTTTCACCCATTAGGTTAATGATTTTTATGTTAATATGTTCAATTTCCGATTTTAATGTAAAGCTGCCATCAGTAGGGTTAGGGTAAATTTGAAATTCTGAATTTTCAAATTCGAATTTTACATTCTCAATGCCTGTGCAATCGCTAACATATTGGGTTATCACCGCAGTAGCTTTACAATTATTGGCATCTGTGCCCGTAAGCGTATAAATAGTATTTATGTTTGGAGATATTACAATTGCTGCTGTATTTTCATTTGTATTCCAGGTGTAAGTTGCCGCGCCAGAAGCAGAAAGTGAAATAGCTTCACCTCTGCAAGCAAGTTCTTTACTACTTACAATATTTAAAATTGGTAAGGCATTTACATTTAAAGTTGCCTTAAACATGTCGGTTAAACAGCCGTTTATATCGGCACCAATTACTGTAAAATTAATTGAAGAAATGGGGGTAATTGCAAATACTGAATTGGTAACTGCTGAATTCCAGGTATAGGAATTAGTACCAAAAGCATTAAATACTGCGGTGCTCCCCGAACAAGTAACCGAAGGGCCGGCAACACTCATGGTTGGCGTTAAAAATGAAGTTGCATTTACACCCGTAAATAAAACGCTTGGTGAAACCCAATTAGAAATCGTAGAATTGAGTAGCATATTAGTTAACGTGCCAGTGTTGGCTGAGTTTACAGCGTTTGTTGCAATTGTTACCGTAGAATTTGGAGCTCCAAATAACCCTTGATTAAATTGATAATAAGCCAATAAACCATTTTGTGGTAATGCCAATTCTCCGTTCATGTTGTTTTGAATTTCGGTTATACAAAGGGTTCTGTTCCAAATTCTTACCTCATCAATACTACCATTAAAACAATTACTGTACGTCATTGCTCCACCAATACATATTGAGTTACTAATTGTTGGAAGTGTGCCAATCTGCCCAATAGAGCCAGAGAGACTGCCATTAATATAAATTTTCATGGTACTACCATCCCACGTGCCGGCTAAATGAGTCCAGGTATTTAAAGTTACTGTGCCTACTGCTCCTACTTGCGCATAATTTGCACCGTTATTAATCCAAAAGGTGTAATAGTTATAATCTCTCCGAATCATAAATTGCATTTGATTAAATGGATTATTATAGTTGCCAACAATTTCAGCTATGTTAGTTGTCGTTGTTGGTTTTACCCAAGCTTCTACAGTAATATTCTTTGTATTTGTTAAACTAGAACTTACGCTAGAGCCAACGTTTACATAATCGTTGACGCCATCAAAATTTAAACCATCTGCAAAAATGCCAACTGTTGAAAATGCTACTGAATTGCATCCGTAACTATTTGTACCTACAACTGTATATATGGTAGTGATAGTAGGCGTTACAAATGGGCCTGCTGGTGAAAAAGTATAAGTTACCCCATTATTTGGTGTTAAAGTAACGGACTGGCCTGATGTTATATTGGTGCTACTGATACTCGTAAATGGAAAAATTGCTACTGTGTTTCCTGAAGTTACGCCACCTGGTGTTACCCAGTTCGAAGTGGAACCACTTAAAGAAAAATTGCTTAATGTACCTGTTCCGCTTGATCCTACGGCATTTACCAAGGTTGTATTTGTAGTATTGGACCCGCCTGCAAGGCCTTGATTAAATTGATAATAGGCGAGTAAATTCACATTTGGCAAAGTAATTTCATTATTCATGTTATATTGAATTTCGGCTTGACACAATTGTCTTTTCCAAATTCGAATTTCATCTATACTCCCATTAAAAGCTTCATTGAAAGCATTATTTCCCATATTAATAGGGGATGTTGTGATATTCATATTATGAATAAAATTAGAATAACTTCCTGCTAAAACGCCATTAATATAAAGCAGTAACGAACTTCCATTTGCCCAAGTCATAGCCACGTGCTGCCATGTATTTGCGATAGCAGTATTTGCTCCTGACAGGGCTACTAAAGTGCCTCCAGCCCCAAGCATGGCTTCGTACTTACCATTTACCAACCTTAAAGAAAACTGAGAAAGACCTCCTGGCGTGCCATGGCTGCCAACTATCAGGCTTACAGAATTGGTTGCATTGCATTTTACCCATGCCTCCACCGTTAATAATGTTGAACTTTTTAAAGCCAAAGTAATAGCACTACCAGTATTAACAACACTCGTTGAGCCATTAAAATTAAGTGCTGCTCCAGGTTGCGCATAATACTTATTAGTAGCGATTACAAAAGCTAGAAGCAATGCAATTTTTTTGAGTGTTACAAAAAAAATTTTCATTTTCATTTTTTTAAAATTAAGAACTACTATACCAGAAGTGAATATTGATTAATTAACAGTTAATTTTTATATCGTAAATAATAGTGGTACTCTTTTTTATTCAGTTACTTGAAGCAACTGAGTTTAAAAATCCAAATAGTTTTTCAAAAAAAACCATAAAACAATTAGTTGAGCAAATCTGACTGTATTTCTTTTGAAAACAAAAAAAAAGGTGGTGAAATGCAGCGTTTTGTATTTGAACTGAAATTAAGTTGAACTTAAAAATTAGAGCAAGGCCTCCATCAAACAGCCGATTTAATCCTAGTGCGCAAAGTGATGCCGCTACGGAAAACAGCTCAAACTTATATAACCAACTATTTAAATAATAAAAAAGAGTCCGTAATTTTATCACATCTTCTCTTTTGAATGACTCAAGTGATCCTAAAGTTAATAAATTCAAAGAGAATTATTCTTTTTTCGGACAGAAATATGAAAATCTACTTACCCTTTTTTTGCAATAGGATACAAAAACTAGTTTAACCTGGCAATTTTGCTTTTCCTAAAAGACTAGCATCACAACGTAGTTTTTGGCTATCAATTTGAGTAGTTGTACTATTTGATTTAAAAGTAAGAACCGTTCTGAACTGAATTTGATCTTCGAAAATATATTTTTTGACATCCACGTCTTTTAAATCCATATCTACCGATTTGGCACCTGCTGGAATAGATGCTTTTTCCATCAAAAGCACTTCCGGATTTTTAGCGGATTTAATGTAGATTTTAATACTGTTCACATAATCTAAATTAGACGTTCCTCCAATGCAGGTTACGGTTAGCTTTGTCATTTTTATTTCGCTTACTAAGTCTGTAGTTGTTTTAGCATCCTTAATCTTCTCTACTGATTTACTGTCGATTGGTGGACTTAAGAACTCAGCCTGGTTTTGAGAACTTGATTTTATAACAGTATCAGGAACATTCACCTCGAAGGAATAATCAAATCCCATGGTGGTAAATTTATCGATATCTTTTTTACTACAGGAGAATGCCGTCAGTAACACGGTTAGTGCTACGATTGTACCGCTTACTTTTTTTGCAATTTTAAAGTTTTGATTTTTCATTTTATTTAGTTTATAGATTTGTTTTTTAATTTTTCAGTTCAGGCTCTGCTTTGTCTTTTTTCTTTTGGCATAAATCAAAGCCTAACATTATTTGATGGGTGCTGCCGAGCGATTTGTATATTTTACCTAAGTTGTATTCAAAACTATACACGATTTTAATTTTTGCTAGTTCGGCACCGAAGTTGGCTATTATGCCACTCGGGTAGCGGTATCCCACACCCAAGCTAAACATTTTTTTGTAGCGCGCATTTACCATTACTTCTGGCAAAAAAGCACCACCCGCACTATAGCGTGTTAATAGCCAAGGCATCAATTCTAAATTTTGAGAAAGATTAAATTTATAAGTAGCATATAAGTTAAACAACTGTGGGGTTTTAGAGCTAACATTACCCATATTTTTGTCCGTATTGTACAAATGGTTTACCGATAATCCAGTTTTTAATTCTTTCCATTTCAATTCACCTCCTATTTCACAATCAAAATTATTAGCGCGTAGGATTTGTCCATCGTTTTGCAACACCTCATCGTTCTCGTTGGTAACAACGGCTTTATGGGCATTAAAAGCGGTTTGAAAAAAAGAAACGCCTACTCCCAGATTAAAGGTTGCATTTTTGCTTAAATTTAATTTATAGGCATAAGCCCCCGTTATATTGTTAAATTCCGACAAACCTACAGATTGATGATACACTTTAATGCCCACAGCTTGTTTATCGCCAAAACGTAAATAACTGTTTAATTGGTAGAGCGAAGGGGCGCCGCCTACTTTTAAAGGCTGCGTTCGATAATTTAAATTAGCCTCAAAACAACTACTGCCCATGGCCCCCACGTTTAGTTGCATAAGGTCGTAATTGTAGGTATTAAACTGCACATCGTTTTGCGCAAACGTAGTACTAAATTTTAATAGTAAAACGCAGCTAATAAATTGGCTCAGTAGTTTATTTATATGAAGCATGGTATAGTGTTTAAACATTATTTATTTAGGAGTAGTTACAGTTATAAATGTATCTATTGTTTTATCGTTAGCCAGAGTTAGTACCGCATAATACCAACTAGTACCTTTTGGTAATGTTGCCGGATCGGGATTCCAGTGCCCAAGACTCGAGAGATAAGGACTTACTCCGCCTTGTGGGTTCGTTCTTGTGTTATTTACAACTATCTCTTTAGTCATAACATTGGTGATTTTTAATGATTTAATTACGTCAACTAAATGAGGAGACGTAAATATATAGGACTCCCTGAATGAAGGTAGCCAATAATCATTTTTACCGTCGCCATTTACTGTAATAACATTTGGTAGTATCCAACCTTTGGTTAAATCGTCTCCGTTTACCTGTAATGTAAAATTGGTAGAACAATTTTTTGCTTCGGGATAACTAATTGTTAAAGTATAAATTGTAATGAATACTGGACTAAAGTATACATCTATTTCTGAAGGTATGGAAGGATGAAGTTTTATATATCCTGTTGCTGGTTCTACCTTTGCAAAAGAAATATTGTTTTGACTATAAGTTGCATAAATATAGTTTAAACTTTCTCTATACTCATGAACATTTAATAATGGTGCATTAATAACTCGAGGAAGGGCTATTTCAGGTAATTTTATCACAACCACGCTGCAGGTTGCCACATTTGCTATTACGCAACCCGCAGTAGTGATCCCTTTTACTGTATAAGTGCTATTCGCCGTAGGGCTAACCACGGCTTTACCACCCTCAACAGTAAAAGAACTTACGCCGTTTGGCGCAATAGTAAATGAGGAGCCAGGACAAATTGAGCCGCTGTTCACACTTATTTTTGAGGCGTCTATTACTACACTTGAAGTAGCAAAACCTATACATCCAGAGGCATCGGTACCTGCAAGGGTATAGTTTGTAGAGCTTAGCGGACTTACCACATTGATACCGCCCTGAAGGGTATAAGTAGAGGCACCCGTTGGGCTAATAGTAAAACTTTTGCCGCTGCAAATGGTGCCGCTATTTACAGAGATGTTTATTGAAGTAACATCTACATTTACAAGGCTAACACCAGAAATGCAACCGTTAGCACTAGTACCTACAAGAAAGTAACTTGTGGGTGTTAAAGGCGAAACAACATACGCACCTGCTGTAGGTGTAATCGTGTTGGTTGCTGTTTCAAAGATCGTATACGTAAGTGCCCCTGTTGGCAAAATGGTAAACGACTGCCCGGCACAAATATTACCGTTAGCCGCAGTTACTGTGGGGTTTGCTAATACGGTTACAAAACAAGTAGCTACGTTTTGAGCTAAACAACCTGCCAATGTTGTACCAATAACAGTAAAACTCATGTTTGATGTTGGGCTCACAACCGAATTACCACCTTGAACCGTAAAGGAACTTGCCCCAATAGGCACAATGGTAAAACTAGCACCCTTACACACCGTACCGCTTGCAACACCAATTGTTGGGCTATTTTGTACAATTACACTTATTGTGGTAGGGCTTATGGATACACAGCCATTGGTATTGCTTCCAATAACAGTGTAGTTCGAGCTACTTACAGGGCTTACAATAGCCGAGCCACCTTGTATTGTATATGAATTTGCTCCATTTGGTGCAATTGTAAACGAAGCACCAGAGCAAATAGTGCCGTTCGCTGCACTAACGGTAGGGCTTGCATTTACTGTAATGTTTAAAGAGCCTACTTGCGAAACACAACCATTAACAGCAGTTCCAATATAAAAATATCCAAAACTAGTAAGTGGAGTAACAAGAAAATTAACACCAGTTTGCGTAATAATCTGGTTATTTTGATCAACAACAGAATATGTAGCAGCGCCACTGGGAACAATGCTAAATGTTTTGCCAGAGCAAATGGTGCCACCAGCAGCCGAAACAATTGGTGTAGCACCTACTGTTAGGGTAATACCAGTTCGTAAACTGCCAGAAGCACAGGTTCCACCTTCGGCATAAAAAGTATAAGTACCCGTGGTTAATGTATTAGAAGTTACGTAGGTAGTACCTGTGCCTATAACTGTGGTACTTGCAGAAGTTGCATACCAACTTATGAGGGTGGTGCCGCTTGTGGCGCTCAGTGTGCTACTGTTACCCGAACAAATGCTTTGGTTGGCCGGTATAGTGGCATTAACAGGGCTAGCAGCACTACACCCTGAAAATTTTACCAAAAAGGCATCTGCTAAACTAGAGCCCCCACCGTAAGTAGTTTGATGGCTGCCAGCACTTGCAATAACACCTGTTAACGTGCTTGATGTAACTCCAGTCATGTAAACGTTTCCTGAGCCATCGCTTGTAGCTGATGTGCCATTTTCTGAGTCTACGCCATAATAAGTTCCCCATTGCCTAACACCACTGGCATCAAATTTGGCAATGTAGGCGTTTGTTGCAAAAGCCGCACCAAGATTTGTTTGGTAACTGCCGCTGGTCGCAATAGCACTGCTTAAAGTGGAGGACGTGGTACCTACTAAATAAACATTGTTTGAAGCGTCGGTTGCGCAGCCATAGCCATCGTCTGCATCATCACCTCCATAATAGGTAGCCCATTGTCGAACACCTGACCCATTAAATTTCACTAAAAACGCGTCGTTGTCAAAAGCAGTTACTCCCACACTTTGGTGACTGGCCGCAGTGGCCATAACACCAGTAAGGGATGTAGTTGTAACACCTGATAGATAAACGTTGCCTGAGGCATCGGCAGCGCAAGAATAACCGGTCTCCGAACCACTACCTCCATAAAAAGTACCCCATGTCCTAATGCCTGTGCTGTTACTGAATTTTACCAAATAAGCATCGTAAAACCCACCACCGTGGGTGTTTTGATGGCCACCTGTAGCTATAGCTGCACTGGTAGACGAAGTAACACCGCCCAAATAAACACTTACTGCATCCGCACTACAAGCATATCCGTAATCGAGCCCGGTGCCGCCATAATACGTTGCCCATTGTCGCACGCCACTAGAGTTAAACTTTACCAGGTAGGCATCATTTAAACTGCCACCAAATGTGGGTTGTTGACTTGTTGCTGTAGCAATAACGGTTCCGGTTGCTGATTCGGTGGTTCCAACTAAATAAACATTGCCCGAGGGATCGACGGTACAATTACTATTTTCTTCATTTCCACTACCGCCGTAATAGGTTGCCCATTGCCTTAAACCAGCACCGTCAAATTTTACCAAAAAAGCATCGTCTGAACTGCTGTTGCCCATAACTGTTTGATGCGCTGCGGCACTTGCAATACCAGCCGTTGAACTGGTAATACCCGACATGTAAACATTGCCAGAACCATCCACAGCTAAAGAAGTGCCATTATCTGCATTGGCTCCGCCATAATAGCTGCTCCATAACCGTACCCCGCTGCTATTAAATTTAACCAGGAAAGCATCACCTAATCCTCCGAATGTAGCTTGGTAACTTCCAATCGTGGCAATAATAGTACTTGTATTTAAAGTTGTATAGCCAGTCATATAAACGTTTCCCAATGCATCTGTGGCGCAGTCGTTTCCAGCGTCAAAAGAATTTCCACCATAATAGGTTCCCCAAACGCGCACAGCGGGATCAATTATGTATGGTAAAGTGTTATTTAATTTATTAATTTTAAAACTTAATGTGTTATTTTCTAAAACCCAGGCGCTGCTCAGTAGCTTGTCACCTTGCATTACCAAAGGTGCTTTTTCAATAATAGTACCCAGCGGTGTTTTTATAATGAGTTCACCCGTGAGGCTAAGGGACAGTTGCTTTGCACCGTTTATTTGTAATTTAATTTTTTTGTAGTCGGACCCAGCCGAACACAGATAATCGTACTTTAATTCGCCATCTTTTTGATACCATTTTAAACTGATGCCATCGTACAAATTGCGGTAGGTAATTTCACCGTAACTTTTTACAGTAAACGCGCCTTCGGCAGTGTAAAAATTACTAAACCCACTCAATTCTTGTTCACGCACAATGCTGGTATTCATATTTGAATTTAACCAGTTTATATCTACACGGTAAGTGGTACTTTTATCAATCATTTTCCGTTCTGGAATCAATTTTCTGGTGTTAGCTGATTTAGGAGAAGCCTCCTTCCATTTATCAATTCGATTTAACTGATAACTAATACCATTATTGCGTAAGTGAAACACAAGGCCGTTGTTTTGCCCGCCAAATAGCACGTCGGGGCGAGGCTGATAATTTTGATCAACCACCTGCCCTTTATTCTCAGTAAAACTGATCGTATTTTTGTTTTGATCCGCGTTAAGCTGACTCAATTGCGCTACTTTGCCTTTTTGCGAAAAACCATTTAAGGTTAAGCATAACAGTAAACATGAAGCAATACGTTTTTTATTCATCTTGGTTTTATATTTTGGCATTAAGTAGTGTTTGGCCGAAAACTCCATTTTCGTCGTTGTGTCAAAAAAATAATCGCTCATTTACCCCAGTAAACCTCACAATCATTTTTTTTTTTAACACGCCTCGAAACTGAATTTTTCCCTCCAAACACCTGGTTTTCGGACAGACGCTAAGTAGTTAAATCTTCCGGCAACAAACATATTTTATTCTTTTTACCAAAAGAAAAAATAGGTTTTGAAATGCAATACTTTGTATGCGAAATGCTTTTTGGTTAAATAGCAAAGGCAACAAAGTCTTTTACAAGAACTCCGGAATTAGTAATGACGTTTCGCTTAACTCAGCTTAAAAGAATTATTGCGGGACACAGGAATTTCAATAGAGTCAATGAACACGCTTTTGCTGGTGGTTTTGTTGATTTTTGTGATGTTCACAATAAAGGAACGGTGCGTTTGATGGAATAATTCGGAAGGCACATTTTGTTTAAACCAGTCTAAAGAATTGCGGAGCGTGTATTTTTTTTGCTTGGTATGCAGATGGATATAATTCCCATCACTTTCAACATAGTGAATGTCATCCAGTAGAATTTTAACTATTGAGTACCCATCTTTAAATGTAAAAAAACCAGTTGCAGCGGTACCCAGCAAACTATCTGCCAGCAAGAGTGCCGCATATATTTCGGAGTTTTTATAGGGCTTTGTGATGTATGCAACCGGTTTTGTTTTGACTATTTTTTTGATCATCTCGATATCTGAGTGAGCGGTAATATATATGAACGGCTTCTTCAGTTCCTTATTAATGTACTCGCCAAGTTCTAAGCCATCGGTTTCTTTCTCCATCCTGATATCCAATAAAACAATATCCGGTTTAAATTCGTTTAGCCCAACAATCGCGCCCTTTTTATCGTGCTTCATAGCAACATTTTTAATGCCCAAACCATTTAAGATGTCCTTTAAATCTTCAGCGATCAGCACTTCGTCATCCACTATTAATACCTTTCTTTCCATAGTTCAACTAGTATTTAAACGATACGATAAATTTACAACCGTTTATGTTTTCAAATCTGTGCTCGCCTTTGAGCTGCCTCGAAAAGATGCTTACCAGGCGCATTCCCATTTTTTCCCGCTGTTCAACCGTTTCTTGCATGCCTCCTCCATTGTCCTGAACCGAGTATACGATCTTGTCTGATTCCCGAACAAGAAGTATTGTGATCGTCGGATCCTGAGTGTTCGAAAAAGCATACTTTATAGAGTTAGAAACCAATTCAGAAGTGATCATTCCAATCGCAATAGCCCGTTGAGTGTCAAAAACAACTCCGCTGACATTTACATTAAACCGGATAGGGATACTCTTAGAATTTACCAGCTCATTAATCGAATCAACAAGCTCCAGCAGATACTGCTCAATATTAATTCCCTGCAGTTCGTTTTGGCTGTACAGCATTTCGTGCACTAGCGCCATGGCCTTTATACGGCGTGAAGCATCGTTCAGGGAATATGCTTCTGCCGAATTATCGCTGGAATTGATCTGCATATTGATCAGGGAACTCACAAACTGTAAATTATTTTTTACACGGTGGTGTATTTCCTGTATTAAAATATCCTTTTCTGTGTTTTTTTGCTTCAATGATTTGTTAAATCTGTAAAGGCGGTAAAGCAAATAAACAACCAAAAGAACCAGCAACGACAGGAGCGTGATAAACGTGTAAATGATCAGATTTTCACGTTTTTTCTGACTTAGTATGATCTCTGATTCCTCTAATTTTGAAGAGACGATTGAAAAATCCCTTTTGATCTTATTATTTTCATACTTCTCCTTAATATTGGTAATTCCCAAATCATAGATCCTTTTTAGCGTTTCCATCCTAACGTCGTAATACTTCTGCTGATAAATAAAAGCCCGCGATGTATCTCCTATAGTCAGGTATTCTTTAGCCAAGTCGCTGTAAACATCTTCCAGCGAGAAATCTATTTTTTTCAGATGGACCAGGTGAACTATTTTCGAATACGTCTGAAAAATTAATTTTTTCGGATAATGATAAGCAGAGTAAAGCATAGCCCTGTTTCTCATGGCGCCCAGCGCCTCTTTATCTGCGCCTATCGAGTTCCAAATAGTTTCGGCAATTTGATAACATCTAATTGCTGAATCGGGTCTGTTACTGTTTTTAAATGCATATCCTTTTTCATTTAAAGATATAGCTTCACTACTTCTGTCATTTATTTTTTGGGATAAAACAATTGCTTTGTCCGAATAATAGATAGATGAATCTACACGGCCGGTTTCAATCATGATAGCGGCTAAGCGGTTGTTCAACGAAATAAGAATTGAAGTATCTGCTATTTTTTTTTGCTGGTAAAGGGTAAATCCCTTGCGAATGTATTTTATAGCTTCGTTATATTCCCTTATTTTTCGATAAAATTCTGCAAGATTTAGTACGCAACTGGCAACTCCTTTAGGATTGTCTAATTTTTCATATAGATCATATACTTTTAAAAAAAGACTAAGGGATCTGGTATTATCGCCTTCAAAACTGTAACTGGTAGCCAATATCAGGTTGAGTATCGCCTGTTGCTTTATATCTTTTTTTAGAATGGCAAAAACTAATGTTTGATTAATTATATTTTCTACCTCTTTGTATTTTGATTTGTTGAAATATTGTATTGCCAGGTAAACTCCTCCTTCTATTACTGAAAGCGTATCTTTTTGTCTCGAACTTTCTTTAATAAATTTCTCAGCGTAGTGTATAGAAGAATCAATGACCTCGTACGATTTTGCTTTTTCTAACAGGTTCATCTGCGCATGCGCTTTTAAACATAGGCACCATGCTACAACAAAAGCTATTTTTTTAAGATACACCTGACGTAATGAAAGAGTTTAAAATTAAATAAAACTAATACTTAATTGTGAAGTTTGTTACCAACTACCCGATTTTGTATGTGAGCACTTAATATTTCTGAAGACAGTATCCCTTGTAAGTTTCGCATAAACTTTATGTTCCTCAAAAAAAAAGAGTGAGCGATATGATATAACACAAGAGCCTCGTATTGCCGATTGATTGATAGCAATGCATTTGGAGAGGCATAATTATTTCAGATTGTAATACCAATTCCAAAAACAATACGATTCAATTTTACTACGCTTATTGAAAAAATTGTTTTTTGGATCTGCATTTACCCCGCCCGAACGACCAGCCTAAAAGCATTCTGTCAAGCGTTCAGTCGGGCGAGGCAAATGCCTGCACACAATCTGCCCACCCAAATATAATTTAGCTTTCAGCCTAAATTATATTTAGATTTGGTATAAGAAGTAAGATTTCAAATTTGGTTTACAGCCAGTGTAAATTCTTCATTCTCAACTTATAATTTCATAAAGTATAAAAACGCAAAAAGCCTCGCTATAACTAGCAAGGCTTTTTGACTTTTAAAATTGGCATCGACATACTCTCCCGGGCTTTAGACCAAGTACCATCTGCGCAGGTGGGCTTAACTTCTCTGTTCGGAATGGGAAGAGGTGATCCCCACCGCAATAGACGCCATAAAGGGATCGTTAGGGGTTAGGAGTTAGAAGGTTAAGAGTTAGACGTTGAACGTTTAACTTATAACTACTAACATATAACCAATAACGTTAATAAAATAAAACAATATTGAATAAAGACACAAGAGATTAATTAAGATTTCGGGCCTGAAGTAGAAAGCAAGCTTTCACTTCAGGCTCAATCTTAAAATATTTTTTTAAGAAAGCTTACGGACAATTAGTACTACTCGACTTTGACATTACTGCCTATACATCTGTAGCCTATCAACGTGGTAGTCTACCACGATCCTTATAAAGAAAACTTATCTTGAGGTGAGTTTCGCACTTAGATGCTTTCAGCGCTTATCTCATCCAAACATAGCTACCCTGCGGTGCTTCTGGCGAAACAACAGGTACACTAGCGGTTTGTCCGACTCGGTCCTCTCGTACTAGAGTCAGGGCCCCTCAATTTTCTAACGCCCACAACAGATAGGGACCGAACTGTCTCACGACGTTCTGAACCCAGCTCGCGTGCCACTTTAATCGGCGAACAGCCGAACCCTTGGGACCTTCTCCAGCCCCAGGATGTGACGAGCCGACATCGAGGTGCCAAACCCCCCCGTCGATATGAGCTCTTGGGAGGGATCAGCCTGTTATCCCCAGCGTACCTTTTATCCTATGAGCGATGGCCCTTCCATGCGGAACCACCGGATCACTATATCCTACTTTCGTACCTGCTTGGCTTGTCGGCCTCACAGTCAAGCTCGCTTATGCTATTGCACTCTACGTACGGTTACCAAGCGTACTGAGCGAACCTTTGAAAGCCTCCGATACCCTTTCGGAGGCGACCACCCCAGTCAAACTACCCACCAAACAATGTCCTCTTTGCAGAGTTAGAATTCTAGTAAGTAAAGGGTAGTATTTCACATTTCGGCTCCACAATGGCTAGCGCCACTGCTTCAAAGCCTCCTACCTATTCTACACATCACTTACCCGAACTCAATGTTAAGCTATAGTAAAGGTGCATGGGGTCTTTCCGTCCCGTTGCGGGTAATCAGCGTCTTCACTGATACCACAATTTCACCGAGCTCGTGGCTGAGACAGAGCGGAGATCGTTACACCATTCGTGCAGGTCGGAACTTACCCGACAAGGAATTTCGCTACCTTAGGACCGTTATAGTTACGGCCGCCGTTTACTGGGGCTTCGATTCAAAGCTTCTCTTGCGATGACCTCTCCTCTTAACCTTCCAGCACCGGGCAGGTGTCAGGCCTTATACTTCAACTTTCGTTTTTGCAAAGCCCTGTGTTTTTGTTAAACAGTCGCCACCGCCATTTCTCTGCGGCCTCCATTGCTGGAGGCACCCCTTCTCCCGAAGTTACGGGGTTAATTTGCCTAGTTCCTTAGCCACGGATCACTCGAGCGCCTTAGTATATTCTACTTGACTACCTGTGTCGGTTTGCGGTACGGGTAATACTCACCTGAAGCTTAGAAGTTTTTCTCGGAAACATACTTGGATGCATATCCTCTTGTCTGACGACTCAAGGTACTTTCGACTTTCAGACACCTGGCGGATTTGCCTACCAAGTGTAACCCTACGGTCTTAAACGAACTATTCCGTCAGTTCGTCGCATTTACGTTTTTTCGTCTCTCCATCGCAGTGGTATTAGTACTGGAATATTAACCAGTTGTCCATCGATTACGCCGTTCGGCTTCACCTTAGGACCCGACTAACCCTGAACCGATTATCGTTGTTCAGGAAACCTTAGTCTATCGGCGAATAGGTTTCTCGCCTATTTTATCGTTACTTATGCCTACATTTGCTTTTCTAACCGCTCCAATAGCGCTTACGCAACTTCTTCAACGCAGTTAGAATGCTCCCCTACCAGATAACACTTGACGTGTTAAATCCAAAGCTTCGGTACTATACTTGATGCCCGAGTATCATCCACGCCCAATCGCTCGACCAGTGAGCTGTTACGCACTCTTTAAATGAATGGCTGCTTCCAAGCAAACATCCTGGCTGTCAATGCAATCGGACCACGTTATATCAACTTAGTATAGATTTTGGGACCTTAGCTGTTGGTCTGAGTTCTCCCTCTCTCGTCCGTGGGCCTTAGCACCCACGGGCTCACTGCAGAGTATATCTTATAGCATTCGGAGTTTGTCAGGACTTGGTAGGAATCGCTTCCCCCGCATCCAATCAGTAGCTCTACCTCTATAAGACTTAACCTCTACGCTGTCCCTAAAGACATTTCGGGGAGTACGAGCTATTTCCCAGTTTGATTAGCCTTTCACCCCTACCCACAGTTCATCCGGAAGCTTTTCAACGCTTATCGGTTCGGACCTCCATTGGCGGTTAAACCAACTTCATCCTGACCATGGGTAGATCACAAGGTTTCGCGTCTGCCTCTACTGACTATTCGCCCTATTCAGACTCGCTTTCGCTTCGGTTCACGGACCTTAAGTCCTTAACCTTGCCAGTAAAGAGCAACTCGTAGGCTCATTATGCAAAAGGCACGCTGTCACCCCACTTAAGGGCTCCAACCGCTTGTAAGCGCATGGTTTCAGGTTCTATTTCACTCCGCTGTTCGCGGTTCTTTTCACCTTTCCTTCACAGTACTAGTTCACTATCGGTGTCTTAGGAGTATTTAGCCTTACCGGATGGTGCCGGCAAATTCCTACAGGGCGTCTCCGACCCCGCAGTACTCAGGATACTACTAGGTATAAAATTGATTTCATGTACGGGATTATCACCCTCTTTGATCGGCCTTTCCAAACCTGTTCCATTATCAACTTTAAGTCCACATTGTAGTCCTATAACCCCAGCGTAACCGTAATTACTCTGGTTTAGGCTCTTGCGCGTTCGCTCGCCACTACTTGCGCAATCATTATTTATTTTCTTCTCCTGCTGTTACTTAGATGTTTCAGTTCACAGCGTTTGCTCCTATTGCTAGGTGATACGTCTTCAACGTACCGGGTTGCCCCATTCGGAAATCTTCGGATTAATTCGTATTTGCCAATACCCGAAGCTTATCGCAGCTTATCACGTCCTTCTTCGCCTCTAAGACCCAAGGCATCCTCCATGCGCCCTTATTTACTTTCTTCTTTTTGCTTAGCAATGTAATTAAATACCTCACCAGCACGGTTATGCAGCTTTTGCTCCGCATACCAAAGAATTTTGTTTTTTTAAATGGTTTCTGTCCATTTATCATGTGTTTAACTTCATGATTTTTTAAATAGCTATTATTTCTAATAGTCTATCTGTTGTCACCAAAATTTAATTCTCATTAAAAATTGGCTCTCGTGTCTTTATCAATATGTCAATGAACGTAATTAATTCTCTAAAGAATCAATATGCCTAGAATAACGGAATCGAACCGTGGTCTTATCAAACTTTTAACTGTCTGATGCTCTCCTGTAGAGCCTTATTCCTCATTTTTTTCAATTTAAAATCCTTACCGTTGTAAAGAAATAGTTTTTGTGGAGAATATCGGAGTCGAACCGATGACCTCCTGCGTGCAAGGCAGGCGCTCTAGCCAGCTGAGCTAATCCCCCATTATTTTAAGGGAGTTTATTCAGCTCCTAAAATTCAAGCCTAAAGTAGTCCCGAGCGGATTTGAACCGCTGACCCCTACATTATCAGTGTAGTGCTCTAACCAACTGAGCTACGGGACTGTGTTAATCCTTTCTGCCTGTTGGCCAAGCTCTTTTACCCAGCTCTTGTCTTGGGTTATTCCAAAATTTTAAAAAAGATTGATAAACTTTAATAGTAAGTAATTATATATTACTTGCATAACACCCTTGTTTGAGGGATGGCTCCAGAAAGGAGGTGTTCCAGCCGCACCTTCCGGTACGGCTACCTTGTTACGACTTAGCCCCAATCACCGGTTTTACTCTAGGCGGCGTCTTACGACTACCGACTTTAAATACTCCCAGCTTTCATGGCTTGACGGGCGGTGTGTACAAGGCCCGGGAACGTATTCACCGCGCCATTGCTGATGCGCGATTACTAGCGAATCCAGCTTCATGAGGTCGAGTTGCAGACCTCAATCCGAACTGAGACTATTTTTGAAGATTTGCATCATATTACTATGTAGCTGCCCTCTGTAATAGCCATTGTAGCACGTGTGTAGCCCAGGACGTAAGGGCCGTGATGACTTGACGTCATCCCCACCTTCCTCACCGCTTGCGCGGGCAGTTCCACTAGAGTCCCCGACATAACTCGCTGGCAACTAATGGTAGGGGTTGCGCTCGTTGCGGGACTTAACCCAACACCTCACGGCACGAGCTGACGACAGCCATGCAGCACCTAGTTTCGGGTCATTGCTGACTGACTCCTTTCAGAATCATTCCCTAACTTTCAAGCCCTGGTAAGGTTCCTCGCGTATCATCGAATTAAACCACATGCTCCTCCGCTTGTGCGGGCCCCCGTCAATTCCTTTGAGTTTCACCGTTGCCGGCGTACTCCCCAGGTGGATTACTTATCGCTTTCGCTAAGCCACTAAAAGTTGCCCTCTAGCAGCGAGTAATCATCGTTTACAGTGTGGACTACCAGGGTATCTAATCCTGTTTGATCCCCACACTTTCGAGCCTCAGTGTCAGTTATAGTTTCGTCAGCTGCCTTCGCAATCGGTGTTCTATGACATCTCTATGTATTTCACCACTACATGTCATATTCCGCCAACGGCAACTATACTCAAGACCAACAGTATCAATGGCAATTTCCGAGTTAAGCTCGGAGATTTCACCACTGACTTATCAGTCCACCTACGCTCCCTTTAAACCCAATGAATCCGGATAACGCTTGCATCCTTCGTCTTACCGCGGCTGCTGGCACGAAGTTAGCCGATGCTTATTCTCACCATACTATCAGCTCCCCTCACGAGGGGAGGTTTTCTCCGGTGTAAAAGCAGTTTACGACCCATAGGGCCTTCTTCCTGCACGCGGCATGGCTGGATCACCCTTGCGGGCATTGTCCAATATTCCTTACTGCTGCCTCCCGTAGGAGTCGGATCCGTGTCTCAGTATCCGTGTGGGGGTTAATCCTCTCAGATCCCCTACTGATCGTCGCCTTGGTGAGCCGTTACCTCACCAACTAGCTAATCAGACGCATACTCATCTCTAACCGCCGGAGCTTTTAACCAAAAGTAATGCTACTCTTAGTGTTATGGGGTATTAATCCGGATTTCTCCGGGCTATCCCCCTGTTAAAGGCAGATTGTATACGTGTTACGCACCCGTGCGCCGGTCGCCACCAGTATTGCTACCGTGCTGCCCCTCGACTTGCATGTATTAAGCCTGCCGCTAGCGTTCATCCTGAGCCAGGATCAAACTCTCCATTGTAAAAAAAAGTTTGTCCTTTAGATTTACCATGTATCGCTACACGGAAAACTTGCTATTGCTCATTTCATATTTTATTATCTTAAGGACGTAATGTTGTCTTTTGCAACATCCCTCAAGGGCTAGTTGTACATAAATGTACATTTAAAGCTAATGTGTTTGTTCGTAATACTACTTCTTCGCAGAAGTGAATCACTTACCATTATTGTTTATCAATCTTTTCAATGAACGTCTTATATTTCTTAAAGTCAATCGTTATAGTCCGTAGTATTTAATCCCTACTTCCTTACCTTTCTCCTTTCAAAATGTCAGTCTTAGAACGTGTCCCAACTCTTTTTCCTTCTCTCTCTTCTTCTTTTGTTCGTTTCGGGGGTGCAAAATTACATATTCTTTTCTCTACCACCAAATATTTTTTAATTTATTTTTAAAAATATTTCTTTCCTTCTCAATCAAACCATTCCTTTACTGGCCTCTTTCTCTGCACTCCTTAATAACTCAAAAAACGGGAGGGCAAAAATACTTACTCTTTATCTATTCTCCAAATTTTAATGAAAATTTTCTTCCTTTTTTATTTCACATGAGAATCAACGCTATTAAGACTTACATAGTGTTTGGCCGAAAACTCCATTTTCGTCGTTGTGTCAAAAAAAATAATCGTTCATTTACCCCAGTAAACCTCACAATCATTTTTTTTAACACGCCTCGAAACTGAATTTTTCCATCCAAACACCT
>Ga0335394_10002062_pt1 | contig 22477 bp, 24 predicted proteins | sample MAT03_FD_205741 | JGI IMG/M metagenome (GOLD analysis project Ga0335394, IMG submission 205741) | Freshwater microbial communities from Lake Fryxell liftoff mats and glacier meltwater in Antarctica - MAT-03 (spades assembly) (version 2) ...
TGGCAGATCGAGCAACTGCATCGGGAACTGAAGCAATTAACCGGTTCGGAAAAATGCGAATGTCGCAAGGCGCGTTCTCAGCGCAATCATCTGGCCTGCTGTTATCTGGCTTGGTTGTCGCTCAAGGCTACCCAATGCGGCAAAACGCTTTATGCCGCACAGCACGATTTATTGAGCGACTATTTGCGGGCAGAGCTACGCAATCCGCACATCCCTGCCTTTTTAACCGCCTAAAGCGAAAGTCCTACATATGTGAAAATAGAGTCGTATCCGCTTGGATCAACCAAATTTACTGGATTCCCCGCCGCATAAACATACCGATTGAACTCCATCGGATTTTGGAAATCGTAAGCCCACATATCACGGCTGTTAAAGCGACCCACGCCGGGATCGTAATATCTTGCGCGGAGGCTGTAGAGACCTGTGGACGTATCAAACTGCTGCCCGGTGTAGAGATAATCGGTGTTGGGTGTACCTGTGGAGACCAAAGGCGACGCGCGCGTCGCCCCTACAAAAGATCACAACCTGCGTAAGGTGAGTTAAGTTATCGCTTGCACCCTGTCACTCACTTTGACACGGCATTATAGCAGACGCGTTCCATTTTGAAGCTGGGGGATGCCCGTTGCAAGATCAAGTTCCAAGAAGTCGCTCATCTCTTTCGCCTGCCGCCCGACCATCGACGCGACGGTTTTCACGATTTCTCGTGCTTCCTGCCATGTTAATTCCTGACGATTTCCCAGCCGGTGCGCCGCTGCTTCTTCTGCGATTCCCTGATAATGCAACGCCGTGCGCGGTTGATGGTCGCGCAGATTGGCTTTGGGCGGCAGTTGCAGTTCAGCGCGCAGATAGGCCGCCGTGCGTCCTTAGATTCCTTTGTAAATATCGTCTGTCGCAGTCCCATAATGCCAGCGCGTCAGGCTGATGACGCAGGCCGCAGTCAATGCGGAAACAAATAGATTGCGCTTGACCTTGCCTTCCAGTCGTTCACTTAGCCACTTGGGATCATGCCGCAGCGCATCGACAAATGCCCCCGCTTCTGCCAAGAACTGCTTGATCGCTGCCAGCGCCGGACGCGATTTGGTCGAGCGTAGATTTTGCGCGATGAGATACAGCCCTTTGTCGTGGATAAAATCTCTTTGATAAGTTTTTCCATCACTCGCAACGTATGGCAGAGGTCTAGTTGAGCTAGACATCTGAAATAAACTCTCATTACGTTGCATAAAACTCCAGATTTTTCGTATATCTTCTGTACCTGTTAACCCTCTAATCCAATCCTGCACCGCATAAAAAATATCACCCTCCGCTTCCACATACGCGGGTGGAAAGCCCCATTTCGCCGCGACAATCAGGGGCAGTGGACGCGCATCCTGATTTCCGGCACGAGACAAAGTTGGCAGATCAGAAGTAGACATATAGAATCTCTCCTTATAGTGCATTATCTCTATTCCATTATAGATAAAAAATTACATCTAAGTGGAATTGTAAGCAGTTATATGGAAAAGGTCAAGCAATTGGTCGGCAAAGTGCATTCCAAATTTCTAACGTTATTGTGGGAAAAAGAGCAGCGTGAAAATCGCCGCATTAAAGCGATTGAAATCGCACGAGCAACCAATTTAACCCCAACAACAGTGGGCAATTGGATGCGCGATGATGTGACTAAATTTGACGCGCATGTGCTAGAAGCGTTCTGCGCCTATTTCGATTGCAACATTGGCGATCTGCTGGATATTGTGCCAGAGTCACCAGCTAACGACGCATCAAATTAGAAGAAAATCAAGCGCACCAGAGGATTGTTCTGGTATCGGCATAAATGCCACTCAAAACGTCCCTCGATCTTCATCAATGAGCGACTCTATCGGACGCGCGCCAGGCGGCATTGTCCCAAGCTGGATACGTTCTTCAAGGGTAAGCGCTACAGCATTATCGGGCGCACGATGGGCTGTACTCAACGCACCAGCAGCCATTAATTTAGCACGGGCAGCTTCAAGTGTAGCATTTAGGGATGTTTTTTCAGCCACTAAAGGACGGATAATCAGTTCCACCTCACCTGATGGTACATCTTCCGGCAAATCGACAATCAACTGCTGATCTTGGCTGATACGGGTAGATAATCGTAGGACTTTCGCTCACGCATTTACCCCACCCCTAAATCCCCTCCCCATTGCATGGAGAGGGGACTTCAAGATGCGTTTTTCTCCCCCTCTCCAAGTATTGGAGAGGGAGCCGGGGGGTGAGGTAAGCGAAAGTCCTGTCGAATAGCTTCCACAGCTTATACCTCATTCCAAACTTTCATCTATTCTATCACGCTGCGCCTGCGTCCGTCACTTCATCCCGTCTCAGGCCGCCATCCCTGTTTATAGCATTCCTATTCTTCCGGCGGAAACATCACCGCGCCAAATTTCGACCAATTGGTGTCAGGTGTACAATCATGCCGGATGTTACTGATTGCGAAGGCGGACTAAAGCAACTAGAATAAACTATCCCTCTATCAATAAGGTTATCAGCGTATGCGTGTTCGTGTCGGTTGTAGTATGGTCTATGAAAGTTCGCACCCCACGCCGATGCTGTTAACAGTTGCGCCCCCACAGCAGGACAATCATCGCTTGATCGAAACAAACAGACTGCTTGATCCAGCCGTTCCGCTGCACGACTATATCGACGGCTTCGGGAATCACATCTGGCGGCTGGTCGCGCCCATTGGTACGGTGCAAATTACCTATGATGCACTGGCGGAAGTTCTCCCCATGCCCGACCCCACTTTCATCACATTACCTAAAACGCCTGTCGAATATTTGCCGGATGAGGTGCTGGTCTTTACCTTAGCCAGCCGCCACTGTCCAGTCGATTTATTTATCGATGATGCGTGGCAGCTCTTCGGCGATATTGAAGATGGCTGGACGCAGGTGCAGGCTATCTGTGATTGGCTGCACAGCAATATCACCTATGGGGCAGGCAGCAGCACCGCCAGCACCAGCGGTTGGGAGGCGTATCAGGCGCGGCGCGGAGTTTGCCGCGATTTCGCACATTTAGGCATCGCCTTCTGCCGCGCTCTGAACTTTCCGGCGCGTTATGTCTCCGGCTACTTGCCAGACATCAACGTACCGTTTGACCCCACGCCGATGGATTTTCATGCCTGGTTTGAGGTCTATATAGATGGCGCGTGGCACACGTTTGATGCACGGCATAATCGCCCCCGCACCGGACGAGTCGTGATTGCCAGAGGACGGGATGCGGTGGATGTGTCGCTGGCGACCACTTATGGCAGCGCACAATTGATGAGCATTAAAGTATGGGCAGAGCAAGTGGATGAAGAAGCGCGGCTGGAAGCTATGCCGCTGAAAAATGGACATCTCGCATGAACAAAGACGATTTCTCCGCGTGGCAGCAGGTTGAGTTTATCGATCACAGCACGATTGCTTGGAACAACGTCCGGCGCACATGCTGCCTGTTTTACCAGCGATTTCATTATCACTATCCCGGCCCCATCCGCGATCTTAAACAGCGCTTGGTCGTCGTCCCAGCCGATCAATACGGCACACAGCATGTGCGCGATCATGCGCTGGTCGTCAATCCCTCCCCCATCGCCACGCGACAGGCAGCAGATAAATTCGGCAACCGCGTGCTTGAATTAGAAGTTCCGGAAGCCGATGGTGACGTGTTGTTTGAAGTGCTGATGCTGGTGGAGAGTGAAGCGCTGCCGCCCTATCGCCCCGCGACTTTGCCAATGCGTTCCACGCATGAGATGGATCATTGGTTACAGCCCACCCGCTTGACGACCCCCGATCATGCCATTTATGCCATCGCCCACCAATTACGCCAAGACTCTTCCAGCTCGCATGATCTGGCGCAGCGGATTAATGATTGGGTGTTTCAGACGATGAACTATCAAGGCAGCGTGACGACTGTGGATACGACTGCTGCCGAAGCACTTTTACTCGGTCACGGATTATGTCAGGATTATTCACATCTGATGCTGGCGATTTGTCGGGCGGCGCATTTGCCTGCGCGGTATGTCTCTGGGCATTTGTTGGGCGAAGGCGGCTCTCATGCGTGGGTGGAAGTCTTTTTGCCGACGGAACAGGGTTTGATTCCGTTTGCGTTTGATCCGGTCAACAACCGCCAGCCGCATTTGGGTTATATTACGGTGGCTGTCGGGCGTGATTATCAGGATATTTCGCCCACTTCCGGCAGCTTCACCGCGCCTTACAACGGGCAGTTGACGTGCAGCAAACGCGCCGGATTAACGCTGGTCGAATATCTCAACGGCGAGATTCTCCAATCGCTGCGGATGTAAAACGCCATATGACTAATTTTTAGTGTAATCGAATTTCAATAACAGTGATTTTTATAGTGTAATGGTATTTGTATTGGAAGTTTGCTTATCTCCACCATATATTTCTAAATCCACTCACTTTGCCACGTAACAGGGCTTCTTTGATTAAATTAGACGGAATACCCAATTCTTGAAAAATTAGAATTGTTACAAATGTAGCTAAACTAATAACAGCTTCATTAAGATCCTCACCCTCAAATACCTTCCCTTTCTTTACTATACGATGTGAGTAAAAGTTACGGGTATTTTTTATTGATGTTAAATAGTCATCTATTTTTCCTTCTCCAATATGTACTTGAAGCTCACCCTGTAAATTATCGTACATCTCTTTAAGGCGTTCTTTTAGCGAACATGCTTCTGGTTTTCCTTCGTTTTTAAATCGGGTTTTACTTTTGCAATTAGGGTGGATTTTCTCATGATAGCTCTCTAGGGCTTGTACTAACGCGAGAAATTCAAACTCAAGAATGCGATGTCCTCTCAGCAAGACACCCAATGCCAAATCAGATAACGTTCTAATAGTTACTTTTTTGTCAAACCAATTCTCAATGACTTTTGGTGTTAGACTAGATAGATGCTCATTCGCTAGCAACATAGAATCAATCGATAAGGAAGTTTCAAACTCTGAGGGACGACTAACAAAACAAATTCGTACTGGCGGTTTAGAGTGATCGCTCTCACTTGCAGATAGCGTAAGAGTATATGTGGGAAATCCCATTAACAAGGATAAAAGATTTCGTAGCTCTTTAACAATCTCGAAGAACCAATTAAGCGGTTGAGAATTGCGTGGCTTAATTTCAAAAAATCCTAATTGTTCCAATTCTAGGCTATATTTTCCTGGTGCATTGAATGAGAAACCGCTTGTAAGCGTCAACCCATATACGAGTTGAAAATCAAGAGGTTTTATTTCTAAAGCAGTTTCTTCTGTTTTTAAGTACTTGATCTGCTCAAGGATGTGTTCCTCATCTTCTTGCGTTGATAGTTTAAATGGGGTGAATATTTGCAACCAATTAGTAAGATTAGAATACGTTACTATTAGAGAGGTAAATTCAATTTCCCCTAAATGAGAATAACAATGCCCAACAAGCAAAAGTTCTGCCCTAAAACGAATAGAATATACTCCTAGTTGGGTAAATTTAATTCCCCCTGTAGTACAATAAAGCAGAGTTATTTCCTCGCCCTCTGTAGTATGCCCACATATAATCTCTGGCTCAAGTAGTTCTTCAAAGTACAAATAATGGTCTTTTGCATCGGTAATTAAAGTTAATCGAATACTTTCTCTTTGCTTGTAATCCAATGTACCATAGAGCCTAATTTCTGGCTTTTCTGGAAGCCACCAATGACCCTCATATCTCTTTGGATCAATCTCGATCAAGATGTACCCTTTCAATTAATAAAAAATCATAAGCCATTAGAAAGTAAGTTTACTTTCTGAACATGACTAATTGGAATTATGGTGCTTCCGCCCCTATAGCACAAATAACGCACTGCGATTTTACGCGGTGTGGGCGCTGCCGAAAAAGTTCAGCACGATCACGCCAGCGATAATCAGCCCGACTCCGACGATGCGCCAGAAATCGACGGTTTCCTTATAGAGCAGCACGCCAACGAAAACCGTCAGCGCCGTGCCAATCCCTGCCCACATCGCATACGCGAGATTTAAGGGAATCTGTCGGGTGACGAGCGATAACAGATAAAATGCCACACCGTAACCGACGATGACGATAACGCTCGGCACGAGTTTGGTAAACCCATCAGAAGCCTTGAGCGAGGCCGTGCCAATGACTTCGCTGATGATGGCGATCATAAGTAGAAGATAGGGATTCATCATGTTCTCTCCGCTGTGATTTTGTATGGGCGTGAATATGGTACATGATAGCATCACGCGACATGAAATCGGTGTATGGGTTCAAAAAAATCGGCATCATTTTTGAACCCTAACTTAACAGCATATCCCAAACTTAAGCGCTGGTCGTTACCGCCTCGCGCACCATCGGCACCACTTCATTCGCAAAAATCTCGATTTGCTTCTGTTCTTCGCCCGCCACAGGCCAGAATAAGAACGTATCTTGACGATGTTCCTGATAAAAGCCGGTGATTTTCTCCGCCCATTCTTTGGCGCTGCCGATTACGAGTCCTTGTCGGCGCGGGATAATTCGGCTGCCGTTGTCGGTGATCGCCCCGGCGATGTTATAAGCGCGGCGGATGTCGGTGGATTTGCGTCCTGCTTCTGCTGCGCCTTCGTCTAACAGGCGATTAATTTCGGGAAGCTGTTCCGGCGGGATATACGACATCGAAACAATTAATCCGTCTGCTGTGCGCCCCGTGAGTTTAACGGCGCGCGGCCCCAGCGAACCTGTCCAGATTCGAATAGGTTGGGTTGGGATGGGCCCAAACTGGACATTATCGACTTGATGGAATTTGCCGTTGAAGGAAAAAGGCTTTCCGGCGCTGTTCCATAGGCCGCGAATCACCGCCATTGATTCCTCAAACGCCTGATAGCGCTCGCCGGGTGTACCGAATTCGCCACCGAAAGCCCTAATCCCCTGTTCGATGCCACCTGCGCCAAGTCCAAGTTCTACCCGCCCGTTGCTCATTACATCCAAGGTCGCCGCCATTTTCGCCAGCATCGCCGGGGAGCGCAGCGGTGTCGTCAGTACATTCGTCATCACGCGCACCCGCTCCGTCGCCAGCGCGAGTCCGGTGATGAACGTCCACGTTTCGAGGAAATTAGCGTTATAAGCGTGATCTTGCACACCGATTAAATCAAGCCCTGTCGTATCAGCGGTACGCGCCAATTGAAAAGCGAGGTTAATCTTATGAGCAGTGGGGTCAATATTTGCGCCGAAAAGCGGCGGAAGTTGGTTTTTCATCTTCATATCCTTTAAACGGACTATAGTCCACTTTATGATATTTAGACGGTTGCGCTGAGGAACATCTTACATCAATTGCCCTGTCGGAGCTGCTCTAATTCGGCCTGCCATTTTGGGACAGCTTCCACAGCAAATACCCTGCGCTCACTCGTCAAAAGCGTTGAAAATGGGATGCGATCTTCTGCATAATGATCGGAATAAGGCAACTGCATGAGGATTTCCCCTTAAAAAGACCTCTTTCTATTAGAACACCAGATCACACACTTAGGACTTTCGCTCACGCATTTACCCCACCCCTAAATCCCCTCCCCATTGCATGGAGAGGGGACTTCAAGATGCGTTTTTCTCCCCCTCTCCAAGTATTGGAGAGTGGGCCGGGGGGTGAGGTAAGCGAAAGTCCTGACACTATAGAACCTGAGTTTCGGACAGTGTTTTCATTCTATCCCCACCCCTAAATCCCCTCTCTACGAAGTGGGGAGGGGACTTAAAGCACCATTGTGAACCGTTTTTCTCCCCTTCGCCATGCAATGGAGAAGGGGTCGGGGGATGAGGACATCATAAAAGTTAATCAAAGTATGCTATCCAAAACTGAGGTTATAGAGGGGCGCACCCAATAGGTACGCCCTACATAAGCCACGCCGCAAACGGGAGGCTCTACCATGTTATTTTGATACGTAAAAAAGGGGTAAACCCCGAATTCTTTAGCCCAATTTTTGTAGGATGCCAACCATTCGGCGCGAGTTGGGGGAATTATCGAGCGGCTGATTTTGGTTGAAGTCGCCATAAAAGTCGATCACTCGTAGGCCGCCAGAAAGTTCTGCAAGGAGATGAATTTCTTGCGCGGAGAGAAAGCGCTCATGCGAGCAATCTTCAATCACGATTTGCTTACCGTGATCGTTGATTCGCATTTCGATTTGCGTAGTGGATACGCCCGTCAGCGGATGAATATAAGGCTTATTGGTCGCCCAGACGATTTCGACAGAAACCCCATCTCGTTCCCCGCTGTAAGTAAACTCACCATAATGCCCATAACTGACATCCGCCGGATGCGTCACATCAACCATATATAAGCCGCCGGGGGTTAGGTTTTGCGCGACGGCCTTAAAATGGGCGATTAAATCGGCATTCGTGTTCAGACAATCAATCCCATCGAACATATTCAGGATAATGTCTACGGGTTCCTCTAGCTGGAAATAGCGCATGTCGGCGGCGAGCCAGGTTACGTTTACGCCTTCGGCACGAGCTTGCTCGTCGGCGAAATCCGTCATTTCCTTGCGTAAGTCGAGGCCAATGGCGCGTCCACCTCGCTTGGCAAAAGTGCGCGCATGATACCCCGGCCCACAGGCCAGGTCGAGCAGTGCGCTAGGACTTCGACCTGTACACTCCATGTAAAGGTTCGTGATGAAATCAATCTCCGGGCTGACATCGCGCTTAAACACGATGTCATAATAGGTCGCACGCTGATACACATGATTGTATTCGGCCATTTTTACACCTCATTTAGGGGATTTTATCTTCACGCGAAATGCGCGAATGAAGTGCCTATAATCTACACCCAATTGAGGATTTGTCACGCGATTGCGTTACTAATTTTTAGAGAAGTTTTAGCGAGAATCAAAAATAGGGACGAAGCGGATGCTTGCCCTATTTTTTGATCGTTTATAGGAAGTTTTAGCGCTTAGGCAGTGGCGGTTTCGGCAACCTGAACGGCTTCGACATCAAGCGTAATGTTGATGTCTTTGCCCACCAGCCAACCACCTGCTTCTAAGGCTTGGTTCCAGGTGAGGCCCCAATCTTCGCGGTTGATTTTGGTCGAGGCGGTAAAGCCAACGGTGGCGGCCTTCGTCCAAGGGTTCGCGTTCTGTCCCAAAAATTCGCCATCGAGCGTTACGGAATGGGTAATGCCACGAATAGTCAGATCACCGACGATTTTGGCGGTGTTTTCGCCAGTGGACTGCACAGACGTGCTTTTGAAGGTCAATTCTGGGTGATTGGGGGCATCGAAAAAGTCCGGGCTTTTTAGGTGATTATCACGGTCAGCCACGCCGTGTTCACGGTGGCGGCGGGGATAATGGCTTCAACCGAGGCGGCGGCGGGGTTCGCCGGATCGTAGGTGATGGTACCTTCAATATCGCTAAAGCTGCCGCGCACGGTGGTAATCATCATGTGACGGACGGTAAAAGCAGCGGTGCTGTGGGTATGGTCAATAGTCCATGTAGTCATCAAAATCGGTGCGAGATAGCCCTGCCTTTAGGCATGGGGAGGTAAGCACCTTAATCCTTTCAATAGTAGCGGACGATAATCCCCGAAGGGAAAGGGAGATTTGCACTTACCTGCTGGCTCTCCCTCAAAGCCTGCTCCGCTTGCGCGGGGTTAAGTTCACCTAGACAATGTTACGGACTGGTTTGGCGTGAGCGACACTGGCTTTTCCCAATCACCTGTTTAATCGCTCACCGCAGAGTTCGGAACTGGTGAGGTATCCCGAAGTGCCTATATTTTCAGTCCTAACGTAGTGCGACTAAGGTCGCACTGAGTCGGGTAAGCATTAGGGCTTTTAAAAGCCCCCGCCTTTAGGCGTGGGGATGCTTACTGTTGTCTCTCCTGTTGAGCGTGTTTATTTAATCGGACTAAAGTCCGTTTTCATAATCCCAATAGTACCGCGCTTCTGCCGAGCCAACCATGAATGTTTGATTAGAAAATGGACTCTAGTCCGTTTGGAGCGTCAGGCGTTCCATCGTGGTATGCAAACCAGCAATGATGCGGGTAATATCGTAGCCTTGCACACGGCGCTGAAAGCGAATGGCGTTTACATCCAGCATGATATACAGCACATCAGCGGCGTAATCCACATCCAGATTAGGATTGAGCTTGCCAAGCAATCCGCGAATGGTCTGCCGCCACCATAAATGGGCGCGGTGATGGATAAAAACCGAGGTCGTTGATTCATCCCCTGAAGCAAGGAGATCATCATGACGAGCGACGAAATGGACAGCTTGTTCCAAGAACCAACGCAAATTATCGCACGGCGTGTTATGTTGGCTTAAACGGCGGAGGGTCTGGTTTTGTAGGTCACGCTGATCTTGATCGAGCAGCGCATAACAGATATCGGTCTTGCTGGTGAAGTGCCGATACAGGGTGCCTTTGCCCACTTGGGCTTCCTGCGCGATCTGCGACATTGTAACCGTTTCTACGCCGTTTTGATGAAACAAGCGTGTGGCGGTTTCCAGCAGCAGTTCCCGATTTTTTACGGCATCGGCACGCGTAGGTCGCGGGTCGGGCATGATGAGATTTTGTTCTTCCATAATGTGTTTTCTTCTTTTGACTTACAACTTATGTTTTTACGACTTAGGCAGTTCAAGAATTTCAAGGGAAACTTCAGTTTTTAGTGATTAGTTTTTAGAAAGAGGCTAAAACTTCGGCTTACTTAAGCATGAACTAATGACTAATAACTGTCAACTGCGTAACTTCTACTTTTATTATAACGCCAGATTGGTTTTGATGGATGCACTATGTTAAGATGATTTGATAGTGAAAAGTCAAGTGTATCCATGACCGACGATAAAAAACCGTTCCGTAAACCTGCTCCACGCCCGCCGCAACGCAAAAGCAACCCGCGTCCGCCGTCTTCCCCTTCCGCGCCGCCGACGACAGGCAATAACAATGTTGCCTCGCGCCGCGCACCTGGTGGATGGGATGCGGTGGCAAGCTGGTACGATGGCTGGGTGGGCAAAGGCGGCAGCGAACATCATAAACGGTTGGCGATTCCGGCGGTGATTGATCTGCTCCAAGCCAAATCTGGTGAATACATTATCGACATCGGCGCGGGGCAAGGTGTTTTAGCGCCCTATATCGCCAAGACCGGCGCGAAATATACCGGAGTGGATGTTAGCCCTAAGCTGCTCGATCTGGCGCGAGAGCATCACGGCAAAAATGGGCGCTTTCTTAAAGCGGATGCCGCCAGCTTACAGACGACACAAGGCATAACGGCGCAGTCTTACGACGCGGCGGTCTTCCTGCTGAGTATTCAGGACATGAATCCGCTGGAGTCCGTGCTGCAATCGCTGGAATGGGTGCTAAAGCCGGGCGGACGTGTCGTGATTTTGATGACGCATCCGGCTTTTCGGATTCCGCGCCAGAGTGGTTGGGGCTTTGATGAAGGGCGCAAACTGATCTATCGCCGGGTGGATCGCTATTTAACGCCGCTTCCCGTGCCGATGAAGCAGCATCAAAGCGGTGTGACGATCAGCTTTCATCGTCCGTTGAGTGATTATATCAACGGTTTGGGTGAGGTCGGCTTATTGACGGATCGCATCCATGAGATTCCCGCGATTGATACGGGCTTAAAGAAGCATCGGGATAAAGCCCAAGAATCCGCCGACGCTGAGATTCCGTTATTCCTAGGGCTGCGAGCGCGTAAGCTGATGCTTACGTGACCTTCGATAAATAATTGCAAAAAACAGTTCTGATATTACTTGAGGCAAACGCTCCCCTCATTCATGCACTATAGAATCCGCATTGTTACGCTAAACAGGTGACTTTCCTCACTGCATTTTATGTAGACCAGTCTGTATAATGGATTATATAAAAGTGAAAAAGCATCCCCACGCCTAAAGGCGGGGGCTTTTAAAAGCCCTAATGCTTACCCGACTCAGTGCGACCTTAGTCGCACTACGTTAGGACTGAAAATATAGGCACTTCGGGATACCTCACCAGTTCCGAACTCTGCGGTGAGCGATTAAACAGGTGGTTGGGAAAAGCCAGTGTCGCTCACGCCAAACCAGTCCGTAACATTGTCTAGGTGAACTTAACCCGCGCAAGCGGAGAAACGAAAGGTAACTTTCACATCATGCAACGTGTATTTGTGCTAGACCGCAACAAACAGCCCCTTATGCCCTGCCATCCGGCGCGGGCGCGGGAACTGTTGGACAAAGGGAAGGCGGCAGTGTATCGCCAATATCCCTTTACGATCATCCTGAAAGAACGGGACGGCGGGGATGTGCAGCCGATTGCCTTCAAAGTCGATCCCGGCAGCAAAACGACAGGCATGGCGCTGGTCGCAGACTTCAAACGGGGTAAACGGTTGATCTGGTCGGCGGAATTAGCCCATCGTGGGCAGCAGATCAAAGATGCGCTGGAATCGCGGCGCTCGTTACGGCGGGGTCGCAGAACGCGTCACACCCGCTATCGTCAGGCAAGGTTCTTGAATCGCCATACACCAAAGGGTTGGCTACCGCCGTCGCTCATGAGCCGCGTAGATAACATCGTGACATGGGCAAACAAGTTAGGCCGCTTTTCGCCGTTGGCCTCTGTCAGTCTTGAGTTGGTCAAGTTCGACATGCAGGCCATACAAAACCCTGAAATCAGCGGCGTGGAATACCAACAGGGCGAATTGATGGGCTACGAAGTCCGCGAATATTTGCTTGAAAAGTGGGGGCGCAAGTGCGCTTACTGTGGGGTGAAAAACGTACCGTTTGAAGTCGAGCATATCAACCCGAAATCGCGGGGCGGGTCAAACCGTGTGAGCAACCTCACTATCGCTTGTCACGACTGTAATCAGAAAAAAGACAATCGGACGGCGGCTGAATTTGGACATCCCGATATTCAAGCGAAAGCCAAAGCGCCTCTGAAAGACGCGGCGGCGGTTAATGCCTCGCGCTGGAAGCTGTATGGCGTGTTCGCTCAGGCGGGTATCCCGCTGGAAATCGGCACGGGTGGGCGCACGAAGTTCAACCGCGTTAAGCAATCCTATCCTAAAGCGCATTGGTTGGACGCGGCTTGCGTGGGTGAAAGTGGGGCGTGTGTCTTTGTTTCGGCTAACCATGCGCCACTACTGATTAAGGCGACTGGACACGGGTCACGTCAGATGTGCCGTACCGACAAATACGGATTTCCGTCGCGCTACCGTTTGCGCCAGAAACGGCACTTCGGCTTTCAAACGGGCGACATAGTACAGGCAAGTGTGCCTACTGGAAAGTATGCAGGTGACTACACTGGACGAGTAGCTTGTCGCGCAACTGGTAGCTTCGACATTAAAACCGAAGTTGGGAAAATCACAACCAAACATAGCAATTGTGTAGTTCTACACCATTCGGACGGCTACACCTATACGAAAGGATTAAGGTGCTTACCGCGAACCTTTGGTTCGCCCCCTTGCCTAAAGGCAGGGGTATCTCGCACCGATTTCGATGAATCCACAAATTCTCATCACAGGCGCACCCGGTAATGTCGGCAGCGAAGTCGTAAACGAATTAAAAAGAAAGGGCATCTCTTTTCGGGTGGGCGTGTTCAACCCTGATGCAGGCCAACTAATCACTGATGAGACGATGGAAGTCGTCCCTTTCGATTTCTTAAAGCAGGAAACGCATCAAGCGGCCTTCACTGGCATTAAGCATTTGTTTCTGGTTAGGCCGCCAGCGCTTTCAAATGTGGAGCGCGATATTGCCCCGGCAGTTCGGACGGCGATTGCTTGTGGTGTCGAACATATTGTGTTTCTTTCATTGCAAGGCGTGGAGAACAACCGGATCGTCCCGCATTACAAAATTGAGCAGCTTATTTTGGCAAGTAGTGTCTCTTACACCTTCCTGCGGGCGAGTTTCTTTATGCAGAACCTCTCCACTACGCAGGCTGCCGAGATTCGTGATCGTAACGAAATTGGGCTGCCTGTGGGTAAAGCCAAAACGAGCTTTATTGATGTGCGCGATATCGCGGCAGCGGCGGTCTGTGCGCTGACGGAAGAGCGGCACCTGAACAAAAAATATACGCTCACGGGCAAAGAAGCGTTGAGCTACGATCAAGTTGCCGATAAACTTTCGTCGGTGCTGGGGCGGCTTATCCGCTATACCAATCCCTCCCTTTTTACCTTTATCAGGCGACAGCTTGCCACAGGCCACAAATTGGGCTATACACTGGTGGTTGCGGCGCTGTATACCATCACGCGGATGGGTAATGCCCAAGAGGTCACGCACGATGTTGAGGCCGTTTTAGGCCGTGCGCCGATCTCATTCGACCAATTTGCTCAGGATTATCGCCGCTCTTGGCAGCCAATTTTGGCAAGTGTAGGCTAACCGCTGCGCTGAGGATTCAAACTAAGGCTATCTGTTATGGTCTCCACACGGGATCAAATCATCCAAACAACCTGCGATCTACTGGAATTTCAGGGCTACCACGCAACTGGATTAAACCAAATCATCAAAGAGAGTGGGGGTCCTAAAGGATCGCTTTATTATCATTTCCCCGGTGGCAAAGAAGAACTCGCGGTAGAAGCGGTGCGTTATATGGGCAGAATTGTGCTGCAACGCATTCGTGAAAATTTAGCTGAAGTGGAAGACCCCGCCGAGTCGATCAGCATTTTCATCAAAAATATCGCGCTCAATGTCGAAAAATCGGGCTATCGTGCGGGTGGCCCCATCACCACCATCGCCATGGAAACGGCATCGACCAACAGAACCCTCCGCGAGGCTTGCCAGATCATTTACAACGAATGGCAGCAAGCCTTTGCAGACAAGCTTAAAACAGGTGGACTTGCCCAACCACGCGCTGAAAGATTAGCCCTACTCGTTATTGCGGCAATTGAGGGCGGTGTCATTTTATGTCGTACTAACCAAAGCCGAATGCCACTAGAGCAGATTGCTGACGAAATCAATCTGCTGGTGAAATATGCTTTGTAGACTTATAGAGAAACGAATACAAACAATTTTTCATAAGGGGCGAGCCATGCTTCCTCCCTACAGTGTACCAATCCGCTTTCATTTACCTATTGACGTTAAGCCGCCGCCTCTCTTTCTGCCCTCACCCCCGGCCCCTCTCCCTCAGGGCGAGGGTAGGCAAACATATAGCGTATATCAAAGTCCTTCTCCATGAGGGAGAAGGATTTAGGATGAGGGCTAACTGCGTAACCTCATTTACCTATTATTTTTTTCTCCGGCGCTTAATCGGGGTGCTGCAAGCGTTAACGTTAACCCGGCTTTCGATCTGTTTCGATCTCTTCCCCTAAAATCTCGACAAACGCCCTTAACTGTGTCACAATAGAGACAAATTGCCCTATTTGTTTAAAAATTACCTCCTTCCGAAAAAGCCAAACCTTGTTTTTTTAAATAGCTAAAAAATGTGCGGTGCGTTTGCATTAGCACGGCTTGATAGGAAGGAAAACTCATGGAACTTTGCGTCATCGAAGGCGACGGCGTTGGTCACGATGTTGTGCCAGCGGCTGTTAGGGTATTGTGTGCAGTGTTGCCAGAAGTCAAAATCCAAACGTTAAACGCAGGTTTCGAATATTTACAGACTCATGGAACGCCCCTGCCGCAAGAGACCATTGATGCTGTGGTGGATTGTCGTGCTGTTTTATTTGGTGCAGCCGGCTCCCCGTCATTCCCGGTAGAGGGCTATTTCTCGCCCATTATTAAGCTGCGCCAAATTCTACAAACCTACGGCAGCGTCCGTCCTACGCGCTATCTTCCGGTAGCCACCGCCCGCGCCGGGGTTGATCTGGTGGTCGTGCGCGAAAATACCGAAGACCTGTACGTCGTTGATGAACATACCGACCCAAGCGGCCATTCCAGTACAGCGCAAAAGCTCATCACACGGGCGGCAACCGAGCGCGTCAGCCACATGGCCTATCAACTGGCGCAGCGGGCAGAACGACAAAAAATCACGATTGTGCATAAAGCCAACATCCTCCCACAGTCCGATGGGCTTTTTCGGCGGGTGGCGTTGGAAGTTTCCGAGCTGTATCCCGATATCGAAACCGACGAACTTTTAGTCGATACAGCGGCCTATTGGATGGTCAAAGACCCCACCCGCTTTGATGTCATCCTCACGTCCAATATGTATGGCGATATTTTGTCGGATATGGCGGCGGCTTGGGGCGGCGGCTTGGGGTTAGCGCCAGCGCTCAACCTCGGCGATGATGCCGCGATTGCCGAGCCTGTGCATGGCTCCGCGCCCGATATCGCGGGGAAGGGAATCGCTAACCCGACGGCGGCCATCTTAAGCATCGGGATGCTGCTGCGTCATCACTGGCAACTGCCCGATCAAGCGCAGCGCATTCAAGATGCTATCCGTACCACATTGGATGGCGGCGGTCATACGGTGGATTTGTATACCGAAGGGGCCATTTCTACCGACGCATTTACGGATCGTGTCATCGCTAATCTAAAGCCACTATGAGAATCATAAAGAAATTTTCACAAATGGCTTTATAACTTTACACAAACGTATGGTACACTACACGTAGCTATCCTAGAGCGTTTTTAAGGTAATCAACGTGACACACAAAGTATTGATCGTCGATGACGACGAGAGTATGCTGCATATTTTAGGGTTAATCTTAGATCGCGCCGGATATAAAACGATTACGGCAGATAACGGCATTGACGCGCTTGATATGGTCAAGCGTTACCGTCCATCGCTCGTTATTCTGGATGAGATGATGCCGGGTATTTCCGGCGGTGAAGTTTGTACGCGAATTAAAGCGGATGAGCTGCTGCGTCATACGCCGGTTGTGATGCACAGCGCGGGGACACAAATCCAAAGCGAGTCTTATTTACGGCGCATTGGGGCGGATGCCGCACTTGCGAAGCCCTGCCCACCGAAGAAAGTCGTCGAAACCGTCGCCAACATCCTCGCGCAAACCGTCTAAACAGCCAACCGTATTATTTGGGGTGGATTTTCTGCGCCGCCCTATCTACGCTGCATCGTTTGCGTTCCTTTCGCGTATACTATCTATAGCATATAGTTATGGAAAGGGGTTGCTATAATGCGCCTACTTAAAGAAATGATGATTATCTTTGTCGGGATAATCTCGGCGATTTATCTGATTAATCCTGGGGCGGGGATACTTGAGTTTATCCCTGATCTTGTCCCCGTGATCGGCAATATGGATGAAGCCGCCGCAACAGGTATTCTCTTGAGCGTCTTCGCCTATTACGGTTTGGATTTGACGAGCATCTTCGGACGGCAGCAGAAACGCAAATCCATGCCTGTCAACAGCCGCCGCCAACCAGACATCATCGTGCAAGAACCAACACGCCCCGCTGAAAAAGAGAAGCGTTAACCACAGCCGTATGATTCAGGATATGGCCTTGAAGCGATCTATCATTTGTCTGATGTTGATGATTCTGTTGGCGGGATGCAATTTGAACACGCCCACCGAAGAGGCATCGCTGGAACCCCTTGCGCCAACCAATGAAGCAGGGGCGACCTTAGCCCCAATGGTAACGGAAATACCTGCTGTCTTGCCCACACGCACCCCTAATCTGACGCTGCCCTTTACAGCTACTCCGGGAAACGCGCCACAAGCCGCTGCAACAACCAATTCCTCTGGCAATCCCGGTATTCAACTCACCAATATCGACGCACTGCCAACCGCAGATACAAGCATCCCCTTCCCGACCACCTATCCCTTCACCTATCCGGCTTCAGTGCGATCAGGCCAAACCCTGCTCATCAATTACACCGCCACGATCTTTAATCCCGGCGTAGGCCGTGTATTCATCGTCGTGCGCGACCCAACAGGGCAAGTTATTTTCCGGCTTATAGTGGAGGCCAGCGCCCAGACGACGGCTGAAGTCCCGATTACGACCACTGGTGAGCATCAAATCCTCGCGGCAACCTCGCAGGGCTATTCCGGCGATTTCGCGCTGACGTATACGACACGTTAAAGCTAAAGCAACCGCAAAGGTCGCAAAGGGAAGAACAATAAAGCCCAGTTTTTTTGTAAGGGGATTGCATTAAATTTGTTTCTTTGCGAACCTTTGCGTTCTCCGCGCCTTTGCGTCTAATCCCTTATTTGGTTGTTTGAAGTCCGATTAAAAGCCTTCTCGCCTATTTCGCGTTACAATTCTGCCAACGCATACATATATGAGTTTCCGCTAGCCTTTATGGAAGATATTTTTCAGCAAATCAAGCGCTTACAACTCGAAATCGGAGATCGAAAAGTCGTCGTTTCGGAAATTGAAGCCGAAGTGCGCGAGTTAGAACGCGAACTGGAAGACTTTACGCTGCGTTATGATAAAGTCGTCCACGCACTGAATCGGTTGGAAGCCGTCAAAAAAGCGATTGGCGACCTTGAACAGGAACGCCGCTTAAAGGCGATTGGTACACCGGCTACCTCATCGCGCCATCGCGCATGGAAAGCGCCCGCCGGATACGTCCCAGTGGAAGAACAACTCCGGCGCAGGCAGCAGCAAGCCGCTATGCCGCGTTCCGACTCGCAAGCAGATTCTCCGGCACAATCGCCAACACAAGTAGCAGACAAAATCGACCTAGAGGCTGAACTCAAACGGCTTTATCGCAAGCTGGCGCGTAAATATCATCCTGATCTGGCGAAGGATGCCGATGATGCCAAGCAGCGTACCGAAATGATGGCGATGGTGAATGATGCTTATGCGCGGCAGGATTTAGAAACGCTCATTTCACTGCAAGATGACTCCGACATGCAGCAGGCCGATACGCCTTTAGCGGTGATGCGGCTGCGACAATTGCAGCAGATCAACCGCGAACTGGCGCGTAAGCTCACCAACCTCAAACAAGAACAGTTTGACCTGCTCCATAACAGCCTCATGGACTTGAAAATCGAGGAAAAGTTGGCCTCTGCCCAAGGTCGTGATCTTTTGGGAGAAATCATCAAGCGCACCGATAATGAATATTGGACGTGTATGGCGCAGTTGGATGCTCTGCAAAAGGATAATTGATTATCTGACGTTACGCAGTTAGCCCTCATCCTAAATCCTTCTCCCTCATGGAGAAGGACTTTGATATATGCTGTGCATTTGACTCCCCTCGCCCTGAGGGAGAGGGCCGGGGGTGAGGGCAGAAACAGCGGCGGTTGCGTAACGTCAGTGATTATACAATCTTTCTTATAATTTTCTTTATTCTTTGTAAATTAATTTAGGTTAAGGGGTGTTGTTATCGGGTATATAATAAAGAAAAAGAACTTTCAAGAGAAAAATCATGAATCAGATGGATTCAGCCTCAATAATCTTCAGCCTCAGCCATCGCGTCATCTTTATTCTTGCTTTATTCTTTATTTATGGGCTGCTGGAACCTTTTTTCAAACGAATTCCGCCACAGCTTCACCCCTATGTCTTTGGCACATTATTCGGCGGTTTTGCGATCCTCAATATGCAAGCGCCCATTTATATTATCCCCGGCGTATTTATTGATGCACGCGGGCTGATGATTGTGTTTGCCGGGATCATCTATGGCTATAAGGCAGCTTTAACCACCACTATAATCGTCATTACTTACCGTTTTTCACTCGCTGGTATCGGCGCGATTCCGGCGGCTGGCTCTGCCTTAACTACTGCCCTTGTTGGCAGTTTGTTTCATCATTACCTACCAAAGTATCGATTTAATCTGGCGTGGTTAGCCGCCATAGGTATGCTCACGGCAGGTATAGCCGAAACCTGGATGCTTATGCTCCCCATCGAAGTGAGATGGGAGATCATGCGTAAAACCTTCTTTAGTATGTTCGTCATGAATACGATCGGCCTTGTGTTATTTGGTCTGTTGATGAAGTATCAGCAGCAGCGCGAAGAAACCCGCCAGGCGTTAGAATCGAGTGAGAAGCGCTTCCGTGCCATTTTCGATAATGCTTATCAATTTACGGGCTTACTCAGCCGCGAAGGGCGCTTTTTAGAGATTAATCAATCCATGCTAGAGGCATTTGGGGTCAAGCGGGAGGATGCAATTGGAGAGTTGATTTATGAGCAGGCGCGTTGGAAGACATCCCCTGAGCAGCAAGCAAAATTCAAGCGGGCCATCGCCGATGCGCTGGAGGGAAAGACCACTCAATTTGAAGCGAACTTATCGGCGATAGATGGCAGCACAATGATGCTTGATTATTCTCTAAAACCCATTACCGATCAGTCCGGGCGCGTTATTCAATTAATCTCTGAAGGCCGCGACATCAGCTATCGCACCTTATTGGAACAGAAAACGATTGACCTAGAAGTGCAGCGCCAGCGTACTGACATCCTCAAGCAGTTTATGGACGATGCTTCTCATCATTTACGCACACCCATCGCAATCCTGCGTACCTCGACCTATATCATGGGGAAATACATCGAAAAAATGCGCCAACAAGTGCGCGAATTTCGGCAAATTCCCGATTATAGTCAAGACTCCCTCATGAGCGATCTCTTAAATAATCTTGATACAACAACACAAAAAATGGCCGAGCGCATCCCGATTTATGATGAAAACCTCACTCGCCTTCAACAGATAGTCGAAGATATGCTTCACCTGATACAGTTGGAAGATCATACTCAGTTTGAGTTTGCGACGGTTGATCTCAATGAGATCGTGAGTATGCTCGTGATCGGCAATTTAAGCCTCACCGAAGATGTGGAAAAACACGTTAGCATCGATTTTATGGCTTCGGAAAACGCACTGCCCGTCAAAATGGATGAATCCTACTTGTTGAAGATGATCGGCTATCTGATGACCCACGCTATACAGGCCATCCACCATGACGGACACATCACCCTTCGCACCTATCAACAGGAAGATATCGCCGTCATTGAAGTGCGCGACGATGGCGCAAGCATCGCCCCTGACCAAATGGCGCTTCTTTTCGAGCGATCCTTCCGCGCACCGGAAGCCGCCGATCAGCGTAGTTATGGCTCTGGCTTACAATTGGCGATTGCCAAGAAGATCGTCGACGTACATCACGGCACCATCGAGGCAGAAAGCGAAGCTGGTGTCGGGAATATGTTCCGCGTCCGGCTGCCGCTTAAGACTCAGCCGAGCGCAGCCCAAAAAAATCGCACAAGCATGATGCTGGCCTAGCCTCGACCTTATCCCCGCCAGCGGACATCATATCTGCCGAAGATGTCATTTCTTCGCTGCCAAATGCCGACTATCTACTGCTTCTCGCTCACCCTGCCACTCTATAATATCCGGCGCACAATCTTCGATCAACTTGGCAATAGCGCTCGAAAGAGTTAGTTCATTTTTGCGAGCATACAAAACCAGCAGATTGTGAACTTGTGGTTCGACTTTTACCGTGATTTTGGTTGTCGCAGGCGCACGTTTTTTCTTTTCAACAGTCATAATTTCTCCTTGTATTCTTATTTTATTTAACTTATTCTCCAATTCAATCTATATAGTGCTATACTACCTGACACTAAAACGTATTAACGCTATTCTATTGAAAAATAGGAGGCAGTCATGAAAGATCAACCTGTTATCGGCGCGAACAACGGCAGCGATATTCGTAAAGTCTGGCATAAGGAAGAATGGCATTTTAGTGTAGTTGATGTCATTAGTTGGGCAACAGGACGTGATTATGATACGGCGAGAAAATATTGGAAAAATCTCAAATCAGAGTTAAAAGCTGATGGGAGTCAACTGGTAAGCAATCCTTACCAGTTGAAAATGCCCGCCGCTGACGGCAAGATGCGCCTGACCGATGCAGGCAATACGCAGGTCATCCTCCGTATTATTCAGGAAATCCCCGGCTCCAAAACCAACGAAATTAAAGATTGGCTGGCTAACGTCGGCGCGGAACGCCTTGACGAAACCGAAGACCCCGAAGCCTACGAAGAAAAAATTATTGCCGAAGACCGGGACGATTCGGACACGGCCTACGTTAAACGGCAGGAACGCCGGATTGCGATGTATCGGGCGATGGGGCGCGATGATCGCTGGATCGCCACTCGTGAATTTGGCATTATTACGCGGCGCGAATTTACATTGATGATTAAAGAAATTTTAGGCAATAAAGCCAATTACGGACAGTTGACCAATGATGTCTATCGCGGGGTGCATCATCGCAATACCCAGCAGTTACGGGCTGATCTTAACCTCAAGGCCAGCCAAAATCCTCGCGACCACATGCACCGCATCGGTTTGTATTACATCGGCATCGCGGAAGAAGCGTGTCAGATCAAAATGCAGCATCTATTAGACGAAGAAGCTGTGCCGTCCAAGATGGTGCGCGAGATTATTATCCTTGTCGCCGGACAAATAGGGATGCAAGCTGATGATTTGGCGCGGGAACTCAAAATCGACCTTGTGACGGGTAAGCCGCTGCTGCCGGGGAATCCCTATTTGCAAATGACGGACGGCGATGGAGCGCAGGCGTAAGGCTAATGATTAGTAACATCAGCTAGGGTTTCGTAGGGACATGGCATGTCCCTACATTATTTTAGGACTTTCGCTTTAGGCGGTTAAAAAGGCAGGGATGTGCGGATTGCGTAGCTCTGCCCGCAAATAGTCGCTCAATAAATCGTGCTGTGCGGCATAAAGCGTTTTGCCGCATTGGGTAGCCTTG
>Ga0335394_10002066_pt1 | contig 22463 bp, 20 predicted proteins | sample MAT03_FD_205741 | JGI IMG/M metagenome (GOLD analysis project Ga0335394, IMG submission 205741) | Freshwater microbial communities from Lake Fryxell liftoff mats and glacier meltwater in Antarctica - MAT-03 (spades assembly) (version 2) ...
GATCAAAGGTACGCATTCCAGCGCTGATTTGGCCCCCATCCAGCTTCCTGCCGGGGCGCGTTATAATGTTGACCACACCAAGAAAAGCATCCGCACCATACAGTGCTGAGGACGGGCCGCGCACAATCTCGATGCGCTCCACGGCCGAGAGGGGGATCAACTCCGGACCGAGCCAGTTCGCAGCATCCGTCTTAAACGAAATCGACTGGCCATTGATCATGACCTTGATCAAGCCACTTTGACTGAACAGGCCGCCGGACACGCCGCGCACGGCTGCATCCGCTACCATGTGATCATCGACGACGTAAAAACCGATCGTGTGTCGGAGCACCTCTTGTACGCTCTCATATCCCCAGAGCCGAATGTCCTCCTTAGTAACGACACTGATAATCGCAGGGGCTTCATCGAGCGATACCGCCGATTTAGTAGCAGTGACCACATCGATCTGCATGAGATCGGCCAGGCTCATTCCAGCAAAGCTGTCAGCCGTGGGGTCGTTCAAATCACCGCCAATGGTTGAATGATCGCCAAACAGCGCTGAATCTGGGGAAGCCGCTCCTTCATCATCAGCTGCTTCATCCTCCGTGTCCGCCGGAGCCTCAGGCTTAGCGCCTTCTTCAGACTCGGTATCTGGCGTTGCTGGTGCCTCTGCCGTCTTAGCGGGCTTAGACTCAGGAGCTGGAGTCTTCTCTGCGGGCGCGGGCGGCACGGTTTCGCCGCTGGTTTCAGTTGCAGTGTCTTGCGCCAAGGACCTACTAGTAGCCGAACCTAAGAGCGCAACCACGGCTCCACCAAGGCGTACGAAACGGTGCATCCTCATCGCTTCTCAACTGACGGACTGCCAGCTACGGGGATTAAGGGCCAACTGCCACAATTGCCGCCTGCGCATTGCGAACTTGCACAACTGTGAACTGCGCAAGTTGTGCAAACCGTACAAACCTCGTTCCGTGCGGAACTCCCTTCCCTCGGAGCTATCCGCACAATTCAGGGAATATTCCCACTGATTCCGCGTGGCACGCCGTGTGCTCTAGGCAGGGCACCGACAAGACTTTGGCGCCTCGTGCGACCAGATTCGAACTAACCCCAAAAGGAGAAACAACACAATGAGAACAGTACTTGGTGGAATCGCAGCAGCAGCAGCGCTCTTAGCGCCTATGGGGTGTAGCTCCGGGGGATCTGGGGACATGCCGGAGAATGTGGGTGAGATCGGGCAAGCACTCGCCTACCAGCCCTTTTACTTGAAGAACCAGAATTTGTTCTGCCGCGTGACGGCAGCAAGCGGCACTGCAGGCCAGCCCACATCCCGCGCTGGCTTGATCAAGTGTGACCTCTCAACGAGCACCGGTGCTCATAGCTTCATGAAGATACCCTCGGGTGGCAACTTCAGATTTCAGGTGGCAACCGGACCGAATTCGGTCGGTATGTACGTGGCCAGGACTGGCAGCCCAAGCCGTATGTCTGGCAATATGTACGTCGGGCTCCCTTTGACCGAGACGAACTGCGGCAACGGCAGCTTTGCGTACCAGGAACCAGCCGCGAGCATGATGGCGTACGACGACACCGGTATCCGCACCTCGGCCGGCACAGGCTGTGGCAACGCGACGAGCGAGTGGACGTGGGTTGCCAACGGGTCATCCATCGAGCAACCGACCGCTTCGGCTGCCAGCACCAACACCAACGCGCCAGCGACGTATTTCTCGACACTCACCACGGCGCGTCAGTGGAAGATGACCTTGCCGGTGGATCTGTTCGGCTCCGGCGCACCGACGGACATTTACGAGAACGAGCTGCCCAACTGGTATCACTCGGATTACTTCTACGCCGCGAACAACTGGATGGTGTTCAAGGCTCCCAATGAAGGCATCACCACCTCTGGCTCAGTCAATGCTCGCTCAGAATTGCGCGAAATGCTGCGTTTCGGCGACGGCTCGATCACCGACATGGCCTCCCCGAGCAACAACTGGGGGATTCTGAGCCACCTCACTGGGTCCACGTTCGCACGAATCGGTGGGAAGCTGAACGCGACGCTCCGCGTGGACAAAGTATTTGCTGGCACCTGCTCCGGCACTTCCACGGCAGCCTGGTCGACGGTCATTGGTCAGATCCACGGCAATACCTTGCCGGCATTCGACGATTCTGGCACGGGCCAAGGCGGCTTCAACAACTCGACGGTCCGAATCCACTACAAGAAGTTCCCAAGCCATGCCAAGGGCTCCGTCTACTGGCTGTACCAGAACAACTGGGCCAAGGGCGACTCGCGGCGCGTCGACAAGTGCTACCCGGTCTGGGGTACTTGCCCTGGCGTCGCTGACGGCACGAGTCCCGCCAATGGTATCGCGCTCGGCGAGGACTTTTCGTATGAAATCGAGGTAGCCGGCAACACCCAGAACGTGAAGTTCACACGTCCTGCCGGCACCCCTGCCTTGGTCACCTTCAGCATGAACCTCGCGAGCACCGGCATCGCCAACGACAACCCCGATGGCTGGAAGTACGACAGCCTCTACTTCAAAGCCGGTAACTACAACCAGTCGAACACGACCACGGCCGGCTGTGCTGGCGGGGGCATGACCACGGCCGCGCAGTATGCCGCCGGACACTTTTCACAGGTCACGTTCAAGGCGCTCACGGTCGGAGCTAGCGGGACGACTGCTGCGGTTTGCGGCAACAGCATCGTGCAAAGCCCTGAAGCTTGTGACGATGGCAACACCGTTACAGAAGCGTGTGCTTATGGCTTGACCAGCTGCACAGTGTGTAGCTCCACCTGCACGAACGTCGCTGGTGCCGTCAAACGCTGTGGTGACACCGTCGTGCAGTCCGCTAACAGCGAACAGTGTGACGATGGCAACGCAATCAACACGGACGCTTGCAGCAACATCTGCAAGACCCCAACCTGCTCGGACGGCATCAAGAACGGCACTGAAACCAGCACGGACTGCGGCGGCGTCAGTGGCGGCGCAACCTGCGCAGCGTGTACTGCAGCGGTTTGCGGCAACAGCATCGTGCAAAGCCCTGAAGCTTGTGACGATGGCAACACCGTCACCGAAGCTTGCGCATACGGCTTGACCAGCTGCACAGTCTGTAGCTCCACCTGCACAAACGTTGCTGGTGCGGTCAAGCGTTGCGGCGACACCGTGGTGCAAACCGCTAACGGCGAACAGTGCGACGATGGCAACACCGTCAACACCGACGCTTGCAGCAACATCTGCAAGACCCCAACCTGCTCGGACACCATCAAGAACCAAAGCGAGTCGGCCGTCGACTGCGGCGGCTCCGGATGCGCTCTCTGCGCAACTGGCATGACGTGTACGGTCGGAACCAGCTGCTCTTCGGGCATCTGCACGAGCGGTCTCTGTGCAGCAGCTGGCGGCGCTGGAACCACCTACCAAGCTGAGACGCTGAGTCTCACAACCGGTTATATCAATGGTAGCTGGGTAGAGATGGAAGACGGTGCCCCTCAGTCTATGACCAAAACGGGCTCGGTTGCTGGTTCTTCTGTGACCGTGCGCTACATGCAAAGCGCAACTAACACCGCGAAGCTCTCGCTCTACATCAACGGTGCCTTCAAGGCGCAGACAGCTGCTCCCTCCGCCACCGCCGCAGACCTAACCTTCGCCTACGCAGTGCCCGCTGGGGCGACCGTCGAAATCCGAACCGATGGCAGTTATGGCTTCAACTTCGACTACATCAAGATCAACCCATAATCACCCAAAACCAAGATCGCGCACTCCGCTCCTCGGTTAAGCGCTAACAATCAGCCGCCCCCTCGCAAGAGGGGGCGGTTTTCTTTTGTTTGTGCAAACCAACGCGAGATCTTCAGACTGGGCTAACTGTGCTACCCTCACGCCTACATGCCAATGAACTCTCGAGATTTGATGGCCCCCGACACTGAGCCGACGGATGAGGAGCTCGCACTCGTCATGCGGGAAGCGAGAGACCTTGCGGTACAGCGGCGCGCCATCGCTGACGCCTGGGTAACGGCTCGGCTGCAGGAAGCATCTGCTTTCGCTCGCGCAAATACACAACCACGTCGGACCGACAAGTCTCGATGACGGCACCGCCCGCTTTGCGCCCTCGGTTGTTGGTCGTGGCGGGACCGAACGGTGCTGGGAAGACGACGATCACAGAGCGCGGACTCGCGCACGAGTGGTTTCACGATTGCGAATACATCAACCCCGATGCCATCGCGCAGGACGAGCTAGGGGAGCGCACCGCTCGGCCCGAAATCAACGCGGCACGAGTGGCTCGCAGAGTGCTTCAAGGCGGGCACGAGGTTCCGATCCGCAAGATTGTCGATCGTTGGGCCCGCTCGATCGCGAACGCAGCCAGCGTCGCCGCCGAGGTGGACCGCTTCTACGTGTACGACAACTCCGTCGACGATCGAGACGCCCAACTCGTGTTGCGTGCCGCCGAAGGCCATGTGGTTAGGGCTTATGCCGATGCTCCGATCTGGGCGGGGCCAATTCTGGAACGCCTCGTTCTGCCCGAATCTTGAACTCAAAGCACTGACGCCGCGGATGATCGGAGCAGCTCAATCTGGCGCTCTTTAGCGCTCTTTCTGCACGATCTAAGAGCACGAGTTTATTTGCCCCCAGTCAAAATCATTCGCGGATCGGCGAAGACTGAGGATCAGCACAGCGTTCTTCCTACGTAGCTGGTGTTCAGACTGGGGAGCCTTTATTTGATGAGAGGGATAGTAAGCATGCTTACTATCTCGATTTGTCCAGGCAGGGCTCGTGAGCAGGCTTGAGCGCGGGCAGAACTGGTTGAATAGCGGTTCCAAAGTCGAAGTAATCACTCGCCTCGCTCTTCGCCCAGAACTTCCGCTCCTCATCTTCGGTCACGAACGCAGGGATAGCCTTCTTATTTTTTGGGGCTCGTTTGCTCATAGATCCTCCGTTCTTGGCTGCGGGTGTGGGGATTGCGTCGGGAGGTTTCCTGGCGCAATCTCCCTCTGATCCTGCCTATGAAGCCTAAAACGTACATTGAAACGAGCGTCATAAGCTACCTGACCGCATTGCCCAGTCGCGATCTGGTGATCGCCGCACAGCAGCAGATGACGATGGATTGGTGGGCCTCTCGAGAAGCCTTTGATCTCTTCGTCTCCGAATTTGTTTTGGAGGAAGCTGGACGAGGTGACGTTGCCGCTGCGGGGCGACGGCTCGGTGGACTTGGGGGACTCCCGTTGCTTGAGGTAACGGCCGAAGCGATCACGCTTGCTGAGGTGCTCGTGAGCAGGGGAGGTTTACCCACAAAGGCTCGGGTTGATGCCTTCCACGTCGCCATCGCTACAGTCCACGGGATGGATTTCCTTTTAACGTGGAATTGCAAGCACATCGCAAACGCCACACTTCGTGGTACTATTAACCACATCTGCCGCGATGAGGGCTACCAAGCCCCAGTCATTTGTACGCCGATGGAGCTTGCGCAGGAGTAAACATGTCGACACCAAACCCGATCATTGAGGAACTTCACCGGATTCGCGAAGAGATCTCTCGCGAGTCGGGCGATGACATGAAGAAGATCGCACAAGCAGTCAATCAAAAGCAGACCAAAGCCAACCCCGAGCTTCATGTGCTCCGGTTGCCGCCGAATCGGGTTCCGCGTGAAAAGAAGGCTTCCTGAGGATCCCGACAGCCGTCTACGCGCAGCTCGGCCACGTCGCCCCCCTTAAACCAAGCCGCTGAGAAACTGCAACGCTGGCATCAGGCGGATCCCTTCAGGCGTCCGAACGTCGCGCGCACCCGCTTTGGCAATCTGCACACACTCACAGTTCGGAAACTTTTCCTTGAAGCAGCGCAAACCCCTATTGGGCGCAGCGTCGTCAAGATTGCACTCCACCGCCAGAATGGGGACTCGGTGTTCGGTCACGATGAAGTCCACCTCGCGCCCATCGATATCGCGAAAGTATCGTAACTCGAGATCGCGCCCCTCCGAATCTTCCTGGAAGCTCACCCACTTCAGAAGATGCACGGCTACGAGGTTCTCAAAGCGCGCACCGGGCGCGTTCACGAGCGTCCAGTCGAGATGATAGTGTTTCCGCTCTTTCTTGACCGCGCGGAGCTTCGGCGCACCAAACGGCTGAACGAGAGAGATAGTAAGCATGCTTACTATCTCGATTTGTCCAGGCAGGGCTCGTGAGCAGGCTTTAGCGCGGGCAGAACTGGTTGAATAGCGGTTCCAAAGTCGAAGTAATCACTCGCCTCGCTCTTCGCCCAGAACTTTCGCTCCTCATCTTCGGTCACGAACGCAGGGATAGCCTTCATATTTTTTGGGGCTCGTTTGCTCATAGATCCTCCGTTCTTGGCTGCGGGTGTGGGGATTGCGTCGGGAGGTTTCCTGGCGCAATCTCCCTCTGATCCTGCCTATGAAGCCTAAAACGTACATTGAAACGAGCGTCATAAGCTACCTGACCGCATTGCCCAGTCGCGATCTGGTGATCGCCGCACAGCAGCAGATGACGATGGATTGGTGGGCCTCTCGAGAAGCCTTTGATCTCTTCGTCTCCGAATTTGTTTTGGAGGAAGCTGGACGGGGTGACGTTGTCGCTGCGGGGCGACGGCTCGGTGGACTTGGGGGACTGCCATTGCTTGAGGTAACAGCCGCTTCCAAGCCCCAGTCATTTACCCCGATGGAGCTTGCGCAGGAGTAAACATGTCGACACCAAACCCGATCATTGAGGAACTTCACCGGATTCGCGAAGAGATCTCTCGCGAGTCGGGCGATGACATGAAGAAGACCGCACAAGCAGTCAATCAAAAGCAGACCAAAGCCAACCCTCCGGCACTTCTCAATCTAAGGCCTTGTGACCCGGAGCTTGACCAACTTCGCGAGCGCGGCCTGCTTGTCGTCGTACGTGACGAATACTCGGCTGCCAAGCGTGAGAGCGCTCGCAACGTGCAACACGTCGAGGGTGCGCGTGCCGAGCTTCGGCGTGTGCTTTCGGCTCAGCTCAGCGGCAAGATCGAACACTCGCCTAAAGGGCACATCCGAGAGTGAAAGGCGCCCCTGCAAGATATCGTCATCCAGATCTAGAATTGCACGCTCTGCGACCTCGGCTTGAATATCTTGGCGAAATACCGCCAGCTGGATGCTGTTCACCACTTCAGCTCTCCCGTGTCGCGTCAGCGGAAGGGCGCCGCGAACGCGTCCACGCCAGCCGCAAAATGCCCGGGAGCGAGGATCGTGCACATAGAGACGCCGAAGCGCGCTCGGATCCACGTAGATCGTGTCAGCGTTCGCCACGATCTGCGTCATCCAGTTTGCGAGCGGCCGACGCCGACAATGGCTTCGGTTGGCGTTGCGTCAGCCGGTCAAAATAGCTCACCGGCTTGAGCGAGGGAGCCACGGGGGCGCAATATCCTCGCAGCACGTAGGCAGGGCGCCCTCGGTCAGTGACGATGAGCTCACCTTCGCGCGCAATGATGCCCTTCAGATACGGGAAGCGAGTTCTCAGATCACGAATGGTGGCAGTGGACACGCGTGAATCATGGATGATTCACAACTGCCCGTCAATTCGCGGTTAAATACCGGTCTGTTTACAATGCGCGCACGCCGTGCCGGCTCCGTGTCCCGCCGTGAGACGCGGCAACAAAAATAGCTGCGCATCATCAACCAAGAGCGTCCCCAATCCTCTGGGAGTTTGATGGCTTGGCTGGGGCCTTGAGCATGCTAGGCTCCGGGCGTGTCTTTCCGAGAGCCTACCGCCCGCATGAGCTATGCCTCATACGTTGCTGCGGAGGCGATAGCCGAGAGCCGTCACGAGTACTGGCGCGGGCTCATTTATGCCATGGCGGGCGGAAGCTTGGAGCATGCTGCATTGGCGTCAGCCCTGGCGCGCCACGTCGAAAATGCCCTTGAGGGCACGGAGCCATGCTGAATCCTGTGGTGATCTTTGAGGTGCTTTCCGATTCTACTGAAGCCTACGATCGGGGAGCCAAAGCGTCACACTATCGACACATCCCTGCACTTAATGAATACGTTTTGGTATCCCAGGCAAAGCCTTGCGTGGAAGTGCAGCGTCGAAACAGCAGCGGCCATTGGGAGATCCACGAGTTTCGTACTGGAGAGCAGGCTTTACTCACGTCGATCGGGGTCGCGCTTTCCGTAGATGAGCTGTATCGAGATCCGCTGGCGAGATAGGCGCGCTCCCAGCTGCCCCGCATACGTCGCGCAATTTGCACAACCAGCGGGCTGTCTAACCTGCTAGTGAGGTGCCGACGGAAATCCTGACCGCTAGGTGCGGCGGATTTTCCGCGACTGACCAAAGGAAAATACAGCGAAATGAAAAGTATATTCAGTAGTACGTTGGCGCTGACACTTCTCGCGCTTGGAGGATGTAGCAGCACGGGCGAGATTGGTTCGGATACGGGTAAGGCGGGAGAGATCAAGCAAGCAATCGCCTACCAGCCCTATTTTCTGAAGAATCAGAATTCGTACTGCCGGGTGACGGCGGCCAGTGGCACTGCAGGATACCCCACATCCCGCGCTGGCTTGATCAAGTGTGATCAGAGCTCTGTCAATGCCTCGGTCCATAGCTTCATGAGGATCCCCTCGGGGAGCAACGTCAAGTTTCAGGTAGCAACCGGACCGGATTCGGTCGGTTTGTACGTGGCCCGGACTGGCAGCCCTAGCCGTATGTCCGGCAACATGTACGTCGGGCAAGCTTTGACCGAGACGAACTGCGGCAGCGGCAAATTTGCGTACCAGGAACCAGGCTCGTCGAGCTGGATGGCGTACGACTCCACCGGGATCCGCACCTCGGCCGGCTCAGGCTGTACCAGCGCCGCCAGCCAGTGGACATGGGAAACCAACGGCAGCTCCATTGAACAGCCCACCGCTTCGGGTACGAGCACGAACACCAACGCCCCCGCGACATACTTCTCGACGCTCCTCTCGCGCGCCTGGAAGATCACGATGCCCGCCGATCTGTTCGGCTCAAGCTCAGCAACGGACATCTACGAGAACGAGCTGGCCAATTGGTACCACTCGAATTACTTCTTCGCCGATAGCAGCACGAGAATGGTGTTCAAGGCGCCGAACGAAGGCATCACGACTTCTGGCTCGGTGAACGCACGCTCAGAGCTACGTGAAATGCTGCGCAACGGGGACGCCAGCATCACGAACATGGCCGATGCGCGCAACAGCTGGTCTCTTGCATCTAATCTCACGGGGACGGCTTACCCCCGGATTGGCGGCAAGTTAAGCGCCACGCTGCACGTGGACCACGTTGCTGATAGCGGCTGCGACACAGCACATTATGGCTCGTTTTCAGTGATTGTTGGGCAAATTCATGCTAACGCTCTACCCAATCCGACCAACGGCGGCTTTGGCAATGAGCCTCTGAAGATCTCGTACAAGAAGCACCCCGGCCACGCCAAAGGTTCCGTGTATTGGACCTATCAGAACAATTGGGCCAAGGGTGATCCGAACCGCACCATCACCTACCGCCCAGTGTGGGGGAAGGTTTCGAGCGACAACACCGATCCGGGCACTGCTGGGGTCTCTCTGGGCGAGGACTTTTCGTATGTTGTGGATGTGGCGGGCAACGTGATGACCCTCACGTTCACGCGCGCGGGCGCGCCCACCATGACCTTCACGCAGGACCTATCCGTCCCGAACAACGGCACGGATAACCCCGACGGCTGGAAATACGACAGCTTCTACTACAAGTCAGGCGCCTACAATCAGTCCAACACGGTCGTTGATACCAGCAACACCAGCGCGGCAGCGTGCGATGGCGCCGGCCTGACCACGGCTCAGCAATACGCCGCTGGCGATTACGCGCAAGTGACGTTCTCGGCACTCACAGTCGGAGCTAGTGGCACTACAGCTGCAACCTGCACGGATGGCATCAAGAACCAAGGCGAATCGGACGTCGACTGTGGCATCACAGCCTGCTCCAAGTGCGTTACGGGCAAAATCTGCACCGTGGGCACCAACTGCGCATCCGGCGTCTGCACGGGCGGCCTCTGCGCGGCCGGCGCTGCGGTGTGTGGTAATGGCGTTAAAGAAGGCACGGAAGCTTGTGACGACGGCAACACCATCGTCAACAACTGCACCTATGGCGCCACCAGCTGCACCACCTGTAACACGACCTGTACGGGCAACGTCGCTGGTAAGATCATCAAGTGTGGTGACACCGTCGTGCAAACCGCAAACGGCGAACAGTGCGACGATGGCAACACCGTCAACACCGACGCCTGCAGCAACACCTGCAAGACCCCAACCTGCTCCGACACCATCAAGAACCAAAGCGAGTCGGACATCGACTGTGGCAATCTCTCCGGAAGCACCATCTGCTCCAAGTGCGTTACGGGCAAAATCTGCACCGTGGGCACCAACTGCGCATCCGGCGTCTGCACGGGCGGCCTCTGCGCGGCCGGCGCTGCGGTGTGTGGTAATGGCGTTAAAGAAGGCACGGAAGCTTGTGACGACGGCAACACCATCGTCAACAACTGCACCTATGGCGCCACCAGCTGCACCACCTGTAACACGACCTGTACGGGCAACGTCGCTGGTAAGATCATCAAGTGTGGTGACACCGTCGTGCAAACCGCAAACGGCGAACAGTGCGACGATGGCAACACCGTCAACACCGACGCCTGCAGCAACACCTGCAAGACCCCAACCTGCTCCGACACCATCAAGAACCAAAGCGAGTCGGACATCGACTGTGGCAATCTCTCCGGCAGCACCATCTGCTCCAAGTGCGTTACGGGCAAAATCTGCACCGTGGGCACCAACTGCGCATCCGGCGTCTGCACGGGCGGCCTCTGCGCAGCAGCAGCTGGCGGAACCACCTACCAAGCTGGCGCAGCGAACATGACATCCAGCAACTGCGGCAACAACGGTGACGGTTGGTGGTGGATGGAAGACGGCGCTAGCAACACGTACATGCAGTGGAGTAGCGTGGCTGCTGGTTCGAGCGTCACGGTGCGGTTCATTAACTGGGGCGAGCCTGGTCCACGTCTCGGCCTCTACATCAACGGCGTCCTCAAGGAGAACCGCGTGGCCCCCGTCAGCACCACCGGAGTAGACGTGGTCTTCAACTACCCTGTCACCGCCGGTCAAAGCGTCAAGGTCCAGAACACCGACATGGCCGAGGGCTTCCTGATCGACTACATCAAAGTCCAGTAATCAACCAAGCCAAAAGCGCGCACTCCGCCCCCTCGGGTTAAGCGCTAACAACCAGCCGCTCCTTCGAAAGAAGGGGCGGCTTTCGTTTTGGTGGTGTGCAGCTTGCTGGGTGGCCCTCGGATTGACAATTTCCCCCGGGGAAAGCAGTGTTCGCGAACGATGCACATGAGGCTTGGGGTATGGGTTGGGGCACTTGGGATATTTGCTGCGGGTTGCGATTCGGCAAAGCTGAAGGAATTCGTTTGGAAATCGGAAGCGCCAGTGGCAACGGTTGCGGCGCCATCACAGGCTTCAGCTTCGGCCAACCGCGTCTCTGTGCCTGCAGCGTCTTCGACCGTTCCCTCCGCTTTACCCGCGCACACCGCGCCGGGAGCGAGTGCGTTGCCAGAGCTACCTCCCTTGGCGCGTGGGGCTCTCGATTTGGTTCCCATCAAGGCAGCGCGGGACTTGGTGGACAAGGCGGAAGCTTCCGAGAAGGCAGGTGCGTTGGAGCAAGCGCTCGCCGAGAATCTGGAAGCGATGAACAGCGATCCGGGGCATCTGAATGCGAGGTACGGCTATGCTCGCGTGTTGGCAAAGCAGGGGCGAATCGCTGATGTGCTGAGCACGTTGGCACCGCTCAAAGCGCTCGGGTGTCCGATGTGCATCGAGCGCTTGATGGCTGCTGCGACGGATCCGGAGTTCGCCTCAGCGCAAAAGGACAAAGGCTTCGTTGAGCTCACGGGTGGTCTCGGAAAGGAGCTCCCTAAGCTCAGCAGCGCGGCCAAGCGCATGGAGGAATGGTTCATGACTACGCAAAACGCCGTCCGACCCGAAGAAAGCCTGTTGGATCCCCGCGCCTTGATCGTGGTCGAAGATCGGAGTCTTAAAGCCCCTGCTCGCTACGTGCAGTTGTTAGGCAACGCCGAATTTCGGAAGTTCCTTAAGGCCCGCTTCCCGAACGGTGTTTATCCTGGAAAGCTGAGCTGCGCCGGTTCTTGCTGCAAGCAAACTTCGCCGCTTGACCTCCGGCTGGCACATCTCACCGAGCTGTGTTTCAAGACGACTGGCTCTGCTGCGGTGCAGCTTTACAAGATCCAAATCGAGGGTGATCCCGCACAGGGCTTCGGTGACGATGGGGAGTAGTGGTTGGAACCTAAAACCCTGCAACCGCACACCCACGCTCTCACCGTACGCTACGGCTTCTGAGCACGACTTGCGCCAGGGAGCCGATGAAATTCTTGACTATTTCAAGCCGCACTTCGGACTCCCGTTCGGGGCGCGGCACGTGAAAGAATAGGCCCTCTTTCCCTAGGTGGGCGAACAAACAATCGGGGGCGACTCGACCGAAAGTGACGGCGTTCAGATTGGGCCACTGTTTGCGCATGGCGCCGAGAGACTCGAATGCGGCTTCGGCTTCGCGCGGGCGGCCGTAGAACAAATCCATATCAAGCACCAGCGTCGGGAATTCATCTTCTGCAGCGAGCAAAAAGCTCGTGACGTCGTCCAGGCTTGAGGTGTGAACCACCGAGAACGCCAACTCGCGTAGCGACGTTTCTAGGCCGTGCTGCACGAGAATATCGCCAGTGATCACGATCGCGAGCTGCGGACGCGTGGGCCAGCTCTCTCGCTCGAAGCCTCCGCGCACTTGGGCTTGCGCGAGATCTGAGGCGTGAACTTGCAGCCTCTCCAGCTCTTCGGGCTGAAAGAAAATGCCAACCCCTTCGCCACTCGGCAGCGTGGGATCGACCAACGCCTTGAAGGCGAATTCGCCTTCGGGCCAAGCCAACAGCTCCGTGAGCATTTGGCGCAGGTGCCAGCGCAACCCCTGAGCCAGCTGCTCGCGCGTGATCACGCCCAATTCCACCAGGATTTGCCCGCTCAATTGGTGCTGATCGGCGCGCGCCTGTTGCAGCAACGCGCGGTGCAACGTATCGAAATTGATCCAGCCTCGTTCGAGGAAAAAGGTTGCCAAATGGCGCCGAGCTGGAATGAGCTGGGCCGTGAGCACATGCCCATTTGAAAAATAGATCTCAGCGCGCCGCCCGATACGAGAAATTTGCAAGAAGCCCGTTTGCGCTGTGAGCGCCAGCACCTCCAGCACATCTTTTAGCCCCACATCCCGAAGGTTGCCCTCAACCGTGCCGGACATGGCTTAGGTGTCCTCGGTATTCAACAGCGTTCCGCCACCAGCCTTGAACAGCTCCAGCAACCCTTTCAAAGTCTTGGTCTGGCGCTCCAGGCGTCGGAACGACAAGCTCGATGACACAGCGCTTGCGGCGTGCGCGGCGAGCAAGTTGAACAGCTCCATGTCGAATTCGTCGAAAGCTGACTTCTGCACGAGCAACTGAAACAACACAATCAGCCCAATCGGCTCATGCGCTACCGTCAACGGCAAAATAGCGATCGGCACGGCTCCGCTCGGCAAATCTGCACCCTCTACCTCCAGGCAGAGCTGCTCTGAGCGTGCTACACGCGATAATAAATTATCCCCGAAAGGCACCGTTTCGTCGGCGGCATCCAGATCGCCTTCACTCGAAACTCTTTTGAACTCACGCCGATCGGCATCAAACAAATAAACCGCAAACTGATCAGCACCGATCAGATTGATGATGATTTCCTCGACGCTGCGAATCACGGCGCCAAAATCGAGCGTGCTGTGAAGCTGCGAGGATGCGACGTAGAGGCTTAGGTAATTGGAATTTTGTTGGGAGAGGCGGTCTACCTCCGCGTTCAGCTCGGCATGGTCAGCGCTTTGCTGGCGAAGGGCGTCTTGCAGCAGGCGGGTTTGGTTGGCTTGGGCCATGTCCCCCAGGGCTGGCGCGTGGAGCGGATCTTGAATCTGGGCCCGTAATTCAGCAAGCTCGCGCGAAAGCCCCTCAACACGCGCTAAAAGTGCGGTATTCTGGTTCTCGAGCTGGCTCGCTAGGCGCAGCCCCTCAGAAAGCAGCTCCGGGAGTGCAGAGTGGGGCATGGCATAAAGAACGGCACAGGCTGACCGTAGTTTACACACGTCGAACAGATGAGCGCGCAAGGACCTGAATCAGACCCGCCGGCCACTAGAAAGCCGCTGACCGTGGACCGCCACCTGGGGTTGCTCCGCCATAAAGCCCTGATGCTGGCGATGGAGTCCAAACACGGGGAAGCCGGGCAACTTCTGCTCGAAGGGCTGGCACTGGATGGGCGCGAATTTGCCCAATTGACGGCAGAGGAGCGCCGCCTCTTCAATATGGCGGCGGCGTACTTCACTAAGGCTGGGGACAACGAGCGGGCAGCGCTCGTCTTTGAGCGTTTAGGTGAGCAACAGCGTGCGGCTTTGTCGCGTTCGATTCCTGCGGCAACTCGCCGAAGGTCTGGCTCCCCGGACAGTGCCCCCCCCACGGGGACCTCCCAAGTACCGCTTCTGATTGAGCGCGCGCTTGAACCACCCTCCATGGCGCCCAACAGCTCCCGAGCCAGCGGGGCGGCACAGGTTCGTGCTGAAGCACGGCAGCTCCTGCTAGCGGACAAGAAGTTGGAAGCGGCTGAGCTCCTCGCTTCCGCCAAGCTGCACTACGAAGCGGCACTGTGTTTTACGAAGGCGGGCGAGGGCTCGCGGGCCTTGTCGCACCTGATGCTCGTCGCTCCCGGGGATGCTCAGTATGCCGTTGCGGCGAAGATGGCGCTTCGCTTCCTCACCAAAATGGGGCGCTGCACGAGCACGCTCGTGGAATATCTTCGGCCTTCGATGGCACTCGGTCCTGAGGCAGTTGAAGACATTCCGCTGTTTCGCAGTTGGAGCGAACTTCTGATTTGGCGCGGCTATTTGAGCGAGGCCCGAGCCACCTTGGAAGCCATTCTCGCCAAATTCCCGAACGATGCAGACTCGCTCGCCGTGCGTGCTCACCTCGACAAGAGTGCTGGCTCAGCCACGATCTACGCCACCGATGATACCCGTGCACCGATGGCGTTTTCGGATCTGGCTGCTCCGCCTTCTTCGCCGTTTACAGAGCGCAGCCCGCAGCACGATCTCCCGCCTAAATTACTCAATCCCGAGCAAGCCGTCGCGACGGCTCACGGACATTTCTCGCAACGCGAGCCGTCCTCAAGCGTGCGTTTGTCGATGATCCCAGCGCCGGGCACTCCCGATCGCGTCGTGTTGCGGCCCGGGGTAGTGGTTGGGGAAAGATTCAAGCTTCAGGCTGAAATCGGGCGTGGTGGAATGGCAACTGTCTGGAGCGCACTCGACCAGGAGCTGGATGAAGAAGTGGCGGTCAAGGTGTTCTCGGGAGATCTTGTCACCCAGGATCACCTGGATGACGCCGTTGCGCGCTTTCGGGAAGAGTTAAAGCTGTGCCGCAAGCTCAATCACCCGAATATTATCCAAGTGTACGACATCGGTATTCATGGCGGCCATCGTTACTTCACGATGGAACTTCTGCGCGGACGCACGCTGGAAGACATCATGGTGGGGCCACTCGAGCCCGAGTGGGCACTCTCCGTGGTCATCCAAGCTTGCAAAGGCCTGAGCGTCGCCCATGCGCGTGGCGTGATCCACCGCGACATCAAGCCCGCCAACTTGTTCGTCACCGAAGAGGGCGTGCTGAAGGTCATGGACTTCGGGATCGCCAAGAGCGATGAGAAGCGGAACAAGACGCAGCTGGGGACGATGGCTGGCACGCCTGCCTACATGCCTCCCGAACAAATCATGGGCTTTAGCACCGTGGGCCCGGCTGCCGATCAATACTCCTTGGGGATCGTGGCGTATGAAATGCTCACGGGAAAGCTTCCGTTCTTCCATGAGGAAATGGTGCCGCTGCTCATGATGCACCGCGAGCAAACGCCAGAGCCGCTCTCACTCCACGTGCCCAATATCCTTCCGGAGTTGAACACTGCGATTCTTAAGATGATCGCGAAAGACCCAGCCGCACGCTTCAAGACGTGCGAGCACGCAGCGACCACGCTGAGCTCGTTTTTCCACCGCGAAACGCCGTGAGCAGCGCTGCGATTCTCGATTTGGGAACGCCCACGCTTCACTGCAACGTGTTTCTCATTCTGAGCGGCGCACTTGCAGAAAGAGTGTCTCAAATGAGGACTGGTTCGGGGGAAACCACTGCGCAATTGCTATAAAATTGCGGGGAAACGCGCTTGGTACGGCCCATGCACAGTCCCTTTACATGTCCCGCCAGCTCGCAGCTTCACCCAGTGTCGTCACCCCGAACCAAAGCGACTGCCGCCAAATCGCTCCTAAAAAAGTTGTGCTCGTGGACGACGATCAGTTCTTCACGCGCAATCTTGAGCGGCTCCTCAAACGCCAGGGTTTCACCGTCGTGACGGTCAAGAGCGCCATCGGCCTTTCAGCGACTGTCGAACGTGAGCAACCGGACCTGCTGCTGCTGGACGTCACCATGCCCTCCCTGAGCGGCGACCGCGCCGCAGACGCTCTCCGCAAGGCTGGCTTGGCAAAATGCCCTATCATCCTGCTCTCCGCGCTGCCTAAAGAGCAATTAGCCGCCACCGCAGCTCGCTGTCAGGCGACTGGCTTCATCTCAAAGGTGCGGCGTGCTGAGGACATCCTGAAAGAGATCGCCCTCGTGCTAGAGCGCTGGGAGGCCTGAGTTCAGGTCTCGGTAACGGGAATACTCGCCTTAGCTGGAACGCGGATCACAAGCTTGGTCTCGATGAACGTGGTGCGAAGCGCATCGATCAGAGCTCCGGCAGTTTGGATGTCCAGCTGTTCAGCCTCTCCCATGTGCTGGAGGGTTTTACAGATGGCCGCCATCCGATCGGTGCCGAGCGCGAGGCAGCTGCCTTTGCACTTGTGAGCAAAGTCGCGAAACTGCTGTGTTTCTCGGGCATTCAAGGCACTCGCCATCTGATCGATCTGCCCAGGCATCAGAGTGAGGAAGAGCTCAATCGCCTTATCGGAGCGCTTTCTCTCTGGATTCAGCAAGGGTTCTGCGCTGAGCGTTGGGTGGCTCTTCGGTGGCGGAGAAACACTCGCTCCATTCTGCGTGAGCGGGCTCCGTGTATTCATGCGGGATGCGGGGGCTTGCATCGAGGGCGAGGCATGGGGGGGATTGGTGAGGATCGCGTCGAGATCAGCTGTGGTGATCAAATCGGGGGGCTCCACCACATCCTCGAACCAGCGATCGAGCATTTTCACCAGCGCGTTCTCGGCCAGAGGCTTACTCAGGTAGGCGTCCATGCCAGCCTCGAGTGCCTTCGTTCTGTCTCCAGGTAGCGCATGCGCCGTGAGTGCGAAAATGGGAATACGGCTCGCAACGCCCGGCAGCTTCCGAATGCGACCCGTCGCTTCATAGCCGTCCATGACGGGCATTTGGCAGTCCATCAGCACAGCATCGTAGTGGCGCGTGGCGACGGCCTTCACCGCTTCTGCGCCGTTGCCTACCACCTCGGGGATGTGGCCAAGCTCGGTGAGCAACTCCACCGCAACCAGCTGATTGACCTCGTTATCCTCGACCACCAGGATCTTGAATCCGCGGTTTCGGCTGCGGAGCGGGCGATGCTTACCGGAGATCAATTTCTCGGTGATCTTGCCTTCCAGAATGTTCTGGAGGCTGTTGTACACTTCGGAAGTCCGGATGGGCTTGGTGAGGCGCACGTCGGGCTCAACCAGCGTGTCTTCGGCTGAATGAGCGATGATCACGAGCGGGATCCGCTCAGCAGGCCTTTGGTCCCGAAGCTTCTCGACCAGGCGCGAGCCGCCATCTCGAATGATGTCTGAACCGACGATGGCAGCGTCGAAGCGTTTACCTGCCGCCTCTGCTTTCTCGAGTTCCGATACCAGCTGACGCCAGCTACCAGCGCTCGTGCCCAAGTAGCCCCAGTGCAGCAGATGTTCTTCAAGGAGCTTGAGCGTTGTTGCGTTGCTCTCACCCACGAGGATGTTGCGTTTCGTGGGCTTTTGAAGCTTGACGGAGCCTTCCGCCTGCGCGACGTCGAGCGGGATCGAAAAATAGAAAGTGCTACCGACTCCGAGATCGCTCGTGAAGCCAATTTCCCCCTTCATTTTTTCGATGAGACCCTTGCAAATGGCAAGGCCTAGGCCCGTTCCGCCGTATTGCCGCGTGAGCGACCCATCCACCTGCGAAAAAGATTGAAAGAGCTTGTCGTGGTTTTTCGGATCGATACCAATACCGGTATCCCTCACTGTGATGCGCACCATCACGTGATTCCCTGAGCGCGCTTCGCAATCAGCGGTGATCACAATCTCGCCGCTTGACGTAAATTTAACGGCATTGTTGGTCAAATTCGTGAGGATCTGCCGAATTCTGTCCGGATCTCCCACAACCAGCGCCGGCACGCTCGGCGCGACAGCTGGAATGAGCTCGACATGTTTCTCTTCGACACGCGGTGACATGAGCTCGGCGACCTCTTGAATCAGGAGCCTCAAGTCGAAGGTGTCAGCATGGATCTCCAGCTTCTGCGCATCCAGCTTGGAAAAATCGAGCACATCATTCACGATCGTGAGCAATGTATTGGCGGACGATTGGATCGTCTCGACGAAGCGCTGTTCGCGTTTCTCGCGAGGTGATCGCAAGAGGAGCTGAGTCATCCCGATGATGCCATTCATGGGAGTGCGGATCTCATGGCTCATATTCGCCAAGAATTCGCTCTTGATTCGTGCGGCTTCCAGTGCCTGAGACGTCTTTTCTTCGAGATCACGGAAGGCCTTCTGGTTGGCGCCTTGCATGTGATTGAAGGCCGCTGCGAGCACCTCGAGCTCGTCCCCGCTCTCAACCGCAACCCGGGCATCCATATTGCCAGCCGCCACCGAGTTGGCCGCTTCGGTGAGTGTTTTTAGCGGCTGTGTGATGCGCCGCGCTGCCCGTGCCACCATGAACACGGCGCCCGCGGTAATGCCGCACATCATCAGACCGATCAGCAGAAGCACTCGATGCAGATCCTGTTCTGATTGTGATCGTGCGGCGCGGAGGGAATCCTGCAAGCTCGTGAGGCTCACCCCATATCTCACCGAACCTAACAACTCGCCGTCCGCAAAGATGCTTCGGGAAACCTCGAAAACAGGCGAATTGAAGAGCTGCACGTCACGCTCCACGCGATCCGACGATTTGAGAGGCTTCAGCGAGCCCAACGACAACTGCTTCAGAACGTCGTCGTGGCCGGCGGGCGTGTGCTCGGCTGTAAACTTGGGGCTGGCATAGGCTACGGGTTCGCCGTCAGGCGTCACGAACAGCCCGAAAAGCACCGTCTTATCCTCCGTCACCGCGCTATGGATGAGATCCTGAATAGCCGAAAGCGCGTTGTCCTCCGCGAGGCCCTGAAGCGCCAAGGCGTGAGCATCCACCAGGATGCGTGCGCGCGAGAGAACGCTATTTCGCATCTGCGTTTCCAGCGTCGCGAGCTGCTGCTCGGACGACCGCGTGTGAGTCCAGCTGACGAGCCCTGCAGTGGCGATACCTACAAACAGGAAACCACCCACAGTGGGCCTTAACAGTTTGCCACGAAGGGTGGTTTTCGATTTATTTGTCACCGTCATACTCCTTAAACTCAATCCTGCTCAGCGAGCCCTGCCGTCATTTACTCAACGGCTTCGTCAACTCTTTGACGTGCCTGAGCACTTAAGCTGAACATTTTCTCGGCCTGTTTGAAGTTAGCCAGCGTTCGTGTCGAGAGGGGCTGAGCAACACGGAGCTTCGCGCTCGACCAGCGCTTGTCGGCGAGGTCAAAAATCACTCCTGCGGTCTGAACACCCAACGCCGGGTGGTCGGGCACGATGGCGAAGGTGCCGAATGGCTTGCCTAAGGTGAGCAGCTTACGAACCCCCACGATAACGGGGATCACATTATCCTTGAGCTCTGGGAACCAGGCTTGTCGAACCAGCTCCGGGGTCAGGAGCACACTATCATTCAACACCCAAATGGCGTCGACAGCGTCCTCCTTCAGGGTCGCGAGCGCTCGGTCGACTTCCTCGGGCGTAGGCTTATCGCTCACCGCTACGGAAACCAACTGGATGTCCTCGCGCGAGGCCAAACTCTGTTGCCGCTTCAGATAGCCAGCGAAAAACTGCCGGTGAATCACGCCGACGCGTCGAACAGGACGCTGCACGAGCAGGCGCAGCTGCGTGAACAGCGTGACGCTTGGAACTTCGTAGCTGATGCCCGTCACATTGCGCACGTAGCGATATTGCTCACTCAAAAAAGATGTCATCACCACCACGGCGGGCGGGAAGACGGTGTTGGCAGGGCGGCTGCGCTGGAACTCTCGATACAGGGCGAGCACCCGATTATCCATGAGCACGAGCGCCTTGGGTTTCGTTTGTTCCAGCAGTTGAGCGAATTTAGGCACACCGCCACCAGCGTCAAACTCCGAAACCTTGACATCCATTTCTCCTGACAGTTCGTCGGCCAGTGCTTTGAAGACCTCGCGCGTCGCCTCAAGGTTAGGCATGATCACGAGCACTAGGTCTCGCCCTCGACTCGCCGGAGACTGAGGAAAAGGAGCCTCCCCGGCGGACTGCCCCTTGTGCGGAGCACAACCCACGCAGGCAACCACGAATAGGCCCATCGCTAGAATGCGTTTTGTTAGCGCCATGCTTGGATCCCCAGTAAGTTGTTGAGGTTTCCGTTTGCGGATTGGAGCCTGTCCGCTAGTTTCCGACCCCTAGGAGTTGAGGCCCCGATCACAGGGAGCGGAACTTCATTGGGCGCTAGGACTTCGAAAAGTTGCATGTGGGTCTTCTCTCGAAAGCTGGGAACCAGGCGACTCGGTACCAGGATGGCCTCAGCCATTTTCAGCTGCAGCAACGGAAGCAAGTCTTGCAGCTTGGTAACGCGCTGAACCTGTGCGTTCCCGCGCAAGATGCCTTGAACAAACTTCGTAGTGTCGCGACGGCCCAAGATATCGACGAAGCCGACACTGGAAACGCTGTTGATCTTGAGCGATGGATTCGTGGACACCAAGGTGTAGGGTTCGGTCACCTTGCCCGCTCGTGTCCCAGATTTGACGATACTCAGGCCAAGCTGACTCACTACCGGCTCCAAGGCCAAAACTGCATCCGCCGTCGCGAGAGCGCTTTTCACGTCGCCAAACCGTGAAAAGGTGCGAACGTCGACATCGGGGAGCAGTTTTTCAAGCACGCTTTGGAGCAAGCGAAGCTTGGCGTCGAGATGCACAAAAACGACGAGCGTTGCGTTCGCTGCCTCCACATCGCTCGCGCCCAGCAACGCTGCCGAGAAAGCCCCGGCGCCAAGCGCCAGTAGGCGTCGCCTCTGGAAGTTAACCCTGGGGTGGCTCATGTTCGGCATCAATACGGCACCGATACGCACCCATTAAGGGAGCCCCTTGCGCGGGCGAGGAATACTGAATTCCTCCATCCGGTTAATAAGTGTTCGCCGCGAGATACCAAGGAGCTTGGCGGCACGAGTCTGATTCTGCCCGCAGCTTGCCAGCGCTTTTTCTATATCCGGTCGTTCGACTGCGCGCGGATTTGCCCGGAACGCAGCCAGCGTCTGAGTGACCTCAATCGGACCAAATTCGCCCGTAAATTCGAAGTGCAGGTGTTCTGGCTGGAGTTCTCCGTGATCGCACATGAGCAGCGCCCGCTCGACCACATTTTTGAGTTCCCGGACGTTGCCGGACCACGTGTGCCCGAGCAGCGCAGTGGCCGCAGCGGCCGAGATTTGCACCGGTCGCTTGCCGGATTCTGCGCAGACGTTTTGGATGAAGAGCTGCGCCAGCGGGAGGATTTCGGCGCGGCGATCGCGCAATGAGGGAACGTGGATCGATACGGCATTGAGGCGAAAGAAAAGATCGCGTCGGAAGCGTCCCTTCTGCACTTCCTCGCTGAGGTTGCGATTAGTCGCGGAAACGATGCGAATATCTACTTGCCTTGGCGTATTAGAACCAACGCGAAGGACCTTTCCTTCCTCAAGGACACGCAGGAGCTTTGCCTGCAGGCTCTGCGGAAGCTCACCGATCTCGTCTAAAAATACCGTGCCACCGTTGGTAGCTTCGAGCATGCCCGTCTTTGCCTGGTTGGCTCCGGTGAAGGCACCGCGTTCGTGACCAAACATTTGGCTTTCAAGTAACGATTCCGAGAAGGCAGCGCAATTAAGCTTCAAAAGAGGCCCCGAAGCGCGATTGGAGAATTCATGAACGCGGGCCGCTAGCATTTCCTTGCCAACCCCCGTCTCGCCGCTGATGAGAACTGGCAGCGTCGACTTGGCGGCACGCTCGATGAGGTTGAATACGGCGGCCATCGCCAACGAAACAGGCACTTGAGACGGAGGAGCCGACGGCGGAACGGGCGGAACGGTGACCCCTGCCTGCACCCTGCTTAGGGAATGATGCTCCAGCATGAGTACGACGTCGCCGAGACGTAC
>Ga0335394_10002068_pt1 | contig 22456 bp, 19 predicted proteins | sample MAT03_FD_205741 | JGI IMG/M metagenome (GOLD analysis project Ga0335394, IMG submission 205741) | Freshwater microbial communities from Lake Fryxell liftoff mats and glacier meltwater in Antarctica - MAT-03 (spades assembly) (version 2) ...
ATCTCCCCGTTGAAAACAATGACCTGCCGCCCATCCGCCGACGGCATGGGCTGGGCCCCGCCGGCGAGATCTATGATGGAGAGACGGCGATGGCCCAGATGGACGCCGTTTTTTGAATCGGTAAAAAAACCATCCGCATCCGGCCCGCGATGAGCCAGACGTGCGGTCATTCTCTCCAGGTCGGCCCGCTCGCCTTCGCCGACAAATCCGGCGATGCCGCACATTTTAAGCGGCTTTCGGGAACGGGGCGAAGTTCCGGGTTTCTCGAACCAAGTAGATCGATTTGCCCTGCGATTCGTGGAAGGTGCGCGTGGTCATTTCCGCCAGCAGGCCCATAAGGATGCAGATCACGCCGGTCATGAAGGAAAAGACCGCCATCATCGGCAGGGGCGTCTGGGTGAAGAAGTAATTCTCCACATATCGCATGTAGAAGGACCAGATGGTAAAACCGAAGGACGCCGCAAAGAACAGCAAGCCCCAGAATCCGAAAAGATACATCGGCTTGAGCATGTACTTGTCGAGGAACTTCACCGTCATCAGATCCATCAGGACTTTCAAAACACGCTCCAGCCCGTATTTTGACGAACCGGAAGTGCGGGCATAGTGATTAACCGGAATCTCCGTGATGCGTGCGCCATGCCATTTGGCGTAAACGGGCAGGAAACGGTGCATTTCTCCGTAAAGCCGCACCCCCTTGATGAACTCCGCCCGGTAGGCCTTCAACGAACAACCGAAATCGTGCAACGGCACGCCCGAGACCCAGGAAATCAGCTTGTTCGCCATGATGCTGGGGATGTTGCGCTGCAGCGCATTATCCTGCCGGTCCTTGCGCCACCCCGAGCAAACGTCAAACCCCTCGTCCAGCCGGGCCAGCATTTTGGGAATATCTTCCGGATCGTTCTGCCCGTCGCCGTCCATGGGAATCACCACCTCGCCCGAGGCGAAATCGAATCCCGCCATCATGGCCGCCGTCTGTCCGAAGTTGCGCCGCAAATGCACCAGCTTGACCTCGGGGTGCGCCGCCGCGAGCCCTTCCAACACCGCCTCACTGCCGTCCTGGCTGCCGTCGTTGACAAAAATAATCTCCCAGGGTTTGCCATGGCGATCCATGACCTTCTTCACTTTTTCAAAAAGCGGCTCCAACGCTTCTTTCTCGTTAAAAACAGGAATTGATAGGGAAATCATGTCGTTATTCGCCGGAGATCCTTGGGCAACCAACCGGATTCCGGCATGTCACCAGAGTTTCGCCGGGAAATCAACCGCATCATTCGTTTCATTTTTTCTTGAAATATATGAAGCACGGGTGAAAATGCCCGTTGATGCTGACTCAGGCCCACAACCGTGCCGGTGAAAAAAGCGAGAGCCCCCGCCTTTCCGATCTCGAGGTCGAGGCAATCGAGCTGTTCATCAACTTCCTCAAACTAATTGGGATGCCGAAGTCCGTGGGGGAAATCTACGGCCTGATGTTCGTCTCTCCCACCCCGTTGGTCATGGATGAGATCATGACCCGTCTGGGCATCAGCCTGGGCGCGGCCAGCCAGGGACTGCGTCTGTTGCGCTCCTTCGGGGCGGTTAAAGTCACCTACGTTCCCGGTGACAGGCGCGACCATTACGTGGCCGATCTGGATCTCAGCAACTTTGCCACGGTTTTCCTCAAGGAGGAACTGCGCCCCCGCATGAATCGCGCCTTGGAACGGATCAAGCGCATGGAGGAACTCTCCCTTGACATGACCCCCGAGGCCCGCAAGTCCGCTCACATCAAAATCGAGCGGCTCAAGCATTGGCTGGAAAAAGGCCAAAAAATGATTCCTTGGATTTTGAAATTTCTCGTGCGCTGAGCCCCGGCCCGGCGCGCTGCATCACCTATGCGGCACCCCACATCCCTGAATTGGTCGAATTGGTTTCGCGAAACCCCGCGAATGACCAAGGGCGGCAGCTTGCCCTGAGGTCGTGGAAGGTTTGACATCGTCCGCTGAAACCTTGCCGAGGGCTCTCACCGTGCTGGTAGGCACATGCAACCGGCGCGATTCTCTCCAGCGTTGCATGGAGGCATTGCGTGCTTACCCGAGGGGGTTTCTTGAGATTGTCGTATCGGATGCCGGTTCCACCGATGGAACACGCGACTATCTCAGGACGCAAAAGGATCTGACGGTTATTCTTGAATCGGAAAAGCGCGGGCAGGCCCGGGCCTTAAATGAGGCGGCCCGCCAGGTGCAAACGGAGTTTCTTTGCTGGATCAGCGACGATAATATCGTCCGGCCTGAAGTCCTCCTTAAAGCGGTGGACTGCCTGCGAAACGACTCCCGCCTCGGCATGCTCGGGCTTAAGGTCCAGGACAAGACCGGGCCTTACGCCGGCCTCCCCTTCATTGGAACAGTGGCGGAAAATGGTGTGCTCAACTGCAATCAGGGTCTCATTCGAAAGGAAGTCTTCAATGCCGTCCAGGGCTTTGATGAAGGCTTGCGCGATTACTTGATCGACCGCGACCTTACCACCAAAATTCTGCTGGCTGGATGGGACGTGGCTTTGACCAAGCCGGTCGCCATCGATCATTTTCGCGACCATGATGCCGACTCCTGGATCAGCAGTGATTCCCGTAAGGAGCGAATCCGAAATAATCAGCAAATCTACCTCAAACGCTATGCGGCTCTCTCGCAATTCGGAGTGGACCTTCTGGCGAAAACCATCACGGGCAAGGAAAGGTTCCGCCGCCGCGCGATGGGGGTTTTGATTGCTCATTGGTGGAAGAAGGACAGCGAGGCGACCTGCCAAATCCTTCACGCTTATCGCTTGTTTTCCCGCGCCGCCTTTGTGAAAAGCACCGGGGCAAATCCTCCCGGATCCTTCTGCTGCCTGAGGCAGTCGCTCCCGGACCATGAAGTTCTTTCTCAGGCGCGAGGAGGTGCCAACTCGGAGGAACAGCCGGACTCCGCCATCTTGGCGGCGCGTATTCGAAAACATCTCCTTCGCGTGCACTGCTCGGGGACCGACGCGGTGACGGACCTATACATTCGGGACAGAAGCTGGACCCAAGCCATCGTGAAGTATCTGGGCGTCCGTTTGTTTTCCGCCTTCTGCCAAGATCAGGATCGTCTTTTACCCATCATTAGCAGGCTGACCGGACTCGATGATCACGGCGCACGGCAATTGGCCGGGGATATTCAAAATCGGAAAAAAAGCCGTGAAATTCTTCAGTCGGCCCTCTCGAAGTTTGCCCCGGATATTTCCCGGACGCTTCCTGCAAAATCCCGGAACGCTTTCCACTTAGTGTAAACAAGCAGATGAAAAATTTGTCCATTTTCTGGTTGGTCGAGCACGTTGCCCGCGAATTAGATGTTGCCTGCGCGGTCCGTCATCTGGCCAGGCAACGCCATGGCGTTGATCTGGAAATCCGCAATCTGTATTATCATGCCAAGGAGTTGATGCAGAAAGCCGACCCGCAAATCGTCATCCTGCCATTTTTCTACACGACCACCGACCTGGCTTACGACGACTTCATTGCGACGTGGCCGGACGCCCGGTACTTTAATCTCTCTTGGGAGCAGATACATTACAATGCGCACGTAAACATCAAGGCACCATCTGATGATTTTGCCCGTCAAAAGGTGATTCATCATGCCTGGGGCGATTTTGGCAAAAAATATCTCCTTGGCCATGGAGTTCCGGAAGATCATATCTTTTTGAACGGAAACCCGACTTACCAACTTTATCGTCAGCCCTATGCCTCTTATTTTACCGGACGCGAGGAACTGGCAAAAAGGCACGGTCTGGACCCAGCCAAGAGATGGATCTTTTTCCCGGAGAATTACCGCTGGGCCTTTGTCACCCAAAGTAAGATTGACCGCTGGATTTCCCGTGGAGCGGAGGCCAGCCAATTTCTGGAGATGCGGAAGTTTTGTCACGATTCGCTGGCTCTGATCCTTAAATGGTGCAGTGAACTGGCTGAAGAGGGAAAAGTTGAAGTGATCTTCCGCCCTCGCCCGGCCACGAACTCTGCCCAAATCGCGGCCTTTGCGGCGGAGCACGTCGGCCCGCTCAGTTCCCGCCTGCGTATTTTGAAAGACGAATCCGCCCGCGAGTGGATCCTGGCCAGCGACACCATTGTTTCCTCGTTCAGCACCACTATGATCGAGGCGGCCGTCGCGGGAAAAGAAATCGCCATGGTTGAACCCATCGCCTTGCCTCCGTCGTTGGACTGCGACTTCTATCAATACATTCCCCGCATTCTCAGCCGGGAAACGTTTCACGCCTTGGGAGATTCCGCCACCACGGGCACGTCGGATCGCTTGCGCGCCTGGGCGATGGAAAAAATGCTGGCCTACGGCGATCCCATCGAAAATCTCACCAATTATATTTGCCAGCTGGCCTCGGCCCGCCCCGCCCGCCGCCCAAGCTGGATCGAAAGGCTGTCTTCCAAGCCCCGCCCGCAGCGCTGGATCAAGGAGGCGGCCACTGGTAAGGAGAAGGCCTACTTCAATCAACAAACCCACGAGAACGATGTCTTCGATCAGGACGTGGTCGAGCGCAAGACGGCGCGCTGGGCGAAAATCCTTTCCTGAACGCCGGACCGCCCCGCGCCAAAGCCATGAGCTTTGTCTTCTCGCTGATTATCTGTACTTTCAACCGGGCTCGATTGCTTGAGGTTTGCCTGGACAGCATCGCACAAGCCGAACCGCCATCGTGCGAATGGGAAGTTCTCGTAGTGGACAATGATTCTCCGGATGAAACACCCCGCCTCCTTGAAAGTTTCCGCGAGAAATTGCCCGGCCTGCGCACGGAGCGCATTACAGAACGCAATCTCTGTGTGGCGCGAAACCGTGGCTGCGCGCAGGCCCGCGGTCTCTATCTGGTCTATCTGGATGACGACGCCAAAATTCCCGTCGAATATCTCAGGAACCTCCAGCAACGCCTGACTGTTCACATGCCAGACATCATGAGCGGACCGGTTTTTCCCTACTATTCCACCAGGAAACCCGCTTGGTTTCGCGATGCTTACGAAACCAGGATGTTCGCCGCAGTCTCGGGTTTTTCCCAAGAAGCCCGCATTGCCACCGGGGCAAATTTCATCATAAAAAAAAGCGTGCTCGAGCGCCTGGGCGGCTTTGATCCCCGATGGGGCATGCAGGCCGGGAAATATGTCATCGGCGATGAACGCAAAGTTGTGGATGCCTACCGGGAGAACACACCCAGGGCCGAACAAAAAGTTTTTTACGCGCTCGATTGTCCCGTCAATCATCATGTGGATCCCCGCAAACTCCGTTTTCCGTATTTTCTTTACCGGTTTTATGTCAGCGGATTTTCGACCAAGGCCATCCGGCAGGACCTCGGGGAAAAACCCCTGCCCTTGCGCGTGGTTGTGCAAGAGCTGGCCGGCTTGCCCTTCCAACTGGTCCGGCGGTTGCTCGAGGAAAAAAAACGGGATGAGCGGGATTACGTCATGGTTTGCGCCCTGGCCGTAATGAACTTGGGAGAGTTGGTGCAAACCGGCTCGCGTCAGATCCGGTATTTTCTTGCCCGCTGGAATCCGAGCCTTGGCCGTAATTCGTGAGCACACCTTTCCTCTCCCTCATCATTTGCACCTTTAATCGGGCCGGGTTGCTCGAAATTTGCCTGGAAAGCCTGCTGAGGGCTGAAGCACCGCCCTGCGGCTGGGAAGTCCTGGTGGTCGATAATAACTCGGAAGATGAAACCCCGCAGGTTGTGCAGAAATTTCAAAAGAAGCTCGGCGTTCTCCGGTTGGAACATATTAGAGATCGCAACCTCTCCGTGGCCCGTAATCACGGCTGCAAGGAAGCCCGCGGCGATTATCTGGTCTACCTGGACGATGATGCCAAGGTTCCTCCGGAATATTTGTGCAACCTCGCGCAATGCTTGGGTTCTTACACACCCGACCTGATGGGCGGCCCGGTTTATCCATACTATACCACGGCGCGTCCGCGTTGGTTTCGCGATGCTTATGAAACCAAGAAATTCGCAGAAGTTTCCGGGTTTTATCCCCAGACGCGGCTGACCGGTGCCAATTTCATCATCCGCAAGGATGTGCTCGGGAAGGTGGGTTACTTTGATCCAGCCCGCGGCATGCAAGGCGACAAATATGTTATCGGCGATGAGCGCAAAGTTCTGGACACCTACCGCCATATTGTCCCGGAAAACCTTCAGAAAATCTATTACTCTCTCGAATGTCCGGTTTTCCACCACGTGGACCCGAAGAAGCTTCGCTTTCACTATTTTCTCTATCGGTTCTATGTGTCGGCCTTTTCCAATACGATGATCCGGTTCGAACTTGGCCTGCCCTACCCGTCACCGGCGGAATTTCTCAAGGAAATTCTTTGGCTGCCCCGCAATTTCTTAACGGCTCTTCTCAACGAGCACGGCAAGAAGGATCCCTCTCAGCGTGATTACGCGTTGGCTGTCTCCCGCAGCGCGGCCAAGCTCGGTAATCTGGCTGGCACCTTTCTGCTGTATATTCGCAAAATCCGGGGAAGAAACTCTCGGAAAGCCCGGCCCGTTGATTCCGAAGGATCTCTAACAAAAATCCCTAAAAATGTCTGAACCCGTTTCCACGTCGGCTGAAACTGCCTCACAGAAAAGATCCGGGGTGACCTGGGAATTTGCTTCCCGGAAAGGCTCGATTGCCGACGGCATTCGCGACATCTGGCGCTATCGTGGCCTGATCACCCAGACGGTTCGTCGGGATTTTATAGCTATTAACTCCCAGACGGTGATGGGTCCGCTCTGGTATTTCATTCAACCCTTGATCACAGCGGTGGTTTTTACCGTGATCTTTAGTCAAATTGCCGATCTGCCTACGGACAAGATTCCGCCCTTTCTTTTCTACCTTTCAGGAATTGTTGTCTGGTATTTCTTTTCCAGTTGTCTCTCGAAAATCTCGCTGACTTTTTCCGCCAATGCCGCATTGATTACGAAGGTCTATTTCCCGCGGCTGACGATTCCCATAGCCCAGACCATTCTGAGCCTTTGGTTGTCACTTATTCAATTTCTTATCTTTCTTGGATTTTACGCTTACTTCTATTTCAAGGGGGCACCCTTGCATCCCAGTTATCGGGTGATAATCATCCCGGCATTAATTCTGCAAACAGCCCTGTTGGGCATGGGGGTGGGTTGCCTGATTGCTGCTCTCACCACCCGCTTCCGGGATCTCCAGATGATGGTGTCACCGGCCATCCAATTATGGATGTACGGCAGTTGCATTATCATACCTAGATCCATGGTGGGCGAAAAATACCAATGGCTGATGAACATCAATCCTGTCGTTTCCATCGTGGAGAGCTTCCGTTTCGCCCTCATGGGGCAGGGTGATGTCGAAATCTGGCAATGGCTGGTCAGCCTGGCGATCACTCTTGTCCTGCTTGTTGTCGGCTTGCTGGCCTTCAAGCAGGCAGAGGAAAATTTCGCTGACACAATCTAACCCTAAGTAGTTCCCTCGATGACCATCGCAATTTCTCTGCGCAATGTTTCCAAACGATACCGCCTCGGTACCGTGGATCAGCGCATGTTGTTCGATGACTTGCGAAGCTGGCGTGACCGGGTATTCCGCCGCGGCGCGTCCGCTGGCTCGACCCCGCCCGTTGGCACGCCCGAATTTTGGGCACTCAGGGATATCTCGCTCGAAATCAAGCGGGGAGAAACGGTGGGTCTCATCGGCACCAATGGGGCGGGCAAGTCCACGTTGCTTAAACTCCTGGCCCGCATCACCACACCCACGACCGGTGAGATGACCATCAATGGCCGGGTCGGCACCCTGCTGGAGGTGGGATCGGGATTTCATCCCGAACTGACCGGTCGCGACAATGTGTTTCTAAATGGTGCAGTCCTGGGCATGAGCCGGCTCGAGATCGAAAGCAAATTTGATGAAATTCTCGATTTCGCAGAGCTTCATCAATTTATCGACACCCCGGTGAAGCGCTATTCGAGCGGAATGCGGGTGCGCCTGGCTTTTTCGGTCGCGGCCATCATTGAGCCCGAGATCATGATCCTCGATGAGGTGCTGGCCGTGGGTGATCTGGGATTCCGGGAAAAATGCCTGCATCGGATTGAGGTGCTGGCCGCCGGGGGACAAACCGGGCTTTTTGTCAGCCACAGCATTGGCCACGTATCCCGGCTTTGTAGTCGCGTGATCTGGTTGGAGAAAGGCACCGTCCGCATGGATGGTGACACGGACATCGTCTGCGAAGAATATCGCAAGACGCAGATTGTCAAGTTGGCTATCCATTCTTCCGGCCATTCGGCGCCTCTTCATTTGGCGGGAGAATCGAGAAACCCCGCCTACCGGATTCTGGATGTTGAAACCCGCAATGCCCTCGGCAAGCCGACCACCCTGTTTCGCACCGGAGAGGTTTGCCGCATCGCGGTGAAATATTCCCGGAGCTACCCCTTGAACGAAAAAGTCGAGAAAGTCATATTGCGCATTTCCATTCTTGATGAGCAGGGCAGCCGCTTGCTGGGATTGGACAGCAGCCTCTTGAAGCCCCGGCTTGTCCCGTTTCCCGACGCATCCACGGTGTATTTTGAATTGCCCCGGCTTCCCTTGATGGCGGGAACTTACTCCTTCGCGCTTTCCCTTTTCATCAACGGCGAGTTGATCGACAAGGTCATCCCCGATAGTGCTTTTATGGTGCAGGACGGCGATTTTTTCGGATCCGGCCGCGTGGCTTCGCCCACCTTCACGCCGCTCTGCGTGGATTTCGATTGTTACCTTGAAGAAGGGGAGACAAATCCCGCCTACAAGCTTCTGGACGTTGCAACTCGCGATGGATTTGGCAACGCTGTCAGCCGCATCCGCACCGGCGAGGCTTGTTGCGTCGCAGTCAGATACGCCAAAAATTTTCCCCTGGATGAAGATATCACGCGGGTCACTCTCAGGCTGTCGTTTGTTAACCAACAGGGGATTCGGGTGCTCGGCTTAGAAAGCGCCTTGGTCAAACCCAAGATCCTTCCGTTTCCCGATGCTTCCACGATTTGTTTTGAACTACCCAGGCTCCCCTTGGTCGATGGAACCTACTCCTTCGCGCTATGCCTCATGATCAATGGCGTGGTGATTGACGAGGCCACCCCTGATTTTTGTTTTGCAGTGGAAGAGGGTGATTTTTATGGGACAGGCCGGGCAACGCGCGCTTCCTTCACTTCGCTTTCCGTTGACTTCAAATGCTACCTCGAAAACGAGAAAAACTCATCTTCGACAGATGGAGGCGCTAATCCCGTAGCCGTAGCCGCTAAAACCGAGAGTGCTTGACCAACTCCGCCTCACGGTTTTGATTGGGTCCTGCAATCGCCTTGATCTTCTCAAACGCTCCTTGGATTCGGTGTTGGCTGAAGGCCGCGATTTTGTTTCGATAGTGGTGATTGATGCCGGGTCCACCGATGGTACCAGAGACTATCTGGCGGGCCGGCGCGATGTGGAAACCATCCTGGAGACCGAGCGGCACGGTCAGGCCTGGGCCTTAAACCGCGCCGCAGAACAATCGAAGACCGAGTTTCTGTGCTGGCTTAGTGACGACAACGTCCTACGTCCGGGAGCACTGCGGCATGCTGTCCGGGTTCTTGACGAGGATGCTTCGATCGGCCTGGTCTGCTTGAAAGTCCGGGATTCCACCGGGCCGTCCGCGCATCTTCCCTTCATTGGGAATGTTGGATCCACGGGAGTCCTGAACTGCAATCAGGGGGTGTTGCGCGGCAGCCTCTTCCGGGATCTGGGAGGATTCGACGAAACGCTGCGCGATTACTTTATTGATAACGATCTGACCACCCGCGTCCTGCTGGCCGGCCTGGATGTTGTCTTCACCAAGGAGGTGGCCATTGATCATTTCCGCCAGCACGAAGTGGACTCCTGGATCGGGGCCAAGGAAAGGAAAGGACGCATCGCGTTAAACAAGCGCTTCTATGAAGCAAAGTATGAAAGGCTTTTGCTCTGCTCCACCTGGCGGGCCATGCAGGGCAGTTTTTTTCGTCGTCATTTTCGCACAGCGCGGCATTCCCTAAGGTCTTTTCATGCGAATTTTCCCACTGAGGTTCCGGCTGAAGAACGCGAATGGGGCTGTGAAGTCTTTTCGGAATTTATTGATCTGAGTAAACGGGAGGAAGATCGAAAAGCCGGGATCTGCCTGCGCCAGCATCTTTCCGATAAGGTGAGAAAATTGGCGATACCCGATGAAAATTTTGCCACCTTGAAAGAAACGGAGGACCAGCAAATGAGCTTCTTGAATGAAGTTCGCCAACTGAGGCAAACCTTGCAGTACCGATTGGAGGCCTTTGAAAGAATTTGCAGTGCCATCGGGAAGGACCCCGGCGAAGAAAGTCATACGCCTCAGATCGCCGCGCGTTTGCAGGAACTTGACCGCAAGACTCTCCAGGCAGCACGCTGGACCAGCCGATTTTTTTTGGGAAAAATCCTGACCGAGCGCTTGGTCTCGTCCATTTTGAAATCAGGTGACCCCCGGATCAGCCTGTCGCCGAAACGCCTGTCAAAATTTGCCATGTATTCAGCCAATGCGAGCCGAATGAACAGCCGACTGGAGCCCAAAATAAAAAAGCGCATGCGCGCCTTGAAAATGGATGTGACTCAAGTGGAAGCCGCTTCCTAGCTTGCACGGCAACCTCGGGATTTTTCCTTCTTCCCCTCCAAATGTCTTGCCACGACTCTGTCCGTCTAAAAACAATCACCTCACGCAATTAGAAAAACCAAAAAACTATGAAAGAACGACACCTCACCATTCAAGGCACTCGAATTGATGACGACAGCAAGTGTTATGTCATCGCCGAATTGGGCAACAACGGACAGGGCGATGTGGAGAAAACCCTCGACCTCATCCGCGCCGCCAAGATGGCCGGCGTCCAGGCCGTGAAACTCCAGAAGCGCGATAACAAAAACCTGTTCACCAAGGCTGCCTATGACAAGCCTTACGAAAACGAAAACAGCTTTGGTAAAACCTACGGGGAACACCGCGAGTTCCTCGAGTTTGGCAAAAAGGAATACCTGGAATTCCAGCAACTGGCCAAGGAACTGAACCTCCACTTTTTTGCCACGGCCTTCGACCATGCCAGCGCGGACTTTTTGGAAGATATTGATCTGCCGCTTTACAAGATCGCCTCAGCCGATTTGAAGAATCTTCCGCTGCTCAAGCACGTTGCCGGTTTCAAGAAACCCCTCATCATCAGCACAGGCGGCGGCAGTCTGGATGATGTCAGACGGGTCTATGAGGAAATCGCCCCGATCAATCCTCAGCTCTGTTTTCTGCAATGCACGGCCACTTATCCCACCGAGGCGAAGGATATGCATTTGCGGGTCCTTCCCACCCTGCGCGAGGCCTTCCCGGACGTCGTGATCGGCCTCTCGGATCATTTTAACGGAATCTCCCTGACCGTGGCCGCCTATGTCTTGGGAGCCCGTGTGATCGAGAAGCATTTCACCCTCAATCACACTTGGAAGGGAACCGATCATGCACTTTCTCTCGAGCCAATCGGCATGCACAAAATGGTGCGCGATCTGGAGCGCGCCCGCGAAGCCCTGGGCAGCGCGGAGAAGCAGGTATTGCCCCAGGAAATTCCCGCGATCACCAAGATGGGCAAAAGCCTTTTCGCGGCACGGGATTTACCAGTCGGAACAGTGATCACTCGTGAGCATGTCGCGATCAAGGTGCCGGCCGGCGGCCTGCCTCCCTACGAGATTGACTCGCTGATCGGCAAGACGACGAAGACCTCTTTGGTGGAGGATGATTTCTTCACGGCGGATAACGTGGCGTGAGTAATCCGGAGCTTGCACTGACAGAAGCCGACCGCGCTCTCCTGGGCGCCTTGCGCTGCGCGGCGTTCGATTTCGATGGAGTGTTCACGGACAATGCTGTGTATGTCTCCGAAACCGGACAGGAAACCGTCCGATGTACCCGCGCGGATGGCATCGGTTTGGAAAGGTTGCGATCTCTCGGGATACACCTGGTCGTCGTTTCCACCGAAGTTAATCCCGTGGTAAGCGCCCGCTGCCGGAAATTGAAGATGCCTTGTTTACAAGGCTGCGAAAACAAAGTGGCGGCTCTGGATTCTTTTCTGAAAGAATTACACATCCCCATGGTAGAGACTTCCTTTCTTGGGAATGATGTGAATGACTCTGATCTTCTGCGCAAGGTGGGATTCCCTGCCGTGGTCGCCGATGCGTCACCAGAGGTGATTGCTTTGGCGAGATTTCAGACACGGACTCCGGGAGGGCACGGCGCCGTGCGGGAATTTTGTGACCTTGTTTGGAAAATACAAAGTCCATGAACGATCCTCTCTTTTCTCTCCAAGATAAAATCATTGTGCTAACCGGCGGCATGGGCCGTCTTGGTCGGGAATATACAAGGTGTCTCCAAGCCCGCGGCGCCAGGGTGGCGGTCCTTGACCGCGCCGAAGCGATTGCGAGTGCGGCACCCTCGGACTCGCTCCTGCCTCTGGCCGCCAATGTGCTGGTCCGGGCGGAATTGGAAGCGGCTCTTAAAACCATTGAACAGAAATGGGGAACACCGACAGGACTGATCAACAACGCAGCACTCGATTCCCCTCCGAACAGCCCGGCTGAGGAAAACGGGCCGTTCGAAACCTACCCGGAAAAGTCCTGGGATGCCGTTATGGACGTTAACGTCAAAGGAGTGTTTCTCTGCTGTCAGGTTTTTGGAGGAGCCATGGCCCTGGCCGGACGGGGATCCATTATTAACATCGGTTCGATTTACGGTGCGGTTTCTCCCGATCAGAGAATCTACACCTATCGGCAAAAAGACGGAAATCCATTTTTCAAACCGGTTGCCTATTCCGCTTCCAAGTCTGCCCTTTACAACCTTACGAGATATCTTTCCACTTATTGGGCATCTCAAGGGGTGAGAGTGAATACCCTCACTCTCGCGGGAGTTTCCGACGGTCAGGACGAAAACTTTTTGAAAGGCTATCTCAACCGCATGCCCATGGGGCGGATGGCCACGGCGGAGGATTACTTTGGTCCGGTAGTGCTGTTGCTTTCCGAGGCTTCGAAATACATGACAGGTTCCGATGTGGTGGTGGACGGTGGCTGGACCGCCTGGTGATGGATTTTTCCTTTCTCAGGAAGTTTTTGCCGCCGAAAGAAACGGCGGCCGTGCCGCGTCTGCCTCCGCCCAAACACCTCGCGGATTTTCTCGAACGCGAAGGCGATCCGTGGCGGAAAGCCGTCCGGGATGCGCAGGGTGGCCCGGAGATCTTGCTGGCGTCAAGCGTGGGGGGACACGCCGCCGTCCGCGAACTGGACATGATCCTTGCGATCGCCCTGACACTGCGGGGGGCGAAAGTCAGTTTTCTTTTGTGTGATGGTGCGCTGACCGCCTGTGAACAATGCACCTTCAAAATGTTCAAGAGCCCGTGGCAGTTCGTGGAGGTCGGACCGTCCAACCATTGCCAGGGTTGCTTCGGTGCGGGAGACAGCACGTACGGTGCACTCGGGCTTCCGATCCTGAAATATTCCGACTTTCTCAGCCACGGAGACAAAAAGTCGGCGTCACGCCTGGCCAAAAAAACACCGATGACGGGGATCCCGGAGTTCAAGTTCCGGGGACTATCCGTCGGGGAACACGCTTCTGCCGGGGCGTTGCGCTTTTTCGCCCGCGGTGATCTTGGCCAAGAGGAATGCGCGGAACCTGTTCTGCGCCGTTATTTTGAGGCTTCGCTCCTCACCGCGATGGCTCTGGGCCGGCTGCTGGCCTCCCGTCCGTTTCGTTGCTGCAGTTTCCATCACGGGATTTATATTCCTCAAGGAATCATCGGCGAGGTCGCCCGTCAGGCGGGGGTGCGGATCGCCAACTGGGTGGTGGCTTATCGCAAGCAGCGGTTTATTTTCAGCCATGGAGACACTTATCATCACACTTTGGTTGATGAACCGGTCAGCACCTGGGAATCAATAACCTGGACGGATAAAATCCGGCACCAAACGGAAGAATATCTCAAAAGCCGCTGGCAGGGCTCTCAGGATTGGATCTATTTTCACGATAATCCCACCGAGGATATCGAACAGATCCGCCGGGAACTGCAATTTGAGATAAGCCAGCCTGCGGTCCTTTTGCTGACGAATGTGATCTGGGATGCGCAATTGCATTATCGCGCAAATGCCTTTGCGAATATGCTTGATTGGATCGAGCAAACCATCCGCTATTTTTCCCGCCGACAGGATTTGAATTTGATTATCCGGATTCATCCTGCGGAAATCCGGGGAGGCATTCCCTCAAGGCAGTTGATGGCGGAGGAAATCGCCCGGCGTTTCCCCCTCCTTCCCGCCAACATCAGGGTTATCGGGCCTGATAAGGATGTGAGCACCTACGCCCTGGCACTGGATAGTGACGCCGCCATTATCTATGGCACCAAAACAGGCGTCGAGCTGACCAGTATCGGCATTCCTGTTATTGTGGCAGGTGAAGCCTGGATTCGAAACAAAGGTCTTACCGAGGATGCGACGTCTCCCGAGTCTTATTTCCGCTTATTAGACAGTCTTCCGAAACTTCAGCGTTTGCCTGAGGAGACCAAAATTCGCGCCTTGAAATACGCCTATCATTTTTTCTTCCGCCGTATGATTCCCTTGCGCGTTGCCGAGCAAATTCCCGGAACAAAGCGTCCCTTCACCATGGTGGCCGATTCGCTCGAGAGTTTCTCGGACCATTCAGATCCCGGCTTGGGTGTCATTTGCCGCGGTATCATTGAGGGGGCGCCTTTTGTTTATCACGCAGAAGACGAGACGGAAGACGCCGTAGTATTGAGTTCCTAGTTCGCTTGAAGATTCTTATTACAGGTTGCGGGGGATTCGTCGGGGGAAGCGTGGCAGCGCATGCATCCGCGAATGGCCATCAAGTTCTCGGTCTGGCCCGGTCCGCGCAGCCTTCGCTGAAAATGACGGGGGAATATCTGAACGTTGATGTGGCGACTTCCCGCCTGTCTCCAATCATCGAGGATTTTGCACCGGATGTGATCGTCCATGCCGCCGGATCGGCCTCGGTGGGACGCTCCTTGCAGTCTCCCCTTGATGATCTCAAAGCCTCGGTCCTTACTTTTGCCAATCTTCTCGAAGGCGTTCGCGAGGCGAAATCCCAGGCCCTCGTCATTTTCCCCTCCAGCGCGGCTGTTTACGGCAATCCCTCAATGCTTCCTGTCGCGGAAGAGACTTCCCTCCAACCTATTTCACCCTACGGGTTTCATAAGCTCGCGTGTGAGCTTTTGGCCCGGGAATTTCATGTGTGCTATGGCATTTCTGTTGTTGCGGTGAGGCTCTTTTCTGTTTTTGGCCATGAGCAACGACGGCTTCTGTTGTGGGAACTTTTTCAGCGGGTCCTTTCCGATCAACCGGAATTGGTTTTGCATGGGACAGGGAAGGAGACGAGGGACTATCTGCCCGTTCACGAAGGCATGAACCGTCTTTTTCGGCTCATGGAGAATCCCTCACTGCGAGACCATTTCACCGCCGTGAATCTTGCCAGCGGAGTCGAAACATCCGTTGCTCAACTGGCCACACAAGTCATGGATGCCTTGGGACGCCACAAGCCGGTCAAGGTTGCTGATGCGTCTCCGCTTGGCGATCCCCTCCGGTGGCAGGCCGATACGGCACTTTTGGAGCGGCTGGCCGGACCCCTGGAAGCCCCGGAGCTGCGACCGGCCATTGCGGAATGTGTCTTAGGCTGGAAATCCGAGTTCTCAAGCCGCAGGATTCACTGATAACGTACTTCCCATGCATAATCTGACAGATTTCAAAGAGGTTCCCAATGTGATCGGCGGGGAAGAGCAACCCGCAGCAAAAGGCCGGACGTTGGAAAAAGTCAACCCACACAATGGGACGCTGTTGTTCGCGGTCTCGCGATCTGATGCGCAGGATGTCGCCCTGGCGGTTGATGTTGCTCGCGGGGCTCAGTCCGCCTGGGCCGAAACGCCGGCGGTCAAACGCGGTGATATTCTCCGGTGCATTGCCAGCGCCTTGCTGGATCATCGGGACGAGGTGGCCCGGATTGTGGCCCTCGAGACCGGAAAGTCACAGGCCAATGCTTTGGGAGAAGTCGAAGCCGCCGCTTCGCTGGGATTCTTTTACGCCGGTGAAGGCCAGCGTCTTTACGGCAAAACAACCACCAGCGGCACGCCAAATAAATGGGCCATGACCGTCCGGCAGCCGGTGGGCGTGGCCGGCCTGATCATTGCGGCAAATACCCCGATCGCCAATGTGGCCTGGAAGGTTTTTCCCGCGCTGATTTGTGGAAACGCGGCTGTCCTCAAGGCGGCGGAGGATACACCGGCCACCGCCGTTTTCTTTGCGCGAATTGCCAAGGCGGCCGGGTTGCCCGATGGTGTTTTGAATGTTATCCAAGGGTTTGGGATAGAAGCCGGCGCGGCCTTGGTTGCCGATGAGCGCGTGGGCGTGGTCAGCTTCACCGGATCCTCCGCCGTCGGGAGGGAGATTGCCCAGGCCGCGGGACGCCGCCTGGCCAAGGTCTCACTCGAACTGGGAGGCAAGAATCCGCTGGTCGTCTGTGACGATGCCGACCTGGACAATGCCGCCAAATGGATCCTTCTTTCCGCCTTCAGCAATGCAGGACAACGTTGTGCTGCTGCCAGCCGCATTATTATCTTTGAATCGGTGTATGAAGCCCTGCGTGAAAAACTCCTGAAGGGGGCAAAGGAACAGAAAGTTGGTCCGGAGAATTCCGACGATTTCGGACCTGTCATCAATGCCCGCCAGCTTCAACGCATGCTGGATGCGGTCACCAAGGCCAAGAGCCAGGGAGCCACTGTTCTGACAGGGGGAGACCGTTTGATTGGTCCCAAGCACGATGGGGGCTTCTACATGTCTCCCACTTTTCTGGAGAACATTGATTCGGATTCGGAATTCTCCACCAGTGAACTCTTTGGTCCTGTCGCTGGCCTGTATAAGGTTTCCGGGTTTCAGGAAGCCCTCAGCCTCGCAAATCGCTCCCCCTACGGACTAACAGCCTGCATCCACACGAAAAACTTCGACCGCGCCATGGAGTTCGCGCGGCTGGTGGAGGCAGGAGTGGCCGTCGTCAATGCAGGAACTTACGGCAGTGAGCCTCACATGCCCTTCGGCGGCGTGAAAGCATCGGGCAACGGCAGCCGGGAGCCCGGCAGCGAGGCGCTTGATATCTATTCCAACCTTAAGGACCTCTACTTTACCACCCGAGGTGCCGAGGTCATCTAATTCGGATAAAATGTCAGCAATGGAAAAAAAAGGCCTGCGCTTATGAAGCCTCCTTCGAGGCCTTGTCCGGACACCAGTTTTCTCAAGGCATTTTCTCATGCCTTTGGCAGCGGGGCTTTGATCGAAGGGAAAGACGCTGAGGGGGGAAATTGGCTGGATTCCTTGCTGCGGCTCTTGTTGCATAGAGTTTCTTCCGTTTATGGGAGAATGATTTGGAGGCGGGCGGCCAGCCAGTGTCGGCTTGATCCCACGGCGCGGCTTGGCTACGGATTCCAGATTAACAATGACGGCCCGGCAGAAAATATCACGATAGGTGCGCACAGCATTGTTCGCGGGATCCTGCATGCCAGCCGCGGCGGACATATTCACATCGGCGAAGGTGTTTACATCGGAGATAACACGATTATCTACAGCGTGAATCGTATTGAAATCGGCACCGGCGTCATGATTGCCCATGATGTGAATATCTACGATAATGACACTCATCATAAAGACTGGACGCTGCGTAAAATCGAACTTGATAGCATGATCAAGAAAGTCAAAGCGCCGGTTCCGCGGATTACCTCCGCGCCCGTTTCGATCGGCGACTATTCCTGGATTGCGGCGGGGGCATTTATTTTCAAGGGCTGCACCGTCGGGGAACACAGCATCGTCGGGGCCGGCTCGGTAGTCACCAAGGACGTTCCGGCAGACTCAGTGGTTTATTCACACGGCGCCTTGGCCGTCAGAAACCTCTAATCGGCGCCATCATATAATACGTGCACACAAACATGAGTTCCATCTACAACCCTTTCACGACATTCCTTCCTGAAAAAGCCGGATCTGATTACTACGATCCAACCATCATTGGAATCACAACTATCTCCGCGGCGCTCCTAAGCGCGGAGCAGGTGGCCAAGGCGCGAAAGCTTTATGCGACTTTGTCCGACGACGAATACACCCTATATTTACAAAGCTACTACGACGCCGGACTCAAGCGTTTTGGGAAAAAGTGGATGTATGCGGATATTATCACGGTTTTAATCACATTGGCCGAGTGCCTGAAGCCGCGGACTTATCTTGAAATCGGTGTCCGCCGGGGCCGGAGCGCCTGTGCGGTCGGGAGGTTTGCGCCGCGTTGCGAGTTAACTTTGCTGGATCGGTGGAAGAAAAAAAACTACGCCGACATGGAAAATCCGGGGCCGGATCTTGTCCGCAAGCAACTGGACCAGGCGGGGCACAAGGGAGAACGCCATTTCGTCATCGGCGATTCGCACGAAGTTCTGCAAAAGCATCTCGATGCCAACCCTGATCTTTATTTTGATATCGTGACGGTTGACGGTGATCACACGGCGGAGGGAGCGGCTCAGGATCTCAGGGAGGTATTGCCCCGGGTTTCCGTGGGTGGCGCATTGGTCTTCGATGATATTGCCCATCGCAAACATCCTCACCTTGTCGAAGTTTGGAAGTCCGTGGTGGAGAGCGATTCACGCTTTGCCTGCTACCGCTTTTCTGAACTGGGCTACGGAATCGGTTTCGCCATCCGCCAGCGTCTCTGAGCCGGTTTCCCACGCGCGTTTGATTAATGAAGGAGTTTTTCAGGAAGATTTTTCGTCGGCCGGAAAAGCCCTTGGGTATTCTTCTCTACCTCACTGGTGATTCCCACTGGCTGGGCGGGGCGCAATATGCCCGCAATTTGATCCTGGCGTTGAACATGATTTCACCAAAAAAGTGTCCTCCTGTCTATTTGCGCGTCTCACGCAAGCGGGATGTCACCGGGCTGGAAGCCTTGGCTCGGGAATCCGAAATCGTCCGGGTGGATCGTCTCACCGCCCGATGGACCAAGCAGGACGGCATGACGACGAGCTGGCTTTCCGACGAATGCACCGTGGCTTTTCCGCAGAAAGGCGGTAAGGCCGGAATGCGCCCCATGGACATCCACTGGATACCGGACTTTCAATACAAACATTATCCAGAATACTTCACCCATGAAGAACGCGATCAGCGTGATGCCATCTATGAGGAACTCCTGCAAGGTTGCCGCCTTCTGGTCCTGAGCAGCGAAACCGCCCGAAGGGATTTTCAGACCTTCTTTCCGAAGTACCGGCATCTTCCGGTCGAGGTCCTCTCTTTTCACGCCATTCTGGAGAAGGCTGACCTGGCTCCTGATCCGGGCAAAGTACTGGAACATTACAATCTGCCGCAGCGTTTTTTGTACTGCGCGAACCAAATGTGGCAGCACAAAGGTCATGATGTGCTCTTTGATGCGCTGGCTCAACTGAAAGAACAGGGTCTTGTGATCCCCTTGGTCTGCACCGGGTCTCTGGACGACTATCGTACCGATAACTTTCGGCAGGCCATGCTAGCCAAAATCAAAGCCTTCGACTTGGAAACCCAAATCAACTTTCTGGGCATCGTTCCCCGCAGAGAGCAAGTTCAAGTTTACCGGCAAGCCGCCCTTCTGGTGCAACCCTCGCGCTTTGAGGGCTGGAGCACCACGGTTGAGGAGGCGCGCACCCTCCATAAGCCCATCGTTCTGTCGGATATTCCCACGCATCGGGAGCAGGCCCCTCCCGACGCGCTCTTTTTCCGCGATGGGGATTCCGGTTCCCTTGCCGAAGCGCTCCGCCGGAAGTGGCAGGAAATCCTGGTGGAAAAACCTGCGGAAATTGATGTCAACAGCCTGCTGGCAGAAAACTTAAAGTGCGGAAGATTTTATGCGCAACGGTTTATTGCCATTTGTCAAAAAGCCCACGAGATAGCCAGTCGCTAATCACCCTTCTTTCATGCCAGACTCCTTGTCTCCAACGGCCCCCACAGCCATTGCCCTTATCCCGGCGCGATCGGGCTCCAAACGAGTAACGGGCAAAAATATCCGCCTGCTCCGCGGGCACCCGATGATTGCCTACACCATCCGCGCCGCCATCGATTCCGGTATCTTCAAACGGGTGGTGGTCTCGACTGATTCCCCGCAGTACGCGGAAATTGCCCGGCACTACGGGGCTGAAGTTCCCTTCCTCCGCCCCTCGGAGTATTCCGGCGACATATCGCCCGACATTGAGTGGATCAAGCATGCGCTTCACTGGTTCGAAAAGGAGGGCCTGAGTTTTGACTGCTTCAGCATTCTGCGTCCGACCAGCCCCTTCCGTTTGCCGGAAACCATTCGCCGGGCTTGGGCGGAGTTCCGTGCGCAGGAGGGAATCGATTCCCTGCGGGCGGTGGAAAAGTGCTCCCAACATCCCGGGAAAATGTGGGTGATCCGGGGTCGCATCATGACGCCGGTCCTCCCGTTTCTCCACGAAGGCACCCCCTGGCACAGCACGCAATATGCAGCCTTGCCCGCAGTCTATGTGCAAAACGCAAGCTTGGAAATCGCGTGGAAGAGGGTGCTTGCTTCCGGGACGATATCGGGCGAGTTGATCTCCCCGTTCTTGACCAGCGAAAGCGAGGGCATGGATATCAACAGTGAAAGCGATTGGCGGCAGGCGAACTCCCTGCTTGAAAAGCAGACGATCAAGTTGCCGCTCGTTTTAATCCCGGCATTTTCCGGCGACATTTCGGTCATAACTTAAAGACCCTCATACTCCATCGCCAAGTCAAAGTTCTACGACTTTCAACTAAAGCCAGACATGTTCAAACCATGAAATTCACCACCCAGGTCTTTGCCTTCATGCTATCCGCTCTGTTTTCCACAGCTTCCCTGCAAGCGGACATCAAGTTGCCCGCCATTTTTTCCGATCACATGGTCCTCGCAAAACAAGGCAAGGTTCCCATCTGGGGAAAAGCCGACTCCGGTGAGGAGGTCACCATCACCCTGGGTCCCTACTCTGGCAAGGCCACAACCGGTCCGGACGGTCGCTGGCGCGTGGAACTCGACTTGCGGAATGCCGGCACCGGACCTTTCGAGATGACGGTCGCGGGCAAAAATACGCTTAAAGTCTCTGATGTCGTCATTGGCGAGGTCTGGCTGGCTTCGGGACAATCCAACATGCAATGGGAGCTGGAAAGCACCGGTGCGAAAGATGAAATCGCGCAGTCAGCCAATCCCATGCTCCGCGAATTCAAGGTTGAGAGATCGGCTGTGCCCGAACCGGCTGAGGATTGCGTCGGACGCTGGACCGTTGCCGGACCCGAGACATCCGGCCGCTTCAGCGCCATCGGGTATTACTTCGGAAAAAATCTCCAGTCTGAACTCAAGGTTCCCGTCGGCATCATCAATACGAACTGGGGCGGCTCTCCCGTGGAAGCTTGGATCAGCAGTGCAGCCATTGACTCCGTGCCTGACCTCAAGGCTTCGCGTGAACGTTATCTTGACCTGCTCGCCAATGCACCCACCAGAAAGACGGCGTTTGTCGATGGCTTCGGAAAGTGGCTTACGGAAAACCATCGGGAAGACCGGGTGACCTCCGACCCCTCTGTCTTTGCGGCAGAGTCCGTTTCGCCCGAGGGTTGGAAAGTGGTGGAATTGCCCGGCACGCCCGTTGCGGCCCCAGGAGCATTCTGGCTGCGCCGCGAGTTTGAGGTGCCCGCCATGCTTGCGGGGAAAAATACGTGGATCAATCTTGGCGTCTTTGACGGCTACGAGAGTGTCTATCTGAACGGCCAGCTTATCGCCCAGACAACATATCAAAACTTTGCCGGGGGCGGGATACCGCATGTGACATCCATACCCAAACGAATTATCAAGGCAGGCAAGAACGTGCTGGCTATCCGGGTCTTTGCCCCGGTAGAACCTGTGCAGTTCTCTTTGTTTCCCAAGCTACTCCCCACGAAACACCAAGGGTCTTGGCAGATGAAAACGGAATTTGAATTTCCCGCCTTGAGTCCGGCGCAGATTGCTTCAGCACCGGAAGTGCCCTTTAGGATTGAGCCACTGCCCCTGTCCGAAATGGCCGGCTTTCTTTTCAACGGCATGATCCATCCCATTGCACCCTACGGCGTGGACGGAGTCATTTGGTATCAAGGAGAGTCCAACCTCGCTCGCGCCTGGCAGTACCGCGACACCTTTGCGCTCCTGATCAAGGACTGGCGCGCTGCATGGAAGAAAGACGATTTGCACTTCTACTTCTGTCAGTTGGCCAATTACCAAACCAAAGAACCGCAGCCAGGAGAAAGCATGTGGGCGGAACTTCGAGAGGCGCAGTCCAAAAACCTTGAGATCCCCCAAACCGCCCAGGCTGTGCTCATTGACCTCGGCGAGTCGCTTGTGATCCATCCCCGCGACAAAAAAGCGGTCGGAGATCGCCTGGCCCGTATCGCCCTGTCCCAAGAATATGG
>Ga0335394_10002076_pt1 | contig 22416 bp, 22 predicted proteins | sample MAT03_FD_205741 | JGI IMG/M metagenome (GOLD analysis project Ga0335394, IMG submission 205741) | Freshwater microbial communities from Lake Fryxell liftoff mats and glacier meltwater in Antarctica - MAT-03 (spades assembly) (version 2) ...
GTAAACTCTCGCGCTCGAACTCAACCGATCATCATATCCGCAAACCGATCATGAACTCCCCCGCAAAGCCGTCGTTCCTCGCAGAAGTCGCCATGGCGCCGCGCGACCCGATTCTGGGCGTGACCGAGGCCTACAACGCCGACAATAACCCCATGAAGGTCAACCTCGGCGTCGGGGTCTACTACGACGAGGATGGCCAGGTGCCACTGCTGGAGTGCGTCCGCCAGGCCGAGCACAAGCTCGAAGCCAGCGCCGCCCCGCACACTTACCTTCAGGGCGACGGAATTGCCGACTACAACCGCTCCGTGCGCGACCTGGTATTCGGCGCCGACAGCGCCGCGGTGACCGAGGGGCGTGTGGTCACAGTTCAGTCGCTTGGCGGCACCGGCGGACTGAAGATCGGCGCCGACTTCCTGAAGCGCTTCGCCCGCGGCGCCCGGGTCTACATCAGTGACCCGAGCTGGGAGAATCACCGGGGCCTGTTCGAGGCCGCCGGGTTCCAGGTCGAGAACTACCCCTACTACGAGGCCGCGACCCACGGCATCGCCTTTGACCGCATGCTGGCCGCCATGGGCACCATGCCGGCCGGCTCGGTCATCGTACTGCACGCCTGCTGCCACAACCCGACCGGTGTGGACCTCAGCCGTGACCAGTGGACGAAAGTGATCGATGCGGTCACCGCCCGTGGGCTTATTCCGTTCCTGGACATCGCCTACCAGGGCTTCGGCGACGGCATCGACGCCGATGGCGAGGTGGTGCGCCGCTTTGCCGACACTGGCGGTCCGTTGATCGTCGCCAACTCGTTCTCGAAGTCGTTCTCCCTCTACGGCGAGCGCATCGGCGCGCTGTCCGTGGTGACCACCTCGAAGGAAGAAGCCGGCCGGGTCCTGAGCCAGCTGAAACGGGTGATCCGCACCAACTACTCCAACCCGGCGGCGTTCGGCGGCAAGCTGGTTTCGACCGTGCTCAACTCTTCCGACGGACGGGCCACCTGGGAGACCGAACTCGCCCACATGCGCGACCGGATCAAGTCGCTGCGCCACGCTCTGGTCGAGAAGCTCACGGCTCGCATTCCGGATGCCGACTTCGACTTCATCATCGATCAGCGCGGCATGTTCTCGTATTCCGGACTCACGACCGAGCAGGTCAGTCGACTGCGCGAAGAGTTCTCGATCTACGCGATCGACACCGGCCGGATCTGCGTGGCCGCGCTGAACGCGAAGAACCTGGACTATGTCGCCGATGCGATCGCCACAGTGCTCAAGAAATGACCAGCCTCGCGCGCGATCGGAACTGCGCACATTGACCTTCAGTGACCGGTTCGCTATATTCGGCGGCTGCCCAATTCCCCGATAGCTCAGTTGGTAGAGCGACGGACTGTTAATCCGCAGGTCCCTGGTTCGAGCCCAGGTCGGGGAGCCAATACAAACAAGAGGTTAGCAAGCATCGAGGCTAGCCTTGAATCCTCTTCCGGCGACCATGTAACGGCAGGTGGAAGACGATTTTCCGAGAAGCGGGTTAAGCGCGGGAGTCCAAGGCTCGATCCCGGCCGTACGTATCAGATCATTGCGGTGCTCAAGTACTGCCTTGATCTACTGCTAGCACTTGATCTGGAACCTGCCTTGGATGCGTCGTGAGCCGACGCATCACTGCCCCCCTCCCCGATAGGCCGCAGCGACCGACGGTTCGACAGGCGGATGCTGGAGCCCCGCTTACACCAGTGATGTGAATCCAGTCGCAGAAGACTGAGCTTGAGGAACGAGCTGTATGCGTTTTTCGCCGCGCAGGGGATCGCACAGAAGCGGTTGGACCATCCCGCCGTGTTCACGGCGGAGGAAGCGGACCGCCTGGTGCCCAAAGCACGCGGCGCGCATGCCAAGAACCTGTTGGTCGAAGACCGCAAGACCGGGCGCCTGTTCATGCTGACGGTGCCCTTCGGCACGCGGACCGACCTCAAAGCCACTGCCAAGGTCCTCGGCACGGTCAAACTGAGCTTTGCCTCGACGGAAACCATGCTGGAGACGCTGGGAGTGACGCCGGGCGCCGTCAGCATGATGGCACTGATCAACGACCGTGGCGGCCGCAGCACGCTGGTGCTGGACCGGGTGCTGTCGGAGGCGGATGCCGTGCAGTGCCACCCACTGGTGAATACCGCGACGCTGATCGTCGATCAGCCCGATCTGCGGCGCTTTCTGGAGGCCGCCGGTCACATTCCGGAAGTGCTGGAGGTTCCGGCGGCTGGCTGAAGCCTAGTCAGTCGATCTGCAGCTTCGCGGCTTTCGCGACCTTTGCCCATTTCGCGGACTCGGCGCGCAGGAACTCGCCGAAGGCCTCAGGCCCCAGCGCAACGGGCTCAGCGCCGTTGGCCAGCAGGGCCGCTTTCATCTCGGGCGTGGCGACGATGCGGGAGATGGCGCCGCTCAGCCTGTCGACGATTGCCCGCGGCGTTTTCGCGGGGGCGAGCAGGCCGACCCAGGAATTCACATCGAGTGCCGGAAAACCCTGTTCCTTGGCGGTGCTGATCTCGGGCAGAAAGGCGGTGCGCCCCGGCATCGTGACCGCAAGCACCCGCAGCTTGCCGGCCTTGATGTGCGGAAGCACCGGGGGCAGGCCGGGGCAGAACACGTCCGCCTGCCCGGCGAGCACGTCGATGGTGGCTGGCGCGCCGCCTTTGTACGGAATATGCACGAGGTCGATGCCGGTCTGGGCCTTGAGCATTTCCATGCAGAGATGCGGCGTCGAGCCGTTGCCAGGTGAGGCGTAGTTCAGTTTGCCTGGCTGCGCCTTCGCCAGCGCGATCAGTTCGGCCAGCGTGTTCGCCTTCACGGCGGGGTGTACGAGGATCACGTACGGCACGATCGCGAACAGTGTGATCGGTTGCAGGTCCTTCAGCGGGTCGTAGCCCAGCGTCTTGTAGATGTGCGGGCTGATGCCGATCGGGCCGTTGGTGCCGATCAGCAGCGTGTAGCCGTCGGGCGTTGCCTTGGCCGCCAGTTCGGAGCCCAGGTTGCCGCCGGCGCCCGGCCGGTTGTCAATCACGAACTGCTGGCTCAGCGTCTCGCTCAGGCGCTGCGCCAGCGCTCGGCCGAGGATATCGTTGGTGCTGGAGCCGGGCGGGAAAGGGATGATGATCCGCACCGGTTTGGTCGGGTACTGCGCTGGTTGAGCGCATAGGTACGCGGGCAGCATCGCCACAGGAATAGTGAGCCAGCGCCACGGGTTCACGCTTTGAGCACCAAGTAAATCATCACGCGCAGCTTACTCCCCGCCGGGGCCTTGCCCGCAAGACGCAGCCAGCCGCCGAAATGGCTCACCCGCACGAAGTCCACGCCCGCGCGCGGCGGTACGCTCAACATGCGGCCTTCGTCCGCCCAGTGCATGCCGTCGGGCGAGACCTGCACGTGCGCCCGCGCGGCCTTTCTATTCTTGCCGCCGGTCGCCAGCACCCGCACGAAGAACATCGCTTCGCCGGCCCACGCGCATTCGTGCGGCTCGGTGGCCCACGCGCCGGCGAGGTCGATGTTACGCGCGACGACGGCGGTATAGGACTCGCGGAGCGTCGCCATCAGTCCGCCGCCGAGAAACAGACTGAGTCGAGGTACAAAAACGCGCGCTTGTCGACCGCGGTCTCGACGAAGAAGATGGTATTGAGCAGGCCGCGCAGGTTCGGCCAGACCGGCAGTTCGAAGGGCGCGATGCCGGACGGGTCGTAGACGCAGTCGTTGCAACGGACTTCGGTGAAGCGCATCGTCGCGAGGTCGAAGGTGGCCGCGAGGTAGTGCCAGTTCATCTTGGTCGGCAGTTCGTTCTGGCACAGTTCCTGGCGTGCCCCCGGGATGACGGTGTAGCCCACCGGCGCGTAGTGGCTGATCGAGGCGGTCTTGCCGGAACCGCCGATGGCGTGCTTTTTCGGGTGGTCGGTCTTGATCTGCCACTGGCCGACGAGCTTGCCGTGCTCGGCGTTGAGGTAACGCAGACGCGGCAGCAGACGGCGATCCCCGGATTGCAGGTCGAACAGGATGCCGAAGGCGCGCACGTCGGTTTCGGTAAGGATCATTTCGGTGGCCTCGGACTTGATGCCGAAGAAGCACTCCAGCCGGACCTTGCCGAGCGTGCGCCAGGTGAGGCGCTTGGTGGCCGCCGTCACGCTGCCCGCCAGCGGCCGCGTGGCGAGCTTGAGTGAATATGAACCTTGCATCGATCCGGCGGTGCCGGTGTCCCACATCGTGTAGTTGGACAGCATTGGCGGGCGGAAGTCCATCCCCGGCAGGATGGTGTCGAGCGTGCCTTCGTAGTTGCCGATCGTCTCGGTGAAGCCGCCGTGGCCGTCGCCGAAGTCGGTGTAATAGAGCAGCCGGTCGAGCGGATCGAAACGGCTGAGACCCACGGTGGCCCTGAGCAGGGCGCGGGTGAAGGCGGGGGCATTTACGTTCAAGCGGGCATTCCTCCAAGGGCGCGCCCGGCGGCGGTGCCGGCGGGTCTGCACAAGTCTGCTGCGGGGGCCATTGAATCCCGGTGGCGCGATGTATGTCCAATATATAATTCAACTCGAATTGAGACAAAAAAGGTATCAATGGAACAACGCCACCTGCGCTACTTCGTGGCGGTCGCCGAGGAACTGCACTTCGGCCGCGCGGCCAAGCGACTCCACCTGTCCCAGCCGCCGCTGTCCCAGCAGATCCGGGGGCTCGAGCGCGAGATCGGCGTCGAGCTGTTCCGCCGCACGCAACGCCGCGTCGAACTGACGCCGGCCGGAGCCGCGTTCCTGCCGCACGCGCGCCGGGTACTCGCCGGGGCGGAGGAGGCCGCCATGGCGGCGCGCCGCGCGGCCCGCGGCGAATCGGGTTGCCTGACCGTCGGGTTCATCCACGCGGCCTCGTACGAACTGCTGCCCGGCATCCTGCGCCGGTTTACCCGGCGCGCACCCGGCATCGAGGTCCGCCTGCAGGAAATGACCGGTACGGAACAGATTCCCGCGCTGCTCGACGGCCGCATCGATATCGCCTTCCTGCGGCCACCGGTGGCCAGCGCCGCGATCCGTACGCGCGTGATTGCGCGCGAGCCACTGGTCGCCGCGCTGCCGCGGCGGCATCGGCTGGCCGGCCGGCAAGCGCTTGGCCTGCGTGAATTGTCCGGGGAGCGCTTCGTGATGTACGCGCCCGGACGTTCGCCGCTGCACGGGCAGGTGCTGAGCGCCTGTCTCAACGCCGGCTTCACCCCCAACGTCGTGCAGCAGGCCATCCACATCATGACTCTTATCGGCCTCGTACGCAGCGGCGTGGGCGTGGCGCTGTTGCCGCGCTCGGCTAGCGCAGTCCGGATGGAAGGGATCGTGTACCGCCCACTGCGCTACCGGGGCCCGCGCGCCGAGACGGCGATCGGTTGGCGCCAGGGCGACGTCACCCCCGTGACGCAGGCGTTTCTGGCGGCGGTCGGCGGGGCTGTCAGCGGACGAGGGCGTTCGACGCCTACTTGATTTCGTGTTTCGCCATTTTCTCCAGCGCGCGCACCGGCCAGCACCAGGCTCAGGTCCTTCTGGTGCAGTTCGATGCGGACGCCCAGGTCGAAGGTGCGCTTGATCATGCGCTCGCCATGCACTTCGAGAATGCGTGACGCGGCAAAGCCGCCCATCAGCGCCTGACGGACCTTGGCGGGATCGGCGCCGGCCTTGCTGGCAAACAGCAGCGCCTCGCACACGGCCTCGATGTTGAGCGCGACAATGATCTGGTTGCACACCTTGCAGGTCTGGCCGTCGCCGTTGCCGCTGCGCACCCTTCCCTTTTTTTACCTATATTTACGAGGGAGTACTTTCGCGCTGACACAGTGCATGGCAAGACTCGGGGTGTTCGCGGACACACACCGGTGGTGCAGCGTCCCGGGCAGCGCCAATCCATCAGCGCGGCGTCTGCGGTGAATGCCAACGGGGCATTCTGGTTTTGCACCTACGAGGGTGGCCTCAACGGGGAAATGTTCGTCGAGTTGCTCCAGAGAATGATGAAGTACCGCAGAAATCCCATCCATCTTGTGCTCGATGGTCTACCTGCGCACAACACCGCGCTCGTCAAGAAATACGTCGCATCCACCGAGGGCCGCCTGACCTTGCACTTTTTGCCCGGCTATGCGCCGGACTTTAATCCCGGCGAATTGGTATGGATTCATGTCAAGCGCACCGGTACGGCAAGGCGTCCGTTGCAAAAGGGTGAAAAACTGCGCGACAAAATCGAGGAGCAGCTTGCAGCACTCCAGAATTTGCCCCCCCTTGTCCGCTCATTCTTCAAAGCGCCTTGTGTCGCCTATATTGGCGACTGCTGAGTAATTACGAATTCGCCACCCACAGGTGTGTTGCAGGGTGGCGCAGATGCCCGCGGCGATGCGTTCGCCGTGGCATAATGACAGCATTCCAGGCTAGGGGGTCGAACGATGCGATCCTGTTTCTCATACCGGGTCAGGCGCGGCATTGCCATGCAGGCAGTGCCGGTAATATGCGCCGCCGCCGGCGCGATCGCAGTCACTGCTGCATACGCGCAAGAGTGGCCAGCCAGGCCGGTGCGCATCGTCGTACCGTTCGCGCCCGGCGGCGCGACCGACGTAGTCACCAGGGTGTTCTCACAGCGGTTCCAGGATTCGCTCGGCCAGCCATTCCTGGTCGAGAACCGCGGCGGCGCCGGTGGCCTGCTCGGTGCCCAGGTCGTCTCGAATGCGCCCCCCGACGGCTACTCGTTCGTGATGGGCACCACCGGCACCCATGCGATCAACGCGACGCTGTACGAAAAGACCGGCTTCAACCCGCTGCGCGAGTTCGCGCCGGTCACCCGGGTCGCGCTGCTGCCGAACATGATCGTGGCCCATCCAGCGCTGCCGGCGCGCAACGTGAAGGAACTGATCGCGCTCGCGCGCAGGCAGCCGGGAGCGCTCAACTATGCGACAGCCGGCAACTTCCTGTTCATGAGCGGCGAGGTGTTCCGAATGCAGGCCGGCATCGAGATGACGGCGATTCCGTTCAAGGGCAGCGGCCTTGCAATGTCGGCGGTAATGAGCGGCGACGTCGCGTTGTCGGTCACCACGGTCGGCACTGCGTTGCCGCATGTGCGCGCCGGCAAGCTGCGCGCGATCGCGGTTACCAGCCTGAGCCGGATGGCGCTCGCGCCCGAGGTGCCGACCGTGTCCGAATCCGGGATGCCCGGGCACGAAACGGTCGCCTGGTACGGATTGTTTGCGCCGGCCGGCACGCCGTCGGGAATTCTGTCGCGCCTGGCCGCCGAGGTCGGGCGGCTGGCGAAGCTGCCCGAGGTGCGCAATTCGCTCGCCGCCCAGGGCGCGGAGGCGGTGGGCGACACGCCAGCCGCGTTCTCCGCGATCATGCGCGAAGATGTCGTGCGATGGGCCGAGGTAGTGCGCAAGACCGGCGCCCGCGCGGATTGATCGACCCGGGCCGGCGCCGGCGCCGCCGGGTCAGCCGATGGCACGCCGGCGCGCCTCAGCAGCCGCGAGGTCGAGCAGCCCGGACAGGTCGGTGCGCACCCGCTCGAAGCCTTCATTGCGGCGGAACGTCTTTACGTCCATGAAGTTCTTCTTGTTCACTTCGATCTGGATGGAGTCGATGCCCTTGCCGGGCGCACCATGCCGGCGGATCAGCTCGTTGCCGACATAAGGGTCGTTGACCGACACCGACCAGCCGAACGAGCGCAGCGTCTCGACCACGAACTCCATCGCCTGCGGCGAGGCCGTCGTGCCGTTCAGGTCGCTGATACAGAAATCGGCGCGCGGCTTGCCAGCATCGCCGTGCGTCGGCGCACCCACCGCTGACATGCAGTGGCACGACAGCTGCATTACGTAGCCGGCGCGCCGATGCAGGTCGGCAATGATGCGCAGCAGCTCCGCATGATAGGGCCGGTGGTAGCGCGCGAGCCGTTCCTCAACCTCCACCGGCGTCAACCGACGCTCCTGCATCGGCTCGCCGTAACGCGACAGCGTCTTGATCAGGCCAAGGCCGCGCAGCGCGATCGGCGTCGGCGCCAGTGGCACCGGATACTCGCCGTCGACCACCGCCGGGTCGAGGTCGAGCTCGTCCCGGTTCACGTCCATGAACGTGTTCGGGAAGCAGGCATAGAGCAGCGTGCCACCGGCGGCAGGCGCATGGCCGAACAGCTCCTCGACATACATCGACGCATTGTCGTGGAGCACGGTGAACGGCAGCGGCGAGCGGAACTCGTGCGGGTACTCGCGGCCGCTGCGTGAGACGTCGACCACCAGTGGCGCAGCTTCGCGCGCTGGATCCCAGCGGATCCAGAGCCCGGGGCGGATGGCGGCGTTGGGGAGGGTGTCGTTCGGCATGACCGGCTCCTTTCAGGCTGGGGATTGCAGCGCAGTTGGCCCACTTGACTATTGGTTGGTAGGATTCAAGAGTAACAAATCGCCATTCCCCCGCGGCTACCGTCTCACTTCTTTTCATACGCGACGTAGCTACGCTGAATCATGATGTGATCCGCGATGTACCTGGCGTCGTGCCAACATCCGTAGATGAAAGACGAAGCACGGTTGGTCAGCGCCGGCAGCCCCAGGAAATAAATGCCTTGTTCCCCGGAAATGCCCCGCTTGTGGAAGGGCGTGCCCTGCTCGTCGAAGGCCGCCTCGACGTCCAGCCAGCTGAAGTCGAACTTGAAGCCGGTAGCCCACAGAACGGTCTTGATCCCGGCCTTCGCCAGATCGAGATCGAGGACAGGCTTCTTGATGCATTCAGGATCTTCGAGGAGCTTCCAAGCATCGGGCTCGAGCGGCAGAGGCAAGCCATTGCGCATTACGTAGGCATCGGCCTCGCGCAGGACTTCGAAATAGTCCTCGTCGCCCTGGACAATGTTGCGCGCCAGATCGTCCTCGAAGCGTAGCACGCCGTTTTCATGGCTCCTGGTCATGCCGAGCACGGTGATCCCGGCATGAGCCAGGCGCCGGAAGTCTACGGTCTTGCCGCCCTCGTAACCACTCACGGCAAAGGCTACGTGCTTGCCACGCTGGTTGGTCTTCCTGATCTCGTCCCACTTGCCGAGCACGCCCAGCCACCACACGTAGTCACGTTGGCGGTAGGAGCGCGGCGGGCGATAGTGTTCGCCGATCGACAAGTAGACCTTCTTGCCAGCCCGGCACAACTCTTCGGAAATCTGCGAACCCGAGGCACCGCCGCCCACGACCAGGACCGCTCCCTCGGCCAATTGCCCGGGATTCCTGTAGGTCGATGAGTGCAGTTGGTCGATGCCGTTGTCGGTCGGGATGATGTCCGGATAACTGGGAATCTGGAACGGACCGGTGGCCACCACCACACGCAGGGCCTCGATCACGCCCTCGGAAGTCACCACGGTAAAGCCAGGACGATTTTCAGTGCGCTTCACGTGGTTGACTTCGACTCCGGTCCGGATCGGCGCCTTGATCATCCTGGCATAGTCTTCGAAATACTTGACCACGCGCTCCTTGGGCGGAAAGGCCTCCGGCGAAACGCCTTCGAATTCGAGATTCGGAAAACGGTCGTGCCAGGCCGGGCCGTTGGCGACCAGGGAATCCCATCGCTCGGAGCGCCACCGCTCCGCAATCCGCTTGCGTTCCAGCACAATATGGGGAATCCCCATTGCTCCGAGGTGTTCGCTCATCGCAACGCCAGCCTGACCGGCACCGACGACCAAGGTATCGATTTCTTCGACTGGCATTTTTACTCTCACAAAGGCGCCGAAACCGTTCGGCCTGAAACCCGACATGCGCAGATGTCGGCGACGAACTAAAACATCATATGAACGCTGTGACTACAAGATTCATGCAGACGGCATGAAGTTTGCTCGACCGTGCTTCAGTTGAGAATAGCGATTTTCGGACTCAGGACTTCGGATAAACACAAACGGATGTTCTGTTTTTCCGACGCTGCGCCTCAAGATTCGCAAAGACGGCGTAGTCGCCCTGCACCGTATTCTCCAATTCAGGCCTCCATTCCCCATGTTTGAGCCCATGCCATGACCGACACTTTCAAGCCCGCCCATGCCACTGCAGACATCTGGTTTCTCAACGGCCCGAACGCCAACCTCTATGGACTCGATGTCAAGCAGATCTACGGACAGGACAGTTTTCCGACATTGAAAGCGCGCTGCGAAGCCAAGGCCGCTTCGCTGGACCTCATGCTGAATTTCGTCCAATCGAACTGGGAAGGTCAGCTCGTGGACTGGATACAGGAAGCTCGGAGCTCGGCAAAAGGCGTCATCATCAATGGCGCCGGCCTGACTTACAGCTCGGTCCCGATACTCGATGCCTTGCTAGCCTTCCCGGGCAAAATCATCGAGGTACACATGAGCAATATCTGGCGCCGGGAAAGCTTCCGCCACCACTCCTATATCTCCAAGGCCGCGGATGGCATCGTCGCGGGGCTGGGCGGGGATGGCTATGAGCTGGCCATCGACGCCATGGCGCGATTGATCAAAACCTGAGCTCCGTCCATGATCAACTCCGATTCGTCCAGATTCCAGGGAACGCGCACCCCTGGCACAAGGTCTCCGTGGTACAGCTGAGCTTGCCCGCGATCGATCGGATCGCCGCCCATTCACAGTCCTATGAAACACACCCGCATTCGCCCCTTCCATACCAAGGAATCGTGGTTTCGGCCCTGGCCCGCCCCGAGTGGCTGGTGGAAATCGAAGCCACCGCCGTCATTCCCGAATAGTTTCTTGCCGGCCTGGTCTACCCCATGACGTTCTCGATCATTGCACGCTGTCCCGAGACAGGTCAGTTCGGCGCCGCCGTAGCCTCCTCCTCACCGGCGGTCGCGGCCCGCTGCATTCGGGTCCGCCCTGGCGTTGGCGCCGCGGCCAGTCAGAACATCACCGATCCCGGCTTGGGAACGATGGCGCTCGACCTCATGGCGTCTGGAAGCAGCCCTGAACAAGCGCTCGATTCCTTGCGAGAGCGACCTTTCATCGCCTACCGCCAGCTCATGGCGATCGATGCCCAGCGGCCGCCAGCGGTGTTCACCGGCGCCAGCGCACTTGGCACCCTGGCCACCGCCGCCGGCGCGCATGCCGCTTGCGCCGGCAATATGCTCGCGTCCAGAGAAGTCCCGGCGGTGATGCTGGCCGCCTTCGAGAAAGCAAGCGGCTCCTTGGCCGAACGCCTGATGCAGGCCATGCTCGCGGGCCAGGCGGCCGGCGGGGAGGAAGGTCCGGTTCACTCCAGCGGACTGGTGGTCTGCGGCGAAATGGAATGGCCCATCATCGATCTGCGCATGGACTGGGTGGACAACGGGCCGGTCGAAGCCCTCTACGCGACCTGGAAGGTCTACGAGCCCCAGGTGCAGGACTACATCACGCGAGCCCGCGACCCACGGGTGGCGCCGAGTTTCGGCGTGGCTGGCGATCTCTGATGTCATCCAATGTTCGAGCCTGATATGGTGAGGGCGGGATATGAAATTCGTTGAAGACGGCGACGGATACAAAGCCAGACTCGGCTTGGTCTACATTGCGTCCAGCGTCGTGATGGAGGCGGAGATGTACGCCATGGCGGGTCCGGGCGTCTCCATCCATACGAGCCGGGTCAAGCTTCCGAGCGTCACGGTCGAAGGAATCGATCAGATGATGCGCTCTGCGGAACTTGAAGAATCGGTGCGTCTTCTGGCCGCAGCGCCGCTCGATGCGCTTTGCTTTGGCGGCACCAGCGCGTCCTTCCTCCATGGAACCCGCTGGGACAGGACCTACCTCGCGCATTTGCGGGACTGGGCGCCCGGCGTCCCTGCTACCACGACCGCAAGCGCAGTTCTGCGGGCTCTTGCCGCCATCAAGGCCGGCCCGGTGACTTTGGTCACGCCGTATACGCCCGACATTATCGAGCGCGGAGTTCGGTTTCTCGAAGAAAACGGCCATCCGGTGCTGGCCTCGTCCGGAATGGATATCACCAACGACCATGAGCTCGCGCGCGTCCCGCTCGAGCGAGTCTATGACCTCGTCATGAAGACCGATGTTCCCGAGTCGACGGCGGTGTTCATCAGCTGCACCAATCTGCGAACGGTCGGGGCGATAGCCGCGCTTGAAGAGGCGCTCGGAAAACCGGTCATCAGCGCGGTTCAGGCGTCCTTCTGGCGCTGCCTGGATCTGATCGGCGTGAACGGGGCCAAGCGCGGATATGGATCGCTCGTCGACTTGCGGGCGTCTTCCGGCGCGCGATCGGGGGCTGTGTCCAACCCGGCTGCGTAACGGTGTTCGCAGCATTCGCGCGATCGCGAACGGATGATGCAGCCTCAGTCGGCGTGGGCAGGGTCGGGAGTGCGGGGGTCGACGAAGCTGAGCGCGCTCATTCCAGGAATGTCATGGTCGGAGATACAAGCCCGGCAACGTTCCATGAAGACCTGGGCCACCCGCGACTGTTTGGCTGGCTTGTAGGTGGCAAGTCCCAGCAGCATGGGGCGATGCTGGCCGGCGAGACGAAGACGGACAAACCGTTTTCCATCAAGCGACTGTGTTGATTTCGGGCGAGCGTTTGACAGCGCATAGCCCATGCCATTGGCCACCATGGAGCGAATGACGTCGTCAGACCGAGAGCGCGCCACGACGTTGGGTTCGACGCCGGCCTGGGCAAGAAGTGACATGAAATAGTCTCTGCTCATCGGTAGGTCGAGCAGCACCATGGGTTCCGGGGCCAGTTCCTCGAGCGTGGTCGCGAGTTGTTGGGCCAGAGGGTGGAGTTCGCTCACGAGCACATGGGGCGGCAGCTGGCTCAGGACTTCAAAAAGAATGTCCTTGTCAAGTTGCAGGTCATAGGTGAGAGCGACGTCGATCTCGGCATTGTGCAGTTTGCTGATCAGTTCCTGCTGGTTGCCCTCGATCATCTGCAGGTCGACCTTCTTGAACGCCCGCTTGAAGCCGAATATCACTTCCGGCGCAATCATGGCGGTCAGTGATTGGAAGCAGCCGACGCGCAGCACACCTTGAACGATCTGGCTGGAATCCGAGGCAATGTCGTACAGCCTCGAGGCGCGGTCGAGCAGGTCTTCGCACTCTTTCATCACTTGAGTGCCGACGGGTGTCAGCGTGAGCCCTTTGGAGGGATGCCGAACGAACAACTGGATCCCCAGCTCCGCTTCCATGTGTGTAATGGCAGCGGAGATAGACGGTGCGGAGATGTGAATCTGACTGGAGGCAACGGCAATGCTGCCGTGCCTGGCAGTCGCCAGGAAATACTCCATTTGGCGCAGAGAGATGCGATTGAGCATAAGCGGAACAGGATAAAAGCAGGCGAAGTATCGCCGAACATTGACCTGAAGCGTGGCTCTACCGTGCTGGCTGCAGCACCTTGCCCATCAAAGCCCTGGTTCGCGCCTGCTTCGGGTTGCTAAACACCTGCTGGGGCCCGCGTCGACCTCCATGGCGCCATCCTGAGGCGATCAGGCCGTCGGAATCAGGGAGCCTGGCACGGCGAGCCCGGCGGTGGTGGCCAGAGCCTCGCCACGAGCAATTCGCACGATCTCTTTCCCGATATCCTCCGAAGATAGTACGAAGTCGATGCAGCCGCTGGCAATCGCACTCTCCGGCATGTCGGACTGGATGGCAGTGGCCGGCTTTTGGGCTATCGTGATCCCGCCCACTTCCTTGATTCCGCACAGGGCTGCGGCGCCGTCACCGTCGTAGCCAGAGACGATGACGGCGATGAGCTTCCCGTCCCAGAATCGAGTGAGTGACTGCAGGAAGACCGTGATCACATCAGGCCAGCCTCTCGGCTTCGAAATCGGTGTGAGGTGGAACACTTCCCCATCGACGTGCAGATCCCGGTTGGCAGGGATGATGTAGATGCGGTTGGGCTCGATCAGCAGATCTTCCGTGATTAACTCTACCGCCATACGCGAGAACCGCGGCAGCACTTCATGCAATTGCGTCGGCATGGCGGTGATGTGATTGACGATGACGATCGCCACACCCATGTCCGCCGGCAACTGCTTGAGCAGGCGGATATAGGCGTCCAGTCCCCCGGCGGAACCACCGACGCAAACAACAGGAAATTTCTTCATCGGAACATCCGCTTCCCCGGAAAGGTCTTTGCTGGTCATGCCGTGCTGCGTCACGGGCCTAGAATGCTGGCGACGGTCGGCAAGCAGTATCTTGGACTTCATGTTCTGCCCGCGATCAGTAATCCAGTCTGTTCGTTAGAGAACAGAGACTTCAGCGCTGATGTGAGATTTACGCTGGTATGTGAAATTTACGCTTCTTACTGGTGAATGCCTCGGACGCTTGCACCAGGACAGAATACACTTCGCCGCACAGCCTGGAGGTTGACATGAACACAAACTTTCGCCAAAGCGCGGAAGAACGGATCAAGAAGGGCACCGCACCCTTCACACGGGGGTTGCCCACCGGCATCGAGGCGCTCACGTTGCTGCACGGCCTCGCCAGCGCACCCGAAACTGCAGGCAACGCGCTCAAACTCCTGCACGAGTTGCAAGTACACCAGGTGGAACTGGACCTGCAGCACGAACAGGCGGAACAAAACCTACAGCAGCTCACCGAAGACTTGACGAACTACGTCGCCCTGTTCGATCTGGCGCCGTTCGGCTATCTGGTGCTCTACCCCGAGGGTCAGGTGATCTCCGCCAACCGGGTCGCCGCGGACTGGCTGGAACCCGACACAGGCGAAGGGGAAGCGTGGGCAGGTCGCCGCATCGAGGACCTGCTGGCGCCTGAGTGTCGCGCGGTGGTCCAGGATATGCTCGCTGCCCTGCGCAAGGGCGAGGGGCGGCAAAACTGCGCGGTGCAATCGAGGGTCGCTGGTGCCAGCGCGAACGCCGTGGCGACTGCAATGCCTGGCGGCGGGCAGGTGTTGATGGCCTTCGTGCCCGCATAGCCAGTACCCGGGCATCGAAGCCCCGGAAAAGCCGGCAGCTGATTTGCCTTGGGCGGAGGGCGGGCCGGGTGCACACTCTGCCATGACCTCCTCGCCGACCTCCCTAGAGAAGCAACGCCGCTCGGCGGTCGTACGCGTCGTGGGAATCGGCGCGTCGGCAGGCGGCCTGGAGGCGTTCGAGCAGTTCTTTGCCCGGGTGCCAGTACGGTCCGGCCTGGCGTACATCGTGGTTCAGCACCTGAACCCGACGCAGAAAGCCATGCTGGCCGAGTTGCTGCAGCGGGTGACGGCGCTGAGTGTCCTCGAGGCTGGCGACCAGATGCGCGTCGAAGCCGATCATGTCTATGTGATTCCGCCGAACGCCGAGCTCACCCTGGTGCAGGGCATGCTGCACCTGCTGCCGCCCACCGAACCGCGCGGCATGCGACTGCCGGTCAATGTGCTGTTCTCGTCCATGGCCCGCGACCAGGGCGCAGCAGCCATCGGTGTCGTGATGTCCGGCATGGGGTCGGACGGCACGCTGGGGCTGCAGGCGCTGAAGGCTGTGGGGGGCCTGACCGTCGTGCAGCAGCCGTCATCGGCACAGTTCGATTCGATGCCGCACAGCGCCATCGCCGCGGGCTGTGCCGACATCGTCGCGCTGCCAGGAGACATGCCCGAGCGCATCCTCGACTGCGTCTCCTGGGATGGCAGCTCGAAGTCGCCCCTGGCCGAACCTGGGGTCGACCCAGGGGTCGATCCGAAACTGACCGAAAAGCCATTCGATCCGCCGGACGACACCATCGAGAGCATCTTCAGCCTGCTGCGCCAGAGAACGCGGCACGACTTCTCGCTCTACAAACCAAGCACGCTGCATCGCCGCATCGAACGCCGAATGGCCATCCACGGCATGGCCGCGATAGCCGATTATGTGCGCTATCTGCGGCAAAATCCGCAGGAGGTCGACCTGCTGTTCAAGGAACTGCTGATCGGCGTCACGAGCTTCTTCCGCGATGTTGCGGTATGGCAGTACATGCTCGACACCGCCCTGCCTGCGCTGCTGGCGAGCCGGGGGAGCGAGAAGAAGTTCCGGGCCTGGGTCGCCGGTTGCTCGACCGGCGAAGAGGCCTACACCCTGGCGATCGTGTTCAAGGAGGCGATACAGCGCCTGCCTGAGCATCACCAATGCACCCTGCAGATCTTTGCCTCCGATCTGAGCTCTGACGCCATCGCCACAGCCCGTGCCGGCCGTTATCCCGCCACGATCGGCGCGAGCATGCAGGCGGAGTACGCGACGCGCTACTTCACAGCGCAAGGGGACGCGCTGGTCGTCGACCAATCCATCCGCGACATGGTGCTTTTCTCTCGGCATGACGTCGTACTCGATCCACCTTTCACCCGGCTTGATATTCTGAGTTGCCGCAACCTGCTGATCTACTTCGACGCCACGCTGCAGCACAGGCTGCTGCCGCTGTTTCATTACAGCCTGCGCCCGGGCGGCCTGCTGCTGCTAGGCAGCTCGGAGACGGTCGGCTCGTTCAGCAAGCTGTTCGAGCCGATGGATTCCAGGCTGCGCCTGTACCTGCGCAGGCCCATCCTGTCTGCAACAGGCTCCGAATTTCTGCTGAAGTCGTTCCCTCCCCTTCTGAGACTGACCAAGGAAACGCCAATGCCTTCTTCACCGAACGCAGCGCAAGGCGGCGATTCATTACAAGCCGCCGCCGACCAGGTGCTGCTGCAGGTGCATGCGCCGCCAGCCGTCGTGGTCAACGCCGCGGGCGACATCGTCTACATCAGCGGGCGCACCGGCAAGTATCTGGAGCCCGCGGCCGGAAAGGCCAACTGGAACTTCCACGCCATGGTTCGCGAGAGTTTGCGGGAACCTGTCGTCAACGCGCTGAAGCAGGCAGTAGCGAAAGACGAGGCAGTACAGGTGCGCGGCCTTCAGCTCGCCGGGGCAGGCGGCGTTCAGGGTGTGGACGTCACGGTGCAGCCGCTGCACGAGCCTGCTGCCTTGCAAGGCACGATGATGATCGTCTTTCGTGATGTCGCAGCCCTCCCCCGCCTCGGCCGGCGCCGAGGCGCAAACGCAGCGAAAGTCACCCATGCCGCCGAAGTTCAGCAATGCCGGGACGAAATCCAGAGTCTTGGTGAGCAGAACCGCGCTTCGAAGGAAGAGCTGCAGTCGGCGAACGAGGAACTGCAGAGCACCAACGAAGAGTTGCAGTCCGCCAACGAGGAGCTGACGACGTCCAAGGAAGAGATGCAGTCGATGAACGAGGAACTGCAGACGGTAAACGCCGAGATGCAATCCAAGCTCGACGATCTTGCGCTGGCCCAGAGCGACATGAAGAGCCTGCTCAACAGCACCGAGATCGCGATGCTCTTCCTTGACCAGGATCTCAACGTTCGCCGCTTCACCGATCGTGCCGCCAAGATCATCAATCTGCGCGACAGCGATATCGGCCGGCCGCTGAGCGACCTGACCACGAGCCTGCAGTACCCGACGCTGCACGACGATGCCAACGAAACGCTGCGCACACTGGTCTTCTCGGAAAAACAGATTCAGACCAGCGACCAGCGATGGTTTTCGGTTCGCATCATGCCGTATCGGCGGCTGGACAACATGATCGACGGCGCCGTGATCACCTTTGTCGACATCACCGCCACCAAGCAGGTCGAAGCGACCCTGCGCAAGGATGCCGACGCCTGACCTGGACAGAGGTCTCGCCCACGGCGAGGTAATCTCCTCCAGGGCGCCTGGGGCGATGGCCAGCTTCGGCTCAGCGGACGCGCAGGCCGATCGCCACGCTGCCTTGGCGTCAAGTCGCTTTCGATGCAATCATTCCGAGGTCTTGCCGTCGAAGTGCTCAGTGTCGGCCTCCGCGTCTACGCGCGTGTGGTGCACCACACCGTCACGATGGTTGGGCGGCGAATAGATCGTGTAGAGCTTGAGCGGCTCGGTCCCGGTGTTGATGATGTTGTGCCTGGCCCCGGCGGGAACCACTACGGCGTAGCCGGCGTGGATCGCAGTGCGAACCCCGTCCAGCACGGCCTCCCCGCTGCCCTGTTCGACGCGGAAGAACTGATCGAGCTTGTGAACCTCGGCGCCGATCTCTTCCTTGGGCTTCAGTGCCATCACTACCAGCTGGCAATGCTTCGCCGTGTACAGAACCTGCCGAAAGTCCTCGTTCCGCGTGGCGATTCTCTCGATGTCCTGAACGTACCCCTTCATGCCCGTCCCCTTTGCTCTGTATGAAGGCGCCAGCCCGGGGCTTCGAAGCGGCCGCGGGCCCCCTGGCCCGCCGGCCGGCGAGCATCGACCGTGAAGATAGGTCTGCACACCTGCGCTGTCGGTGCGCTCGCGAACACATCAGGGGCTGGTGAGAATCGATCCAGATTCATCACCTTCGTCCAGGCGACCACGAAGTCACGCACGAAGACACCCCGCGCAGCGTTGCTCGCGTAGAGCTCGGCGAGCGCTCGAAGCTGAGAGTTCGAGCCGAGAACGAGATCAATTACCGTGGCGCTCCACCTGGGCTCACCACATGCGTCCTGGCTCGAATGGCACTGTCACCGTCTCGCCCGCCTTGGCTGCCGCGGCCTCGACCGCCGCGTTGCCCGCCAGCACGATCAGGTCGGCCAGCGAAATCTTCTGGCCGCCGCACTCGTCGCCGTTCGGACAGATGTTGCAGCTACGGGCGCGCTCGCAGACGTCGGCAGCAATCAGGTCGCTGCTCGGCCTGGCCCCAAGACCCTACGGCGGATCGCAGCCGATGGCAGCGAGTCCGATATCCCACTGACGCATGTTCACGTCGGTGACCTCCTGCGCGTGCGGCCCGGCGAAAAGGTGCCGCTCGATGGCGTGGTGACCGAGGGCAGCCGTGCGCTCGACGAGTCCATGTTGACGGGCGAGCCACTGCCCGTGACGAAGCGGGTGGGCGACAAGCTCATCGGCGCGACCAGGAACACCAGCGGCGCACTTGTCATGCGTTCGGAGCACGTCGGCTCGGCCACCGTGCTCGCGCAGATCGTGCAGTTGGTCGCGATGGCGCAGCGTTCACGTGCGCCGATGCAGCGCATGGCTGACCAGGTCGCGGGGTACTTCGTCGTCAGCGTCGTCGGCATCGCACTGCTGCCCATCGCTGCTTGGTGGCTGTTTGCCGACGGCACCTTCGGAGCCCTGCGCGGATACGCCATCGCCGTGCCGGGCCAGGAGCCGGGTCTTCCGCCGTCGATCCAGTTCTGGTCTCAACACCTGCATTTCGTGATGCATAGTTCGCCGGTGGGCGGTCTCGTCACTCTCATCCTGTGGGCGACCCGGCACGCATTCTGGCTCCCGCTGCTCGGCTGGTGGTCGCACATCGTGATCGATGTCTTCACGCACTCGGCGGACTACTACGCTGTGCCCGTGCTCTATCCGTTCACCGAGCGCGGCTTCGACGGCATCACCTGGACCACGCCGTGGTTCATGGTCCTGAACTACCTGGCCCTGGCAGGGGTCGGGCTGTGGTTGCTGCTAAATCCAAGGCGCGCACATGTCCGGGGAACCGTTCCCGCTCGCATCACCGCATCGAAGTGCTACTCAGCGTCTACGCGGCTCGGCGCATCGCCCATCTCGACGACCATCGGGGATGCGACAAGCTGTCCTTCGGGACCGGACGGTGCCTTACGAGCGCGAAGACTTTCACTTTCTCTTGACGGCCCACGCGACACCGCCCAAGACGGCAACGATGACGAGCAGGCAAAGCCCCCAGAGCACGCCGTAGCCGCCCATCCACCCGCCACCCCACACGCCATCATTCATCATGGGTACGTTCTGCGCCCAAGTTCTGCTGGCAGCCAGCAGCAACATCGTTGCGAAGAAGATGGCAAGCGAGGGCTTCATAATGGCTCCTGCGCGAGCAGTGCTCGCACTTCTGGTGGTGAAAGATGGCGAGGATGGGCCGCGCGGCACTTGCCGTCTGTTCGGCAGCGAACAGATCCGCCAGGAAGGCCGCTGGTGCGACGCGTTGCAGGTCTCCAGGCGGTAGCAGGAATCGGGAGCGCCGAAGCCCACACGCTTTGGCGAGCGGCAATCGGCGTCTGATCCTCTGCATGTCGGCTGGCTCGATCTGCTTACGGACGCGTGCATGAACTTCCAACCGAACCGGTGGCATGCCTATGGCCATGAAAGCTGGCACGCCATCCACCCCGGGCATCAGCAGGCATTCCTGCGCTCAGGCGATGACCCGGTAGCGGATCATCATCCCGCCTTCGGCGTGCTCCAGGTTGTGGCAGTGAAAGACATAGTCCTGATCCCCGGGATAGGGGTGCGAGAAGTCCAGCGCAATCCGCACCGATTCCCCGGGCCAGACATGAACAGTGTCGATCATGGCGCGGTGCTGCGGCAGCAGGCCGCGCGCGCCGGCCGAGGTGCGCACCTGAGACGGGCTGCCGCGCCGCTCGAACACGCGAAACTGAAAGCCGTGGATATGCATCGGGTGCGCTCTTCTTCGTCGTCGACAAACAACAAGCACGCCAGCCCGAGGTAGGCCTGCTGCCGAATGAAGCCATGCGTGTGCGTGTGATACCAGTACATCGCGGCACGATCCTGAAGCTTGAACTCGTACTCGTACGCCTTGCCGGATCCGGCGACGACGAGCCCATTGCCGTCGTTGCGTGCATCGTTGTGCAGGCCGTGCCACTGAATGATCGTCGGTTCGTCGAGCTGGTTCAGCATGCGCACGCGCATCTCGTCGCCGCGGCGAGCGAGCGAAGCCGGATTGAGAAACGCCTTGCCGCCGGGCTCGACCGCGTACGCGAGATACGGCGTGCGCTGCCCGGGAGGATCTCGCTTTCCGCGTGCACCACGCGCACCTCGCGCAGGTCCGTCGCCCGCATCACGCCTTACAAACCGCTCGCGCCGGTCAGGCGAAGCGGATTGACAAAGGCGCTGGCTCGCTTCTCGATGCCCGCGGCTTCGGACACTTGCAAGCCGGACCCTGCGCTTGTCTCGGCGGCCTAAACGAATGGGGCGGCTGTTGCGGACATGCCGAGTGCGGCCATGCCTTGAATAACATCCCGGCGTGACAGTTGAACTGTGGCCTTCATGATCCTTATCTTTCTCGGTTACGTTACGAATGCTTCATAGCCAGCCTCTTCACAACCAGCCATCCGTGAATCCCGCGCGCCGCAACCCCGCAACGACATAGGGGCATGCACGCATCAGGCGCCAGAGAAAGTCGGAGCGGTAGTTCTCGCACATCAGCACCACCGGGCCGAGGTTGATGCCGAAATGATGCGCCGATGTCCAGCCCGCGTGTCCATCGCTTTCGGCGGCGTCCGAAAAGCTCAGGTTGATACTGCACTTGAAGCAGTATTCGCCATTGACTTGTGGATAGACGTCCTGAAAATGCCGCAGCGCCGGCAGCACGATCTCCGGTGCAAACGGCAACGACGCGGCCACCGCCCAGGGTGCGACGGTCCCATCGTCGGGGCCGAACGGCGCCCCGCGTGCCGCATAGTCGAAGAACTTGCGCTCGATGCCCTTGATGCGGCGCGTCGTCCAGCCCGGCCCGTCGCTGGCGGTCAGGCCCCAGAAGTTTTCTCCGTAGCCTGCAAAGTCCAGTGGGTTGCGGATGGCGTATTCACGCTGCACGTAGGCCGCGCGTCGGCTGTTCTCGAAATAGTCGATGCCTTTGGCGCGCGCGAAGGCATCCTGGATGCCGCGCATGTCCAGCCAGATGTGCGAGTACTGGTGGATGAAGAGCGGGCCGCCGTAAAGAAATTCGTGACCGTAGATCGTTTTCCATTCGTAGGTCGAGGCCCAGGCTGTGTAGCTCTCGGCCGGCAACGGGTGCGTCGGCGAGCCCAGCCCCAGCACGTACAGCAGCGTGGCTTCGTCGTAGCCGCGCCAGCGGTAAGGCCGGAAGCCGCGTTCGGGCGTCCACCCGTGCGTCACCGTCGCGGCACCATCGCACGCCCACCCCCAATCGGCGCGGCGGTATAGCGCGTCGGCCAGCGTGCGCACGGCCTGCTCATCTTGATCGTCGTGGTCGAAGTACGCAGCGGCGGCCAGCATGCCGGCGAGCAGAAATGTGCTGTCGACGGTGGACAGCTCACACAAGCCCGCGCGCTGGCCCGTGCTCATGTCGAGGAAGTGGTAGTAGAAGCCTTTGTGGCCGGTCGCGTCTGCCGCCGTGCCTTGGGGACTTGCCCAGAAGAATCGCAACAGCGCCAGCGTGCGAGACAGTCCATCAGCGCGCGTGATCCAGCCACGCTCGACCCCCACCGGATAGGCCGCCAACGCAAAGCCCACCGCTGCGATGCTTGCGGGCGAACCGGGCTGTGACTTGTCGGCGACAAGACCGTTCGCCGGGTTGGTTTCGCGCAGGAAATACTCGAACGAGCGACGCTGCAGGGCATCCAGGCGTGCCTCATCGAAGATTGTCGAAATTGCGTGCTTCTGCGCGGGCATGGCGTAGCGATTCGGTCAGATCACCCACGGACTGTCGGGCAGTTCGTTGGCGTTGCGAGCCGCTGCGGGAAAGTGATCCACCATTTGATGCGTCACTGCCTGGATGCCCCTGAGCGCGCCGCTCT
>Ga0335394_10002077_pt1 | contig 22411 bp, 21 predicted proteins | sample MAT03_FD_205741 | JGI IMG/M metagenome (GOLD analysis project Ga0335394, IMG submission 205741) | Freshwater microbial communities from Lake Fryxell liftoff mats and glacier meltwater in Antarctica - MAT-03 (spades assembly) (version 2) ...
GAATGATGAATGATGAATGATGAATGATGAATGATGAATGATGAATGATGAATGATGAATGATGAATGATGAATGATGAATGATGAATGATGAATGATGAATGATGAAAAAATTAAAATATTGATTTCCAACTACTTCGGATCATTTTATTCATCATTCATCATTCATCATTCATCATTCATCATTCCTCATTCCTCATTCCTCATTCATCATTCCTCATTAAACCAACTGCTATGTCAGACTTGCAAAGCACCATTATATCCGCCTGGGACGATCGCTCCACCCTGCAAAACTGGGAGGTAAAAAAAGCCATCCGCGAGGTGATCAGCCTGCTTGATGCGGGCGAGTTGCGCGTGGCCGAACCCCTGGCCGACGGCGCCTGGACCACCCATGAATGGATCAAAAAAGCCATCCTCTTGTATTTCGGTATCCAGGAAATGCAAACGATCGAGGTGGGGCCCTTCGAGTACCACGATAAGATACCCCTGAAAACGGGATATGCCCAGAAAGGCGTGCGGGTTGTGCCGCCTGCAGTGGCCCGTTTCGGCTCATTTATTGAACGAGGCGCCATTTTGATGCCTTCTTACGTGAACATCGGCGCCTGGGTAGGTAGCGGCTCGATGGTGGACACCTGGGCCACGGTGGGTTCCTGCGCCCAGATCGGACGCAACGTACACCTCGCCGGCGGCGTAGGCATCGGCGGCGTGCTGGAGCCCCCGCAGGCCACACCCACCATCATCGAGGACGAATGTTTTATCGGCTCGCGCTGTATCGTGGTGGAAGGCGTGCACGTGGAGCGCGAATCGGTGCTCGGCGCCAATGTCGTGCTCACCCAGAGCACGCACATCATCGACGTAACGGGCCCGCAGCCAATTGTACACAAAGGCCGGGTGCCGGCGCGTTCGGTGCTTATTCCCGGCACGTATACCCGGCAGTTCCCGGCCGGCGAATACCAGGTTGCCTGCGCGCTCATCATCGGGCAACGCCAGGAAAGCACGGATAAGAAAGTATCTTTGAATGCGGCATTGCGGGATTTTCAGGTATCGGTTTAAAAACCTGTTTATTGCTACGTTGTCTTGAACAAGGGATATATACGCCAGACTGAGCGCAACGCCCCCTAAACCTTCTAAACCTTCAAACCCTCTAAACCTTTTTGCCAATGCAAAAATCCATCGACATCACCACCACCCAAAACGTGACCATCGAGTACGAACTCGCGGGCCTGCACGAGCGTATGATGGCCTGGCTGCTGGATGCTTTTATTATCTGGATGGGCTGGGTGATCCTGTGGATGGTGATCCCGATGATCATATTCCGGGGCGATATGGGCGAAGTGGGCTGGATACTCTGGGGCATTATCATAGTCCTCAGTTTTTTCTGCTACCATATTTTTTTCGAAATCTGGAACCTGGGCCAAACACCCGGCAAAAAGGTGCTCAATATCAAGGTAGTGCGCCTCGACGGCAAAGACCCGGAATGGGGCGACGTGGTGCTGCGCGCCGTGATGCACATCGTCGATTCCCTGACCAGCGTGGGCGCAATAGGCTCTGTGCTGATCAAAACGACCGGTAAAAGCCAGCGTTTGGGGGATATGGCCGCCAATACGACGGTGATCAAGTTGTTCCACTCGCGTTATCAATTCCGCTTAGAAGATATCCTGAGTATTTCCTCCCTGCAAAACTACACGCCCGTGTACCCGCAGGTGCGCAAGATGACCGAACGCGACATGCTGTTCATCAAAAGCGTGCTGACGCGGCATTCGCGGTACAGCAATCAAGCGCACCATGAGGTGCTGGAGGATTTGATCTCGCACCTGATGCCGATTTTAGACATTGAGGTGCGGCCTTTGAATCGGGTGGAGTTTTTGAAGACGTTGTTGAGGGATTATATTGTGTTGACGCGGTGAGGGGTGGAGTACCCCTGATGATCTCACCCGCTTTACCTCACAGATCATTCTTAAACAAGCTATTCGGGTTGATCACCGGTAAAATGAAATCGCAAAGCGCTGTACCTTGAAATCGGGTTAAGATAATACCTCGGGCTGTAGAATAAGAAATCGAAGCAATTGCATTGGCTAAGCTTGGATGAATTTCTATGCGCTTCGCTTGGGTCTCTTTAGCCAATTCGGCTATGTTCTCTATTTCGAAGAAGAAGGCTATATGAAAGAACCCATCCGCTTCTTCTTTATTTTTTCCGCTACTTTCCGTTTGGGCTTTAATTTGAATATCCGCCTTGACCATATTCTTATCTAAGTTAAACGCCATCTCAAAACCCACGTCGGAAAGATATCTCTTGATTTGCTTCATTTTAAAATCAGCCGGACTATTGATTTGTCCACGCAGGATTCGAAATTCCCGTAAATGTATTTTTTCCGGTTGCAATGATATTTGATCTAACATATCAGGCTACAGATGATTCAGGAACGATTTCGGGTTTCCAACTGGTATACACCCCCTCATTTATAGGTACATTCTTATCTGAGCGGGAAAACTCAAGGTGAATAACCTTGCTGCTATGCACCCGAAATTTACGAGTCTTAGGTATTTGAATCAGGTCTTCGCCCAATTCTATTTCCAATTTAGCCAGCGACCGAAGTGTAAAATTGTGTTCTCCGCTTAGCCATTTGCTGATTTCCGACGGGCTTTTATCTAATTTTTCGGCCAAATCTTTTTGGGTCCAGCCTTTTTCTTCCAAAAGATCATAAATGCGAACAACCAGCTCGCCGTAACGACGTATGAATTGATGTATTTCTGCCGGTGTTTCTTCCAGAATTTGATGTGCAAGGGAATTTTTCATGGGTCATTTATTTTTACAATTCGATTAAAGATAAATTTCTGTGTTGCCTTGAAAATCTGTGATCGATCGCTCGTCACGGCTAACTTCAATCATTTCATTTCTGAATGCCGCCTCGATCCGCTTGACGAATTCGTTGGCTTGAATAAAAGGCATATTCAAATCTTCACTTTGTTGGGCCGAAGCAGCCGTTTTAGGGCCTCCATTAAAAAGTATCACTAACGCATCACTTATTCGGTAACAGAAAAGTCGCAGTGGAAACTCAGGGTATTCGAACGTTATTTCACCTATTCGAGCTTTGGACGGCGGTAAGGCGACAGCCCGGTTTTCCCCTCGGGAAAAAAAGACCGGGTGCGCTCCCTGCTGTTCACCCATCGTCTTCAATAATAAGGAGACCAATTCTCTCAATGCGTTGCGGTACCGCTCGTCATCATTGAATTTACGCATGAACTTATCCGTTTCGGATACTTCACTGCGCTCCATACGGACCGTGTAGAAGCTAACCAATGTGGACGCATCGTCCCAAATTTCCAGGGCAAAGGTATTCATCTAAAAGTCAATTATCCATTATAAGTTCACTTAAAAGTTGTTTTTTATTAAAATTTAACTAAAAAAAAGAGATGTGTTTACAAATAAACAACTCAATTCCTGCCATCGAAGGACAATCACCGTGCCAGTATTCCATCCTCGGATTGACTGGTCAAAGATACAATAGCAAGGTAAATAGGTATTCGGGACGCGATTTTTACTTTAGTTCCTACTTTTGTTAAATTGAGATAACAACTAAAATCAATTACAAAATATCAAAAGAACGACCTCATAATAATCACATCAATCAAATAAATCACAGTTCAGACATCATTTCCCCCTAAATTTATCCGACCCAACGCGCCACCTCAATTTCTGCAACACCCCCCAATATCCTTTTAATCACTTTAATCAAAAACGCTTCACCACAATGACCCACCCCTCATCCTTTGCCATCACCGCCTGGGCGGAAGAAGACCGCCCGCGTGAAAAAATGCTGCTCAAAGGCAAGCATTCCCTCTCCGACGCCGAACTGATCGCAATCCTGCTCGGCTCCGGAACTCCCGGCGAAAGCGCCGTCGCGCTGGCCCAACGTATCCTTTCCAGCGTAGACCAAAACCTCCACGAACTGGGCAAACGCTCGCTAACCGACCTGCAGCGCTTCAAAGGCATCGGCGAAGCCAAGGCGATCACCGTCGCCGCAGCACTCGAACTGGGCCGCCGCCGACAGCTCTCCGACCTGCGCGAACGCCCGCGCATCAGCTGTAGCCGCGACGCCTTTAACCTCATCGCGCCCCTGCTGAGCGACCTGCACCACGAAGAATGCTGGGTGCTGCTGCTCAACAAAGCGAATGAAGTCATGACCCGCGAACGCCTCAGCACCGGCGGTATGTCGGGCACGGTCGTCGACGTAAAAATGCTGTTCAAAGCCGCGCTCGATGCGCGGGCGGCGGGGGTTATCGCGGTGCATAACCACCCTTCCGGCAGCCTCCAACCCAGCCAAGCGGATGTGGAACTCACCCGGCGCCTGAAAAAAGGCGGCGAAGTGCTGGATTTACCCTTGCTCGATCACCTGATCGTGTCGGAACGGGGGTATTATAGTTTTGCGGATGAAGGGAACATGTAAGCGGCTGCCCCTGTGCTGCGGATACGTCTTCCGTGGCGCCTGGAATTATTCAGCCCAAAAACGTGTTTGGCAAATCCATTCGCTAAAACATTACACCGTTAAAACTTTACGCCATGTCTTCCATCCGACCCGTTGCCCTGTGCCTGGTTGAGCATGAGGGAAAATTTCTTTTGCAGGATAGTGATTACGCCGGAATCCGTTTATTGCGACCACCAGGGGGCGGCATCGATTTTGGCGAACACGCCGCCGAGGCCGTGCGCCGCGAGATGCAGGAAGAGATCGGTTGCGATATCCGAGAGATCGAACTGCTGGCCGTTCTGGAGAATCCGTTCAAATTCAAACACTTAGGAACGGTGTGGTCAGGCGCGCGGCCTGGTTTTCAAAAGAACAACTGCTGGAAGGAGGAGATTGGATGCTGGAGCCTGCCGGGATGCTTTCGCTAATTTCGGACATCGGAAATTAAAAAAATCACCCCTTCAACTCCCGCTCCAAGCCCTGCACAATTTCCTCCGCCTGGCGCAAGGTAGCCTCCATTTCGGCCGCCTGCGTTTGCCCGGCGAAGAGCGCCTGTTCGCAGGTTTGCCAAACAGAGTGCAGGGTTTGGATACGGCCGGACGATACTTTCCGTTCGGCTAATTTAGCGCTGACCATGGCAGGGGTCAATTGCGCGGGTGTCAGTCCAAGCCGGGCCGAGAGATAGGCTTGCAAGGATTTGAACAAGGCGTCGTAAAAAGCCCGGGGGGGGCCGCCCAGCAGGTGCCGGACGTGTGTAAAACGCTCTCGTGTCAATTTTCCGGCATCCTGTTGCTTTACTGCGGGGGCGGCCTGCGGGGCATACGGTCGTTTTTTTCGAAATATAAAAAAGCTCACTAACAGCAGCAGTAGCGTGGTGATTCCTAACAGGATGGGCCATCCGCCAAAACGCTCCCAAAGGCGATGATTCGATGAAGCGACAGGCGCTTCCGGCGTCGGGGCATTGTTCGCTATTTGATTGTTCACGTAGTTTTTACCCGCAGTTACGTGAAGCAGAATTGGTTTAGTCAGGCGCTGGACGCGGTAGCGGTTGCTGTCGGGATCGAAAAAGACGAGTTCAGGCTGAATGGAATAGTCGCCCGGTTCCTTGGGCAGCACCACATATTCCAGGGTTTTGTCATGCACCATTTGTTCCCCATTCTCGTATTCTTCTTCGGCTTTGATACGGGGCTCAAAAACTTCCAAACCTTCAGGGACTGCCAATATAGGCGCCGAGAATTGCCGGGAGTCGCCATTGCCACGCAGGGTAACGGTGAGCGTCGCCGCATCGTCGGTCGAAAGCGAATCTTTATCCTGCTGCCATTCCCAATCGTACTGCCCCACCCCGCCCGTAAAATTATCGGGCGTCGGCTCCGGCAAGGCATTCACTATGAGCCGCACCGGTTGCGTTTGTAATAAAACCGGTTGGCCGCCCAAAAATGAGCCAAATGCGCCGGGTGTGGCTATGCCGGCCCGCACTTTGGCCGGACCGATCACGATCTCGCCTTTTTCCTGTGGAAAAAGCGCTTGTTCATGCAGTATTTTGACGGCGTATTTTTTACCACGAATGATCTGATATTGCGTTCGGGTATCGAAACGTCTTTTTTCTTTGGCGTAAAATCCCTGAAAATCGGGGAGCGCAATCAGATCGGCGCCGTCGATGGAAAGCAGCGTGAACAGTTTTACCCGCCATGTCACTTGCTGACCCGGATAAACTGTTTCGCGGTCGAGCTCGCCTTGGATAAATAAATCGTCGTTGGCCCCGGGCGGCAGGTTCGGGCGTTGGTTGCCGCTTCGGGGGGGCACGACGCGGACCTGGAGCGGGTGGGTCCGCAATATCCGGCCGTCGGCCTGAACGTTGGCCGGCCCAATGGTAAACGTTCCGGTTTTTACGGTTTCCAATTCGTAGGTCCAACTTTGATTCGTGGAGGCTTTGCCGTTAACGATCGTCATGCCGCGCATAAGCGAAGGCCCGTCAAGCAGTTTGAATTCTCCAAAAGCGGGGGCGATAAAACGTGTTCCCTCTGCATCTTTGAGCGTGAACGTCACTTCGAAGCGATTGCCTTGTACAACTTCCGGAGACTCCACTTTGGCTTCAAAAACCGCGCTGGCCTGGGTAAATACCGCATTATTCGGTCTTAAAAACAATACAACCGCCACCCAGATCCCTGAACGCATGGACTTTTTCCATAAAAGCGGTACGTTGTAATTCATGGCCGTTGTTATAATATGTTTATTGTAACCTTTTCGGTTTATACTTTGCCGCTGCTAAAAACTTCTGTGCGTCGCGAAAGTTCAAAAGTTGTGCGATGCTCGTTTTCGGGTTGCGTTTCATATACGCTTCCACGATTTGCCATCCCATCCAGTTACCCACTTCACCGGGGGCTTCCTGGAACACCACGGGGGCATTGGGGCTGGGCGTGATGAGTTTGCGGGTTTTCGAAAAATCGGTCGAATATAGCAAATTTTGGTCGAGCAAACGCGCCCACACTTCCTGCTCATTGGCAACGCAGCCGGCCATTTGCTGTGCGGTGTAACCCATGATCAGGCTGTCGGGCGTGTCGGGCAACAGGCAAGCGCTAATGTACAGGATTTTGCCATTGTGCAACATCTTGTCCAAAAGGCGCTCCCCCGGCGGTGCTTCTACCTGGCTTTGGGCCAGGGCTTTGGCCAGCCGGACGCGCATATATTCCCGGTGAAAATTGCGGCGAAGGAAAGACGGGAAATAATCGGGGTTGTAGCCCGGGTAATTTTCGCCCAGGAACATATCCAGTCCGATGCCGCAAAGGCTGTCGCCTGCAGTGAACGCGTCGGTGGCATATTCCGCCACCATCGTAACCACCTGTGGCACGGGTTTTTCCGGGAAGTAATAACGGTAATATTTAAACATCTGCGTCAGATCGCGCTCCAGCCAACGCAAGTCGCCATATACCTGCTGTACGGTATCGTAGAGATGGCGTACCTGGGGCGATTTCAGAAAGCCCCCAACGGCCTGCACCGGCGTTTCATTGGGATTTGCTTGATCATGGATGATATTCCCGACGAACAAGGGCAACATATCAGGGTATTTTATGGCCAGTTGGTCCAGACCGTCCTGAAGCCGGGTCGTATCGAGCGCAAAAAGATCCTGGTCAAAGCGTTGAATGTGGATGTCTACATCGATCCCGGACACATCCGGAGCCTTCTTTCCGTCGTTAAAACAGCCGGTTCCCAGGAAGACCAGGGCTAAAAAAAAGTGGAGGTAAAATGGGTTATTGATCTTCTTTTGGAAACTCATAAAAAAAACTACGATTTTAGCCGCTGAAATTAGAACGCATGCTTTTCAAAACCATTCAATTAAGCTGCAAAACAACTGTACATCATGAAAAAAATTGCTTTTGTATTTACCTTTTTCCTGTTACTGGGCGCCGGCGCGGTGTCGGCGCAAAAAACCTTTCGATTTGGCCTGCAGGTCAGCCCGAGCTGGAGCTGGATGCGCACCGACGACAAAAAACTGGAAGGCACCGGCTCCAACTGGGGTGTTAAACTGGGGGTTGTCGGCGAATATTACTTCGCCCCCAACTATGCCTTTATGGCTGGACTCGGCTTTGGGTTCAATCAGGGCGGAAACCTCCAAAATGGCTATTCCAAAGGGGAATTCTGGCCGAAGTCCGACCTGTCGGTTCCTTTACGCGAACTGCCGATGGATGCGAAATTGCACTACCGAATCAATTATGTGGAAGTGCCTTTCGGCCTCAAACTGCGCGGCGGATCCGGCGAAGATAACCCGCTTAAATACTACATTGAAGTGCCGACCATTACCCTGGGTTTTTTAAGCAAAGCAACGGGCGATATCCGCGGCGACAACAACCTAACCCCTGGCAATGAAGACGAGGCCAACGATATCGCGATCCGCAAAGAAGTAAACGGGCTTTCGCTGTCCTGGGGCCTGGGCGGCGGCATCGAATACGAATTTGCCACCAATGCGACCTTGGTCGTCGGCCTGGCTTACCAACAGCAGTTCACCGACGCCACAACAGATAATGGAAGAGTTTCCAGAGATGGCGTAGAGTTTGTAGATGAGGACGCCAAAGCGACCATTCGGGGACTTACTTTGCGGGTGGGGATTTTCTTTTAGGGCGCCTCCCGAGTTTAAAAATTCACCACAAAGAACACAAAGGACACAAAGTTTAATACGTTCACTTTGTGACCTTTGTGGTGAATTTTTAACCCTAAACCACAAACCCTGCGAGCGCCACTGCAACTTTGCCGGCCTCTACCATTTTCCCGTAATTAAGCGTGTAGTGCACAAATTTCTGGTCCCGCCTGGTAAGCACCAGCTGGGCTTGCCGCAGAATCCGCAGATGCTGCGAGGCGATAGACTGCTCAATATTCATGGCCGAAAAAATTTCATTCACACAGGCGGAGCCGTTCTTGTCGATAAAATGCAGCATTTGCATTCTAAGCGGATGAGCCAGTGCGCGCATGATGTTGGAAGAAACGCGTAAATGGTCGTTTCCGACCGGACGAGGGGGAGAGGTCGTTTTGCTCATACGCTTCAGGTTGTGTTCAAAATTGAATTTTTCGTTTGCGATGGCAAATATGCAATTTCTCCTTCGTTCATCCTAAATAACAAGCAAAAATGCTGCATTCAATCGCAGCGACGCGATTGGCATGCAGCATTTTGGAATCTCGCAGGGACCGGCCTTTAGGCGGCGAGGTCTTCCACCAATTGGGATATCTGGGTCAGGCGGCTTTTATCCAGGCCATAATAGATAAACTTGCCATGGCGCTCTGTTTGCACCACGCCCGCTTTACGGAGAATCGCCAGATGCTGGCTGGCTACGCTCTGCTCCAACCGGAGTTTTACATATATATCCGTAACGGTCATGCGTTGATTTTCCTCTAAAAGGTCAATCATCCGCTGGCGCAACTTGTGGTTTACTGCGCGCAACACGAGCACTGCCTTGCGCAGCTCGTTGTAATCCAGCAAGATTTCATGTTGCCCCTTCTTCAAGACAACCATATCATTTTTTGCTTTTCTCATACTATTTGTTTTGAAAGTTATATGACTTCAATTAAGTTACATTTATCCCTTCCAAAACTATGCCAGTTCTATCTTACGAAAAAAATACATAATTTTTTTTCACCAAATATAAGTAGCCTGATTAGGTACAACAAACAGTGAATAATATTTATCAAATTGGTATAAAATGTTATTTTTCGACTTACCACACTTTATTCGGAGTCGTAATATTGGGCGGTTTCATATAGAACGGTTCGAAATATGCTATGTCCTGACAATCATTTTGTTGGAAAATTTGCTCCGCGAGCGGCGCCATCCATACAGCCGAACATTTATTTATGCCACATAAAACCGTTCGCTCAGCAAAAATAACATTTTTTGCTTTAACGCAACCGTTCCCTGACAAAACAAACATCCGGCCGGACAAATTCATGTCTAAAACGTTTATTGTATTTTCAAACAAATTGTTTTCAAAAATAAAAGGTTGCGCCGGCAGCAATACCTGGAGCATCGCATCGTATACGGCCAACCATACCTCCTGGCGGCGGGCATCCAGCATCGGGACGAAGAGGGTGCTTGCATCATATTCACAAGCCTCCCTGCTCGCAAAGGCCAAAGCCTGTAACGTGTCTACGGCCAGCAAAGGTTTGCCGAGGGCATAACAAATCCCTTTGGCCACCGAAGCGCCCACCCGCAGGGAAGTATAGGCGCCCGGCCCACGGCTGACGGCCACCGCATCGAGCCCGGAAAGCGGAATGCCGGACTGGCGCGCGCAAGCCTCGATTTGCAGGGTCAACAGGGCGGTATGGCTATGGGTATCGGCCACTTCGGCAAGGGCCACCACCTTGCCGTCGACTGCAATGGCCGCAGCGCAAACTTCTGTAGCCGTTTCAAGCAAAAGTATTTTAGCCATCTGTTTATCCGAAAAAACTGCCTTGAATGATTCCGCCGCCCACCACGTCGTCGCCTTCGTAAAACACGGCGCTTTGTCCCGGTGCAATGCCTTTTACATTGGCGTGAAAATGCACTTCCACGTCTTTGCCCACCGGCGTAATAGTACTCAGCGTGCCGTTGTCGCGATAACGCACTTTGGACACGGTTTCGAGACCAGTGTCGGGTAACGTAGCGTATTTCATCAGGTTTATCTTGCCCACCATCATGCTGTTGCGGATTAGCTCTTCTTCGCGGCCGAGGATGACCGTGTTCGTGTCGGGCACGATTTCAGTGACGAACATCGGTTCGCCCAAAGCAATGCCAAGGCCTTTGCGCTGACCAACGGTATAAAACGGGTAACCTTCGTGTTTGCCCAGGATTTTACCGGACGCATCCACAAAATTGCCGCCAGCTACCTGCGCGTCGAGGCCTTCGACGCGGCGGCGCAGAAAGCCGCGGTAGTCATTGTCGGGCACGAAACAGATTTCGTAGCTCTCGGCTTTTTTGCTGAGCTCGTCCCAGCCGCGTTCGGCCGCCATTTGGCGCACTTCGGGTTTGGTGAAGCCGCCCAGAGGCATACGCGTACGGTTCAGGCAATCCTGACTCAGGCCCCACAATACGTAGGACTGGTCTTTTTGCCGGTCCACAGCCCGGGTGATGTATTTGCGGCCCTCATGTTCGTTGATGATCCCGTAATGACCCGTCGCAATAAACTCACAATCAAGCATATCGGCCCGGCGAAGCAGGCTGTTCCATTTGATATGGGTATTGCAGAGCACACAGGGATTGGGCGTGCGTCCGGCCATGTATTCGTCCACAAAATTGTCGATCACGTAATCGCCGAATTCTTCGCGGATGTCCACGATGAAATGGTGAAATCCGAGTTTCACCGCCACCTGCCGGGCGTCGTTGATACTGTCGAGCGAGCAGCAGCCGGTTTCTTTTTTGGAACCGCCGGAGGTGGCATAGTCCCAGGTTTTCATGGTGATGCCCACGACTTCCCAGCCTTCTTCGTGCAGCATGACGGCCGCCACTGTACTATCGATTCCGCCTGACATGGCGACCAGTGCTTTGCCTAATCGGGACATAATTGTTGAGAGAAAGGGGTTTAGAGGGTTTAGGAGGTTAGTTATTCAAAGAACTATAAACCACATAAACCCTCTAACCTATTTTAAAAAAGACCGCAAAATTACGGTAAAAAACAGGGGGAAAACAAGTTTTCAGGCTAAGAAGTTCAATTAACTTTGGAAGGGGCTCTCAAAAAGTCCCGTATTTTCCCCGCATCCACCATCTGAAAAAGCAGCATCCCGAACAAACCGGCACCCATAGCGCCCGCCATTTGCAGCGGCCAGGCGAGGTTTGTTTTTTCAAAAAGCAACCAATCAGCGGCTAACACGAACACAGCGAAGCCGGGGATCTGAAAAAGGGCGCTGCGGCCCGGCCGGAATCCGAAGGTACGCATGCTGAGCCAAACCATAGAGGCAGCCACAAACACGTGGGTACAGAGGGCGGCCACTGCGGCCCCATAAGCCTGCCAGCGCGGAATGAGGATGAAATTGAGGCTCAGGTCAATGACAATTCCGATGATGAAAAAACGGTTCATATGGCGCAGGCGTTCGTGGGCGGTCAGCAAAGTGCTGAAAATGTAGATGATACATACCGGCACGAACACCCAGATCAGCACGCCCAGGGTTTCCCAACGATAGGCCGTGGCCCGCGCCGGCATCATCAGGCGCACCAGGTCTTCGCGCGCGAAAAAAATGGCCGCAGCCATCGTCACGCTCCCGGCCCAGATGAGTTTAAAACTCAAGGACACCAATGGGCGCACCTCCGCCGCCCCGCCGTGTTTGAGCGTACGGGCAAACATGGGCAACAACAACGAAGCAAACAGGTAGCCGAACATATTGCAGGCATCCAGCAGCCGGTACGCGCCGGCATATACGTCGGTGTGGAATGCGCCGTCGGGCAACAAGCGCTCGAGCAGCACCGCGTCGAGGCGGGTATAGGCGAACATAAGCAGGATCACCAGCGCGTACGGCAGGCTTTTCCGGAACAGAAACAGGATGGCCGGGCGCCCGGCCCGCCAGTTATTCGCCCAGGAAGGTTTGATGGGGAAATCGATTTTTTGACGCAACAACCCGAACACGATCGCCGCCGTGAGCAGTAAGGCGGCTGTTTGCGCCAAGGCAAACATCTCCACGCTGAACGGCGCGGAAAACGGATTGGCCCACAACACGATGCCGCAAGTAAAGAGCATCAACAATTTATCGAGCGACGACAGAAAACTGTCTAAGCGATAATGCCCCAGACCCGAGATATTGGACCGAAAAAAAAGGATCAACTGCACGAGCACCTGGTTGCACAACAGGATGCTGAGCAACGTCAGTTCATGGCCCCGGTACCCGAAGATGGCAAATGCCGCCAGCAGTGAAAGGACTAAATATATCCCGCTGAGTAAAGCTTTGACAGCCAGCAGGTTGGGAAAGTATTTCGGTAACAGCTGCGGGTGCTGGCTGATGAAGCGGTTGTTGAAAGCCTGGATACCGAAATCGTTCAGAATCTGGAAAACGAAGGTAAAATTGAACAAGGCGAAATACAAGCCGTAATCGGACCCTACCCTGTTCTGCACCGTGAGGTCGATGCCGAAGATAAAAAAGGGCTTTATCAGTACATTGATAAAGACCAGGAACAGGATGTTGAAGATGAATTCGCGTTTCACGCGGTAAAGGTAAATGGTAGCCCTATGATTTGCACAAAAGTGTGTTATGGTTTCCCCAACCCATAAGCGAAACATGTCGGTAGACATTTGACACTGCCAGGTCTCGACGCTGGCAGGTCAAGGGCTCACGGGATGCAAGACCTGCCAGTGTCGGACTTACCCCGGATCAATATTCTCGGAATGAAAACCTGCCTGCCTACGCTGAAGCTTCGGCTGGTGAACGAACGCTCAACGACTCCGTTCTTCCTGCTTTTATCTTCAAAATCCGCCCCGTCCGTTTAGCCAGATCCATATCATGCGTCACCAAAACCAGTGTAGTCCCTGCCGTTCGGTTCAGGTCGAAGATCAAATCGACGATACCGGCCGCATTGTCGGCATCGAGGTTGCCGGTGGGTTCGTCGGCAAACAGGATTTTCGGGCTGTTGGAAAAAGCCCGGGCGATGCAGACCCTTTGCTGTTCGCCGCCCGACAATTGCGCCGGGTAGTGATCGAGGCGGTCGCTCAGGCCCACTTTTTCGAGCCATTGCCGGGAAATTTTTTCTGCGTTGGCGTCGCCGCGCAGTTCGAGCGGCACCATCACGTTTTCCAAAGCAGTTAAGGTAGGGATCAACTGGAAATTCTGGAAAATAAAGCCCACGTGCAGGTTGCGCACCTCGGCCCGCTGGTCTTCGGACAAGGTATCGAGCTGGATACCGTTCAAAGTCACGGAGCCGGCGGAAGCCCGGTCGAGGCCGGCGCACAAGCCGAGCAGGGTGGTTTTGCCGCTACCAGAAGGGCCGACGATGGAAAAGGTGTCGCCGGCTGCGAGATCGAAGGTAATGTCGTCGAGTACGGTGAGCTGGTCGCCGTGGGCAGTGCGGTATTGCTTGGTGAGGTGGCTGGTAGAGAGCATGTTTTACGTTGTGCCTTGTTTCCGGTTCTGAGTTGTGCCTGGTTCCTGCTTGCTTAGGAACGGTGTCAAAATAACTTCCCAATTTGATGCCATTCTTTTGCCGTCATCCGTCCCATCTTTTTCGTTAAATAGCGCGATTATTCGCCTCAAAAGATACTTGGCTGACGCCAAAATAATTGGCCTGAAATTGGAAACTTATTTTGACACCGTTCCTTATTATGGGTCGCCAAGGCTGATTCGTTTAAACACTTAAAGTGTACAGAGGTTAAAAATTTCAAACCAAACTGCTGTCTCAAACGACGAACGACACCAAAACATGGAACAATCTATTAAAAACAATTTCTAAACACATAGGCCATTTAGGTCACATAGTGCGTGTTACGCTATGTGAACTATATGGCGTATGTGTCTAAAGAAAAAATGCAATGTTTTTTTTGGATATGCTGCAATCAACAACGGTCGTCATGTTTTGTTAGCAAGTCATTGATACTGAATCGAAACCTTATTAATCACATCCCCCATCTGCAACTGATTCACCACGTCCATCCCCGATTTCACCCGCCCGAAAATGGTGTACAATCCGTCGAGGTGCGGAGCCGGCGAATGGGTGATAAAAAACTGGGTGCCTTCGGTATCGAAACCGGCCGAAGCCATGCCGAGATAGCCTTCTCCGTCGTACCACGCCAGGCCGATCTCTGTCCGGATCGTATAGTCCAAAGCGCCATATCCGTCGCCCCGCGGGCAGCCACCCTGCACCACAAAATTGGGCACTACCCGGTGGAACACTTTTCCGTTGAAAAACCCCGAGCCTGCCAGATCGAGGAAATTGGCCACCGAGCCGGGGGCCCATTGTGGGTACATTTCCAGCACCACGTTTCCTTTTGGCGTTTCGATGGTCGCCAGCGTTTTCTGGGTCACCACTTTTAGCCGTTCCCAATCGATGGGATGGTTGAACGGGATCAGGGGTTTGCCGGGTTCGGGGCGCTCTTCAAAATACGCGATCGCTTTGTCGAGCGCCATGTAGGCCTCCACGTCGCGCGGCATTTTCAATTTCTGTAAAGACGCGTGGAAATTATCGATCCGCAGGGAATCGCGCAGGCTGCGATAATTCAAGGCCTGCGTTTTAAAACCCTCCGCAGAGGCAGCGATCATGCCGGCATCGCCGGAATTGACGATTTCCCGGAGGTAGTAGTACAATTCCCGGCGCACGCCTTTGGCGGCTTCGCCGAAAAATCCGTAAAAATTATCGCGTTGCACGATACTCAGCACGGCCTCGGCGGCGGCTGTTTTCACCGCCGGATGGGCATCGGTAAAACCTCTGTCGTGTATCCAGCGGTATTGCCAGCCGAATTCGGCTAATCCCGCTAAGCAGGCCGCCCGCTCGTAGGGGTCCTTGGATTGCTGAAACATGTCCCGCAGGCGGTAATTCACAAAATCTTTCGATTCCGGCGCCGTTTTGCCCGACAACCATTTATTGGAAGCCCGAAACAGGGCGATTTGCGACAACATGGGAATGGCGCCGGCATTGTCGCGGGCAAAACGCCAATAAAAATCGCCGTCCTGGGGCTGGCCGTTGGCGATGAAAAACTCGGCCGCAGTACGACTCACGTGCGGATTGGCATCGCGGATCATGGGCAAAACCAGGCTGCGCACCGTATCATAACCGAATTTAGCCATGGCGTTCACCAAATTGCACTTCACCCGCCAATCCTGCTCCGTCACGATCACCTTGGACAATATGCCGAATGCCGGGCTGGCTTTGGATCGTCCGAGGCCGCGGGCTAAAGCCATACGGATATCCGGATTGTTGGCCGCACGCACAAACGCCGAGGCCATTTGAACGGCCTGGATGCTGTCGGGCGCCAGGTCTTTGGCCCGCGCGAGGTAGTTTGCTGCCATCAATTGAGCCGGAGCCGGGATGCGCTCGTCGAAGACGTAACTCACCATGCGGTTCGTGCCCGCCGGATCGACCATGCCTCGCATGCCGAAACGGTAAAGCGCCCTGCATTGGCCTTCCAGCAAGAGGGTGTCCGAGGGTTTGTAGGTGGTGACTGCGGCAATGTTTTTGAGCGCTGTCATGGAACCGCATTTACCCACAGCCTCCAGCACGATGGCGTTGAAACGCTGGTGTTTAGAGGTGGAGTCGTTGGATACGAAGGCAGCGGTCAGGGGCGCTTCGGCTTTGAGCGAACCGATCTGTCCCAAAGCGAAGGCTGCGGCAATGCGCACGTCTTCCACAGGATCTCCGAGCCGCCCGGCAAGTGCCGCGATCACATTCGTATCGCGCATGGAAGCGAAAGACAGGGCCGCCAGATAACGAAGTGTGGCGTCTTTATGATCCAGATAGGGTAAAAGGCTGTCCACCTTTCGCTCGTCGCGAAGCTTGTACAAGTGCTGTACCCCGGCGTTGCGCAGGTCGAGGTTTACGACCCCGGGTTTGGAATTGGTGGCGCCGCCTTCGGGTGGCGGTTTGCAATACCAGAAGGCAGTTGGCAGGAGTAGGAGTAGGTTTATCCGCCAAAGCTTTAGCGTAGGCGGGAGTAGGTTTATCCGCCAAAGCTTTAGCGTAGGCGGGAGTAGGTTTATCCGCCAAAGCTTTAGCGTAGGCGGGAGTAGGTTTATCCGCCAAAGCTTTAGCGTAGGCGGGAGCATTCGAAGTAAAAGTGGCAGTGGAAGTCGGCGCATGATGGGAAGTCAACCTTTTGGGGGCCAAAGGTAGGAAATACTCGCTGGGCTTTGGTTAATTCGCTACATTGTGGCATCGTTCGATCTAAATACCACCCTATGAGCGTTCAAACCTTGTTACCAACCCGGTATTTAAAAAAATCCAATCTTTGGGCAGGCGCGGGCATACTACTGATTATCATCTGGAGCTATCTCCGGTCACAAAAAGGAGGCGATTTCGACGTCTTTTTACACGCCGGCGCACAAATTGACCAGGGCAACAATCCCTATTTCCCGCCATTCGTGAAAGGCTTGCAGTATTTTTACAGCCCCTTTTTTGCCTGGGCGCTACTTCCTTTTTCTAAATTGCCCTGGTGGATACCTGAGTTTTGCTGGCTGCTGTTCAGCGCCTGGTGTTATATCCGGTGCTGGATGTTGATTGAAGCGTATTTACCGAAAGAGGGGCTTTCGCGAAAGCAATATTATTTTTGGGTAATCGGCAGCACCTTGGTTTTGTTCCGGTTTATCAACGACAACGTCCACATGATCCAGATGACTTTTTTTCTGCTGTGGACCTGTATGGAAAGCGTAGCCGCTGCGGAGAAAGGAAAAAACTGGAAAGCCGGCGCCGTGCTGGGGCTCGGAATCGCGATCAAAACAATGCCGCTTCCGTTCCTGGCTTATTTCCTGTACCGGAATAAACTGAAAGCCGGCGCCGCCACTATTTTTTTTGTGGCCTTCTACCTCCTTCTGCCGGGCTTGTTCCTGGGTTTCTACAAAAATGCCCAATTGCTGCAAGACTGGTGGGGTGTGATCAATCCGGGTAATGCCGAACATTCCATCGAAACCGATTTGGGGTATCATGGTTTGACCGCCCTGGTTCCGGTATATTTCACCGAAACGGTCGGTACCATTCCTATACCCAGGAACTTAGTCAGTTGGTCGCCGGAACGGGCTATTCTGATGATGAACATCGCCCGTTTTTTGTTGGTACTGGGTACCTTGTTTTTTTTGAGAACCAAACCTTTTTCCGATGCGCCTTCGCCGGCACACCGGTGCCGGGAGGTAGCCTATATTTGTTTATGTATCCCGCTTTTGTTCCCGCACCAGCAGAAATATGCTTTTTTGTTGATGCTGCCGGCTGTAGCTTATATCCTGTATTGGTTTATGGCGGTGCAAAATACTTCCTCCGCGCGGGAGAAAAATTATGCCTGGAAAGGGTTGATGCTATTGTCTGTCCTGGTGCTGACGCTGACCGTACGGGGTGTGCTGGGTCATTATAATTACGACGTTGCCCAGCATTTCCGGGTGCTGAGTTTCGGCGTGCTGATGTTGATCCCGCTATTGTACGCTTGTAATCCGTATCGAATTGAATCTCCGGAATCTATACAGGTAAACTCGCCTGTGGAACACGTTTAGGCTAATAATCGCTCGTGATCAATAAATTCAGGTTGGTGCTTTTCAACTGGAACCGTTCGCCGAGGTATTCATTGGTCAGGCAACCTTTATAGGTGTATACCCCGTCTCGCAGGCCTTCATTCGCCGTAATTAAGGGTAAAATACCGCCCGTTTCGGCTTTTAACAACAGGGACGTGAGGATATTGCTGACGGCTTCCGAAGCCGTACGCGCCACGCGGGACGGAATATTGGGCACGCAGTAATGAATGACGCCGTGTTTCACAAAGGTCGGCTTGTCGTGGCTGGTCATTTCGGAGGTTTCGAAACAGCCGCCCTGGTCGATGCTGACGTCCAGCACCACAGAACCGGGTTTCATTCGCTGGATGATGTCTTCCGATACCATCATCGGCGTGCTGGCGTGGGGGGAGTGAATGGCGCCGATGGCTACGTCGGCAGTCAGCAATTGTTCGCGCAGGTGTACCGGGTTTACCACCGAAGTATGCAGCTGGCGCCCCACTCGATTTTGCAGTTTCATGAGTTGATACACATTGTTGTCGAAAATCCGGACTTCCGCGCCCAGGCCGAGGGCTGTACGCGTGGCGAATTCGGCAACCACACCCGCGCCGAGGATGATCACTTTAGCCGGGGGCACGCCCGCAATTCCACCCAGCAAAACGCCTTTGCCGCCCCGCGCCGTGGCCAGCAGGTCGGCGGCGATCAGGATGGCGCTGATACCGGCAATCTCGCTCATGGCGTGGACGATCGGGTACGAGCCCGTTTCATCGTCGCGGATATATTCCATCGCCAGGGCGATCACGCGTTTTTTTTGCAGTTTGGTGATGTATTCGGCATTCAGCATGGGCAGGTGAATGGGCGAAAACACCACCTGGTTGGGCCGCATCAGGTCTATTTCCTCCAGCGTCGGCGGGGCTACCTTGAGCAACACGTCGGCTTTAAACACGTCTTCCCGGCTATGCGCGATCTCCGCGCCAGCCTCCGAATAATCGTGGTCGCTGAACTTGGCCATTTCGCCTGCCCCGGCCTCCACCACCACCCGGTGGCCATGCGAAGTGAGCGTCGTCACAGAATGGGGCACCAGCGCCACACGGTTTTCCTGCAAGGTCGTTTCTTTCGGAATGCCGATAAACAAGTGTTGCTGCCGGGGTGAAACGTCCAGCATTTCAGGTTGGTTACGCGGATGAGAGAGGGTTTCCATGAATTAAATGACAAAAAATAGTTAAACGTCAACGCTTAATAATCTGGTGGTTTCGTCGATCAGTTCCATCCGCACTTTTGCGGTATCGGGCGGCAACAGGGGTTCGGCAAGATGAGGCCATTCGATCAGGCAATACCAGGGATCGTTCAACACGTCCTCGATACCGATATCCAGCGCTTCCCCGGTGCTGTTCAGGCGGTAGAGATCGAGGTGGTGGATCAGGGCAGGCTCGCCGCTTTCACCGGTGTAGCCGTACTCGTTTATAATCGAAAAGGTAGGACTGGCCGTATGATCATGAACCCCCAGAAATTGACAAAATGCGTTCACCAGGGTCGTTTTACCGGCGCCCATCTCGCCGTACAAGGCAATTTTGCGTCGTCCCCGCAATGCTTCGTGCAGTCGGGGCATGGCAGCGTCGAGGTCAGTGGGCGAATGAAGCAGGATTTCCATGTCACATCATTTTTTACCGCACAAAGTTAACAACTTTGCATCCGCAAATTGGCCCATCGATATGCACTATACCGTTTCTGATATACAAACATTGCTCGCAGCACGCGCACTGCAATTGCCAACGCCCCAGGCGCCGGTGGAACAACTGCTGCTCGATAGCCGGCACATCACCGCACCAGGCCGTTCGTTGTTTTTTGCCCTGCCCGGAAAACGTCACGACGGGCATGCACACCTCGACGATCTGTACCGTGCAGGGGTGCGTAATTTTTTGGTAAGCAAACCCTTACAAATACAACAATGGCCGGAAGCCAATATTTTACAAGTCGAAAACAGCCTCGACGCGCTACAACAATTGGCGGCAGCACACCGAAAACGATTTCAAATTCCGGTCGTTGGCATTACCGGCAGCAATGGCAAAACCATCGTCAAGGAATGGCTATACCAACTCCTCGCCCCCGATTTTAACATCGTACGAAGCCCAAAAAGTTACAATTCGCAGGTGGGCGTACCCTTGTCGGTCTGGCAAATGCAGCCGCGCCATACCTTAGCCCTGTTCGAAGCCGGCATTTCTCAGCCCGGGGAAATGGAACGTTTAGCCAGTATCATCCGGCCCACGATCGGCATTTTTACCAATATCGGTCCGGCACACCACCAGGGTTTCACGTCCAAAATGGAAAAGGTGCGGGAAAAAATGCGCTTGTTCGACGAAACGGATACGCTGATTTATTGTATGGATCAGGCCAAGGTAGCGGAAGCAGTGGGGCTTTGGGAGGCAGCAGTAAGGAAGGCAACGCCCGCCTACGACAAGACCTCGTTCGGGAGAACCGGATTTTCATGGTCCAGAACGGGAAAGCCGGCTGATATACAAGTCCTTGAAGTACACGCTATAGAGGACGGTTCCACCCAAATCGTTCTGGAAAACTGGGATATAGACCACGACCCTACAAAGCATACGATTGCCGGACAACCGGCCATTTTGCGGGATTTTTCTGCCTTGCACCAGCCTTCCAGTACCAGGCGCCGGTTCACTTTTGCAATCCCGTTTCAGGATGAAGCCTCCATTGAAAACGCCATCCACTGCTGGGCCTTATTGTATTGGCTCGGCATTCCGCCCGATCTTATTCGCGAACGGATGGCCCGCTTAGAGCCCGTAGAAATGCGGCTCGAGCTGAAAGCAGGCGTCAACCGCTGTACCCTCATCAACGATTCCTACAACAATGACCTGAGCTCGCTGCGGATCGCCTTGCAATTTGCTGCCCAGCAGGCGCGAACCGGCCGTTTTACCCTGATTTTGTCGGATATCCTGCAAAGCGGCCAGTCGGACGAGGTGTTGTATGAAAAAGTGGCCATTGCCCTTCAGGAGCGGGGCATTACCCGCTTTATCGGGATCGGTTCGGCCGTTGCCTCTATTCAGGCAAAATTGCCATCGACTTTGGATGCGGTATTTTATCCCGATACCAACGCTTTTTTGCAAAATATCGGCCGCCACGATTTTCACGACGAGCTGATCCTTCTGAAAGGCGCCCGGCCCTTCGAATTCGAACGCATTGCGCAGCGCCTGGAACAAAAAGCCCATAAAACGGTGCTGGAAGTAAACCTCAGCGCCCTGGTCCACAACCTGAACGTATACAACCGCCTGCTGAAACCGGGTACAAAAATGCTGGCGATGGTGAAGGCAGCAGCGTACGGCAGCGGCTCTGCCGAAATTGCCAAGCTGCTCGAATTTCACAAAGTCGACTACCTGGGCGTGGCCTATACCGACGAAGGTATAGAACTGCGGCAGGCCGGCATTACCCTGCCCATCCTGGTGCTCAATCCAGAGCCAGCCGGTTTCGACGCGCTTTACCGCTACCGCCTGGAACCGGAAGTGTACAGCCTGCACCAACTGAAAGAACTTATCCGCTTCGCCGGCCACGACAAGCGCCTGGCCATCCACCTCAAATTAGACACGGGTATGCACCGCCTGGGCTTCGAGGGCAAGGACATTGCCGCGCTGACCGAACAACTGCGCGATTATCCCAACCTACAGGTGCGTTCGATTTTTTCCCACTTGTCGGCGAGCGATGCCCCGGCGCACGACGCATTCACCCACCGGCAGGCGAGCCTTTTTTCGGATATGTACACCCGGATCAGCAGCGCGCTGGAGACCGCGCCCCTGCGGCATATCGTCAATACCGGGGGCATCGCGCGTTTTCCGGATTATCATTTCGACATGGTCCGGCTCGGTATCGGTCTGTACGGCATCGATTCCAGCGGCTTGCAGGACCAGTTGAGGGTGGTGAATACCCTGAAAGCCACCATCAGCCAGATCAAGGACGTGCAACCCGGCGAAACGGTGGGCTACAACCGCAACGGCCTGGTGCTGGTGCCCGGCCGCATCGCCACGATCAGCATAGGGTATGCCGATGGGTTCCTGCGCTTAGCCGGTAGCGGGCGTTTTTCGGTGCTGATCCACGGCCATAAGGCCCCCACCATTGGCAATGTTTGTATGGATATGACGATGGTGGATGTCACGCACGTACCCGCCGCGCGCGAGGGCGACACGGTGATCGTATTCGGAGAAAACCACCCGGTACAGGAACTGGCGAAGAGCCTGCAAACCATTCCGTATGAGGTGTTTACGAATATTTCGGAGCGGGTGAAGCGGGTGTATTGGCAGGAGTGAGGCGGGGGTG
>Ga0335394_10002082_pt1 | contig 22393 bp, 17 predicted proteins | sample MAT03_FD_205741 | JGI IMG/M metagenome (GOLD analysis project Ga0335394, IMG submission 205741) | Freshwater microbial communities from Lake Fryxell liftoff mats and glacier meltwater in Antarctica - MAT-03 (spades assembly) (version 2) ...
GCGCAAGGTGCGTCATCCCGCCGGATTTGTAAAGAATCTTCCCAAGGTCAGATTTTGCCCGGGTGCCCGCCACCGAAGGCTTTCAGCTCCTTAAGGCGGAGCAGCGCCTTCTTCTCCCCATCCGCTTCCGTCGCGGAGAAAAACCCCATGAGGGACTGATAGGTTCCATCCCACCCTACGGGAACGATTTTATCCTCAAGGGAATAGAGAGCCACCTTCCGATAAACGTCGGGCTCATCCACCAGGAGCAGCGCCTCCGGATCATCGGCCGGTTGTTTCCGGAAATAGCAGACACTGCCCTTCCCGCTCACCGGATCGAAGACCGCCACCCAGCGCGCGTTCCTCAATACTTCGGCGGCACCTTTCCCCTCTTTGCGGAAAACACTGCGTTTCAGAATGCCCTTTTCGTCCCCGAACATTCCCACGGTTGCCGTGGGGGTCCACGCATACATCAAGGGGTGCGCCTTGACAGAATCCAACGGCTGCCTCGCGTGCAGGTGCACTGTCTCAATCAGCACATCATCACGAATGGAAACCGACGATTCCAAAGCAATGCCCCGGATTTTTGACCGGCGCTCCAGGCGGAAAGATGTCCCGCTGAGCACCATCGTCGGCGTAAACTCCGTCACGGGCTTGTCGTCAATGAGCAGCCGCAGGCTGGTGACGATTTCCTTCTCGATCTCACCCGGCTTGCCGGGAACGTCAAGGAAGTGCGCCGTTCCCAGATGCCCCACGTCGCGGATGGTGAAGACCGTGCCGTATGCGCTGTCCTCCGTTGCCATCGTGGTGTTCCGCCAGTCCATCCCGCTCAACGTCCACATCTTGGGCCCGTCAATGCGGATGCGGATGTCGCCCACCGTCACGGTGACCTTCTGCGGCCAATTCGCCTGATCCGGCGCCTGCCCGACCGGACTCTGAGCCCAGACCATGACGACGGAGATCAGTAACAGAAAAAGAAAATACGACCGCAGGCGCGACATGGGATCGCACATCAGAATTGTCTCGCTCCCGAAGTCTTCAATTCCTCCGCGCGCCGTTGGGCCTGCTGTTCCCAATCGGCTTCCGTCGCGGAGAAAAAACCCACCGCCGATTGATACGTGCCCTCGAAGCCCTCAGGCACGATCTTTTCCACGAACGTCATGATGCGCAGCTTGCGGTAAATACCGGGCGCATCGCTCCATTGCAGCCAACCGTCGGCATCAGCCGGATGCTTGAGCAAATAACAGACACTTCCCCTGCCATTGGCCGCGTCGAAAACCGCCATCCAGCGCGCCGTTTTATTCAAGCCGCCATCGTCCCCCTTCCCTTCCTTGCGAAAGACACCACGCTGCAAAATTCCGCTGTCATCGCCCACCGCGAAATGCGTCGCCGCGGGCGTCCACGCATACATCAGGGGGTAGCTCATCCGCAGATCAATGGCTTTTGTGGCGTGCCAGTGCTGGGTTTCGATCAAGACGCCTTCCTGAATCAAAACCGTTGACTCCAAATCCAGCGCCCGGATCTTCGACCTCCGTTCCATCCGGAAGGTCGTCCCGCTGAGATTCATCGTCGGCGTGAAGTCTTTCACGGCCTTGCCGTCAACGAAGAATTGCAGACTGGTGACATTCTCCTTCTCGATCTCACCGGGTTTTCCGGGGACATCAAGAAAGTGCGCCGTCCCAAGATGTCCCACGCCACGAATCGTAATCACCGTGCCATACGCGCTCTCCTCGGTCGCCATGACAGTGTTTTGAAAATCAATCCCGCTCAGCGTCCACAGCTTGGCCTCCTCAATCCGCGTGCGGATGTCCCCGACCGTGACCGTCACCTTCTGCGGCCAATCCGCCTGAGCTGACGGCTGACTTGCCGGAGTTTCCGCGCGCGTATGGCCTGCAAGCAGAAAAAAAACACAGGGGAATAAGGCGCGCCCGATGGAAATCGAAAACATGGAATAAGCGTGAGATGCTGATAGTCTGGTGACATATCAGAAGCAACTGGAAAAGCTCCGCTCACCTTCGTTTTCCTGCTCATTCTCCGTAATTTTTTGACCACGGATGACGGATTAAGCGGATGAGGAAGTAAAAACCCGGCCCGTTGCTTCGCGTCCGTTGCAGCTCCGTGCGAAATGAGCGGTATTCGGCCTAACCCTTTCCGTCCTTTGGGCGAGGCATTTCAGACATGCTCACCGTCAGATTTTCCTCTCATCCTTTGACCCCGCCAAGGCGCGTTCCGGAAACGAAGAATCGCTGTCCGAACAAAAAGATGCCGATGACCGGAAGGATGGACCATATGCTTGCGGCCATGAGGAGCGGCCAGTTGGCGGAGTTCTGATCCACAAAATCCAGCAAGCCCAGCGGAATCGTTTTCAGGCGGTCGCTGCTCACCATCACCAGCGGATAGAGGAAACTCTGCCAGTTGCCGAGGAAGGTGAAGATCCCCAGCGTGGCCAGCGCAGGGCCCGAGAGTGGCAGCACCACATGGACAAATCGCATCAGGGCATTGCATCCATCAATGCAGGCGGCCTCTTCGAGTTCATCGGGAATTCCCTTGAAAAACTGCCGCAGCATAAACGTCCCGTAGGCGCTGAACATCGGCGGAACGAGCAACACAAAGTAACTGTCCACCAACCCCGCCCAGCTCATCATGATGAAGAGCGGAATCAGGGTCACGCTGGCCGGAATCATCAGGGTGGCTAGATAAAGAAAGAATATTTTCTCCCGGCCCCGGAAGATCAGCCGCCCGAAGGCATAGGCAGCCAGGGATGATGTCGCGAGTTGCCCGGCGGTAACGACCAGCGCGATCACCGCGCTGTTGAAGTAGTATCTGGCAAAGGGCGAGACCCGAAACACCTCGGGGAAATTTTCCCAGTGCCAGACGGGAGGGAAGAGATTGCGCAGGATGTTTCTGTCGTCGGGAAAAACTCCCGCGCCCGCGCCCTCACGCAGAAGAGCCTCGGGATCGTTCGTCTTGACCGCCGTGCCCACCATCCACAGTAGCGGATAGAGCATGGTGATGCCCACAGCCACGAGCAGAAGCAATCCGCCGGTCTTCGCCAATGAAAGGGGGTTCCGTGTGCGCATGGCTAGTAGGTGATCCGGCTGGACATCCACTTCCAGTTCAGGAGGGACAGCCCCAGCACCATGACAAAGAGAATCCAACTCGCGGCGGCGGCGCGGCCCATGTAAAAATAGCGGAAGCCGTTTTCGTAGATGAAATAGCTGAGCGTGGTCGTCGCACCCGCCGGCCCGCCGCGCGTCATCACATAGGCGGCATCGAACCCGCCCTGAAATCCCCCGATGATGCCCATGATTAAAATAAAGGCCGTCGTCGGCGAAACCATCGGCCAGGTGATGGCGAGGAATTGATGCCATTTCCCAGCCCCGTCAAGGCACGCCGCCTCGTGCAACTGCGGATCCACATTCTGCAACGCGGCGAGGTAGAGCACCATGTTTGCCCCGCCCGCCGTGGCCCAGATGTTCATGATGATGAGCGCATTTTTTGCCCAGGCTCTGGACTCCAGCCAAGCCGGACCACCCGCCGGATGCACCAGCGAGATCACACTGTTGATCAGACCGTAATCGGTGTTGAAAATCCATTTCCAGAGCAGGTAAATTCCGACCCCGCCGACAATCGAGGGCAGAAAAAATGCCAGCCGGAAGAGGTTGCGTCCGGGAATCGTTTGATTGAGCAACACGGCCAGCCCCAGCGAGCAGGCCATGGAAAGGGGAAGTCCAAGGAGGAGATAGAACGTGTTGCCGGTATAATACCAAAAACGTTCGTTCACCGGCTCCAGAAATTGAAGAAGGACGAAAATGGCAACCGCCGCGATTCCGACCGCCAGGCCGAGGCGCGCGCCGCCCCGGAGCCGGAGTATAACACCCGCCGCCAGGACAAGGCAGCCGGCAAGCAGGGTCATTCCCAAGCCGGGAGGGATGGACGGAGCCTCCCGCACGGTGAACCCCAGCAATTGCTGGAAGTTATCCCATCCCACCCAGCGCGGAGGCCGGAAGAGATCCCAGGCGCAGAATGCCAGCGCCAGCGAAAAGACGATGGGGAAAAGCGTGAAAGCCGCAAAGCCCAGCACACTCGGGGCGAGAAACAACCAGGGGGTCAGCGGTTTGTTGCGCATGGTGGGTTACTGCCGCGCGGGGGAAGTGGAAAGGATGAGGTTGGTGCTGTGTTCGAGCCGATCCATAATGTCTTCTGTTTTGTCATCCCCCTGCAAAGCCAACTCAAACCAATAGTCATTTTCCTGACTCACTTCCAATAGTTCAGGAATGCGCGGCGCAATTTTTACGTAGGGCAGCATTTCCAGAAAGGCCGACAAATTCGCCCCGGGAATGTCGTTGGTTTCCAGATACCTCGCTTGCAAATCCGTCCGCGCCGGGACCGTCGTCGCCATCAGTTTGACCTGCATTTCCGCGCCCACCAGTTCCTTGAGCAAATGCCAAGCCTCGCGGGGATATTTCGTCTTCGCCGAAATGGCAAAGCCTGAGCTTGAGGCCCAGCCCGCCCGCTGACCGTCCCGCCCCAGGGGATTGACCATCAGCACCCACGGAAACCGGGCGCGATCCCGCAGGTCTCCAACATCCCAGGAATAGGCCTCCACCATGGCCACACGGCCTTGGAGAAACTCGCTCAACCGGTCCAGCGTCCCTTGGGCGCCAACTCGCAGGAACGACCGTTCCCCTCGCAACAACTTGACATTGGTATCCAGCCATTCCCTCGCCGCCTTGCCGTGGAACCCGGACTTCGCGCCATCCTCGCTCAGCAGGCTCACACCAAAGTAATGGGGTGCGATCTTATCCACCCCCGCTCCATAGCGGCAGGCTCCGGCGTTCATCTTTCCAAAGGCCGTGAGCCTGCGGGCCATCTCCACGTATTCATCGAAAGTCCAGTCCGGCGTCGGATACGGCAGTCCGGCCGCGTCGAAGGCCGAGCGGTTATAAACCATCGCCTGGACATCAATACCATAGGGAAGGCCCAACAGCACTCCGCGATGACGATACCAATCAACGACAGCGTCCTGGTACAGCCCGATCGAAAAATCCGCATCGTCCCGCAAAAAGTCATCCAGCGGCAGGAGCGCATCCCGCCAGGAAAAAAGCCCGAAGCCGCTACCCATCCACAAGACATCCAACTCGCTGCCGGCGGCAATCGTGGCCAGCGCCTTCACGTAATAGTCCCGTCCCGGTGCTTGCATGAATTCGACTTGAATCCCCGGATTCTTGGCGCGAAACCTGGCCACCGCCTCCTCTTCCGCGGTGCGATTGTAGCCGCCGGCGGACATAAGGTGGAGGGTCACCGTCTCCGTGTTCACAGTAGAGCGGGAGCAGCCCACAAGGACCAGCAGGAGAAGAATTCCCAAATAGGACCGCGTTGTCGGCAGGTCACTCCGTGGCCGCGCGGGGGGAGAATGCTCTAAAAAGGCAGTGTCCCCACGCCCCAAGGGACAGGGTCGGCTACAACGGGCTCGCCAATTGTTTTCAGTTGAGCTCCGCCACTTCCACATCATCAATGTAACTTACATTCGCATCGGGATAGGCGGGAAGAAAAGAGATCTTGCGCAGCGCCCCTTCTCTCTTAAAGGGGATCGCCTCGGAGGCCGGGCTGCCATCCAGAGATACCAAATAGGTTTCGGCCACCAGATCAATACTCATCTCGACCTGCGTCCAGGTTCCCACCGGAATCTGGACATCTGTCATTTGCCAGGGCCCATCGCTGCTCATAATCTGAAGTTTTTCCCCCGAGGTGGATTTCCCCCCCACGGAAACCGCAATCGTATTGACCGCGGCATTCTTCTCCGCCGTGCCCAGATGAACGCTGAAGCAACTTTCCGGACTGTCGCGCAGAACACGGAAACTGATCCGCAGCTTGCCCGAGTCCAAAGGGGCGGCCCAGGAACCGATGAGCCAGAAATCCGACGTGGCCACGAGGGAATCGTCGCGGATTATGCGGATGGACTTTCCGGCCTTGACTCCAGTCCCGGCAAAGTACTCCTGGTCGCTCACTTTCGGCGAGGACTCCACTTTGCCGAACTCCTTCCAGGCTCCTCCTTCGTCCTGCTCATTGCCCACCTTGCCAACATCACCCGCGGAGAAATCCTCAAAGCCCTGCTTGAGGACCACATTTTCGGCCTGTGCTGCGGGCGCGATGAAAGCCACAGCGGCGAGGACTGGAACAAGATATCTCATGGGCATTGGGTAATACTTATTTGGGAGGCGCCCTAACATCCTGTCATCCTGAGCGAAGTCGAAGAAACTCTAACTTTTCCGACGAAGCAGAAAGAAAGGCGGAGATGTTTGGACACGCTCAATAGGGCGGGGTGAGGATCGCAGACCCCTCTTCATTTTCTAATCGACGACAGGCGCGGATTTGCGCTTGCGCAGGAACAACATTCCTCCCATGCCGGCTAGGACCAGCAGAGCCACAGTATTCGGCTCCGGCACAACCGCGACGAACTCAAGCTGGCTGCCATTGAAGGCAAAGGTTCCGGTGTTGGCAGCTCCGAGATTCGTGTAGCTGAATTCGGTGGCGAGGAAGTTCGTGATGCCCGCCCAATCAACCAGCCTGAAGGTTCCCACAGCCGTGCTGCCTTGGAAGTCAAAGCGGAAGACCGATCCCGAGCCCTTAAGGAAGTCACTACCAACCCCGGTGATATTCAACAGATCAGCGGTATTGCTTGCCCCAAGCTCGAACTTCCAATCGGTGGCAGAACTGGCTGAGGCACCACCGTTCCAAGTGACGTCGTTGGCGACATTCAGTATTCCAATGCTGTTGCCCGGAGCAATGATGCCGTTAACCGTAGTGGCTCCTGAGATGAAGCCGTCCCCGCCGAGCGTGGCACCGCTGGCTACCGTCACAGCTCCCGTGCCGGTTGCACTGTTTGAGGTGTTGTTAACCAAGAGTGTGCCGGTGTTGACCGCCGTCCCCCCATCATACGTATTGCCCGCAAGCCGTGAGAGTTCCACGACACCTGAGTTGGCAAAAGAAGCATTGCCAACTTGAACTGTGCCGGAAAACGCCCCGTCATCTATATGCCCGCTGACTCGCAAGGTGCCCGAAGTCGTTGAGCGCAGCACAAGGGCAAGATTTGCCTGGGGCGCAATGGTGCCGCTGATCGTGGAAAGCCCTGAGGACATATTCTCGATCTTCCGACTCGTTCCGGTTGCGAAAACATTGACCCTGTTGGCCAAGGTCCCGCCATTAAGGGCCAGAGTCGTCCCGCCGCCAGCGTCCGTACCCAAGCGCACCTCGGTGTTCACCGAACCAAAGGGGTTGGTGACATTGTTCACCTGCACTGTGGTGGAACCCCCGATTCGAAATGAGCCGAGCGCGGAAGCTCCCCCATTGGCATCTAGAATCAGGCGTCCTGTTTGCAACGTAAAACCGGCGAAAGTAGATTGACCCAATCCGGCTGATCCCGTCAAAGTAAGCACCGAGCTGCCGCCCATCTGGAAGAAGAGTGCGCCGGCATTGACGATATTTCCCGTTAATGTTGAGCTTCCACTGATGGTTTCAATCGTGGCATTGCCGACCGTTGTAATGTATTTCGAGACAACGAGCCCGCCGTTTAGTTGCAAGACTACCCCCTGAGTGGACTGCACGAGGTTGATGCGATCGGCAAAGGCGGCTGAATCACCAAGCGCATTGCTATGGGCCATCCGAACCACTCCCGCCGCCGCCCCGGTACCGGATATGGTGATCAGGCCGTCAAGATCAACATTGTTCCCTCCGAGGGTTTTGCTTCCATTGATAAAGGTTGCGCCCGTCGTGCTGGTAAGAAGGGAATTGATAGTAGTCACTCCGCGGATTGTGGAGGAACCACCGGTAAGATTAATGGTGCCTCCCGACACGGTGTAACTCGGAGTCGCGAATGCCAGGTCCGTCGCGTTCTGTGTTCCCGACACCGTCACGTTGCCCGCCGTGCCGGCGAAGTTGGCGCTGCCGGAATTCCAGATGACATTCGACGCCCCATCGTACCAGTTCAAATTGCTGGCATTCCAAGTGCCAGTGCCTCCGGTTCCACTCACCCCCCAAGTGAGCTGCGCTTGAACGGAAAGCGGCAACAAAGCCAGAGCGGCGATAGCGATCACATTGCGGAGGACAGATGCGGTGGTTTTCATGGATTTTGGCCTTTGAGGGTTTTTCAGGATTTAAACAAAGAATATTTGTAACATGTCAGTAGTCAACACATTTTTACTTCCAAAGCATCTCCCGTGCCAGATCTGCCGATTTTGGAAGTTTCCACGGAATGTGCGTAAACGGATTTCTGCATGCGTTGTGAAGGTCAGACATTCCAACATGCGAAAGGCGCTCAAAGGGAACAGATAGGCTGCCCGGGTGCTGATTCTATATTGTCGTGTTTTTTCATGTGTTTTTCGCGACCCATGGGTTGCTCGGGAGTTGAATCTCGCGACGGTTGACTCCAGCCTCTGGCGTTCTCGTCCGACCAAAACGCGACATTCGTTCGCCGGAATTGGCGATTTTTTTCGGCGAGACGGATTATTGCGTCGGCCCCCAATACTTGGGATTTTCCGCCCATTCGCGGATGGTCAGGAGCTTGACCGATCCGTCTGCCGCACCACCGGCAAATGCCTTGCCGTTGCCGTGGCGGGGGTCAATGCAATTGAATTTGCGCGGAGGAGGAAGGTTGCCCGACGAATCGTTGACACCATCGCCATCCTGGTCGGTGGTCAACGGGTAGTTGCCCCACGGGGCGTAAAAAAGGTCGGACGTGATATTATTAGGATCGTAAGCGTCAGCGATCAGGATCGTGGAAAGCGGCAAATTCATTAACCGCTCCGAGCCTTTATGGTTGGGACTGCCAACGGGCGGGTCGGAAGACTGGGCCTGCCTGGAAAAGACCCGTCTATCTCCGCTCGAGTAATTGAGACCGTAAGTAAACCACGTTCCCTTTTTGGCCGACGGACAACGCAAGCTGTTAGCATTGGCCCCATAAAATTTGGCGCGGGGAAGATTCAAATACTCGGCGATTCTGACATCCCAGCGATTGGAATCGGCCCCGCCTCCTTCCACCGCAATGGCAGGCAGCCTCCCCTGATCGTCTGCGGCGCAGGTCAGAATGGCCGTCAAAATTTGCCGCTGGTTGGTCAGGCATTTTGGAACATGAGAATTTTTTCGCGCCTTCTCAAAAGCGGGAAAGAGCAGGGCGGCCAGCACGAGGATAATGCCAAGTACAACCAGGAGTTCGGTCAAAGTAAAGCCGCCGGGGAAGGAACGGTGACGCTGGGTATTCATGGAGCACTCTATACCATCTTGACTAACATTGTCGTGACATGTCATCAAGTTCTAATTAGCAAGACGCGTGCCATGATGTTGAATTGATGGTAGAGGGGAGGAAAGCATGAGGCAGCACCGTTTTCATCGAGCAAAATTTCCCACAACCGGGTGCTTGTTTCATCTCAATCCTCTCAACCATCAACACTCAACCATCAACCTTCATCACGGCAGAAGCTCGGGCCCGGCGGCGGCGGACTGACCGTGCTTCACCCGGTGACTCAGATCGCGCAGGGCGGTTTCCATCAACATGGTGGGTTCGGAGATGCCAAGAAAGTTGAAGCCGCGTGGACGCAGAAGGGCGGGGTCGCCGATGATCCAGGTGTTTTTTCCCTGAGCCCGCCCGGCGGCCAGAATTTGATCGAGGGCAGCCAGAAGCTCGGGCGCATCGGGTTTCCAGCAGCAGCCAAGGGAGGCGGAGAGATCGTAGGGTCCAATGGCCAGGGCGGTGGTGAGGGGATCGGCCGCAATCTCATTGACGCAGGCCAGGCCGGCGGGATTCTCAATCTGCGGAAGAATGATGACGTCGTCCTCCACCTCGGTGCGGAAATTTTCGTAGTTGTAGCCGGAAACCCAGAAGTTGCCATGTCCGCCGGGACGGCGGCGTCCGCGGGGAGCCATATAAACGGCTTCGCGGATGGTTTCCATGTCTGCGGGCGATGAGACGTAGGGGACGAGGAGTCCGCAGGGCCCGAGATCCATGGCCAGGCGAATGGGAGTGAATTCGGCCTGGGGCGGACGGATCAGGACGGGGAAATCCGCGCGGCGGGCGATGGCGCAGCAGTCGGCCACCATTTCGTGCGAATGGGTCAGGTGTTCGAGATCGATGATGGCATAATCAATGCCGCTGCGCATGAGCAGTTCGATCAGACCGGGCCAGAGGTGGAAGGTGATGATAACCCCGGTGGTGACATCGGGGCTGTTGATTTTTTGGCGGAGGATTTGGGCGGATTTCAATTTTGGTAAGTAAGTTAAGGTTGAAGGATACTATTGCCAGTCGATGCGGAGAGCCCCGAAGGGAGGCGGGAATTCCCCGCTAATGGTGAGGTGGGTTGGTGTCTTGGAGAGCGTCGTTTTCGCGGCTTGCAAAGCAGCCAGGCCGGGAGATGGGGATTTCGCCGAAATACTGACGGCAAATTCCCTGGGGGCAGGACCATGAGTGCTGCGCGCCCAGAGGCGACCATCGCCCACAAGTTGCTCGTTTTCATGATCCAGAAAAAACAGCCAGGTGGAATGCGCGTTTTGCCAGACGGTGAGTTCCAAGTTGCCACCGCTTGCGATCAGGCGGGCGCGCGGGTCGGGGACGAGGAGAGTGAGAAGCTGCGTCATCCAGGCGGTTTGCGGCCAGTTGCCCGCGCGGGCATAATCGGAGGCCAGCGGCGCGTTGAGAAACCAGATTGCCCCGCGCCCGCGTGTCTGACGGCTGAGAGCGGGCTGGGCGGATGGTTCATGGGAGGAGGGGCCGATGCCCCAGCCGTAGCGTAAACCGGGCCGGGCATCGTAAGCGGGAATGAGGAAGAGAACCGTTTCGGCACCGACAGACGCGGCTTTGCGAATCGCTCCGCGCACCAGCACTTCAGGAGTTCCGGTTTCAAGAGGCGGCAGGTAAGCATGATCCTGCCAGACTTCGGAACCAAGCTCAACGCCGCTGCCCTGAAACGGCCTGCCCGCAACCGTCGGCAGGGTGCCGACGAAAAGAATCGTTCCGCCGTTTTCCGCAAAATCCAGCAACCGCTGCTCGGTCCCGGCGTCCAGTTCGGGAAGCTCCGGCACGACCACCAGCGAGATGCCCGCAATCGCACCCGCAAGTTGCCATTCCGCCGCGACGGTAAAATTGCACCCGGCATCGAGCAGGAGACGATGCATTCCGTTGATTGGTGTGAGGCGCGAACGGGGATCCCCGACCGCAAAAAGCCGCCGCCCCCCGCCGTTGGTGAGCGAGGGACTGTGCAGCACGAGCACATCAGGCGCGAGGATGGCGTCCTCCGCCGGGGCGCAGGTTTTCCAAACTGAGCGGGCGGTCGAGACCAGCGGCAACGCGGAGCGGGTCAATTCCGTCGCGTGTCCCTCGGGATGCAGCCGGTCGCCGGGAATGAACGTGGCTCCACGCTGCCAGCAGGCAAACGCGATGGTCTCCAAACGGCGGGGCGAACCGGGCGACCAATCGCCCCAGCCACCCTGAAAAATCGTCGGCATGATTTCGCACGGCAGCGGGGAGTTTGATCCGTAAGCGGCGTTGAGGCTGAATGGGATGGATTGTGCGCCGGACGTGTCGGGATCAAGCGTCAGCACGGTCACGCCTTCCGGCACGGGTTCCGGGTAGGTCAGGCTGCCGAGTTGATTGAACCCGACCGAGGCCTTGGGATCAAGGGCCCGGATAAAATCCGCCACGCGGTTGACCGTGGCAAAGCCGCGCTCGTGCCGCCACTGTCCGGCCCGCGCCTGCAGGGGGTCATCCTCCGCGACGGGCAGTTCCGCCCCGGCATCGCGCAGGAAATCGGCCCGGCATTGCGCGCAATAACACGGCGAGAGCGCACTCATGGTGTCGAACCAATAAGCGTCGGGCCGGTAGAGCCGGAAGATTTCCTCGATCTGCGGAAGAACACGCTCGTCGAGATAGGAAGTGAATGGGCAGACATTGATGAACCAGCCGGGGGGATCCGACGAGCCGTCCGCATAGACGCGCCGCCAGTCGGGCCGCGCCTCGCCGCCCGCGCCATCAATGCCGAAGCTCAGGTAAGCCTCGCCCTGGATTCCCTCCCGGCGGCAGGCGGCAATCAACCCCCCGAAAACGTCCGCCGCGAGGCGCGGATGCGGCGTCCCGACCTGCGTGGGATAATAGGAAAATCCGTAATGGCATTTCGTGTGAAAGATCGCCGCCTCCACGCCGGCGTCAGCCAGCAATCTGGCCACGCCGTCAAAATCGCATTTCTCCCCCACCCGCACGAAGGCGGGTGTGTGAAAATCAAATATCCAGGCAAGTTCCATCACTCGGGTTTGGGAACTAAGTGAGTCGCGCAAAATTTCCCATGCCGGCATTCTCGCCGACATAGTCCTCCAGGACCCCGTCGCGAACAAACGTGTCCAAGGCATCGAAACTCTCCCCCGCGGCAAGAAGGAATTTTTCAAACATACGATCCGTGTGCGTATACATGATATAACTTACACTGGTGAGAAGGAACCCCCGTTCCTTCATCATGCGAACGAAGGCGATCTTGGCCTTGTTAGCCAGCGGGCCGAGATCAAAGGTCACATAAGGATTGCAGGGCATGCCGCTGATGATCGCTTTGCAGTCCGTGTGCTGCGCGGCGACCTCGCGGAGGCGGCTTTGAAAATCCCCCCCCCTTTGCCAAATCGCCTCGGAGACTTTGTGATCGCGCATCCGCGTCACGGATGCCAGCGATGCCGCAGGGCCGACGCCGTCGGTCCAATAGCTGCTGGAGATAAAACTCGCGTTGGCCGCTTCCATGATCTCTTCGCGTCCGATGATCGCGCCGCAGGGAAAGCCGTTGCTCATCGCCTTGGCATAAACCGCGATGTCGGGCTCGATGCCCAGCCGCGCACTGGCACCGGGAAACCCGAATCGCCAGCCACTCGTGATCTCGTCCATAATGAGAACCGCACCGACTTCGCCCGCACGGCGTTTGATCGTCTCCAGATACCCGGGCTCCGGCCATTGCGTGCGCATCGGCTCCATCACAATTGCGGCGGGTTGCCCTCCCAGCGCGGCGATCGCGGCCTCGAACGCCGGCAGGTCGTTGTATTTGAAGGGAACGGCAGTGCCCTTGAGTTCGCGCGGCACACCGAGAGGTTGCAAGCCGGGAAGGAGATGACCGTCGAGAGCCGCCGAGTCGCCGAGATTGGCGGCCAGATACCAATCCTGCCAGCCATGATACCCGCAGAAAGCAATGCCGCTTCGGTTCGTGGCGGAACGCGCGATCCGCACCGCGATGCCCATCGCCTCGCCACCGCCGCGCGCGTAGCGCACCCGGCCTGCCCAGGGATGCAGATCAAGCAGGAGCTCGGCCAGTTCCACTTCCTGCGGCGTGAGCAGCGTGCAATACGTTCCCCGGCCAATGCGCTGCCGCACAGCGTGGTCCACGACGGGATCGGAATACCCCAGCACGATCGCCCCGGCTCCCGCGCCGAAATCCGTGTATTCGCGTCCGTTGAGATCCCAGATTTTTGACCCTTTGCACCGCGAAAAATACGACGGCCATGTTGCCGGATCGTAGAGTTCCGCCCACTTCGACCGCAGTCCCGATCCACAGGAAATCACCGACTTCGCATGGCTCCACCGCTCGGGGCCGCAGACCAGTTCCTGCAGCGGCAGATCCCTTCGCAGCACACGCAGCGCATTCGTTTCGAAAATACACCGTAGGTCATCCTCTCCCAAACCCAGATCCTCACACGCCTCGCGCAGGCACCTCAGCGATTCGACGCCGACCAGCGGCATGCCGCCCGGAGAATACTCGTAATTTTCGCCGTAGAACCAACGCGGCGGACCGCCCACCGTCACCGCTTTTCCTCGCAGGTGACTGATCGGAAAATCGCTGCCATACGCAACCCGCGCCGGGCCGAGTTCCTGGAGCGCAATCCGAAATGTTTCGGTCTCGGTGATCGCCGAGGTATCGAGCCAGACGTTTTCAAACTCTCCCAGCCAACTCAGATTTCCCCTCGCACAGCGGTAGTTGAACGACCGCGCGATGTGTGCCAGGACGACGTGGCAGTTGGGATACTTCGTGAGCAAACGGCGGAGAGAGGCCTGGTTGTCGAGATCGGAAATTCCCTTGTCCTTCATGATGTGGAGCATGATGACCGATTTGGTGTCATGGCACGCCTCCCACATCCATTCGGGAACAAAGTCCTCTATGGAAGCCTGCGTCGTATCGGGCAGAGAAGCATAAGTGTGGTAGGGTTTGATTCCGACAAACTGCCTTGTTCGGAGCCCTTCCCTCACAACGTCAACATCCGCCTCCGGTGCGCAGAGATGCAGCGCCGAGGATCCGTTATTCAATGCGGTGGCTTCCCCCGCCATCCACTGGCTGATCGCCATGTAATCATTCCCTTTGGCCGGGAATCCGAAAAAGAGTCCGCTCCACTCCCGATCTCCGAAAAAGTCGCTCATTACATGTCTGAACGCCTCCCAGGAAAAGACATCTGTCTTCTTCCAATACGAGGGGAGAATCGCCGGAGGGAATTGATCGCCGCGAATCAAGTGGGCGTGAAGATCGAACAGCCTCGCGGGTACGAAACCTTCACAAATGTCCTGAATCACTTTTCGCTCCTCATCCCCCAGGCGCGGAACGAATGCTGCGGAGATCGGAGGTTTTGCGGGTGCGGAGTATGAGCTCATGGATAATAAATTTCAAAAGAGTCCATCTGAATGCGCCCCTCGGGAAGATGCGAACGCCAGACAGGATAATCGCGCTCGGGTCGCAGGATGTGCGGATCTCCGTCGGGAACAAACATCGGAGCGATCTCAAGCGGAAAAAAGATGAGCATGAGGTTGCAATTCACATCGCGCAGGCAGGCGTCCAGTGGGCGATGGCCGTAGTAATCCTGCCGGTCATGACGACCACGCAGACACGTCCATTCCCTCTCGTCGGGGCGAAGAAAAAGCGAAACATCCCGCCAGTCCTTCCCGATCGGAATCGGCTGTGACGTCAGAGCCCACGGCGAGGTCAGGCTCTCGGACTGCCCCTGCACAAGCAAGACGACCTGCGCCCCGCGCGACTCCAGTTCACCCCGGATACGCAGCCGAATTTCCGTGTTTTCCAAATTGGACGAAAATCCGCCCTGAACAAAACGATTCGGTCCGGCGACCTCCTGCATTTGCTCGCCGAACGGGCCTTTCGTATTCAGACAAAAAAGCATGTGCAAATAACCCGCTCCCGGCGGTGCGTGATTGTAGTCGATCCACCACGGGCTGATCGTCTCGACAAAGCTGTCCCGCACCGGCAGTGGCTTGAGGCCAATATGATTGCCCCCCCAGCCCCACCATCCGGCGGGACCTTCATCAAACGTTTCGCGATATATTTTGCTCATGAAAAAGTAATGACGGCTTTGACGGATTCCGGGGTTTCCAAATGGGTGAACGCGGCAGGCAGATCGTCAATTCCGCCGCGAAAAGTGATCCATTGCGCGGGATCAAATGGTGTGTCGGAAAGCCGGCCAACGACCTCATCATGCACACCCGCCTCGTCAGGATTGGCCTGCACATAGGACCAGCTTGCGGGACCGAACGAACGGTCAAAAGTCGTTTCAAAACTATCCGTGCCATACACGCCGAAAACGCCGCGCGGACGCAACCTCGGGAGGGATTGCGCGATGTTTGCGTCGCAGCCAAGCGTGTCCACCACCACATCGAAATCCCGTCCGCCTGCGAATTTCCCGCCATCGCGGATATTGCAAATCGCAGTTGCGCCCAACGCGCGGGCGCGTTCCAGCCGAAAGTCGCGGCGGCCAATGACAAAAATCGAAGCCGCGCCCAACGCACGGGCCCAGGCCACAAAACTCAATCCCACCGCGCCATCCCCCCACACCGCGATGTCCTTCCCGGCCATCTCTCCGGTTTGCGTGAGCGAACTGTAAGTCTCCTTCCAGGTGATCAACAAACAGGCCTGTTCCGCAGTCCAATCGGCGGGAACTTTATTCTGCATGCGCGCATAGGAAAACCGCGCATGGTCCCCTTCGGGTTCCTCCTCCCGCCAGGTTTCGAGATCCGTCACCAGCCCGTATTCGCAAAAACTCCCCCACGCCGAGGAAATCCCCTCCGCGCTTTGTCCGGGATACAGCGCACAGGGCCGCAGCACACGATCACCGACAGCGTAAGCTTTCACTCGCTTGCCCAACTCCACCACGGTGCCAACGGACTCATGTCCGAGCAGTGCAGGGTAAGCGGGCGCGAAGGGCTTGGTGCCATGCACCAACTTCCGATCCGTCGCGCTGCACACGCCCACCACGTCCATGCGGACGAGAGCCTGCCAGGCATTCGGCTTGGGCACGGGGAATTCCCGAATCTCCAAACGCCCGGCCTCCTGGATGATCGCCGCCTTCATGAATTCCAATCGAAGACCATCCCAAGGATTTTGTTGCGCTCCGGGGTCATCGCCATCCGGTAAGCTTCCACCGCTCCCGCCACGGGAATGCGATGGGAAAGATACGGATCGCTTTGCAAGATTCCGGCCGCCGCCAGTCGCAGCGCGGCTTCCTTTGTGCCCGCCGGGCCCCAGCCCGTCGGGCAAAGCAGCGTCAACTGCCGACGATGCGCGGTCATGTAACAAAATTTAATGTCGCCCGAATACCAGCCCTGCAACACATAGCGTGCGCCGAACTTGCAAAGCTCCATCCCCGGCTCGATCAGCGCCGCCACGCCGCTGGATTCGATCACGACATCCGCGCCGCGCGCATCCGCAGGCAGAACCGATTTCACCGCATCCGCCAGCGATTCCGACAGCGGGTTCACCACCAGATGCGCTGCATATTTTTCCGCCAAGGCCCGCCGCGCCGCATCGGGCTCACTGACAATTACAAACGCCCCACGCGCCCGCGCTGCCTGCGCCGCTCCCGCGCCTATGAGGCCATGACCCAAAATCACGACGACATCGGAAGGCGCGACCTGCGCGAGGTTCACCCCGTGCATGCCCACGGCAAAAAGCGGAGCCAAGGCGGCCTGCTCCGAAGTCACACCTGCCGGAATCGGAATGAGCGTGCCCGTGTCGCAAACGATCGTTTGCTGATGCGCCCCCCAGACCGCATTGACCGGCCCGGTCGTCCGGCCGCCCAAATACAAAACCGTTTCGCCCTCGCGAAGGCCCTTCACCTCCTCGCCAACCGCGCGAATCACCCCGACGCCCTGATAACCCGGCACGTAGGGAAATTTCGCATTCTCCATCCGATGGCCCATGGCGATGGACATCTCCGTGCCAATGCTCAAAAGCGAAAATTGCGCCTCAATCGTCACCTCGTCCGAGGCCATCGCCGGAACCGGCAGTTCGCGCATCTCGACCTGTTCCACATCCGTCACCACCAGAGCCTTGGATTTCATTGATTAAATTATGTCTAAGGCACTGACATGTCAGTGTAAATACTTTTCCGGGATCTTTGGGATCAAGGCGTTTGATTTTGGGGCCGGGCGGACACTGTAAGCCTTGAGCGCATCAGGCTCACTGATCAGGCGCAGTTGCGAGCCGTCTTGCGGGACGAAAAGACAGCGCCAGGCGGAGTCGGCCAGGGCGGGGTTTTCTTTTTGGGTGAGACAGGTTTCCAAAAACTCCCGACCTTTCTCGCCGCAATTCATCAGGGCATCTCCGACGGTGCGGAACTCCCACGTCCACGTCGGCTCTTTGTGCAGTGCGACGAAATGTTTTTTCAAAATTTCCAACAGTCCCGGCTCGCAGACAATGCCCGGACGCACCAGCCACGCGGCCACGCTGCGCACGGCGGCATCGGGATCGTTGCTCAGTGTGCGCCCGAGGGTGTCCTGCCAGGCAGCATCCATCGGGGCCCGCCCCATGCCTCGAAATCCCACCCAGCGATTGTAGGTATCGGGATCAAGGATGGCATGCTCCAGCAACGGACGAGCCTGTTCAAACGAAGTAAGCTTCGCCGCCGCGTTGAAGGCGACGCGCCGGACCGCAGGGTCCTCGTCGGCGGCCAGTGCGGTTAGCGGCTCGGAAGCGGCGGCACCCCATGCACCGAGGGTTTCCCCGGCCTGCTGACGAATTGAAAACTCCCGCCGATTCCTCACCTGTTCGGTCAGCCAGATGGCCGACGCGGGAGAGGGGGTCTTGCTCAACGCGGCCAGAGCGGCGACGATTGCTGCGCTGTCGGCAGCGGACAAGACCGGGCGTCCCTCAACGCTTTCAGCCCATGGGCGCAGCGCTTTCACGGTCAGGGCGTGGTGAAGAAATTTTGCACGCCAATCCATGGAGCGTGCATCCACCGTGAGCGAAACTGATGAAGGCGGCGGCATGGTGTTCCGGGCCAGCAAACTGATGCGGGCCAAGGGAAATTTCCGGGTCATTTCCTCCGCCAACGCCACCGCCTCGGGCCCGGCATCCACCGGCACGGAGAAGACGATTTCGTCCAACAACCCTTCCCGCAGCCAATCCTCCCACGCGATGGGGGTGTTGCCGATGACGTTCACCATTGCAGTCAATCCCAGCCACGGCGAGGGCAAATACCGGAACGCCGCCCGCGGATCCACCTGGAGGGCTAGACGCTTGTTTTTTTTGGCCAGCTCTCCACTCAATTCGCCCACGAAGAGTGTGACCTCCTCACCGGTCAGCGGCCCCCCGCCGTCCTGATCAAACTCCCCGGGGAACCACAGGCTGAGATTTTCCGTATAGGTATAAAGCAGAAGGCCCTGATAGCCCTCGTCCATCAAGGCAACGAGGCGGGCAATGAGTTTTTTTCGCACCTCGGGATTCGTGAACCGCAGCGTTCCGCACTGGCTGCGGATGCCGTGGCGATCCTTCGGAATCTCGTCGGGAAACTCCAATCGCAGGCTGTCCTCCAACACCGTCGGACCATGACCTGCCGCCGCGCCCGCATAGGCGTCTTCGCGCGGGTCGGAACCCAAATCGAAAAGTCCGAAAACGCCCCACATTTCTAAACCCGCCTCCTCGCCGGCCTTGACTGCGGCGCGATGGATGTCCCGGGCTTCGTCCAGTTCGCGCAGCCACGACCAATAGTCAGCCAGAAGATAATTTTCTTTTTGAAATTTCCCGTGCCGATTCAGGTATCGTTCCTGAAACCCCCGCCAATACACGCGACGGATGCCCATTTCCCGGGCCACAAGAAGAGAGGCGCGCACCGTCTCCGCCGATTGCAGCGGCATGGCATCCGCGCGATAATTATGTCCGGCGGGGCTGATATACAGGGCATCCGGTTCCTGCGCGATGGCTCCGCCAATCAGGCAAAAAACGCAGAGCAGCCTAGCGACCGGAAACAAATCCCCCATCAACAATCAGGTTGTGCCCCGTAACATACCTCGACGCTTCAGAAGCCAGAAAAACCACAGCACCTTTCAAATCCAGCTCATCCTCGCCCATCCGACCGAGCATGGTGCGTTTGGCATATTCAGCCGTGAACTCCGCCGGGTGTCCGCGTTCGAAGCCTCCTGGGGAAATCGCGTTGACTCGAATCCCCGCCGGGCCGACCTGTGCCGCAAGATCCTGCATAAATCCGATCATACCCGCCTTCGCCGCGCTGTAGTCCACGCAATTCGCGTTCTGATCAGGGAACGAGCGGTAGAGCGAACGATCCCGTCCGACGAGGCCGGACACCGAGCTGATAAAAATGATCGAACCCCGCGCGCCGCTTTTCATTAAGGGCAGCGCGTGTTTTGTTATCAGAAAGGAGCTGGTCAAATAGGCATCCAATGCGCCCTTCCAAATCTCGAGCGGATGCCGCTCGGTGGCATAGGCATAGTCATTGATCGGAACCGGATACGAAGGTCGCCCGCCCGCGTTGTTGACCAGCACATCACAACGCTCCAGCCCGCGGAAAAATGCCGCGACGCAAGATTCATCCCCCGGATCAACCTCATGCCCGGAAACCTTGGCTCCGGTTTCTCCTGACAGCACCTTTGCTGACTCTGCGGCCTGCGTGGCGGAGCGCGAGGTCAAATGAACGGTCGCTCCCGCCTCTGCTAATGCCTGCGCAAAGTAGTAGCCGAAATTTTTTGCCCCGCCGCTCACGACCGCGACTTTACCGTCCAATGAAAAAAGTTCTTGAACGTTCACTTTTGGCTCCGCCTCAGGCCGGTGTGTCGATGACTGGCGGGAGATCCTTTTTTTCACGCTCTGCGATTATGAGCGAATCAAGCCAGAGGGAGAAAGCGACTAACATGAGCGCGAACATCCCAAGGAGAACAACGAAAATGCCGCAAAGCATCAATCCGTCGGACGAACGAATAGCACCAAGGGCAAACGCTCTTTTGATAAACAACGCTGAACCAAAGGCATACACGACGACCAAGATTACAGCCCCCCAGAGGTAACAAAAATAACCGAGGAGTTTGCGCCGCGATGATATTTTCATGATCATTATCCTACAGCTGACATGTCAGCAGTCAATATCTATTTTCCAACCGCAATTTTGACATTGTCCATTACGACGCAATCATTGGAAGGTCCGAGGTTAATTCGAAACTCCAGCAGTTCACCGGGTTGAAAATCCTTCGGCAGTGGAGCAGTTGCCAGCTTTTGAGCGACCTGGCCGATTTGTTGCTGCACGAGCGTCGCCGTGCGCGACGCCATGTCCACGGCCAATTGGACGTGCATCCAACAATCATAGGGTACGGCGATTTCGGATTGTTGCGCTGCATCCCCCGTGCGGAGTGTCCACTTGCCATTCGCAGCCTCGGCGGAAACCACGGGCTTGCCACCGCGTTCAATGATGAGCCCGACTTTGTTCTGAGACGAATTGTTTTGCGCCGGGATGATGTAGGGATAGTTCGCTGTAGAACGGATGAGCAGATCCACATCAAAAGTCAGCACCCCCGACTCATCCAACTTGAGAGGCTGCGTCAGCACGGGGCGGAGATCACCACGCCGGTTGGCGAGAACGGACTTCACCCCTTCCCGATACGAAGTGCTGGCGATGACCTGAAATGCGGCCTCTTTGTCGGGCTGTGTTGCCCAAGTGCCGCCTTGATCTGCCTTCAGACCGTTCAGATTTGCGACGTTGGCGCTTTGCTCGAAAGTGTCCGCAAACTTGATCTGATCACCCGCCGGGGTGAACAACAAATCCGGCTTCCAGAGCACGGCGAGGTCGTCCAGATAAACCTTGCTTCCCGCAGGTCCGAGTGGCTGAAAGAGCACCTGGCGGAACGCCTTGTAACTCGGCACGTTGATGGTCATTTTTACACCGTGCTGTTCCGTTGTGCGTGGAGGTGCCGGAGTGTAGGGCACTTTTTCGGCCAGCTGGGTTTCCCGCTTGTCTCCCGCCCAAGCGGAATAGCTCGCGGCGTTAAAATCCACTTCCATAGCGAAGCGCTGCCACTGGCCCACTGGCAGCGTGTAGCCGGTAGGCTTCCACGTCGCCATGCCGCCGTTGGCCCTTCCCGTTGTGTAGAAAACTGCGCCGGTTCCGGACGCGATTTTCAGCCCCACGTCCATCTCACCGCCGGAATTTTCCAAATACGTGATCACGCCGCTCTGGTCGGTTTCTCGAAAGAGCCAGACGAAATACTCGGCCGTGCCGTTTGTGATGGATGTGTCCAACCTGGCCGAGATGTTGCTGCGGTCGGCATCCGAGGCATGGTAACCGATGAAGCTCGGCCCTTCCGCTCCATTGCTGGTGAGCCGCACGGCGTTGCCGGTTTCGCCACGGCGGATTTTATCCTGAATGAGCGCCTTGCCGCTGGCGTCGTCACCGAACGTATACCAGCCACCGGGACAGGCGCGGAGCTTGGGATCGTGCGCGATAACGCCCCAGGATCCTGCGGGCGGGAGCTTGGCGGGATCGGTCGGGAACGTGTCAAAGTTCTGATCCAAAAAATGGATGGCGCCAAGATCCTGCAGGTCGGCCATCCACTGGCTCCAGCGCTGATACCATGCCGATGTGTAGAGTTCATACCAGACGTCAACCCGCCAGCCGTCGGTTCCCGGTAAAGGGGGCTCGATGAAGTAAGCCGTTGCTCCGCTCGAAATCACCTCGATTTCCGGATGCTTGCTCTTCGCGATGTAATCCTTGATTTCTATAAAAGGAACCACGCCGACCCCTTCGCGAACGTGGGTGAGGTAGCCTTTTTTTCCAGCTTCTAAATCGAGCGTTGCTTCGAAAAAAACGGGTGCGATAATCGTGTCGACCAATCCTTCGTCCACCCACGTCCGCCAGTCCAACTTCTGATTGCCCAGCGGAGGTCCTGCGTATTCACCGGAGTGCGTGACGCCTATTTTAATCTTTGGATCCACCTCGTTCAAAGCCTTTCTCAGGTCACGATAAAATTGTGTAATGTGCTCGCCGCGGAGGACCCGCCAATTTTCCACCATCGGGTCGTCGATTTTGAAATCCGGACTGAATGCGTCGAAACGCGGGTCGGTGAGGATATCCACGCTGTAGCGTTTTTTCATCTCCTCGACCACCGGGGCATTGAATCCAT
>Ga0335394_10002083_pt1 | contig 22390 bp, 13 predicted proteins | sample MAT03_FD_205741 | JGI IMG/M metagenome (GOLD analysis project Ga0335394, IMG submission 205741) | Freshwater microbial communities from Lake Fryxell liftoff mats and glacier meltwater in Antarctica - MAT-03 (spades assembly) (version 2) ...
ACCTCCTCCTGCCCATCGAGGTCTGTTTGGCGCAGGCGGTAGTAGACCACGGGCTCACCGGAAGGCTGCGGATCCGTGAAGCGGTACTCCACTACTTGCTGGCTGTTGCCCGCGGCAGGCACTTCGCCGACCGTAATCCACGTGGCGCCCTCCGCGCTGCGCTCTACGCTGAAGTGGCTGCTGTTGCGCTCGCTGCCTGTGGCCCATTGCAGTATTGGTTTGCCGTTGATGCAGGCACCTTCGAATCGAATGAGTTCAACTGGAAGCACGACCGAGCACAGCTGTTGCCAAACGCAGTAGGCGTTCCACTTTCTGGTTGTGCTGTTGAAGGTCCAGAAACGATTGTTCGTATATGCGACATTGAATTGCGTCCCAGAAACCGTCGCCGATGCGGGAAGCTGGCTCATAGCCGAAAATGCTCCGCTGGATCGGTTGAAGAAGAGCATCCGTTTATTCGTGTAGTCATACAAGCAAACCTCGTAGCCTACTTGCCCGGTATACATTACAGTATGGGCAGTTACAGAAGCAAGCGAGGTGCCCGTTAATGGAATGGTCGACAGGAGTACTGCGGTGGTTCTGGAATAGACGTACATAGAGCCAGATAGGTAGAATAGGACCGTATTCGTGTTCCAGTCGTATGCCCCCACGGATTGATTATTCGGCTGGTTCATTCCCGTGAACAACTGCGTGAAGGTGTTCATGGCGTTCGAGCTCGCATCGATATTCATGTTAGCCCAGCCCAGGCCTCCAGCGCAATTACGTTCGATATTGCCAGTGCCGGGAGCGTACCATAGCCCCCGCGTATCGATACCCGCGTTGGTTTGAGCGACGGATGCGCCGCCCGCAAGCAGCCATGTTTCCAAGGGGAGTGTGGAATTACCAAGCCGCGCCGAGTAGTAGCGCTGGCGCAATGGATGCCAGACCAGCGACGCATTGGTGATCGGCGTGCCAACGAACACCAGCGAATCAGGAAGCTTAATGGCCATGGGTGCAGGTGTGAATTGTGCTCCGACCTGGCAAGGCATCAAGCCAGCTAACCCAAGGAGCACCAGAACAAGGCGACGTATCGGCCAGTGGATCAAACCTGCCGCAGAAACCATGTGTTCGCCACAACGGAACGCCAAGCGCTCTGCTTGACAAAAGAGGGGTTCTGTGATCGGTTCCATGCGGCCTTACAAACGTCTCGCAACGGCTAACACAGCGCAATACCGGAAAACCGTGAAAATCGTTCGAGAAGGGGTAACTAAAGTTCCATGGATCAGGCTATGAGATCTCGACGCTATACGCACACACGCAAAAGGGCCTCCTTGTGGAAGCCCTTCTGCTGCGTTGGAGTGGATCACAAATCCTTGGTGGGAAGGGGCTGCTCCTTGGGGAAGAAGGTCGACCCTTCTTTGCAATGTTCGCGCCACCACCAGGAGTTGTTGCCGGGCACATGGTCGGGCATACCACTTAACGCAAACACCCCGAAGGCGGGTATACACGCTGCACCTTCGTAGGGCGAAGCGTTGAGGTGGACCTTGATGACAGCCGGCACGCCGATCTTGCCATCCGACGGGCACAACTGACCAAGCTGAACCTCGAGGTATGCTCCACACTGCGTCCAGGTCGCATCGCTGCCATCTGCTTGGTTCGCGGTAGCACCTACCACCTGGCAATCCGGCGGCAATTGGAGGATGGCCCGTGTGTTGTCCTTCGGCGTGCAGTTGTTCCCGTTGTCGTTCGCTATGGAAACGGTGAAGAGCCAATCGCCGCTAGCAGTTCGTTCCACGGTGGTCTGCTTCACGATGACTGCGACATCGGCTGTGGAAGCAGATCTATCGGGTTTCTCGCCGGGTTTGTTCCCTCCAGTGAACGCAGGCACCAATGCTGGTCGTTGACAACAGGTTGTAGATGGCGGTCGTGAAGGACGCTGCTGGGAAGGAGTTTGCGCAAGGGCCTCCACGGTGGCCACAGCGAGGGTAATGGATAGAATGAGTGCGTATCTCATTTGCTTAAGGAGTTGGTTGATGGTGCGAAGGACCACCTATTGAACGCCTACTGCAATACCGGATTACCGTGATTTGGTAGTGGCGATCTGCCTCGATCACCTGCGGTTACATCACCACCGGCCCTTCCACGCTTACGGTGTTGCCTTTGTCGGGAGCGCGATCCCGGTAATCGGTTGATCACACCAGCGATGCCTAAGTAAGGATGCGCGTTAGAGCAGAAAGGACTTCGACGGTTCCGAACATTTGGATATCGACGGTACGCTATGGTATTTCACCACACATCGCAAGAGGGCCACGAACAACTCGGATACCCCGGGCTGTTCATGGCCTGCGCTTGTTCGAGGTACCCTACAGTAGAACCTTGTTCGCGTTCAATACTTCACCATACGGATCGGGTTCGTGAAGCGGTCTTGCCCACCACCGAACACCAGGACATAACAACCCGGCACCACCTGCGAAAGATCGATCCGTTGCGGCTCTCCAGTACCTGTTTGCGAACGTGTGCGTAACACGGTACGTCCGGCATTATCTACCAACGACACAAGTTGATAACCTGTCGATCCAGAACTCGAAAGTTGCACGTACACATGGTCGGAAGCCGGGTTCGGGAATACACGTGCTTCTTCAAACGATCTTTCGGACACTGCAACAGTGAGCACTACCAAGGGTTCTGAGAATGATGTGCAACCGTTGGAGTTGGTAACGGAAACCGTATAGGAGCCGTTCTCGGTGACGGCCCATTCGAGATCCGTTGCCCCGGGAATAGGTTCTCCATTCAAGTACCACTGGATCTCCCCTGGATCCAATACGAACAGGAAAAGACCCTCTTCAATGATCTCCGGGATCGGAGGGTTTTGCCCAACCACCACATTGATCGTGTCGCGATCCGTGCATCCATCGGCATTGGTTATGGCAACACGATACATTCCGCTGGTGGTAACAGAGATGGTTTGTTCCGTTGCGTTCGTGCTCCAGAGGTAGCTGCTGCCAGGAGAGCCTGCATCGAGAACCACGTTCAAACAGGCAGCGGTGTCCGGTCCAAGATCTGCGAAAAGACCCAGCGCAGGGTCGGTGGTGAGTTTCACCGCGATCATATTCTCCGCGTTACTGCGGCCGTATGCCATCCAACGCCCATCACCCAATGCCAAGCCACCACGGATACCCATATCGCCCGTCAATTGAGGAATGGGAAATATCCCATTGGTACCGAAACCAGTATCCACCTGACCGTTGGGCGTGCGCTTTACCAGGTACGAGCCTACGAGACCGTCGTTGCCGCCGATCTGTATGGAGGAACCATCTGCCAGCACATCCAAGCCGAATGCGAGTTCGCCCACGGGGCCGGGGTCCATTGCGCTAATGCCATTGGTGCCATAGCTCGCATCCAACGTGCCATCGGGCATGAAACGGGCCGTGATGAACTGCTCGGCCGCTGTAGCTCCTGTTGCACCGACGAGGATCTTGCCATCTGCCAAAAGAAATGCACGATGCAGGGTAGCACCTTCGTAGGAAAGGATATCGGTGAGTACTATACCGTTCGTTCCAAAGTCGGGATCGAGGTTGCCATCCATATCGAAGCGTACCAAGATGAGTTGGCGTGGCTCACCAAAAAAGGCAGCAGCACTTGCGACGATCAGTACGCTGCTGTCAGCTATTAGCAAGGCCGAATGGACGTTAGGCTGGTAAGGTCCTCCACCAAGGTTGGACCACGTTTTGCCGTCGCCACTGTAGTTTGGGTCCAACGAGCCGTCCTCCATGTACCGCATAATTCCTATTCCATAAGCGCCGCCGTTGATGTTCGAACCGGAGCTGCCCACTGCGTAGAAACGACCACCGTTCAGCGGAAGTATGGCGTTGTGTATACCGCTACTGATCGCATCGAAACGATCTGTGCGCCAAGCCGTACCGTTCATGGTAAGGTCCGCACTGCCATCCGGGTTGAAACGGTAGACGGCACCCACTTGCAGGCTAACGGAATTATCCGGTGCATTCTGGCCGCATGCGAGGATCTTGCCATTGGGCAGCACATTCATATCGCGCAGTGTACTTCGCTGGTCGAAGATGTGGCCGATCTTTCCGCCGTTACCGAAAGTGGCATCCAGTTTTCCACAAAGGGTATCCAGCTTCACCAATGCAATGTGGAAGCAGTTGCAATTGATATCGTAGCCGCCACCACCGAGCAACAGTTTGCCGTCGGGCAAAAGCGCGTGACGAACGGCGATGTCCTCACCACCTAGTATGTTCAAGGCAACGCCGCCGTTGGCACCGAACATCGGGGCGGCTACAGGGTTTTGCGAGTGCGCATTGATGGTGGCCAAGGCTAGCGTACACCACAGGAGTGAGCGAAGGGTAGGGGTGGGTTTCATGGTCTTTTGTTTTTGAGTTTTCGGATGAGCGGTTGCATTCACCGATCACCCACACTGCAAATGGAGTGCTTCACCATGCACACCACAATACCGGAAAACCATGAAATCCGCCACAGGTTGGAGGATCCCCAAACTCCATAATGGATCCGCGATCACAAAGATCCTACAGTGGAATACGTGCGAGCGGCACTTTCTCTACCGCCTACCTCCAGACCAAAGCGGCGGCAATGTTGTTTGACAGGTTCACCATTCACCATTCACCATTCACCACTTCACTCCACCACCGGGCACTCCACGCTAACCGTAGTACCCTTACCCGGCGTGCTATCCACCTGCACCGTAGCCCCCAATGCCGAAGCCCGCGAGCGCACATTGCTCAAACCCATACCCTCGGCCGGAAGCGATGTATCGAAACCTTTGCCATCATCGCTTACCACCACGCTCAATCGCCCCGGCGAGCGTGTAACGGCAATGGAAAGTTCGCGGGCTTGGGCATGCTTCAGCACGTTGCTTACCAATTCTTGCACCATGCGGTACACGGCCAATTCCACTGATCGATCCAGCCTTTTGCCGGACTCCGACCCGGTGCTTTGCTCCAACCCGAAGACATTCAGTTCCACAGAAAGCCGGCCGTTGATGTGGATCGTATCACGCAGGTCTTTCAAGGCTTTCTCTAGACCAAAGCGGCTCAGTGTAGCGGCTGCCATATCATGGCTGATCTGGCGCAACTCACCTACGGCTTGGTCCAACAGGCGGTTCACTTTTACGAATTGCTGGTCCTTCTGTACCTGCTCTACTCGGTCTTCCAATGCGGCCATATTTGCTTTGATCCCACCGAGCATGCTGCCAAGCCGGTCGTGCAGGTCCTTGGCCATGCGGTCGCGTTCGTTCTCTTGTCCTTCGAGCATTGCATTTATGCTTTTGATCTCTTGTTGGCTCAGGAGTTGGTCCACTTGTTCGTCGTGGAGTTCTTTCTCTTTTCCGGCAAGGCGTTTTCGGGTGCGTATGGTGCGGAAGAGGAGGAGGGCGATGAGTGTGAGCAGTAGGGTCGAACCGATCAGTATGTTGCGTTGGAGGGATTTCTTTTGGGATTCGGCGTTGGTCAGTAAGAGCGCTTGATCTTGTTCGACGATGTGGCGTTCTTTGCGTTCGGTTTCGAAGAGGACTTCGGCATTGGCGACTTCTTTGCCGTGTTTCTCGAGCTGAAGACTTTCGGATACATCGGCCCATGTTATGAGGTAGTTGAGAGCGGAATCAGATCTGCCGCGTTGCTTGTGCCAGAGCATGAGGTCCCACAGGATGCCATATTGAAGCTCCTCAGCCTGGAGATCCTGGGTAATGCGAAGCGCAAGACGCATGGTATCGAGCGCAGGTTCCTCTCTGCCGATCCCCCATAAAGAGTATGCTATGTTCTGAAGCACTTCAGCCCTGCCTATCTCTTCCCCGGAAGTACTCTTCAGTTCGAGCGAGGCGCGTAAATACTTCAGAGCGCGCTGGTGCTCTCCTTGTGCAGCGTAGGCGAAGGCCAAATGATTCAAAGCATGAGCTTTTGAACCTGCATCTAACAGGTGCGATCCGACGAGGAGGCTATCGAAAAGATGCACTGCTAGATCGTAACGTTCGGTCATGATCGCTATGCTGCCCAAGTTGGATATCGCCGCTGAAGCCAATCGGGAGAAATCACCAGTGACAGCGATGTTCAAAGCATTCGAGTATTCCTTCCACGCTGAATCGTAGTTCTCTCGGTGATAGTGGATAGCCCCACGTGCGGCTGCCACCAATCCAAGGCCGCGCTTAAAGTCGATCGAGATGCTCAGTCTTTCTGCTTCTTGAAGGTGTCCTAAAGCAATATCCAGATGACCCTGACCGATCTCGGCCTCAGCGAGGACCACAAGGAGGGCGGTCCTTTCCTCAGGTAGATCTTGTATCCCTTGTAGATCCAATCCTTGCTTGGCAGCACGGGCTGCGCGCTCATGCGCTCCCAAGCTGCTAAGCTGCAGACAGCGTATGCGTTCGATGATCGATCGGAGCCACGTCTGGTCAACAGGGATCACAACATCACAGCTATCCAGGAGTGAACTGCAACGTGCTAGTTCATTCGCCCTGAACGCCGCCGCCGCCGCACATACCAATGCGAAATTCGGATCGGTACCTTTTGACCACAAGTCATTCGCGAGATGCAAGAGGCCTGAATCATCGTCCTGGGCAAAGGCTGAATTGAATCGATATTTGGTGTTGGCATCCTGTGCCTGACACTGCGTGACGATCGTCAAACTGATCAACGCAAGAATTCGAAATGAGTTTGTCATCGATCCGCACGATGACCTTTTGTTATACGGGCTTCTTTCAATGATCGGATCAAAGTGTTCGCCCTGTGCTGGGCACCTTTCAATTGCTTGAGCCTTCTGTCGTATTGCTTTACCTGTGATCGGAAAAGAGCTTGGGCTTTGTTCGGGTCGAGATCGCAGTATTGTTCATCTTCCTTGCAGAGTTGGTCAATATCCAAGGCACGCCATGCTTTGGTCTGTTCTTCTTGAAGGGTCGCATGATCAGGCATGCTATTTTCATGAATATCTTCTTCACAACACCCGACCCTGGCCCAAGGGCGGAGAGGATCGATGACCGGGCCGTGACCTGTAGTGTTATTCCAACAATGGGCAGGATACCCATGGATCATTTCACCGACCCAGCTTGATCGAAAGCCGGACAAGATCCCTATCAGCCTACAGTTCAAGTTGGGGTAGCGGTTAATTGGGCCAGTGCTCGAGGAGGAGAACCCATAGGTTTCAGGAGTGAACTCCATGCGATTGTAATTCTCGAATTGGTTCACTATTACCGGCAATAGGTCCATGGCTCGTTCAGTACCATAGTAAGCTGGAAGTCCTTCTTCAACTGCCCACCGATCTGCAAAATATTCAGTTTCCTGTTCTTGTGACCGCAAACTATGCCCGAGTTCATGTAAAAGCAAGAAGACCAGAAGTTCTTCGGTCATGTAGGAGGACCAGATCAGACCTTCAGGAATTAGCACAGACCAGTGGTTATTGTGGTGCAGAACTTTAATAGCTCGAAAGGGACCGACATCTTCCCATTCACTTGGGGACACCAGTTGGAACGTGTAATCTTCTCGGTAGTTCGTGCGAATGATCGACATATTACTCAAACCGTCCACGATCTTCACAACCATTAATTCCCGTGCACAAGTAGCATTGCCGCTGTACAGAGCATTGAGCGTTGGTGGTTTGAATGGTCCTGGGTTGATAATCCTCGAGCGATCGATGATCACTTGCGGGATAAGTTGCTCCTTTGCCAGCAACAATCGTGAATGGATCTTGTTGTACTTAACATCTCGCAATGAGTCGTTCTTGGCTACGCTTGATCGTCGCAGGACAGGGCACGCACACTTTCCGACGGTGCCATCTAGCGCAGTGCGAATTACGAAACCATCCGCGGGCAAAATTCTTGCGCAGTCCGCTCGTCGTTGCTCGAGTGCGTCACCTTCACAAGGCTCAGAAGGATCCTGGGCACATGCGTCCACAGATGTGAACAGCACGCACCCGGAAAGTATGATCCACCATTGCACGGTCATCGCGTTACTTGAAGATCGGGATCCTAGGCTTGATCTTGCTCAACCCTTTCTTCACATCCACCTGAATGAATGCGATCACTTTCATCCCGTGGTATTTTGGGTTGGGCTTCCTCTTTGGGCTGCCGGTCGGCGTTGGCGAACTTCCAATGTCACCGCTGCCTCCACCACTTAGAATCGTGACCTTGGCTCTTCTAGGGTGGGTCTTAATTGCGTCCGGCTCAGTCTTGGTAACCTCTTCTAGTCCATCCCCATTAACAAGAAGTGTGTATTTGATCGCTGTAGCGCTTAGATCTTTTTTGAATCCCAAGTCCCATATCTCGTAGCCATCTATGCCGTTAGGATCCTCGGCGTACAACATGGATAAGGTTCCATTGCCAGAGTCGAATATCGACCCGGCCTCGTTATCTATGGCCTTGTAGTTCTTTGGCCGGTATACTTCGGCTTTGTAATTAAAGCCATCTGCTGGGTCGATGAAGACGATTTTCCATTCGCTCATTTTGCTTCTGTTGTTTGGTTAGTTCAACGTTTCACGCCCCCCATCCCCGTTCCATGGCGTATTTCACCAGGCCGGCGATGTTTCGGCAATCAAGTTTATGGAGAATATTCCTTCGGTGGGTTTCCACGGTATTGGCGCTTAGGAAAAGTGTAACGGCGATCTCTTGGGTGGTGCGTTCCATCATGATCAGTTTCACTACGTCCACCTCGCGTTTCGTGAGTGGGCCGTATTTGGTCTCGCCTTCACGGTGGGTATGGCGGTCTGCGGTTGCGGCCAGTTCGCGCAGTTCTTGGGCGATGTATTGCCCGCCTTCGGCAACAGTGATAATGGCCCGCTTGAGTTCCTCCTTGCCGGTGGATTTGAGCAGGTAACCACCAACACCACTATCCAACAATTCCAGCACGAACTCGCGATGGCCGTACATGCTGAGGACCACCACACGGGCTTCAGGGCTCGCCTTACGTATGCGTTTGCTGGCCTCGATGCCGTCCATGTTCGGCATGTTGATGTCCATGAGCACGACATCCGGTTTCAATTCGGTGGCGAGCCGAACGGCATCCTGGCCATTGTGTGCCTTGCCCACGATGGTCACTTCCGGAATGCGTTCCAAGAGACTTTCGATGCCATCCAAGAAGATGGTCTGGTCGTCTACGAGAAGGAGGGTGTAGGGGATCTGGTCCATCGGTCGCAAAGGTTCCATGATACATGAAGTCGCTACAATACCGGAAAACCATGAAATATGGGGCCGCCCGTTGCTAGGTCACAACCACCGCTTTGATCGGAACCACGACAACATACCCAAGCTGATCGCGAGCATGAAGAGCATTAGCCCATAGAAGCCGAATGGCGAATGTAACCATGGCATGTGATCGAAGTTCATACCATAAATACCCACAATAAATGTGAGCGGTATAAAGATCGTACTGGTAATGGTGAGCAACTTGATCACTTGACCACTGCGCAAATTGGACATGGCGTGGAAGGAATTCTCCAGGTTGGTGAGCATTTCCCGGAAGGTGCCGATGGTCTCTGCTATGTAGACCGCGTGGTCTTGCAGGTCGTTGATGTACTTGCGTGTGCTGTTATCGATCACGTCGCTTTGCAAGGCGTGCAGGCGGCCGGCCAACTCACGTGTAGGCGTAACATAACGGCCAATGCTGATCAACTGGCTCCTCAATTCCTGCATGGTGAAGAGGTCCTCGTTCCCGGGCCTTAGCATCACCTTGCGTTCCAACTTCTCAATGCGGTCGCCGAGGTTCTCTACGATCACGAAGTAGTTGTCCACGATCACATCGAGCAGCGCGTATACCAAGTAATCCGAACCAGCGCGACGGACCCGTCCGGTATTTTGACGAATTCGATCGCGCACCGGGTCCAATATGTCACCGGGTCGTTCCTGGAAGGAGATCACGAGTCCCTGCCGCAGTACGAAGCAGATCTGTTCCACTTCAACGTTGTCATTGTCCTTGCTCAAGGTCAGCATTTTGGCCACAATGAACAGGGTGTCCGGATACTCTTCCACTTTGGGCCTATGCTCGGTGTTCAGCACATCTTCCAAGAGCAACGGGTGCAGGTCGAATTGTTTACCTACAGCTTGTAGGACTTCATCCGTGTTCAGCCCGTCAATGTCCAGCCAAGTCGTTTTGGCCGGGTCCACGACGGGGCATTCTCCCAATGTTTTCAAGTTTTTCTCGGACCAATTCTCCTTGTCGAACGTGAACACACGAAGTGCGGTGTTCGGGTTGTCCACATCGGTTACCTGTATGAAGGAACCGGGTGGCAGGCCCCTTTTACCGGAGCGTTTCTTCACCTTTTTCATGCCGATCGTTCAGTAGCTTCCCGGACGAAGGCAAGTTTGGCCTTTTCGGACTTGAAAGAAATGGTCCTTTGCGGATAGGGAATGTCGATGTTGGCGCGGTCGAAGTGGAGCTTCACCGATCGGTTCAGGTCGTAATGCATCATGCGCGCACGCACCGGGTCGGCCGCCCATACGTATGCGCGGATCACGAGGCACGAATCATCGATGCGTACCAGCATAACGCTCACCTTTGGTTCTCCTTTTTCCATTTCCTGCTCCGTGCGTCGATCCATGCAAGTGGGGTGCATTTCTGCTTCCTGCTGAAGGATCGCCATTGCAGCGTCCAAGTCGCTCTCATAACTGATCCCGAACTCCACGAATTCGCACGTGGCCTCATCCACCAGCGAGCTGTTCACGATCGTTTCATCACTGATCACCGCGTTGGGGATGATCACGCGCCGATTCTCGAAGGTTACGATCACGGTATGCCGCAAAGTGATGTCTTCCACGGTACCGATGTGCGTTTCACCGATCTTGATCAAATCGCCAACACGGAAGGGTTTGAACGAAACAATGAAGATGCCACTGATGATGTTCGCGAAAGCCCGTTGTGTGGCGAAGCCCAAAATGGCCACCAGGATACCGGCACCGGCGAACAGTGTCACCGCCAAGTGCTTGAACGAAGGGATCATGTACACGATCGTACCAATGGCCCCAAGGCTTACGATGAAGCGAAGTGCATTCCGCAGGAAACGGTAACGGGTTGCATCTTCCCGCAACTTGTCCGACCGTTTGTACATGCGCCGCAATAAGCGGTACAGCAGCCGCTCGACCAGGAATGCGGCCAATAGCACCACCAAGACCTTCAGCAGCAACAGCAAATTGAACCCCAAGCGATCCACAATGTGGTCTACTCGTTCCGGGGAGATCTTGGCCAATAACATTGTGCGGCGAAGGTATTTGGCGGGCTCACCAGCCTTTGACCCCGATCGGGCAAAAGGATGAACACCCGAACATGGGGAAAGTGGGGAGCTTAGGTTGTGAAAAAGTGGGAAAGTGAAAAAGATTGAAACGTCCTTACACCAAAGCGAACAGGAGATCCTTCCTCATTTGCTCACGCCTCCTCATCCTCACAACCTAACATAGGACCCAAGATCGTCCATGAACCAAGAAAGTGAACAATAGATCCAACTTCCTCACTTCCTCTCTTCCTCTCTTCCTCTCTTCCTCACTTCTTTACTTCCTCACTTCCTCACTTCTTTACTTCCTACCAGCCATCCTCAAAGATCCGAAAGGTCCCGTCGCATCTCAGCGTCGCCGCTAATGGTCAAATTCGGTTTACCGGCTCGGAAGATCACCATGCCGGTGCCCTTCAGTTGCATGCGGCCGCTGTCCACATGCAGCAATGCTCCTTCGCGCAAGCCCACCACCGTGGTGCGCTGGTTGAGTGCGAGATATTCCTCCAAACGCTTGTCACGGCTCTCACCGCCATGTCCCGGGATCGTTGCCTCGGTGTAATGCGGGTTGATCTGGAAGGGCACCAGATGCATGGCGCGCATGGAGGGCACTTCCACGATCGGCATGTCGTTGGTGGTCATGATCGTGGGACATGCGACATTCGCACCGGCGCTCCAGCCAAGGAAAGGGAGGCCACGTTTCACACGATCACCAATGGCGCGCAATAGGCCCGATCGGTACAGCGACCGTAGGAGCAGGAAACTGTTGCCGCCGCCGATCGCGACGGCATCCAGATCGTCCAGTGCCTTGTTCGGGTCCGTGGCTTTATGCAATCCGATCGTCTCACAACCGAATTCGCCGAAGACGGCTGACATGCGTTCCACATAGGCATCCTGCTCGGGTTCCGGCTGTGCGAACGGGACGAAACCGACTTTCTTATGTCCTTGCAAAAAGGACTTCGCGTGTGCGTGCGGCCATTGGAAGAAAGGTTCGCCGGGCAAGGTTGAATTGGAAAGGAGAAGCAATTGCATGGGCACTTGGTTGAAGATCTATTCGCAAGAACGTATTATTCGACCACCGTTCCTTCCACGATCAAGATCAGTTGGTCCGGGGTTCCGTCGGTTGTAATGGTGATCTTCCGCAAAAGCGGACCAGGAATGGTGCGTCCGGTATAGACCAATTCCAATTCACCGGTAGCACCGGGTGCAATGGGAGCTTCCGGTGTTTGCGGCATGATGCAATCGCATTCCGATCGCGCTGCCATTATGGTGAGCGGCAAAGAACTAGTATTCGTGATCGGGAATTTGAACACGCGTTCTTCACCTTGTCGCACCTTACCAATGGAAAAGTGCAGATCCTTGGTTATCGGATCGATCAATATCCGTTCCACTTCTATCCGTCGTTCGCGCGCTGCGGGCACACTGTACACGGAATGCTTCAGGTCGTTGAGGTCATCGCTCACGTTGTTGGCTGTGCGGTCCTCGCCGAACGGAAGTTCCCGGATGCGCAATACGCCGCCATTCGTCGCGGTGCTGTCCATGTAGGCTCTAAGTGCATTGGAATTGGCTCCTTGCAATTGGTTCCGGAGACTTTCGATCCGGCGCAGCGATAGGTTCTTGTTGTAATCGTTACGGGCCAGTGGACTGGCATGGCCGCGCACTTCCAAGGTGATCTGCTGGCCGCTCTTCAGCACGGGGATCAAGGCTTGCGCCAAGTTCTGCAGTTGTGTATGGCCGCGTTGCACTTCGTCGTTGAAGAAAGCATCGAATGCTCGAGGGTCACTGTTCTCCTTTTCATAGAGCGGTCGCAATGCGGCGTATTGATCATATGTAGTGTTGTAGGTCTTGTCGGTCTTCAACTTCCATGAGCGCGGTTCGGGTTCGTCATTATGGAAATAGAGCACCAACGGAAAGTCCGCTTGCAGTTGGGCAATGGTGCTTTGTTGCGTTTCGGTCGGGGTAGAGCCTAGCGGCGGAAGGCTATCCACCTTGGCGATCACAGGGGCCACATCAACGATCGGTGGTTCGTTCAAGCGGAAACGGTATAGATCATTGCAACACGTTTCACCTTTGGCGGCGAAAGAACCAATGCGGTTGCTGGTGAGCCAGCCCTCGTTGCGCACGGGATCGTAACTCGCATAAAGATCGTTGGCCGGACTGTTGATCGGTTTGCCTGCATTCACAGGTTGTGCAAAATTTCCATCAGCGCTTCGTTGTGCAGTGAACACATCGAAGCCCCCGAACCCTGGTAGAAAGTCAGATGAGAAATAGAGCATGTTCGAAAGCCGATCATACCAAGGACTTCGTTCGTTCCCCGGAGTGTTCACCGGCTTGCCTAAAGGTCTTGGACGCGCTGCTGCACCATCCTTGAATTCAGCGATCCAGATGTCCATTTCGCCTTCTCCTCCGGGTGCATCGCTCACGAAGTACAGCCACTCCTTGCCGTCCAGTTGCACCACCATGGGTTGTGTGGTGGTGTGTACGCTGTCCAATCCCGGCAAAGAGATCGCGTTGCCGAGATCGTTTGTTCGTTGGACCTGAATATGGCAACCAACGCTACTGGAGCACTTTGAAAAGAGCATCCATTCAGCGGTCGCGTTCCATGCAATGTTTGCAATATCCACTTGTTCGTTTGCGGTCTGCGGATCTTCAGAAGGCAGCGCCCAGTTATTTCCGGTTTCCTTCACTTTGAACAAGGCCGTGTAATACGTCGCTGTATCCTGGACCTCTTCATCGGCATTCAATTTTCCTCGCAGGCTGGTGAAGTACAACGCGCTATCCGGGCCGATCCGGGCACCGAATTCGCTGTCATACGTGTTCACCGGTTGGGGCAAATGTTCAATGATCAAGCTATCACTTTCGCCATTGGAAGCTGTTGCCAGCCGACATCCTTCCAACGCATTCTTGGCACGCAACGCGGTGAAGGAACCTTTGTCCTTTTCCTTTTGCAAGGCTTTGTTCCAAGTGCGTTCCGCTTCTTCGTACTGCCCGCTGCACAATTGCATTTCGCCCAACCAGCGCAGTGCATTGGCGTGTGTGCGGCTTTGGTCCTTGTGGTACACGCGGTCGTACAACGCTGCGGCCTTGTCGTATTGGTTGCTCAGGCGAAGAGCTTCGGCTTGTTTCCACTGAAGGCTCATGCGTCCGGGATCGGTTTCCAGCGCACCAGCGTAAAAGCGTGATGCGCCATAGAATTCGCCCCGTTCAAAAGCGGCATCGCCCCACGTTGTCCATTGTACAACGGACTGTCCACTACCCGCGAAAGGCAGCAAGGCCAAACAGCTCAAGAGGAATTGCCGGTTGAAGGAATTCATCATCACAGTTGCGCGGGGCATGCTTTGAAACGCACCGGCAGCGGCGGATGCTTGCGGAAAATGCGGATCACGGTGAGCTCTATTCCACCGCGATTCCTGCTGGCCGGCACCAGGTCACTCGTGTTGATGTCGTAGCTCACGCCGAACGTCCAGTCGTCATATTCCACACCGCCGTAGACATAGCCGGCATCGCCTGCACGGAAGTGTAAACCCAGTTGCACGGCCCTGTTCAAGCCATAACGATCATTGAGGATGTACCGCACGTTGGCACCCAGGTCCAATTCGTTGAATTTGCCTTGGGACATGAATTGGAGCATAGGCAACACATCGAAATTCTTGCTTACCGGGAACTGCGCCATGGCATGCACACTCGTGCGCATGTCCAACGGTGAACCCGGTCCGCCAAGGAATCCGATCTTCGGTTTGGTCAGGTTGAAGAACCCCGCTCCGAATTGCAAGCTGGTCCTTTTCGCAGGGCGATACCGATACACGAATCCGGCATGCAGGTCGGGATGGATCAACGAAGATCGATCGAAGCGTTCACCAGTGGCGAGGTTGGGATCGTAGTTGAAGCCGTTGTACTGGTTGTCGAAGGAAAGCGACGTTTGGTCCAAGCTCAACGATGTGATACCGAGTTGCACCCCAGCGGTGATCGCATTGTCCTTCGCCGTACCGAATTTTTGGGTCCAGCTTGCGCCAACGCTCAAATGGGTTTGTTGCAAACGGCTATCTCCGGCCTTGTCGTTGAAGACCCATGCGCCCAATCCCAAACCTTGCACACCGGCTGCGTTCGCGGCATCGCCACCCAGTGCGAACGTGCGATAGGGCACGGTAACAGCGCGCCATTGTTGCCGGAAGATCCCGTTCACTCGGTAGTCGCCATCGAATGTTCCGATCGCTCCGGGACCCAAAGCCAACGGTGCGTTGAAGAATTGCGAAAAGTGGATGTCCTGCGCAAGGCCGGGAGAAGTACACAAGGCGAGCAAGAACCAAAAAGTGCTCTGTTGAAGTGCCCGTAGTTGTTGGATCCACTTCATCGCACCACCGTTACATTCCCCTTGGTGAAGAAGCGTTGTCCGTCCACACAGAACACGGTCAGGTGATAAACGAACACGGCAGGGTCCACGGGTTTGCCCTTGTAGGTTCCATCCCAACCGATCTTTTGGTCATTCGTTCCAAACACTTTTTCGCCCCAGCGATCAAACACTTTGAATTCCAGTTCGCGGACCGAACGCCCGCGTACGAACAGCAGATCATTGTTGCCATCGTTGTTCGGGGTGAAGGTGTTCGGTACGAAAATGTCAGGGTCTTCGCAGAGCAGATCATGCACTTGCACGGTCACCGATGCATCCTTCGTGCAGACCCCGTCGCTCACTGTTACAATGAAGGTGGTGGTCTGTTGCACCACGGCCGTTGGGTTAGCGATCGTGGGGTTGCTCACGAGGTTTGCAGGGACCCAGGAAAAGGTGGTGCCTTGCGTAGGGGTGGCCATCAGTTGCACGGTGGTGCCGGGCTCCACAATGGTCTGGTCCACGGTTGCGGTTACCGAGCCGCCCATGATCGGTGACACACCCACGGTGATCGTACTGTTCCACGTGCAACCTGCGAGTGTGGTCACGGCCACTCCGTACGTGCTGGTCTCCACAGGGGCTACGCTCGCATTCGTGGTGCCTTGACCGATCAGGATCTCGTCCGCAGGCGACCATACGATCGTTGCTCCGGGATCGATCCCTGAAAGTGAAAGTTGGGCGGTATCCGTTGAACAGATCCCATTATCTCCAACGAGCATCGGGTTGGCAAGCGACACATTGATCCGAACACTATCGATCCCACCGCAACTGTTGTCCAGCGCACGCACGAAGTACCAACCGCTTTGTGTCGGGTTTACGGTTGCGGTGCTGTCCGTGAGCGGGGCGTTGAGCGTGTCCGTGAAGTTCACATTGCTCGCCCACTGGAACCGATCGATCGTTCCGGAACCATTGGCCGTCAATTCGGCTGTTGCATCGGGTCCGCAAACGGTTTGTTCTGCGCCGGCATCCAGAACGGAGGTGGCCACTTCAATGGTCTGCGTGGCCGTTAGGGAACACGCGCCATTCCCGAAAGTGAGCGTGTAGGTCGTGGTCTGCGGAGGCGTTGCCACAGGGTTTCCCACGTTCGCATTACTGAGCCATGTAGTGGGTGTCCATGCGTAGGAAATACTCGGGTCGTTGATCGGGAGCACGCCGATCTGGACACTTTCACCAGCGCAGATCGTGGTGTCGTTCAGGTCGATCGCACTATTGTCCAGAACCACAACCTGGCGTTGGGTCGTGTCATTCACGTTGCATGTGGCGGGGTTGTTCGCTACAAGAGTAACGGTATACACGCCGGGTCCCGGGAACACATGTGTCGGTGAAACAAGTGTGCTCGTGGTGCCATCTCCGAAGGTCCATTGATAGCCGACAGCGCCGGAGCTGGTATTGCTGAAGTTGATCGGATCCGGCAGGCAATTGACCGTGCTGTTGAAATTGGCCACCACCATGGGGATATCCATATCCAACTTGAACACACCGTTGTTGCAAAGCCCGCTGTTGTTGGTGGGGCTCCATGCGCCGGGGTTGGGCACAATGGGGAAATCGGAATTGCCACCGCAGCCGGCGCACACACTTTGGTACACCCTTCCGCGGCGATCGAATCGGCTGGTACCACCATCCACATGTTCTCTGCTTAAGTTGCCACCGTAGAAAGTTCCGTAATACAAACCGGAAAGGTCGATCTCGAAAACAGCGAGGTAGAAGTCGTGGCCATCCGTTGTGGTTTGGAAGGCATTTGGAGTAACGGCCATACCGGTTGTGCTCAACTGGCCTTGTAGTATGGAACTGCCCCAGCCGCTCACATAGATCTTGTCGCAGTAATCCACCAGGAATGCGGTGGGTGAAATATCCGGTCTTCCATCGCCTTGTCCGAACCGGGTGCTGATCAACAACGTGGAAAGATCGTGGTCCAGCTTGCTGAGGAATTGTCCGGAATTCGGAACGTTGTAGGTCGCGTTGAAGATCAATTCGGTAGCGGGTGCGCTTGTTTGCCCGAAGAGGTACACGTTGCCTTCCTGGTCCAGATCGGCGAAGTAGCATTGGTCGTAAGCCGATGTTCCAAAGTAGGTACTCGCGACCAAGGTGCTTCCCGTAGCGTTGATCGAAGAAACGAAGCCATCCGCAGCTCCACCTTGGAAAGTGGTGTGGAGCGCACTTGGTGTGGTGGGGAGATCGATACTGCCTGTTCCGCCCGAAACGTAGATCCCATCGTTACCGTTCAATTCAACGTTGTAAATTGCATCGGCCAATGATCCGCCCAAGAAGGTTGAATAGAACAAGGTAGTGAGCGAGGCATCCATTTTCAAGACCACACCATCCTGCGTACCCCCGCCGTAAGTGGGTTGCATACTTCCCGCAGTGGTTGGCATATTGGGTGAAGAAGTGCAACTTGCGATGTACACATTGTCATTGGGGTCCAACAACACTTCACCACGTACTTCATCCGCATAGTTGAATTTGAGCCCCGGATCAATGTTGAGTCCATCGGTTTGTGACCCGCCCAAGAATGTACCCGCCAACAGAGTGGATCCATCGGCACTCAAACGGGCAACGATCATATCCACACCGTTCGGGAAATTTACGCCCAGGCCTTGGGTCAGATCAACAGCAGGGCCACCGTTGAATGAAGTGTCGAAGGCCCCTGTCGTGACGGGGAAATTCGGTGAACTTGTTGTGCCGTACAGGAAGAGTTCGTCGTTGCCGTTCACAATGATGCTATGTGGAAGTTCATCACTGCTTCCTCCAATGTAGGTGCTCCAGATGAGGAATGTACCCGTGGTGTCATACTTGGTCAAGGCGATATCAGTTCCAAATGAGATGCCGTCACCACCCGCATGTGTTACTTGGAAGGCACCGGTGGTAGTGGGATAGCCCTGTCCGAAAGCGGTGCTGCCACTGTAAAGAAATCCATCACGATCGAAGGTGGCGGTATATCCGAAATTGTCCGCGACGGAACCGGAGTAGGTACTGAAGATCACCGTGGGGTCGATCACCAAAGGAAGAGACCGATCATACGGGTCCAGCGCGAATCCGAATTGGTCACCGACCTTTCTGTAATGGCATGCGACCGCCGTTCGCACCCCCTCCTTTTCTTGATAGGCAAGCGGAATGGTCTCAACGACATCGCCGAGCGAAGTGGCAAGGGTCAATCGGTCGTTCGTGAAGGTGATCCCGTCGGTACCGTCGTAGAGGAACTTGATGATCGTAGGATCCACATCGGGAGCGAGGAAGAGGTCATACTTGAGACCTTGGGCATCGGTGCGGATGCGGAGGTCCACGCCGGGATAGATGTTCTTTTGGTCGATCGCGCTGAAGGCGTGTACGTTACTTGCCCATTTGCTCGGGTCGTTCCCGATCAGGAAATTGAATGCACCGGGCCGCACGCCAACGGGTTCGGTCACGGGATCCGAATTGGCACCAATGAACCGAAGGCGGATCGCATGGTGCCTGATCTGTTGGGAGAGTGGACCATCGGGCATCCCATTCACATGGGCATGGGAAAGTTGTTGTAGTGCGTTACGGTCGAAGCGGTCGATCAGCAGTGCAGCCGGTTCCACCCACACATTGGCATCGGCCATTTCCGCCCGGAACTGAACGTTATCCGGCCATTGCCCGCGGTTCTGCAAAAAGGGCACGGTTCGTTGTGCAGCTAACGAGAGTGCCAACGAAAAGATAAGCACCGCAACCGAAGCGGAACGAAGAAGACCTGCCATGTGCGGTCGAATCTACGGCACATGGATCGGAGTGCAAACATCTGGTTATCCGTGCAACCAGGGATCACAAAGCAGTTCGAAGGCGGAATTCCTCGTCGGTCAACGGCTCCGCAAGGCCGTATGTTCATGGCTCTTCATGGTAAGTTGGAACTCGACGCGTCGGTTCAACTGGCGGCCGTCCTCTGTTTTGTTCGATGCGATCGGTTGGTTCTTGCCATGCCCTATCGGCACAAGTCGTGTCCCTTCGATCCCGGTCATCTCCAAAAAGCGTCGCACCGATGCAGCTCTTTCTTGCGAGAGATCCATGTTGTAGGGGTTGCTTCCAACGTCGTCCGTATGCGCTTCGATCACCAATTGCAGTTCTGGATGCTGCAACAGAAGGCCGGTGACATGTTCCAGGATGTTGAATGACGAGGTGTCCAGCATGGCGCTTTTGTATTCGAAGTGGATCGCGCTGGTCCTGAACTTGGTATTGTTCAGTTCCTCCAGCGAACTCATGTCCAACTCACTGAGGTCCTTCAGCTTTTCCACTTTCAATTGGTACACTTCAGCATCCATGAACTGCAATTCCCGTACTTTTTGGTAAACCTTGTAAAGGGCTTCAAGGTCTTTGGTCTCGCCAACGGAGTAGGTATACAAACCACGTTCGGGATCGAACCGTTCGACAACGCGGTACAGCTTGCGGATCTCAACGAAGCGGGGATCGTCCAAGTCCACGCGTTTGGTCGACGCGAACAGTTCCACGGAGAAGGTCGCGTCGGCGAGGTCTTCCATGGCCATGCCCATCATATCGAACGGGAGCTCTTGGTAGGTGTAGCTGTGGTCCTTACCCAGGGCATCCTGATAGACGGCGACCACGTTCATGTCCTCATGGTCACGGAATTTGTCCACCACCACTATGGTGCGCGTGTTGCATGTATTGACGATCACCCCGTTCTCGTCGGGCACGGCGAGCACGTCCAATTTCACTTCGTATGTCCCGGGGGCGCGGAAGGTGTGCGTGGTGCGCATCCCCGTGGTCGTCGTGCTGTCCCCCATGTCCCAATGGTACTCGCTTGCGAATACATCGGGCAGAAAGCTCTTCTTCGCGTCCAACGCCAGTGTTCTTCCGGTGCGCACGGTGTCAGGTGCGGTGATCCATGCTTGGCGAACATCCTTCACTTCCAGGGTGTGACTTTGGAGTTCATGGAAGATCGCACCGGTCTTGCGGTCCACGAGCAGGGAACGCACGTTATAGGTCCCTGGCTTGGAAAAGCAATGCTCCACCTTATCGCCGTTAAAGCGGGTACTATCACCTAGGTCCCAAACGTGATCAACGGGCAATGTGTTCGTTGCGGCATGGTGCCTTTGCTTGAACGAGAAGCAATAGTTGTTCTCTTTTTGGATTGTGCAATCGCGGAATTTCGGCACCGTTCTCTTGAACGTGTAGATGTGGTCATTCCCTGCACGGTCGGTACTGAAGAAGCCGGTGCGTAGATCCTTGCGCATGGAGAAACCGATATCGTTCCCTATGGAATTGATCGGGGCGGGTAGTGCGACCGGGCTGCTCCAGGTGCGGTCCCGAAGGGTTGTGGAATAGATATCCAATTTGCCCAAACCGCCTTCGCGATCGCTGGCGAAGTACAAGGTGCCGTCAGGTGCAATGGTGGGGAACATATCATTGGTCGGGCCATTGACCATGGTTCCCAAGTTCTCGGGTATGCTCCAGCCATCCGCTGTGCGGGTAGAGCGGTACAGGTCCACACCGCCCAGACCACCCGGCATATCGCTGGCGAAGATCAGCGACTCCCCGTTGTCCGCGAATGCGGGGTGCATAACGGAGTATTTGTTGGAGTTGTGCTCGAACGGTTCGGGCAAACTCCATACGTTATCTTTTTCAACGGAGAAGAAGAGACCCAGATCGGAATGCGATGCACGCATGTTCCCCAGTTTCTTCGGCAAGGCTTGGTTCCGCGTATAGCAGATCGATCGGCCATCGTTGAAGAATGAGGAAGGCCCTTCATTCACTGGCGATGTCAAGTTGCCGCTGAACAACACGGGTGTTCCCGGGATCTCTCCGGTGAAAGGCACCCAATACAGATCGGAGAGCGGTTTACCGGTTTCAGCATCCTTATAGGTAATGGTCGCGTTGGCCTCCCGCACGGAACAGAACACCAAGCCATCGCCACGGAGCACCGGTGCATAGTCTTCCGCGTTGTTTCCCAAATTCAGGGGAGCAACTTCTATCACCTCTTGCCCCATGGAGTGGAGCGAGAGGAGCGAGAGGATGGATATGTGGAGCAACTTGGGCATCAGAAGTAGCGCGGGTCCTTCACCCGTATGCGGTAACCGAATTCATATTGCAACATCAATTCGTGTGATCCGGAGTGGTAGGCTACCAATTTTGATAGGCCCAGATCGTAGGCGTAACCTATTCTCCATTGTGGGGTCGGAAGCACTTCCAAAGAACCAATAAGCGCATCAGCGGTTCTGTATGAAACGCCCAACCACACCTTGTCCTTGAGGATCAGGTTCGTGCTGAGGTCGGCCTGTAACCCACTGGTCGTTCGGTACCGGAGCAGTGCCGAAGGTTTCAGTTTGGCATCGCGGGATAATTCGAACAAGTAGCCCCCAGTTAACATGGGCTGCAGATCGGCTTTTGTATCAGATAGTCTCCAGCCATCATTGGTCGGGGAAAAACGTCTTGCGATCAGGAAGGGTGCCGAAAGTCCCACGAACCACTTCTTGTTGTAGTAGTAGGCCCCGCCGCTGAAATTGGGACGAAACCTTCCGCGGGTATCGTTGATGAAGGACTGATCACTGGATTGCTGAATGGCCAACGTGGACCACTGACTGCGGTACAGGGTGAAACCCACACCCAGCCCAAAGGCCAGTTTACCGTTCCGGAATTTTATCCGGTATGCATAATTGGAGAAAACGCCGGTCTCATTGGACACCCCGATCTTGTCGTTGTACACCAACAACCCCAGCCCGAGCTTTCGGCGCTTGAGGGGGGCATGCACGCTGATCATTTGTGTTACTGGCGCACCATCGAAACCGACCCATTGGTGCCGGTAATTGATGTTCGCGGCCAATGCATCGCGACTACCCGCATAGG
>Ga0335394_10002084_pt1 | contig 22386 bp, 18 predicted proteins | sample MAT03_FD_205741 | JGI IMG/M metagenome (GOLD analysis project Ga0335394, IMG submission 205741) | Freshwater microbial communities from Lake Fryxell liftoff mats and glacier meltwater in Antarctica - MAT-03 (spades assembly) (version 2) ...
GTGACTCTAATGTGATCTGGGACTTGGCCCCTCATGATATTTCAATTTTGCTTTATCTTCTGAACGAAAAGCCGATTTCGGTGAGTGCTCAGGGGATGCCTTGTGTCACACCGGGGGTTTATGATGTTGCCTATATTAATCTGATATTCCCGAACAATCTGACAGCATATGTGCATGTAAGCTGGTTGGATCCCTGCAAGGTTCGACGCGTCACGATTGTTGGCAGTAAAAAGATGGCTGTTTTTAACGATGTGGCGATTGAGGGTAAGATCAAAATTTATGATCAAGGTGTTGACGCGCCGGATTACACAAATGGCTTTGGGGAATTTCAATATAGTTATCGCCATGGTGATATTATTATTCCTAACATCAAATTTGTTGAGCCTTTGCGCGAAGAATGTCAGGATTTCGTAAACAGCATCGTCAATCATACGGAGCCAAATAGCTCTGCTCGTAGTGGTTTGCATGTGATAAAAATATTGGAGGCCGCCATGCAGTCGGTAGCTAATGGTTGTACCCAACAGGTGATTCAATGGTAACTGCAGAGTTCGCTCGAATTGCCCCCGATGTGAAACTGGGTCGAGATGTGAAGATATTTGCTTTTGTCAACCTCTACGGATGTGAGATTGGCGATAATACCAAAGTAGGCACCTTTGTTGAAATACAAAAAGGTGCGCGAATTGGGAAAAATGTGAAAGTTTCCAGCCATACTTTTATTTGTGAGGGCGTTACCATAGAGGACGATGTTTTCATAGGACATGGCGTAATGTTTATCAATGATAAATATCCACGCGCTACAGCTGAGACGGGTCAGCTTCAAACGGAGGCGGACTGGACCTGTACGCCCACTTTGATCAAGCGCGGAGCTTCCTTGGGGAGCAATGCTACTATTTTATGTGGCGTAACCGTTGGAGAAAACGTGATTGTCGGTGCGGGAAGTGTAGTCACTCACGATGTTCCAGCTGGTGCAGTTGTTGCGGGGAATCCCGCGCGGATCATCCGGAAATAGAATCCATATAGGAGAATCAAAATGAACGTACAATTCGTAGATCTAAAGAAGCAATACCTGCCCTTGAAGGATGAGATTCTTTCGGGAATTTCACATGTGTTGGATGGCATGCATTTGTTCCTAGGAGAAAATGTTCAGAATCTTGAAAAAGAGTTTGCGCAGTTTTGTGGCGCTGCCCATGGGATTGGAGTGAGTGAAGGTACCACTGCACTTAACATTATTCTTCGGGCTCTGGATATCGGCCCCGGCGACGAGGTGATCACAGTTTCGCACACTTTTATCGCTTCTGCAGAGGCAATTCTCCTCACAGGAGCAAAACCTGTTTTTGTGGACATTGACCCATCCACATACTTAATGGACGTGTCCCAAATTGAAGCAAAAATTACGTCGAGGACTAAGGCAATCCTACCGGTCCATTTGTATGGACAAACTGTTGATATGGATCCCTTGCTTGAAATCGCTGCTCGTCATGGATTGCGGGTCATAGAGGATGCCTGCCAGGCGCATGGTGCTGAGTATAAAGGGCGTAAAGCGGGTAGTTTAGGTGATGCAGCTGGATTCAGTTTTTATTATTCGAAGAATCTAGGAGCATATGGCGAAGGCGGCTTTATCAGCACGAATAATGAAGAGTTGGCTGCAAAAATGCGTAAAATCCGCGATCATGGTTCTGGAGTTCGTTACCATCACGATCTGGTTGGAGTCAACGGGCGTTTGGATGAAATTCAGGCCGTAGTGTTACGGGCCAAATTACCTCACCTTGCATTATGGAATGAAAAGCGCCGCGAACATGCGCACTTATATAACAGCTTGTTGAATGACACGGAGCTTGTTTTACCAACTGAGAACCAAGGCAACACTCCTGTTTACCATTTATACGTAATTAGCTCACCAAAACGCGATGAGCTGCAAGCCTTCTTGAAAGATAAGGGTATTTTTACCGGGATTCACTATCCAATCCCCGTTCATTTACAGAAAGCGACAGAATTTTTGGGTTATAAGAAAGGCGATTTTCCGGTGACAGAGCATGCTGTTTCGCAAATACTTTCATTGCCAATGTATGCTGAATTGGGTGATGATGAGATTAAATATGTTGTTGATGCGATTAAGGCCTTTGAATAGTAAATGAAATGTAAGTAGTGGTATGATAGTTGGCATGATTCAAAAAAACCGCATCCATAGTTGTCGAGTGTATGGCAGCACAAGTATTGTCCTGAATGCCGCGATTTGGCTGAAGCAATAGCAATATCATTGTAATGACTGTATCCATCAAGAACGATTAAGATTGAAATGTATGTCACAGATTTTTTGACGTTCACCACCAAAATATTTTATGATGGACGTAATCACGTGAAAAGCCTGCAGAACTCAGAGGCGCTTTGTTCCCAACCAAAGCAGATGATGTACTGGAATGTACAACGAGGCACCGAAGCCTTGCACTAAAAAAGGCCAATATGGGCCGACATTGGTCGGTTTTGTATCGTAGAACCCGACAAATCAGTTAGCCGGAAAACAATGCTGATTTTAAAGCTCGTTTGTTCTGGTTATCTGCATAATAATAACGTTCTGTGCTATCCGCCTTTTTGTAAACCGCATGAACGGCGACGGTTTGTAGGTGGATTTTATTGGAGAGAAAATGGAAATCCGATTGTTCCTTCGATTGATAAGGCGTGGTTGGTGGATAATTATTTTGACCATTCTTGTTTCGCTTGTAACAGCGCTAACGGTGTCTTATTTGGTTACTCCGAGATATAGATCCATTGCTCGATTCATTGTTACGCCGGCCACCAGTTTGGCTGATAGGTATGAAGTTTTGAATAGTTTGAATACCTTGGACAATCAAGTGATCACATCAACTTATGCTGAGGTGATGAACAGTGACCGTATCTATAATGAATCTCTTTCATTTCTGCAACTTCAGCCTTTGGAAATGAAAAAGTATACATATGATGCCGTAGTGGTTTCAGGTACAAGTGTTTTGGAATTGACGGTATCCGGGCCAGATCCTCAGATCGTAGCCAAGCTGGCGAATGCCATCGGCTATAGGACTATCAATTTCATCCGCCAGCAGAACCAGGTCTATAACTTTGATTTTCTGGACGTTCCTATTCCACCAGAAAAACCATATAGCCCCAACCTCATGCTAAATAGTGCGCTTGCTGTTCTTCTTGGGCTTACTGGCGGAATAGTGTTAGCTGTACTGAGCGAACAATTTCGCGTTCAGTTTGAAAACATCAGAAAGCGACTTCATTTTGACGCGATTACCGGGGTATATACAAATAAATATTTTTCTCAAGTTGTCACTGATGAGTTGACACAATATCCTGACGGCGTATTTACGATTGGCATTGTGGAACTGGATGGTATTCGTGATTTAGTTGATGCTTTGCCAATTGTCAGTTTGCAAACTATCCTGCAGAAAGTGACTGAGGTTCTACGCAGAGAACTGCGCGGCTACGATGTTGTTGGTCGCTGGAATGAATACAGCTTTATTATTATGTTGCCCAAAACTCATTCCATGGCAGCAAAAGGGATTTTTGACCGCATTTTCCAGGCTCTGGAGAAACCTTTCAATTTAGATCAATTAGATATGATTGTGGAGTTTGGACCACTTATAGGTGGCGCGGAATATAGCAGCGGCATCTCTATTCAGGATTTATATGAAAAAGCTGAAGACGCCTTGGAAAAATCTCGTCAGGACGGTGTTCAATCTATATATGTCTGGGAACTAAAGAATCCGTTTTGGGTCAGTTGACGAGTGATGATAAAAATACACAGGTTTTTGTTAGAATTAATGGATGTAAATATGCAAAAAAAACTCTCGATATCCTTGCTGATTATTGTAGTCTCCATAATTGTGTTGATTTCTGTTTTGGTGAACCCGGTTCAAGCACAGAGTCCCACTTTGCTTCAGGCTCAGACCTTTACTCAGACTCCGGACCCAACACTGACTTCGCTGTCGGTTCCCAATTTGGTATCTACACCTACTTCCATTGTGCCGCAATTTACCAATCCAGATGTCTTTACATTTGCCCAACTTCAACAGGGACTCGTAAACGATGATATTGTACTTCGTGGTCCGTATAGTTTTGGCGGTTTTGGATTTTCCGTCCCTGCTGATTGGGTGTTAAAACCAGGTGCTCAGCTTAATTTATCGATTGGGGTTTCGTTTAATTCAGAGGTCCAAAATCAAGCCGATGTCACTGTGGTGGGGGGCGGTACGCTCACCGTCTCTTTGAATGATGTACTTCTAACCACTTTATCGCTTAATAAGGTTGGCGAGGTCGAGACGCTGATTGATATTCCATCAGCAGCATTTGACGCGGCTCGCAACGATGGAGGGCATGTGCTTTGGTTTGGTCTTGAAAGTTCCGAATCCTGTCGTTTCTCTGGTCAAAATACAATGGTGTTTATCCACCCAACCTCATACTTTGTCCTGCCCCATGATATCGTCCCGCCTTCAACAAATCTCGCAAATTTTCCCCGACCCCTTATTCAAGATTCATTTACCCCAGATTCAGCGCTTTTTGTCATCCCAGATCAACCCTCAGCTGCCGAGCTGCAAGCGGCGTTTATTACTGCAGCCGGCTTGGGTAAATTGAGCTCCAATAAAATGATTTTGAATATGACAACAGTAAACAATTTTAAGAGTGAAGATGCAGCAAACAGTCATCTCATTTTTGTTGGCAAGGCCGCTTCCCTTTCTCTTTTAACAAGGTTGACTCTTCCATTACCTGTTACAGAGGGTCAATTCCAGCTTTCAAGCGATGCTCCAGATGATGGTTTGGTTGAAATGGTGGACTCGCCATGGAGTAACGGCCCTTATGTGGCACTTGTCGTTTCCGGCAACACAGACCCGGGAATCATCAAGGCGGCTCAGGCCGTCAGCACAGGCACTTTGCGCCCAAATAAAGTTGAGAATTATTCTGTGATTGAAAAGATCAATTCGATTCCAGCCTCAAATCCGCAAGTGATGGATCGGACCCTTGAAGACCTTGGTTATTCGGGCAAGACGTTTGAAAACCGGGGTTTTAATGACGAAACATATGTCTTCAATCTACCTGTGGGGATGACAGTGAGTCCCGATGCATACTTTGAAATGATATTTGGCCATTCATCACTGTTGGATTATTCCAATTCCCAGATTGTGCTATATTTAAATAACCAGCCAATAGGCAGTGTTCGTATGAGTGATGCTACTGCCAGCCTGCCAACAAACCATGCCAAGATTATGATACCACCAGCAGCCGTTAGACCAGGCGACAACTATTTGAGAATTGGGGTTTATATGATGCCAATTGAGGAATGTTCTCCTCCCGATGTACGCGGGTTGTGGGTAAATATGTGGCCGCAGTCGATATTACATTTGCCGCAGGTTGCGAAATCTGTTGATCCCTTGGCTCCTCAAGATTTGGCAGTTTATCCTGCTCCATTCACTTATACCCCGGAGTTGAGCAATACTGCATTTGTACTGGAGCATAATGACCTTGAGTCATGGCGGAACGCACTGCAAATATCATCTTATTTGGGTTGGCAATCAACTGGTTCTGTTATTTCACTTGCTGCTTTTTATGGTGACGATATTCCCGTAAGCGAACGGTCTAAATACAACATGCTAGTTATTGGTCGCCCCAGTCAATTGCCGATCATAAAGGAAATAAATAATAGCATGCCGGCACCCTTTTTGCTGGATAGCGATATTGCCAGTGATAATAGCGACTCCCAGGTAATCTTTAAAATCCCCTCTGATTCTCCGAGAGGCTTCATTGAGATGATGCAATCTCCATGGAATCCTAATAACGCGATATTAGCAGTTCTCGGAAATACCAGTCAAGGAGTACAGTGGGCGGCTAAGGCGTTGATAGAATCCCCCTTGCGCTCGCAATTGCGTGGAAATTTTGCAGAGGTTTCTGACCAACAGATTTTTACTACAAACAGCATCTATTCAGCAGGTTCGACAGGAGAAATTAATGCTGTAGAAATTCCAAGTGAGATAGATGTGCCGCTAGGGGATGAACCTGCTCGGGAAATAGCATCTCCTCCGGCGTGGATTCCACCAGTGATCGGAGTTCTGATTGGCTTGATGATCTTGATCGTATCTCTAGTCGTCCTTCGCCGCCGGCCGTCAAACACCCCTCGCGGAACTGCGAGTGGGGATAAGCGTACTCCAGGCGATGGTGAAGATCTTAAAGAATAATTTCGTCGTTCACTCGCAGGAAATCAAGGAATTATTCAGGGGTAAGTTCACTGCGAAAAGCACGGTATAAACGTGAAGACGCAAAGCTACTGGAATTCTCGAAATGAGTAGGAGTTACAATGCAATTGCAGACCGATAGGATTCATCCCCTCATGAGGCGGTCTTTAAAGTCAGCCAATTCGGCCCATCGTGTTATTTTTAACATTGTTTTGCCGTGCATTGTTGGAGTGACCATTGGACTGCTCTTTTTCGTCTCGCCTTGGCTTGCTCTTGCATGCACTGTGGGCGCCGTCATTGTAGTAGCGGCGGTAATAAAGCCCGTCTTGTTATGTTATCTTACGATAATCGCAGTCACCTTAACTTCGGGTATGGAGCGCGGAAAACCAATACCACTTTTGCGTATTAATGAGGTGATTTTCTTATTTTCAGTGGGTATTGCATTTGTGATTATGTTAACAAGAAAAAATCGTTATCCTGTTAATTTCGATAGACTTGGAGTTGCGCTTTTTGTGCTTATTTTGGGAATTTCGATTATTCCCAGTGCGTATCACCTGGTGCGTGGCACTAGTCTAACTTTCCAGGATGCTATTGTACTTCTCGCGCCATACCAATATGTATTTCTTTTTTTTATGTTTGCTTATATACCGAGTAACAACCAGGAGCGGCGCGGGATCATTAAATTTATGTTGTGGTGTGCAGCAGTGGTTGCTGTGGTAGGCCTGCTTCAGGCGGCAAAAATTGGATTTGTGACTAATTTTTTGCACAGTTGGTATAGTTCTCCGCATGAAAAGGTGGCCGCGAGTTACAATCGTATTACATCCCTTCTGGGGTCATGGAATACATTGGGCATCTTTATGATGTTCAATATCATAATTCTCTGGGCTTTTGGAACTTCCAGGCCCTCTGATTTGGGCTGGCCTACTATCCTGGTTGTGGGCGGGTTCTGTATAACATGTCTCGTCCTTAGTGGTTCATTTGCCGGCGTGATTGTATCAGTCATGGGAATTGTGTTAATTTCAGTACTTTTAGGCATTAATCTTAATAGAAAGAGCATCATTGTTTTTTTTCTTTTGGCTTTAGTAGCCTCAATTATGCTTCTGTATTTTCAGGATAGAATTCTCATTCGTTGGAATGAACAGTTTGGTTATGGCGGCGGCTCAGCACCGTCAAGTTTGCTCGTTCGATTTAAATTGTGGCAAGATATCTATTTGCCGGCGATCCAGAAGAATCTTTTTTGGGGTATCAACCCTACAGTTCCTGCTTACTATACTTGGAAATTTACGGAAAGCCAATACCTGGATCTGTTGTTCAGCTTTGGACTTGTTGGTTTTGTTTCTTATCTTTTCTGGAATGTAATGACGCTAAATTCACTTGTGCTTAGATTTTATGACCATGGCAACTTTCTTAGGACGGTCACGGCCATTGCGATTGTCATTATTATAGTTCTCTTTGTAGCGGGATTTAGCAATGCTGTATTTGCCTATTCTGGTACAGTGGAATATATGTGGATCATACTCGCTTTGGTCACTACTCAGGAAGATTTAAAGCCTAAGATTCTAATGTAGTTATTAACGTCTGGTTCGCGCTAAATATCAGGCACTAATTTTTAGCGCTTTGTATCTGATTAAAAGTATATAGGAGATAATATAATAAATGCATAATCATGGTGGAATAGCAGCAATTGCCTGGTCATCAAGCCAAAGGCATGTGGGAGATTATGCCAAGCGCCTGAACGCCTCTGCCTACTACATTCATTACCTGCTTCCTCAAAAGCCTATACTTGCTCCGATTAGATATACTTTGCAGTGCTTAAAAACATGGCTGGTTTTACTCCGGCAACATCCCTCAGCGGTATACGTGTTTATTTCCCCAGTCTTTGCTGCCTTGAGTGTCTTTATCTACTGTTGGTTTGCCAGGATTCCTTTTATCATGGATGTTGGAGGTCATGCGATAATTTCCCGAAAATGGGAGTGGAGCATGCCCATCTTGCGTTTTCTTGCCAATAAGGCACGTGTCAATATTGTAGACCAGGAAAATTTCAGACACTTATTTGAGTCGTGGGGGGCGAAAACATTACTTCTTGAGCGTCCACCACTGGGCCATATGGATCATCGTGACACAATGCGTGACAAGGAAAACTTTGAAATAACATTGATTAGTTCATTCGAATACGATGAACCGATAGAACTTGTTCTTGGCGCAGCGGAGCAAATGCCAGAAATCAGTTTTTTCATTCTGGGAGATACTCGGTTGGTAACAAGAAATCTGCTTGCTAAAGCTCCGCGCAACGTGACATTTACCGGTTATTTGATGGGCGATGATTATTGGGATCGATTGGATTCCTCTCAAGCTGTGATGGTGCTAACTACAGCTTCCAATTCCCTGTTGTCAGGTGCGGTCGAGGGGATGGCTTTAGGTAAACCACTTGTTCTATCAAACCAGCCGACGCTTACAGCATATTTTGTAAAAGGCGCTGTGTTCGTAGAGCATTCTGTGGAAAGTGTTATAGATGGAGTGCTAACCGCTCGAAAGCGACGATTTGATCTTGCGCGGCAAATTGTTGAACTGGCGACGGAGAAGCGAGAGAGATGGAATAGGGAATTTGAGAAGATATGGACGTTAATAGAAGTTGAACATTGATCTGCAACTCATCCCGAAGACACCGGGAAGAATCCTGTGTTGGGTTAAAAATTATTGGAGTTATGTTTTGAAAATTGCCATCAGTGCTTATGCAAAGAAGATCCTTTCCGGTCTGGATTGGTCATTATTTAAAGATTCTGCCATACTTACGTTTGGAATGGTTTTGGCAAGAGGATTGGGGTTATTAGTGACTATGTTGGAAGCACGCCTTTTTGAACCTGCTGATTTTGGCATTCTCCAGTATGCAATTTCAGTTGCAGGGATTATTGCCATAGGTGTGCAACCATTTGGACAGCATGTGCTTTCCCGTTACGTTGGCATGCTAAGGGATAAGCCCGCCCAATTGCATGAATACCTGTCGAATATCTGGGGATCAATGGGAGTAATATTCTGTGTCTCACTTGCGCTTGCCATACCCATCTTGGTGTATATAGGTGACTTTAACCTAGGTGCTCTGGCGATTTTTCTAGGCACGTGCGTATATTATGCATATTATGGATTGGCGAGAGGATATCTTGCATCGGGCAGATTGGTCTCGGTTGATGTTGGAAATAACATCCTGCAGATAATTCTAATTCTGTGTTTAATTCAACTTTTGAATATAAGATCCACTCTTCTGGCTATGTTCCTACAGGGTTTCGCCTGCTTTATTCCAATTATTCTGCTTCAATATTTCTGGCCTTTGCCCAATGCTTTCGATAGAAAATTGTTGAATCGTGAGGCGGCCAAGAGTATTTTTAAATTTTCTCTTCCTATCTGGGTATCACATGCCAGCTATATCCTTTATGGGACCATTGCAATCCTTTTTCTAAAATATTATACGGATACCACAACGGTTGGCATCTTCTCACTCGCAACAACATTGAGTATTGCATTGGCTTTTTTCCCAAACGCGCTTGCAACTTTTTTAATGCCGAAAGTTGCGGGTGCGCCGGGTAAACGACATAGAATACTCCTGGCCAATGCGCTCGGATTAACCATGTTATCCAGTATTGTCCTTATCATAGCTTATTATTTCTTTGCACCTTGGTTGGTGGAGAGGTTGTTTGGCCGCGAATACCTCATTTTCCCTGGGATCTTTGTTTTAATGGCGGGCGTGTCAACTTTAGGCGGCGTTCATTCTATTATCACCTCTGCATACGTGGGCAAGGGACGCGCCGAGGAAGAGACGAAAAGTCGGTTAGCTGCTCTTGCTGTTACATTTGTGAGTTGCTGGTTGTTAATCCCGACCTATGGAATTATGGGCGCTGTTTGGGCAAGTGTGTTTGGTATTGTTTGTAGTCTGATGGTTTATGGATTTGTTTATATGAGAGATCATCTACAGTCTACTCAGACAGATCTAAAGATTTAATTTGTCGGAGCCTGTTGTGAAGAAGATACAGCCGTTTCAATTAAGTAGAACAATTTTTTTAAATTTTGCCACGGTTTTTATGTTGACATCCTGCTTTGGGGAGACACAAAATATAGAAAGTCTGAGTGCCGTATCCACGTTACCTCAAAACAAAGGTAATATCTATTATGTTTCACCGGCTGGTTCAGATTCCAGCCATGGCACTAAAACACAGCCTTGGAAAACTCTGGATAAAGCCAACAATTCTGTCACTTCAGGCGACACAGTAATCGTTCAGGCCGGCATCTATAATCAAATGTTGGTCATTAAAAAATCACACATCACGTTTATAGCAGCTGGCGAGGTCGTTACCAGGGCAATTGAGATTGAGGGTAACAATAATATCGTCCGCGGCTTTACAATTACTGACCCAAACAGTAAGGCTGGGATTCGTACCTATGGTGACAATAATTTGATAGAAAACAACGAGATTTACCACATGCTGGAGGATGGCATGTGGTTATGGGGAAGAAATAACGTCATCCGTGGTAACTACATCCATGACATTATGGCATACGACTTATACCCGGAGTATGATGAACATGTAGATTGTTTTATGACCTGGGTATGGAATTGGCCAGTAGATAATTTGGTCATCGAGAATAATATCTGTAACCATAACAGGCCGCACGGCTCAAACCAATTTTTTATTCTAACGCACAACGGTACTATTCCGATTAAGAATATCACGATCCGCAATAACATTTTTATAACTGCTGATGAGGGTTACATGCCGATCGCATTTTACGGCGATAATACAATTACAGGCATGCAGATTATCAACAACACTTTTTATAATACAACCGGACAAGGGGCGGAGGCCGTGTATTTAAATAACATGCCAGAGGTGTATGTTGCAAATAATGTAAGCATCGGGTATCAGAATATGGTCAAGGCGCAGAGTGGATCAATTGTTGTAGAGGAGAATAACATTACAAGCCCGCCTTACGAAATGCAGAACATTCAGGGCTTTGATTTTCACTTATTACCAGTATCCCCTCTGATCGATGCTGGTAAGGAATTAGGGATTGAGCATGATTTTGATGGCAACCCAAGAGATGAAAGTCCGGATATTGGTGCGTTTGAGTATCAAAAGCCGTAATCCCCGCCAGTGCCCATGGACGGGCACAACTGCAATTTCGAACTTGGGTGAGCTTGTAATAAAGTTGACCAGATTACTGCAAGATGATCTGAGAAATATTTTTTTTATTACGGATAACTTTAAGCAGGAGGCAAAATGAACATCTGGGTCGATATTGCTAATGCGCCTCAAGTATTATTTATGCGCCCGATCATTGCTGAATTAGAGAAGAGGGGCCATCAACTGATCGTTACTACTCGCAGGCATTCTGAGTCGATTTTGCTGGCGGATCGTTATGGATTATCTCATAAAGTGATCGGTGCTCACGGAGGGAAGACCTCAATTGGAAAAGCAGGCGCAATCGTGTTTCGGGCTTTAAATTCCGTTTGGTATTTACGGCATCAAAAAATTTCTCTGGCCGTAAGTAGTAGTTCATATAGCCAAGCTCTAGCAGCGAAGTGGTTGAATGTGCCTTTGATTACCTTTAACGATTATGAAGGAAATCCAGGTATGCATATTATTTGTCGAGTGGCGAAAAAAATCATCGTACCCCATTTATTTGCCAAACAAAATTTGTATCCCTATGGTGCCTCGGAAAGCCAGATTGAATTTTATAATGGATTAAAGGAAAATGTTTATTTAAGTGATTTTGTGCCCGATCCAATGTTTTTGGAAAGCGTAAACATCTCTAAAGATAAAATCCTTGTTACTATGCGCCCGGAGAGTGATGTTTCTGCATATCATCAATTTGAAAACCCATTATTTGAGGAGGCACTAAAATATATAGCCAGCCATGACAACACTGTTATCATTTTGCTACCACGTAACCCTGAACAACGTAAGAAATATGAAGCGTTTGGGTTGGCAAATGTAATTTTCCCTAACAGCGTCTTGGATGGTCCCAATTTGGTCCATTATTCAGACCTAATAGTTGGTGCGGGTGGAACAATGAATCGGGAAGCAGTTGTGTTAGGAAGCCCGGTTTACAGTCTTTTTATGGGCAGATTAGGTAGTATTGATAAACACCTTATTGAATCCGGTAAGTTGGTTTGGATAAAAGACAATCTGGACATTCAAAGAATTAAGGTGGCTAAAAAAAATGGTTTGGAAAATATATATCAACAGGCTGGTCAAAATCTTGTAATTGAGATTGTTAATAAGATCTTGGAGGCAAAGCCTTTATAATGTTTGATTTTATTCGGAAATTCTTCATGAGTAATTATTCTTTCCGGAGGAACCCATATTTGTGTGGAGGATGCACTTTGGATTATAATTCCTATAGTTGGTATTATGGTTATGGCAGGATAGCAGAAAATGCAAGTGTTTTTGAGGATGCTTGGGACCGCCATGGTTACATCAATGGTAGATAATTCAAGAGAAACCCTCGCCTGTCTGGTTATTGACGACCCACTTCTTATACCTAGATATGGGTGCCTCGACTACCAAAAGTTGTTGAATTCAATGAAACGGCACAACTTCTTCACGGAAATTGCTTTTATTCCTTGGAATTACAGGAGGAGTCATACCAAAACCGTACGACTTTTTGCTGATAACCCCGACTATTTTTCTGTGTGCGTGCATGGTTGTAATCATACCACTAACGAATTTGGTGAGGGAAACTACCAGGAATTAAAAACCCTATTATCTATCGCTTTGTGGCGCATGGAGCAACACAAACTTCTTACGGGCTTACCGTACGATCCTGTTTTTGTTTTTCCACAAGGGCGTTTCTCTTCGGTGGCGATGCAAACACTAAAAGATCAGGGCTTCCTGGCAGCATTTAACTCAACCCTTCGGGCTACTGATGCAAATGAACCGTCAGAAGTCGAATATCTACGACCTGCCACTACGATGTATCACGATTTTCCATTGTTTCTGAGGCGATATCCAAAGGAAAAGACAGGTTTTGTTAGTGACTTAATCCATGGTCGCCCAATTATTATAGTTGAACATCACAATGTTTTTAGAGACGGCTATAATTCAATAACAGATTTAGTTGACTGGGTAAACAGCCTGGGTAACATCAAGTGGACCTCCTTATACCACATCGCCGAACGCTACTCCGGAAGGAACACGTTTAACTTAGGACAAAGTGTTATCCCATTGCCTTCAAATCCGTTTTTAAATACTAAAATAGCTCTTCGACGTTTCCTTTCTGAAGCTCGTGATAATTACGTAGAAACCAGTAGCCTATTGACCAAATGTTACAGAATTTTGAGGGGTTGAAGATCAGGCACGTTGAATTTCTGCCCACCTGCCGGCATACGAATTAGGATATAGGCCAGGGAGCTAATCAAACGAGATTACACGGCCTCATTTGATTGTTGAAGTTGAGCATCCCTGTGATTTCGGTAATCCTGATAGTACGGTTTTCTGAGTCTGATTACTTTGTTGATAAAATTGCCATCTTTTTTCAGGATTTGAAATGAATCGTCGGAAAAAAACCGGGTTGTTGCGAATTATTTAACAATAGGGTATTGTCTTCGTCGCAAGAGTTTATTTTTATTTTGGCTGACTGACTTATGAAATCTTTATGGAAATGATGAAATGAAAATTGCTTATATTATTCTTGCACATAAACTGCCTGAACAATTGGTGCGCCTTGTGAAGAAACTTTACACTGACACATCTTCGTTTCTTATTCATGTGGACAAAAAAACTGATAACGAAACCTATCAGAAAATGGTCGATCCTTTATGCGATTATAAAAACGTAGGTTTTTTGAAGCGTCACGTGAACAATTGGGGTGCCTTTGGTCATGTCAAGGCGACATTGGATGGTATTCGGGAGGCTTTGGCCTTGAAGCTGGAATTCGATTATGCAATTTTATTGACGGGGCAAGATTACCCAATTAAATCCAATACGTATATTCATCAATTTTTGGAAGATAGTGGTCAACGATCTTACCTGGAGTATTTTTCATTGCCTAACGAGATCTGGGCGAATGAGAATGGGGGAATGGATCGTATTAATTTTTGGTACTTGTATTTCCTTGGGAGGCCTCACAAGATCCTGTCCAGGTCTTATCTACCGTCGCATAAGCTGCCGGGAGATTTTAAAGTATTTGGCGGCAGGTCAAATTGGTGTTTGACGAGAGACTGCATCGTTTATATCGACAAATATTTGCGGCGAAACGACAGGGTCGTGAAATTTTTTAAACATGCGGGCTTGCCTGACGAAATATTCTTTCAAACAATTCTTCTCAATTCGCATTTCAAAAGCCAGCTGGTCAATGATAATTTAAAGTATGTTGATTGGTCTGATTTATTAGCGCATCCTGCAATATTGCTTACACGCGATTATGAAAAACTTATTGATTCAACCAGCTTGTTTGCAAGAAAATTTGATGAAACTGTGGATGCTAATATCCTCGAGATGATTGATCGGGTGATTTGATTGGGCTTTATTAGTACGGTTGGAATAAAAAACTGACGAGTGCGTGAGGAACAATGACAGAAGAACCTTTATATTCACATAATTTGCAAAATGGCTTCGGACTCCAAAAATATTTAAGCCCGGTAGTTTTGTTAGGCATCATCTTGATACTGGGCGCAGCTTTGAGATTCTACGACTTGGGCGCAGAGAGTTACTGGATGGATGAAGTGGCCACTACAATCGAAGCTCAACAAAACTTATCCCAACTGCTTGCAATGGGGAGGCTGGATCAACCTCCCGCTTATTATCTCCCGATTCATTTTTGGGCGGAAATCTTTGGTACTTCAGAAGTAAGTTTAAGGTCCTTTTCAGCCCTGATTGGTACATCCTCAATTGTTCTCATCTATTTAGTGGGGCGAATGTTATTTGGAGAAGAAGTTGCTCTGCTTGGCGCTTTCTTAATGGCGATATCTGATTTCCAGATCTCGTTCGCTCAAGAAGCGAGGAACTATATCCTTTTTGAGTTTGCCACACTGCTTTCTTACCTCTTCTTTATTTTGTTTCTCAATGGTAAGAGAAAAATTCACCTTATCCTTTATTTTGTTTTTAGCGTTTTCATGGTGTACACCAATGCATTTGGAATATGTCTTCTCGCGGCACAAGACTTGTTTCTTGTTCTCCAGTTCAAAAGATATAGAACTGTGATGGGCATCTGGATTATTGCTCAGGTGCTGATTTTACTGGCGATCAGCCCTTACTTTTCCACCATAATTTTTGGAAACGGTGGTATGGAAGGAGCAGTTGCCTTAAATCTTTCGGGGCCTCATCCTTCGTCGTTCTCAGATGTTATACGTTCCGTTTACAGGTTTATCCTCCCGCCTCGGCGTTATTTTGGTGCTGATATGGAATGGGGGAATTCACTTATTTTCAATTATGCTATTGCTGGAATCTTTCTTGTAGTAGGCGTGTTAATTTATATCCTCAGGCAGGGGATTGGTAACTGGTTGGTAGCTTTAAGGAAGGTTGTTGGCGACTTTTTAGATATTCCAGAGGTGAAAAGAAACATTCTCCTGGTAAGTTGCTGGTTTCTGTGCCCTCCCACACTACTCTTTATCGTTTCAAAAGTATTCATGCCAGTTTATGCTTACCGATATGTAATAAGCGTTTCCCCGGCTTTCTATCTGTTACTGGCATTAGCCATGATTGGTATACGCAAAGTCGTACCTTTGTGGATTTCAATGGGGATGTTGATGATTCTTATTGTCCCCGGTTTGGGCAATTATTATTTGTCTGCCACGAAAGAGCAGTGGAATGAAGCGGCGGCTTTTATAGAGGAGCACGGCGGACAAAATGCGGTGTTAGTGTTTGCTCCGAACGATAGCAACGTCAATACCGGAAATCAGCTAAAAGCCTTTAATTATTATTACGATGGAAACTTGCCAAGTTGTGGTCTAGGCACTGATGAGCTAACGGATGATGAGATTTGGGAAGCTCTCAGGAAATGTACAACAGGTTATACCCGCTTTTGGGTAATCATACGACATACTACTGCTTCAAATATCACCTTCAGCCGCTATGAATCATTTTTCTTGGATCCGGCCCAAACCCCAATACACTTTATTGAAGATGCGCAATTTTATTCCATATCAGCGTATTTGTTTGAATGGGCAAAATGATGGTTGATATAAGATTAGCAAATGCAAGCTCTTTCTATTATATTTTCGGAACGTCCAAAGCAGGAACATCTCAAAAACATGCCACTCAGGCATGTAGGAAAATAACTGCTTTATAGAAGACGCTCCTGGGTATACTGATAGGCTAGGAGTCATTGACACGAATTGAGCGAATTCATGGAGCTATATAAAAATCAAGAACATATGATAAAACATAAGAAAGGAGCAGCGAGCATGCAATTCGCAGTTCATAATAAATCGCGTGACGCAGTTTTTTTGTTTGGTGAAATGTTGATAAGCTTTGCAGTCAATATCCTGAAAAAAGCCAAGCCGCCTCTCTGGAGGATCCGATCAGTTAGCCTAGGTTTACAAAACACCAGGCTGTCCTTTATTGGTGAGCAAATGCGCGGAGATAGTGATGCAGTCACAACTGTCGATTTGACAGGAAATCCATATTCAATGAGAGATGGGATTGTGTGATATGAAAAATTCCAATAATATATTTAATTCCATCATTAATAAAGGTCTCGAACTCTTTGTTCCCAAACATATTAAAGACCCACGATTGATTATTCGGATGATCAGGTCGAGGGATCCATCTGCTTGGTTTGCGGTTTCAATGTTTGTTTTCGGCATATTAACAATTCCCTGGGATATGATATTTTCCGTGTTTGAACGAAGATTGATTGATAATTCAATAGAACCAGATCTGCCAATAATTATTATTTGCGGGGTCCCAAGATCTGGAACTACCCTGGTTTCACAAGCCGTAATTAAGTATTTGCCAGTGAGTTATCTTTCGAATTTAACCGCCCTGTTTCCCAGATCGCCAATCATTGCCAACACGCTGTTTAGGAAATTCCTCAACAAAAAAATTTCTTTTTCAAGCTACTATGGTAAAACGGTCCACCTCTCCGGTCCGAACGATGCGTTTTTTATCTGGAACAGGTGGCTTAAAGAAGATAGCTCAGGGATTAAGTGCGTTTTGAGGGAAGAAAAAGCGGATGAAATGACCCAATTTTTTGGCGCATTTCAACGTGAATTCGGGAAGCCACTTATCCTAAAAAACAATAGCTTAAATACTCAAGCTGCCCCGATCGCAAGCGCTTTGCCTAATTCATACTTTATTTGTATGACCAGAGATCCAATCTATGTGGCACAATCGCTAATCAATGCCCGGAAGGAGATTCAAGGGAATTTGAATGATGCATTGTGGGTCGACGATCCAGATAAATCCGGTATTCAGGATGGAAATTATGTGGAAGATGTTTGCAATCAAGTTCTTTATCACGAAAAGAAAATAGCCGAACAGCAAAAACTGATTGGAGCGGAACGCTTCCGGATCGTTCGCTATGAAGATTTTATTGAAGATCCTAATGTGTTACTCAAAGAAATTTGCGATGAGATACTTGAAATAGAATTTAATCCTGAAGAACCATTACGGCCATTTCCGAACGCAAATAAGATTCAGGTAAGTGATAATGAGTTTAGCAAAATAGCAAGAACTATTGATGAAATGAAAAAAATAATTAATTGATGGACGCGCCCACTTCGGTATTGACTGTTTCCTGAAAATGGAGAATCCCGTAAAAGCTATTGTCCATAAATGGTTGAGCTGATCGGTAGCATGTACTTCCTTGACAGCTTTTAGAGTATATGGCGAAAGTGGCAGTGAGTGCTGCATATAAGATTTGTTTTCGCAGAGGAAGTTAGCCGCGCCATGAAGAAAGGATGATTCTTGAAGGCAACGACTGTGAATGGTTTTAGCCTAAAGCGTTTTCAGGGATGTCGATTGAAAAATTTAATGGATAATACTACAGCACAACTACTTGGATTTTTTTCAACCTTGAGGGTGCAATGCAAGTTATATGAATCTCGGATATCAGCATCTTGATGTCGGGAAAGATGTTCTAAATAATAGATTTTATGAATATATTTATCTAGAAGACGGCTGCTGAGCGTTGATAAATTAACGTCAGTGTAAAAACGCGGATTCTATGAGTAAATTCGGGATATTTTACTGACATTATTTGATCAAACTTCAATAATAGATATAAGAGGTTAAATGTCAAAAGAATTGATACGTCAAGCCATGAGAAAGTTCGGTTTTGGGTCAGAAAAGTATATCGTTTCGAGTCTGATCCTTGGATTTATCTTGATTTTGGGCCTAGTCTTGAGATTTTATGATTTGGGCAGCGAGAGCTTCTGGCTCGACGAAGTGGCCACAACGATTGAAGCCCAGCAAAGCATCCCTGAGCTGCTTACGATAGGCAGGTTGGATCAACCCCCTGCATATTATCTCCCGATACATTTTTGGATACAAGTCTTTGGTGTTTCAGAGGTGAGTTTAAGATCTTTCTCGGCCCTGGCGGGTATGGGCTCAATTATTCTCATCTATTTAATTGGGAGACCGCTATTTGGAAATGAAGTAGGTTTACTCGGTGCTTTCTTCATGGCAGTTTCGGAATTCCAAATTGGTATCTCCCAGGAAGCTAGAAACTACAGTCTCTTTGAGTTTGCGATATTGCTCTCGTTTTTTTTCTTTGTTCAATTTGTTCGAAGCAGAAAAATGATTCACTTGATTCTTTATGGAATATCCAGTGCGTTCATGGTCAACAGCAACGCCTATGGTGTATTTATTCTTGTTGGGCAAAACCTGTTCTTTGTTTTGCAGGTTTTAACATCTAAAAGATCAATAGTCAGCTGGATTGTTTGTCAAGCATGTGTCATGCTTGCCGTTATTCCTTACCTGGCGCCACTTCTTTTTGGGGGCCAGGGTGTAGAGGGGGCAATAAATTTAAATGTAACAGGCGTTGCTCCCCCGTTGTTTTCAGATATATTTCGTACTATGTACAGGTTTATGCTTCCACCTCGGCGTTATTTCGGTATGGATATGATATGGAGTGAATCCCTTATTGCCATTTATGCGATGGCTGCAGCCCTGCTTGTGGTTGGGATCTTGATTACGATCATTCGACAAGGAAAGAGCAATTGGATATCCGCTGTGAGAGAAGCCCTTGGTAGTTTTTTACAAGCTCCGGATATGAAAAGCAAACTTCTCTTGGTAGGCTGCTGGCTTTTATGCCCTCTTCTTCTGCCATTCATTATTTCTCAGATAACCTCGCCAATTTATTCACACAAGTACGTGATCGGCGCTGCTTCTGCTTTGTATTTGTTGCTGGCATTGGGTCTATTTTGGATACGCAAAATCGTGCCGTTGGCGGTCAGCCTCAGCGTGTTTATGGTTTTGGCAATCCCCGGTTTGACGTATTACTATGTATCCGATACCAAGGAACAATGGAGGGATGCTGCTGCCTTCGTGGAAGGAAATTCTATTGGATCTGAGGTGATCATATTCGCTCCTAACGACAATATAGGCATCCAGCAAGAGGCCTTTGATTATTATTATCAAGGCAGCCTGCCGGGATGTAGTATAGGGCCGGACGAACTTTCAGATAAGCAAGTTTCGGAAATCCTGAAACAATGTATATCTGGCTATGAGCGTTTTTGGGTAGTCATGCGAAATGCCATACCGGATACTGGTCGATATAGATCATTTTTCTTAAATCCTGATCAATCTTCCATGCATTTGATAAAAGAACAAGGGTTTATTCAGATAACAGTCTATTTGTTTGAGTTGAAACAACGATAATTTCGATTCTTATGGATACGATGAACTGATGGAACTGTAAGTATCAGTAGATCACGAAAGCGCGAAGTGAGCATGACGAAAAACGACATTAGCCAGGTCAAATAAATTCTCAACGGCATGAGCGAGCATGCGCGCCAAGCGATGCAAGGATAACCAATATTTGGAAAAAGGTTTGGCAGGATTTTTTAAACAAATCGCAACGTGCTGACGGTTCGCAATGTATAGATTGAATATAACAAACGCCAAGCCTGCCAACAATAAACGGAGTACAGGATTTCGAGATGGAGTGCGAGCGCGAACTTGATTCAATTGACGATAACTGGTCTCGATCCCAAATCTGTTTGGTGTCAAAACTAATGATCGGGTTGCCAGTTGCCTGAAACTTAACCACCTATGCCTTGATGTTGACAAATTGGTCATTGCGATGCGTTACCGATTTCATCGTTCGCTTCTTTTGAGTTTTTCAACGGCGATAGTTGTGTTTCTTGAGCAGTTTATTTACCACGCTCTTGCTGATCTTAACCCGATGCTTCTGCTCCAATAATTCTGCTATCGCCTGTGGTATCAGGTCTGTCCAAATCACTTTCTCATCCATTGGATCGCCGGCGGTATGTTCTTTCAACACATCCAAAAATTGAGCATCTATATTCAGATGATGCTCGCCGTAACCTTTCCTTCCGCCGCCTGATTTGCGAATCGCCGCATCATATTCAGGATCATCTGGAAGTTGTGCCAATTCTTCTAAACCATTATGCACCGTCTTTTCGCTGCAACCCAAAATTCGCGCAATGTAAACTTGTCCGCCTACACCCAGTTTCAAGGCTTCCACAGCCGCATAACGCCGTTGATCTCTTTCTGATAGCGTAATACTTCTTCATCGCTAGTTCGATTTCTGGACGATAGGCCTGCATGGTTTTGCTCCATTTCAACGCCATTAATTTACCCAGAAGTTTACCTGTTTTCTAAACTTGAGGCACAAAATAGCATCCACTGGAAAATTGCTCAATCCTCATTCAATACCTTCGCCAGTTATGCAGTAGAAACGGGTTGAAAAATGGGATGGATCATGCCCAAACGGGCGATTTGCTCGAAAATCTCAGCTAATAAAATGCCTTCAGGTTTTTGCGGAAGTAATTTTATTGTTTCAGAAACATATCTGCAACCGCGATAATGAGATTTCAAATCCAGAACACTAAATTCAGGATTGCTTTCTCGAAAACGCCGCAAAAGAACAGAACTGAAGTTCACCATGAAGAAAGACAGATTGGCAGCATTGGTGACTGCCTCTTCTTTGACATTCATAAAATCATCCAGTCCCCAATATTGTTTGGCGTCACGGAAATTGAATTCGATTTGGAAGCGCAGGGTGTAGTAATCATAAAGTTTTTCATGGGACAACTTCAAATCTGTGCTGAACAAAATGATGTGCGCCTGCTTGTGTGTTGAAAGATTGGTTTTCAAGATCACAACCACGTTGATCGGAAAGACAAATTCCTTGTTGAGCAAAGTAACTTGATAAATTTGCGTGCGAACACCATCTTCCTTTTTATCACTTTTCAGATACTTCTTTTTCATTTTGCGAACATCTACGCGATCGCCATATTTGGGATGCGGACCGCGTCCGCAATAGGTTCCCGTAAAGGGTTCATACAGAGCGGCATCTGTGCGCAGTTTTGAAACAAATTGCAGTCCAGTTTGTAACACCATCCATGCGCTTGGATAATTTCCGAAATGACCATCCATGACCAGATACTGTACAGCCAGAACGCCTTTCAAAATCGCCAAAAATGCCTGCAAAACGGGTTCAATCCGCAATAACTCAGGACTCAGCGTTGGGTTTTCGTCTCCCTTATTCTTGCTGCCTTTTGGGCGACCTACTGGATGCTTTTTTGCTTTGGCTGATTTTTCTTTTTCCTTCTTCTGTTCTTTCTGCTTGATCATTTGAACCGCTTGTATCGGATACGATTGTCGCTCTTTGACATCAATCACTGAAAACGTAAAGAACGACAAACCCGGAATGACGCGGTTTTGCAGACTGGAAAAGAAACGCCCGATTCCATACGTCTCTTTGCCTGCCTTCCCAAACACCACTTCATCGCCTGCGGCAATATATTCATGGCCAACTTGATGAAATTGGCTTGTAAAAAAGATCCATTGGATTTGCAGCCAGAGCAAGGGCGTGTGATACAAGCGTTGGATGGTCCGATAACTTCCACCTGCTTCTGTCCAGCGTGAAATTTCCAACATCGTCAGGCGTCCGTTACTAATCAACATGCCATAGATCACATGGCTCATCTGTTGCAAAATGGTCGCTGAAACAACTGGCGCAATGTTTTGTAAAAGTGCTAGAATCTCTGTCATGGGCTTCTCGG
>Ga0335394_10002086_pt1 | contig 22382 bp, 17 predicted proteins | sample MAT03_FD_205741 | JGI IMG/M metagenome (GOLD analysis project Ga0335394, IMG submission 205741) | Freshwater microbial communities from Lake Fryxell liftoff mats and glacier meltwater in Antarctica - MAT-03 (spades assembly) (version 2) ...
GGCACTACCATCACCAAAGGTCCATTCGTATTGCGTACCCGCTTCATTCGCGGTGCAATTGTTGAAGAAGTATGCATTGGTTCCCCAAGGAATAGGCTGAAAGCAAGCCTGCAAGAAGTCGCAGGGATCGTTGCCGTTGATCACCACCAATTCACAATGATCCTGGAAACAGGTGTCTTGTTCAACCGGGTCCCAGGTCCAAACAGTAAGGCAGGTTTCGTAGCTGCCCGTTCCAGGGTACGTGTGATAGGGGCTAGGCCCGTTGGCCGTAGTTCCATCGCCGAACTGCCAATAGTAGGTCCACGTATTGTCGATCACTTCATTTGCGAAATTGACACCGTTGACCCCACCGCTCCAGATGAAGTTGGCGTTAAGGCTGTCGCATGGGCTATCGCTGATCACGGTAACTGTGGTACACGTCGTATCCACGCAGTTCTGCCAGTATGCAAAGAGGCAAACAGTGTAAATACCCGGCTGGTCGAAATGGTGTTCCACATTGGTCACCGTGCTTTGGTTCCCATCCCCGAAGTCCCAAGAATACTGTATGCCCAATGGGCCGCTGGTGCAATTGTCGAAGAAGAAGTTGCCGCCTTCCAGACCAATCGGCACGAAGCAAGCCTGCAAAAGATCACAAGGGTCTCCACCGCCAATGATCACGGTGTTACAGGTAGTATCGATGCACGTATGCAGCTCGCCGCCTGCCAGTTCGAAAATGGTGAGCACTTGCAAACAGGCCTCATAGGAGCCTGGAGCAGCGTATGTATGGAAGGGTTGCGCGTCCGTACTGCTGGTTCCATCACCAAAGGTCCAAGAAAAGCTGGTTTGGATCCCGGTTCCAATGGTGCCGTTGGAAAACTGCGTTCCGTTCGGAGTGGTGAAATAGGTGAATTCCGCGTTCAATCCAATACAAGGATCGGATCCAACTACGGTAACTGTGGTACACGTCGTATCCGCGCAGTTCTGCCAGTAGGCGAAGAGGCAAACGGTGTAGGTGCCCGGCTGGTCGAAATGGTGTTCCACATTGGTCACCGTGCTTTGGTTTCCATCGCCGAAGTCCCAAAAGAGTTGGGTGCCCAATGGTCCGCTCGTGCAATTGTCGAAGAAGAAGTTGCCGTTGCCGAGGTCGTTGCTTACGAAGCAGGCCTCTACACTGCTGCACGGATCACCGCCAACTTGGACAAGAGCACATGCGGTATCCTGGCAGGTGATGAATTCGCCACTCGGAAGCTCGTAGATATTGACCGCCGTTAGGCATACCTCGTAGGTGCCGGGGTGGGAATACGTGTGGAAGGGCTGTGCCATCGTGTGGCCGGTATTATCACCGAACGACCAAAGCCATGTGGTGGAAACACCGTTGCCGGTTGTGCCATTGCTGAACTGCACGCCGTTCGGGGTGCCGCTCCAAGTGAAGCCAGCGTTGAGTTCGTCGCACGGCGCTTGGCCTATTGTCACGAAAGGGATCAATAGAGCAAAAAGGGCTGAAGGAAGGCGCATGGGAAAGTGGAATGGTGTAGCGTGTAGACGTGGTGCTGGAGCGCTTCGTCGCCCCACGTCAAAAAGAAAATACATTGGGCGGGGTTAGAATGTTTCACCAAACATCCTACTTCGGGTGTCCAATAACGATGTGCCTTCATAGCTCGTACTACTTGTATTGCGGGAAGGCCGGTTTCCTGGTCTTTCCGGACAAGTTCAGCCCAATTTTCTGTCCACACGTTGCCAATGCCGCCGATCGTTCTACTTTTGCCGTCCCTTAACGGGGTACCTTCCCTGGTAGCTCAGCTGGTTAGAGCACATGACTGTTAATCATGGGGTCGCTGGTTCAAGTCCAGCCCGGGGAGCAATTGAAAGCCGCAACGGAGCGGCTTTCATGCTTTATACTCAGTAGGACAATTGACCAGAACCAAATGGAACTCATCACCGTAGGCACCGTCGCATTCGATCGCATTGAAACACCCTTCGGCGTGGCCGAGAAGACCGTAGGTGGCGCTGCGACATACATCTCGTTGGCAGCCTCCTGCTACTTGGAGAAGATGGGCCTGATAAGCGTGGTCGGCGATGACTTTCCACCGGCCGTAATGAAGCAGCTGGAAGAGCGTGGTGTGGACCTGCAGGGGCTGGAGGTGCTCAAGGGCAAGGAGAGTTTCTTCTGGGCCGGTCGTTACCACTACGATATGAACACGCGCGATACCTTGGAAACGCGCTTGAACGTATTGCTGGAGCTGGACCCTGTGCTGCCTGAAGCATACCGATCCGCGCCGTACGTGATGCTGGGCAACTTGGACCCCGTTGTTCAAGGTAAAGTGCTCGACCAGATGAATGAGCGTCCCGCATTGGTGGTGATGGATACCATGAACTTCTGGATGGACAGCGCCATGGACAAGTTGAAGGAGGTGATCGCGCGTGTGGACATTCTTACGATCAATGATGCCGAGGCCCGGCAGTTGAGCGGTGAGCACAGTTTGGTGAAGGCCGCGAACAAGATCCTTGCAATGGGTCCCAAATACCTTGTGGTGAAGAAGGGCGAACATGGGGCCTTGTTGTTCGGACAGGACCGCGTGTTCTTCGCGCCGGCACTGCCCTTGGAGGATATCATCGATCCAACGGGCGCTGGTGACACGTTCGCTGGCGGCTTCATCGGTTACTTGGCACGTACCAAGGACCACAGCTTCGACAATCTGAAGCGCGCCATCATCATAGGCAGTGCCATGGCCAGCTTTACCTGCGAGAAATTCGGGATCGAGCGGATCATTGAGGTTTCACGGGAGGACATTGATGAACGTGTGCAACAGTTCGTGGACCTCGTGGATTTCGACATTGAACTCGTAGAGGGATAAGCTTTACCAAGAGCAGCTTGCACCGGTAGGCTGTAGGTTATCCGGTCCACTACCTTGGCGACCCTATTGGGTCCAGCGGTGCAATACACGACAAAAACCCGTTTCCTTGCTTTGGATGGCATGCGTGCCATAAGCGCCTACATGGTGATGTTGCATCATTTCGGACCTGACATCCCGATGCTGCAACATCCGTTCGTCCTTGGGCTGTTGGGCCAATTCAATCTGGGTGTTACGCCGTTCTTCGTGCTGAGCGGGTTCGTGATCACGTACCACTATTTCGATCTGCCGAGCAGTGGCTTCAAGCCTTATCTGATGAGACGCCTAGGCCGTATCATGCCGCTCTATGTGCTGCTCACCACGGTCACCTACTTGGCCTTGGCCCAAAAAGGTCTGCCTCTCGACCGCAATTTGCTCTCGGTCTATTTCATTGATATCGCTATGATGAAAGGCTGGTTCAACGACTTGAAATTCTCCGGGATCGTACAGGGTTGGTCCATCACGACAGAGATGGTGTTCTACGTCTTGGCCCCCCTCATTTTCGTGTTGATCCGGCGATGGGGCTGGCGCACCGCGGTGCTACTTCCGCTGTTGTTCGTTGGATCGGGCCTTCTGCTGGTATACATTATTGGTGGACGTGCTCCATACGATCTCATGGGTTCCAATTCCTTCATGTTCGGTATCACATTTCTTGGTCGCGCTCCGGACTTCTTTGCCGGGATCGGACTTGCACTCTTGTACAGGGAATATGGAAGCAGCATTCGGACCCGACATGCTACCTTATTGGGCACCATTGCCATTGCGGCCTGTTTGATCTTCAGGGCACATTTCCATTGGGGCTATGCGGAGATCGGAGGAATCCTGATCTCGAATTTTGTTCTGCCTGTACTCGGAGTTGGCTTACTGTTCTGGGGCTTGATCACGGAAGGAACGGTGTTGCGAAAGATCCTATCGACCAAGCTGTTCCAGGTCTTGGGCCGAAGCTCCTACGCATTCTACTTGATCCATATGGGCGTATTCTATTCGGCGATCCATTCCGTTCTGGGAAGTTTTCCGGTCACGGTATTCGCACTCCAGGTCCTCGCTTGGTTATTGTACCGTGCCATTGAAGCACCGTGTGTGCGCTTGGTGAAACAACATTGGACGTTCCCGGAAAGGGTTGCTGCCAGGCTGGTATGATGTTGCCATAGGTCCCGATCCTCGGAACCCCTCGGGTCCATCCCCACAATTGGGTATTGCGCCGTGCGGTCCACATTCCATAATCTTGTGCTCACGTTACGCAACTCAACAATCTCTTCACCATGAGAAAACACGGACTCTCCCCTTTATTCGGTTCGGCAAGGCTGTATCTGCTTTGGCTTTTCACATTATTCATTTCCATCGGGGTGGCAGATGCCGCTTCAGTGGATGAACAAACGGCACGCACCGTGGCACATCGCTTCCTCTCCCAACACACGGGATTTGCGCAACTTCGGGCGAACGATCTGCAGTTGGTGCAGGTCCAAAATTCCGGGTCCATGGACCCTTCCGCGACCGTGGTCTTGTTCCGGGTGTTCAACGCGGGCGACCATGGCTTCGTAATGGTTGCCGGGGACGATGCCGCCTTGCCGGTATTGGGTTATTCCACGGAAAGCAGTTTTCCTGTTGGGGACCTTCCTTCCAACGTGGCCAAATGGTTCGAAGGGTACCGACAACAAATGCAAGAAGTTGCAGCTACACCTATGCAAGCATTGCCTTCCGTAGCTGCCGAATGGGAACGTCTGCTGTCCAACGAACCACTCGTTGATCGCGATGTGCTCTCCGTTGCACCACTCATGCAAACCCTTTGGGACCAGCAGCCGAATGTGAATGCACTTTGCCCCGGCGGATCGGTCACCGGTTGTGTGGCCACGGCCATGGCGCAGATCATGAAGTACCACAACAGCCCCACAACCGGAGTTGGTTTCCATAGTTACAGCGCGCCCAACTACGGTACGCTCTCGGCCAATTTCGCAAGTACCACCTACGCATGGACCGGCATGCCCAACACGGTCTCGGGACCCAACAATGCGGTGGCCACCTTGATGTTCCACTGCGGTGTAAGCGTGGACATGCAATACAGTCCACAGGTGAGCAATGCCTATGTGATCTCTTCACAGAGCCCAACACCCAACTGCGCTGAATACGCCTTCGAGACCTACTTTGGCTACAACACCAATTTGCATGGCGAGCAGCGCGATAGTTACACGGAACAGAACTGGATCACCATGCTCCGGGCCGATCTGGATGCGAGCAGGCCCATCTTCTACGGTGGCTTCGGTTCCGGCGGTGGCCACGCTTTCGTGTGCGATGGTTACGACGACAACAACATGTTCCACTTCAACTGGGGTTGGGGTGGCCAAGTGAACGGTTACTTCCAAATAGGCGCCCTCAATCCCGGATCTACCGGTACGGGTGGCGGCACTGGCGGTTACAACAGTGGCCAAGTCGCCATTCTGGGCATTGTTCCAGGAACGGGTGGTGGAGGCGGCGGTGGATCCACCACCACGAATACCATGGAGCTGTACAACTACGTGAACGTTTCGGCCAACCCGCTTTATTACGGAGAGGTCTTCAGCGTTTCGTGCAACATTGCGAATACCGGCACAAACGCCTTCAGCGGCGACTTTGGTGCAGCGGTCTTCGATGCGGACAACAATTTCTATGGCTTCGTGGAGACCTTGACGGGCTACACCCTTGCATCCAATAACGCCTACACCAACGACCTCGTCTTTTCCACTACCGGACTGTTCAGCATGGTGCCTGGCACGTATTACATCGGAATCTACTACAAACCCACCGGTGGTGAATGGGCCGTGGCCGCGAACGCAGGTGCCTACACCAACTTCCCACAGGTAACGGTGATCAACCCCAGCGACATTGAATTGGCCGCTGCCATGACGATCGCCCCAGGTGCCAACCTGGTCCAAGGTGGACAGATCTCGGTGAACTTGAACATCCAGAACGATGGCTTCAACACCTTTGTTGGCCAGTATGGCGTGGCCTTGTACAACTTGGACGGCTCCTTTGCACAAGAAGTGGGTACGCTCAATGAGAACAATGGACTGCCTTCGGGCTACTCCTACCTATCTCCCTTCCTCACCTTCGGGCCAGTTGCGGTAACGGTTCCACCGGGCACCTATCTGTTGGCCACGCAACATAATCCCAACAATACCGGTTGGTACCTCACGGGATCCAGCTATTTCTCCAATCCGGTATTCGTAACGGTAACGGCCGCTGGCGAGCAGCCGGACCAGTATGAGGTCAACAATACCGCACCAACAGCCGCAACGCTAACGGCGAACTTCTCCGGCAACAATGCGACGGTCACCACCAGTGGGGCAAACTTGCACAACGGCACTGACCAGGATTTCTATAAGATCGTGCTTGCTCCGGGCAACAACTACGCGATCACGGGTCGGCTCCACGATTCCTACAACAGCGGGAACGGGAACACCTACACCGTGGATGGACTATGGACCGCAAGTGCGGATGGAACGAACTGGACGGCCACCTTTGACGATGTGGGTCCCGGCCCCTTGGTGGTGAACGGCGGCGGAACCGTCTACATACATGTGGCCCCGTATTTCGCAGGGGAAGTGGGTACCTATCAACTACAATTGGACATTGTGCGTGGCTTGAACGTGGGCATTACGGAAGCACCGGCCACCACGAGCATCGCCCTTTTCCCGAACCCGGTGCGGGACAACATCACCATTGACCTCTCGGAATTCGATGGCCGCTTGGAACAGGTGGAATTGCTCGACCTATTGGGCCAGCAAGTGAAACTTGTATCCGTTGGCAACAAGGTTGGTGGCCGCACTGTGATCGATCTCAGCGGCAACACGGAAGGAGCTTATTTGCTTCGCTTGATCACGGACAAAGGCGTACGCACCGAACGGATCATCATAGCCAAGTAAGCCGATGAAGACTTTCCTGATCTGCGGCATTGTTGCCTTGGCCACAAGCTGTTCTTGCCACAAGGACGGACAAACCACCGACAACCCGCCCACGGAAGACCCTTCCACAATGGCCGAAACCGGACCTGCCGTATTGGTGTACAGCACCACCACGGACCACGACGACCATGTACCCGTAATGCTTTCCGACGATGGCAAAACGATCGTCTCCTACCCGGATCCGGCGGACCTGCGTACTTCCAATGGACCTCCAAAACCTACGGACCTTGGCAACGGCTATCGGTTGGATAACCGAGGAATAGGTGCTAACGTGGCGTTCTTGAGCATGGGCTACGCGGAATATGCGGCACTGGAAAAAGCCCCTTCAATCGGAGAATTGATGGCCTTGATCGTGGACCGTGATCCGCTGAAGGAACTCTACCACTGTGGCCCCAGCGCGAAATACACGGATGCGGTTGCTGAGCTGAAGAAGATCGTGGAGGCGGGCGAGTTGGGGAGCCGGTGTAAGAAGTTGAAATAGGGCGAACCGCTGAATATAAGAGTGAACCTCGTTCAGCCCTTTCTGACTTCGGAGTTGGGCTAGGTGATCATTTGTAGCACAAGCACTCCCATTCCTCCGCCCGACGGCGCTCACCTTGCCGACAATTCAGGTCATGGGCCTTCTTTTCGGACCAGATGGATGTTTCTTCTTGTATCGAATCGTTGCGATGCTGATCAAAGAACTCTTGGATCGTATTTCTATGAGTCGATTCCCAGTTCAAATGGCGTAGGTAGGTGAGATGGATCTCTTCGATAAGACTGTCGCCATCTTCGGTATAAGCCCTTAAGAACCGCTCGCCCGGCTTACGTTCACAGTCACATGCGCAGTTGCAACTGCAAAGCATTAGCGCAATGACAAGTGATGCGAACCAGTTTTGAAGGGACATGGTCAAAGGTGCAAGGCCCTATCCCATCCGCTTCGCTACGTTCGCCCAGTTCACCACCTTCCACCAATTCGCAACGTATTCGTCGCGCTTGTTCTGGTACTTGAGGTAGTAGGCGTGCTCCCAAACGTCGAGGCCCAAGAGTGGTTTGCCCTTGAAGTCGCTCACGTCCATCAATGGGTTGTCCTGGTTCGCCGTTGAACCGATCGCCAACTTTCCGTCCTGTTCCACCAGCCATGCCCAACCGCTACCGAAGCGTTTCATGCCTGCCTCGGCGAACGCCGTCTTGAACTTTTCGAAGTCGCCGAAACCGGCATTGATCGCGTCCAGCACTTTGCCCTCGGGCATGCCTGTGCCGCTGGGAGCCATTACTTCCCAGAACATAGTGTGGTTCCAAGTTCCGCCCACGTTGTTGCGGATACCCGTGCTGTACTTGCCCACGTTGGCCAACAGCTCCGCCTCGTCCTTCACGTTGATGCCTTCTTCCACGATCGCGGCATTGGCTTTCTTCACGTACCCGGCGTGGTGCTTGGTGTAGTGGATCTCCATGGTCTGTGCGTCAATGGATGGCTCCAATGCGGCGTACGCATAAGGCAGGGCAACTTGCGCAAGCACCAAGGGTGCCGCCGGTGGCATCGGTTCCGGAGTGCCCTCGGCCCCGTCGTTGTCGGTGGGTTCAGGCGTGCTACAACCGGCCGTAGTAGCCAAGATCGGCCCAGCAAGGAAAGTACCCATGGTAACTTTCAGTGAGCGGGAAAGGAATTGTTTGCGGTCCATATGGTAAAGGTAGGGTTGATATAGTTGAAGTGGTTGAGAGTTGAAGAGGGTTGAGGGTTGCCCTTTGCTGTTGCCACCTGCTCTTGCTGCCAGCGGGTATTCAACCCTTAACGCGGCAACCCTCAACCTCACTAAACGAATCCCACCAACAACTGCCCCTTCTCCACCGCCTTGCCCTTTTCGGCATGCACGGTGGCGATCACTGCATCGCCCGGAGCCTTGATCACGTTCTCCATTTTCATGGCTTCCAACACCAGTACCGGGTCGTTCTTTTTCACGCTGTCGCCGGCCTTCACGAGGATACTCAACACCATGCCCGGCATGGGGGCTTTGATCTCACTTACCTTCTTGGTGGCCTTGTCCAAGCCGAGGGTTTGCAATAAGCGCGAGCGGTCGTCCTGCAACTCCACTGTGTACGTGTGGGCACCGATCCGTAGTCGTACGGTATTATTCTCTACGTCTTCCTTTAGCACCAGCACACTATGGCTCTTTCCATTGCGCACAAGGCTGAAGGAGGACGGTCCTGTGCGCACGAGGTCCACGCCGGTCTCTCCGGTTGGGGTCCATGAGGCGGCTGGTGTTGCGCGGTCGAGAGTGATCTCCTTTGAGTTCACGGTGGCGTGTAGTTTGGCCATGGAATAGGCGAAGGTGTTCAAACCCCTGCGCGAGGCGAAGATAGATGCGCACTAGAATAGGCCTTCCTCCTGGGCCTCGTACCCTTCGTCCACCGCCAACTGCGATTGGTTCCGGGCTGCCACGGCCAGTTCGTCGCAGAGCTCATTCATGGGGTGACCGCTATGGCCCTTTATCCATTGGAAGGAAACAGTGTGCTGCCGGAATACGGTCAAAAAGCGCTTCCAGAGATCCGGGTTCTTCTTTTTGGCAAAGCCCTTTTTCTCCCAACCGAACAACCAACCTTGTTGCACGGGATCGATCACGTATTTGCTGTCGCTCACCACGGTCACGTCCATGCCGGGGGCCTTCAACGCTTCCAGCGCGGCGATCACGGCCATCAATTCCATGCGGTTGTTGGTGGTGAGCCTGTACCCGCCCCACAATTCCTTGCGGTGCTTTCCGCTTTGCAGCACGGCCCCGTAGCCGCCCGGGCCGGGATTTCCGCTGGCTGCACCGTCGGTGTGGATCGTGATCTTCATTGGGGGGGAGTACAGGGTATTGGGTACAGGGTACCTAGTACAGGGCATGTCAACATGCTGTACCCTGTACTAGGTACCCGGTACCAGCTACCACAGATCATCGGTTGGGGAACAAATAGGTCACGTTACCGGCGAACAGTTTCACGGCGATCGCAAGGAGGATGATCCCGAACGCCTTCTTGATGACGATAAGTCCCACGCGGCCGAGCAGTCGTTCAATGCGGGTGGTAAGCAGCAACACCAGTACCACGGGGATCATGTTCAGGATGATGGCGATCAAGATATTCGGTCGGTCGAATTCGGCACGCAACGAGAGCACGGTGGTGATCGTGCCCGCTCCGGCGATCACCGGGAAAGCAAGAGGAACGATGCTGTAGACCTTGTTGTCCTTCGAAGCTTCGGTAAGGCCCGGTGCCGAAAGGTCCTCTCGGAAGAGCTTGACGCCAAGCACCATTTCCAAGGCGATGAAGAACAGGATCAGCGCACCCGCAACGGCGAAGGAACGCACATCGATGCCCAGCACATGGAGGATCGTTTCACCCAAATACAGGAAGGTGATCATGATCCCCATGCTCACCAGCGTAGCGCGTGCCGGGTAGATCTTGCCTGCCTTTTGGCGCACTCCCAGGATCAAGGGGATGCCGCCCACGATGTCGATCACCGCGAAGAGGATCAAGAACGCTTTTCCGATCTGTTTGAGGTCGAACATGATGTGTCAGTTATTCCCTTTGACTTCAGGCGGAATGGACCGGACCAAGTTTTCCACCGCCGCTGGGTAGTGGGCATGTTCCAGCGCATGGATGCGTTGTGCCAGTGATCCGGCCGTATCATTTTGCAGCACCGGGCATTTCACTTGGAGAAGCTGCTCCCCTTCATCGTACCGATCGTTCACCAAGTGGATGGTGATGCCGCTTTCCTTGTCGTGGCTGGCGATCACGGCTTCGTGTACGTGGTCGCCGTACATCCCTTTGCCTCCATACTTGGGTAATAAAGCAGGATGAATGTTCACGATACGCTTGGGAAAAGCTTGGACGATCTCAACGGGGACCAAGCGCAGAAAACCGGCCAGCACCAGCACATCGATCCGCTGACCTTGTAGTTCGCGCAGCACCGTTCCATTGCGCAACTGCACCCCATTGAACAAGTAGCTCGGTACCCCAAGGTCCCATGCGCGTTGCAGGACCCCGGCCTGCGGTTGATCGCAACACACCAAGGCAACTTGCGCCAAGGGGTGTCCCCGGAAGTGCTTGATCAGCTCTTCTGCATTGGTGCCGGAGCCGGATGCGAATATGGCGATGCGCTTCACGGCGCGAAGGTCGGCTTTTGGAGAATTCCTTGTCTACGACGGGTCGAAGGAGATCAGGCTTTCGTCAGTTCCGGGTTTGATCAGGCCTCCCGAATTGCAGCGATACCCGGCAGCATCTTGCCTTCCAGGTATTCCAGCATGGCGCCACCGCCGGTGCTTACGTAACTGATCTTGTCCGCTAGGCCGAATTGGTTCACCGCTGCAACGCTATCACCACCGCCCACCAGTGAGAACGCTCCGTTTTCAGTGGCTTCCGCAACCGCTTTGGCGATCGCGATGGTGCCTTGTTGGAACGGCGTCATCTCGAACACGCCCATGGGGCCGTTCCACAACAGGGTCTTGCTGCGTAGCACCGACTCCCGGAATGCCTTGATGCTATCCGGACCGATGTCCAGCGCCATCCAACCATCCGGAACGGCATCCGCTGCGCACTGGTCAGTGTTGGCGTTTTCGGCGAAGGCATCGGCCACAACGGCATCCGTGGGCAAATGCAATTTTACACCCTTTGCTTTTGACTTGGCGATGATCGTGCGCGCTTGTTCCAACAGGTCGTCCTCCACCAAGCTGGAACCGGTCTGGCCACCCATCGCTTTAATGAACGTGTTCGCCATGCCACCACCGATGATCAGCTCGTCGCAGGTGCCGATCAGGTTCTCCAACACATCGATCTTGCTGCTCACTTTGCTGCCGCCCACGATTGCCGTCATGGGTCGTTGTGGGCTTTCCAACACCTTGCCCACACTGTCGATCTCCGCCTGCATCAAGCTGCCGAAGAGCTTGTCTTTCGGAAAGGATTTCGCGACGATGGTGGTGCTCGCATGTGCGCGGTGCGCGGTGCCGAACGCATCGTTCACATACACATCGCCCATGGCCGCAAGTGATTTCGCAAAGCCTTCATCGCCCGCTTCTTCTTCCGGGTGGAAGCGTAAATTCTCCAACAACAAAACTTCACCCGGTTCCAATGCCGCAGCTTTGGCTTTTGCATCAGGACCCACACAGTCCGTGGCAAATTGTACAGGCATGTCGAGCAGACCGGCCAAATGTTCGCCGATCGGCTTCAAGCTCATCGCCGTATTCAATTTTCCTTTCGGACGGCCCAAGTGGCTCATCAGGATCACGCTTCCACCGTCCTTCAAGATATTCTTAACCGTGGGCACTACGGCACGGGCACGGCTGTCGTCGGTCACGTTGCCGTTGGCGTCCTGCGGTACGTTCAGGTCCACGCGCACCAGGGCTTTCTTGTCCTTGAAGGAATAGGTATTCATCGTTTGCATGGCGCGAAATTATACCGTTATTCGGGTGAAGGGAAGGGAAGAAGGAAGGAACCGGGAATGGACGGGAATGAACGTGAATGAATGCCGATCACATTCACCCGCCTCATTACCGAACTCCTTTGTTTTGAGGTGGCGGTGTGGAATGCACGTTCTTCCTATTCCCGTTCATTCCCGTTCATTCACGGTTGACCCCTTTGAGTTCACTTGATGTTGGGTGTGTGCCCGTGCAGCCGAAAAGTTGGATCTTTGGCCAAAGCGGTATTTTGATCCCATGTTGTTCTCCAAGGTCATCGGGCATGCTACGTTGAAGGCCAAGCTGATCGGTAATATCCGGGAAGGCCGGGTGGCGCATGCCCAGTTGTTCATGGGGCCGCGGGGTGCCGGCAACCTGCCCATGGCACTGGCCTATGCACAGTACCTGCTGTGCCCCGATCGTGAGGCGGTGGATGCCTGCGGAAAATGTCCGTCTTGCATGCACATGGCCAAGCTGGAGCACCCGGACCTGCATTTGATGTTCCCGATCTATTTCGTGGAAAAGAAGCCGAAGACCTGCGATCAATTTCTGCCCGAGTGGAGAAGATCGGTCCTTGCAACGCCGTATTTGGATGTGGACAAGTGGCGGGAACAGCTGGACAGCGCGAACAAGCAACTGCGCATGGGCGTCGATATCGCACAGGAGATCCAACGGAAATTGAGCCTGCGCGCCTTCATGGGCGGGTACAAGGTGATGCTGATCTGGCTACCGGAATTGATGGACGGTGCGGCTGCCAACAAGTTGTTGAAGGTGTTGGAGGAACCCGAACCGAACACCGTGTTCCTGCTCGTTTCCAACGATCCCGAAAAACTCCTTGCCACCATTCTGAGCCGTGCACAGCTCGTGCGCATCCCCGCATTACGGCCCACCGATATCGCCGGAGCACTGCGCGAAGAGTTCCCTGAACTGGGAAACGACGAATCCATGGCGATCGCATTGCGCAGCGAAGGCGACCTCTTGGAAGCCGTGGAGATGGCGAACAAGGGTGAGGAAATGCTCTTCGTGTTCTTCCGCGATTGGTTACGGGCATGCTACGGCCGGCAGGTTGCGGATACCATCGAATTCGGCGATCAGTTCCAAGCCCTCGGCCGCGAGAAACAGAAATCACTGATGCGCTACGGCCTCTACCTGATCCGCCAATGCGCCCTGCAATGGCAACAAGTGCCCGAGCTGGTGCGCGTGCTGGGCCAAGAGCAGGAGTTCGTGCAGAATTTCAGCAAATTGCTCAACGAGCGCAACGCCGATGGGATCCGGCAAGAACTGGAGACCGCCCACCTGCACGTGGAGCGCAACGCCAATCCCAAGATCCTCTTCACCGACCTGAGCTATAGGATGATGGGGTTGTTGAGGATGAAGGGTTGAAGAGAGGTTGAGGGTTGAAAGGGTTGAGGCGGTTGGGGGTTGTGTTTGTGCGGTTTTCGACTTACTGCGTCTTTGGCGGTTGATCCGGGTTTCGTGGGTGGTCGTTCCAACTCTCTGCACAGATCCGGACTTTATCACCCTTGCCCTCCCGACAAAAGTTGAGGGGTCGCAGGTGCTATGCTCGGTATGAAGTAATTTCGGAGCATGGAACTACTGAGCGAGCGCGTTATCCCCGAAGATGGAAGTCCTGCGGAGGTTCTAAACGTAGACGCTCAACATCGACTGGTGCATAGAAGACTGGTTGGTCCCGATTTTCCAGTAATACGGCTCCCTAATGTTGCAACGGAGTTACCCCGAAATGTAAGATTGATTCTCTGTTTGTAACAGAAGCAGGTTATATTCGTTACAAATAGTTAACCATGGACTGGAAGTTACTCACAACCGCAATCGAGGTAGGAAAGGTTGCGTTGGACGAAAAGAAGCGGAATGCTCTTGTTTCGAAACTGAAGCAAATGATGCGCAAAAACCGTCGAATAATCGTATTCGGCGTGAGCGGAACTGGGAAGACCCAATTCATCAACTCCTTGCGTGGTAAGCTCTCTGTTCCGACTCGAACATTAGCGAATCACACTTTTGATTATGCAATTGATGACTACCCGATAAAATTTTTGGACACTCCTGGACACTCAACATTGTACGACCGGAAAAAGGCGATTCAAGAAATCTTGGCCGAAGGAGTTGAAGGTGTTATTAATGTAACGAGCTATGGTTACGAAGAAAATCCAGAGGTTGAACTCAGTCATATTTTTGATGAGGAAGAAAACGTTCGAGAGTCCTTTCTTTCTGCTAATCGACAAGGTGAACTTGAGAGACTGGGGGAGTGGTTACCGTGGATTGATCAAAAGAATGTCGGTTGGTTGATTAATTTAGTCAATAAGGCGGACGTTTGGTGGGATGATGTTGAGAAGGTAAATGCATACTACGCAAACGGGACATATGCTGGAAAGTTTGAGAAAATCAAGGATTTTCGACATGTCTCGACGTTGCCTTACTGTTCCATCATCAAACCGTACTACGATGTCCGAAACTCTGGTCGGTTTGGAGAGATTCAGAAGGGGCAGCTTATTTGCCAATTGATTGATCAACTCGAAACGCTGATAAAGGAAGCGGATGATTGATGTCGGTTGACGAAGGCATACAAAAGGACTTGTTGGTGCGTGTGCGCCAGCTGGATGCGATTTCCCAGAATCTAAGGGGAATTGGATTGAACCTAATATTGTATCTATGTTTGGAATTTGCCTTTGTACCTGCACTCGCTATTGAAGACAAGTATGATTTACTCTTGATTGAAGTATATGATGTTTCGACCATAATATATATCGTAATAATATTGTTGGCAATATTGGCTTTTAGGAGTTTGATCCGTTTCAGCAAAAATCGAACCGAAGGATTTGGATGTTATAACCGCATTGCGGACATTATTGATTGGGAGAATCGTAATAAGCGATTTTTGGTTCAAAGTCCGAAAGAAGTTAAGGAATCAATGGCTCGCTTTGTCAGATTTAGCGATTTGCCATTTAGCTCTAAGGAAAACGGAAGGATTGTTTATTTACTTATATTCTCATTTTTATTGTCCGCCGCTTCAGTTATATATGCTTTGAGTCCTTAAAGCGCATCACAGAATAGTTCTGGTGTTAGGGCATTATTCAGGCGACTTGGACGAGGCTCGGATAGTTCTTGGGAAGATTCTCAATAGCGCACCATTCACATGCGCCAATTGAACAGTCAGGAGAACAACCTCTCAACGGAGTAGCTCTCAACCGGCCTCTACCATCTGCACCTACACGATAACACCCGCTGGATCGCTGGCACGAAACTGATCATGGAGTAACCCGTAACGAAGTCGAGGCCGTTAAGAGGTTGTTAGCTGAATACCGCAACCGCGCAACCTCTCAACCTCTCAACTCTCAACCTCCCTCAACCTTTACACTGAGCGAAGTCGAAGTGCTCAACCTTTACACTGAGCGCAGTCGAAGTGCCTTCAACCTCTTCAACCTCCCTTCCAACTATCTTCGCGCCTAATGTCATGTACAGGATGTAGTACTGGGGCCGACGGGAAACCGACCGGATGCAAGAGCAATGGCTATTGCAGCAGCGGTGGGTGCAACAAACTGCCCGCCTACGACTGGCTTGCAGGGGTGCCTATTCCTGGTGGCCAACAACCCTTTGATGGGGTGGAAGTACGTTTCAAGAACACGCGCAAGGCGTTCTATCGCAACACCGCAAACCTGCAACTCTTGCCCGGTGATCTTGTTACCGTGGATGCGGCGCCCGGTCACGATATCGGCATGGTGAGCCTCGCCGGGGAACTGGTGCGTGCCCAAATGCAACGCAAGACCGGTAATGCGGATGCCTACGAATTGCGGAAAGTGATGCGCAAGTCCACCCAAGAGGATATTGACCGGTGGCATGCTGCGCGGAAATTGGAGGACGATACCATGTTCACCAGCCGCACCCTTGTGCGCGATGCCAAGTTGGACATGAAGGTGACCGACGTGGAATACCAAGGGGACGGCACCAAGGCCACCTTGTACTACACCGCCGAGCAACGGATCGATTTCCGCGGCATTGTGCGCACCATGAGCGATCGCTTCAAGGTGCGGGTGGAAATGAAACAGATCGGTGCGCGACAAGAGGCCGGTCGCATCGGCGGCATTGGCAGTTGCGGGCGCGAATTGTGCTGCAGCACATGGCTCACCGATTTCCGGAGCGTTACCACCAGTGCGGCACGCTACCAACAACTGGCATTGAATCCGCAGAAACTCGCGGGCCAGTGCGGCAAGCTGAAGTGTTGCCTGAACTACGAACTCGATATGTACATCGAGGCCATCAAGAGCTACCCTTCGGCCAATGCCAAGCTGAAGACCAAGCAAGGAGTGGGCGCACACATGAAGACCGACATCTTCAGTGCCAAGATGTGGTACGGTTTCAAACAGCCGGGTTCACCTTTCATCATGGCGGGCTTCCCGGTGGAAACGGTGCGCGAGATCCTGGCACAGAACAAGGAAGGCATTGAGCCGGAGGTGGACCTGAACATGGTCGATGAGCCGAAGGAGACCGTGAAGGCACCCGATTACGAGAACGTGGTGGGGCAAGATGAGTTGACCCGGTTCGACAACAAGACATCCAAGAAACGATCCAAGAACAAGGGACGCGGTAACCGAGATCGGAAACCCGGTGAAGTGCAAGCGCGCGACCAGCAAAACCGTGGTGCGGAACAGGGACAGCGCGATCGGAACCCGAGACCGCAAGGGCCACCGAAGAACGCACCGGAAGGCCAAGCCCAAGGTCAGCGAAATGCACGACCTGAGGGCCAACAAGGTGACCGTCCGAAACGCAGCCGAAACCGCAACAGGCCGCGTGGACCCAAAGGCCCCGACGCACCCAAACCGCCCGCAGCGTGAACCGGTCGTTGTTGATCGTACTTCTAGCGTTGTTCTTAGGAGGCTGTGCTGAACCAACGGTCTACCAAGCAGATGTGCCCATTGCCGAAGGTGTGTGGGACCGCTCCTTCAAACCGGTCTTCGAATTCGACATCGCCGATACGGTGAGCAGGCACGACCTGTTCGTGGATATCCGGCACACCGGCGAGTATCCGTTCAGCGACCTGTACTTGTTCGTTGATCTGAAAGGACCGAACGGAAGAACGGGTCGTGATACCGTGGAATGCCTTCTCGCCGACCCTACGGGAAGGTGGTACGGGAAAGGGCTCGGTTTCATCTTCGCGGATCGTTACCAAGCCAAAGTGCTGTACAAAATGGGCGATCGATTCCCGGCGGTGGGGCATTATTCGATCGGACTGGAGCAGGCCATGCGCACCGAAAAGTTGAATGGTGTTTTGGATGTTGGAGTAACTGTTGTGTTGAGTCGCAAGGGCCGTTAGGGTGAAGGCTGGACTACAGGGTCTTCGACCCGCGCACGCCTATCGGCGTGCCAAAGAAAGGGAACCACAGATAACTTGGATAAACACAGATAAACACAGATGATCACATTGTCCAAAAGCCGCGCAACCTATGCCCCCTGTATTTGCAAAAGACCTTTAATGAAAAGATGTTTCGTGATCACTTGATCGCAACATTGGTATATCAAGAGAGTTCTAGCGTCTGTTGTTGGGCGCTTCAGACCGGATGGTCCTGATGTTGTAGGGTGTTCGTGTGGAATGCGACGGACATTTTTCGTGTCCACCATGCCGGCCTTGATAATTCACCGGACCAAAGCAGCGTTGATCTTGACATGAGCAATACTTTCGGCCTCGCATGACGGAGAAGGCACCGAAGAAAAGGAGCAAGGCATGGCTCATCTGGTGGATGGTCGTGCTGTGCCCCTTACTGGGACTGGTTGCTTTGTTGTTGTTGGCCTCCAACAGCGATCTGCCCAGCACGGACGACCTGGAGGATCCGCGCAGTGATCTGGCCACGGCCATTCTCTTCAGCGATGGTTCGCAAATGGGCCAATACTACCGGGAGAACAGGATCCCCGTGGACTATGCGGATATCAGCCCGAACGTGGTGAACGCATTGATCGCCACCGAGGATGAACGCTTCCGTGCGCATAGCGGGATCGATGTGCGCGGCACCATACGCGCGGGCGCATACTTGGGCAAGAAGGGCGGGGCAAGTACTCTTACCCAACAGTTGGCGAAAATGCTCTTCACCGAACGGTCGTCCAACTTCGTGAAGCGCACGTTCCAGAAGTTCCAGGAATGGATCATCAGCGCGCAGTTGGAACGGCAGTACACCAAGGATGAGATCATTGCCATGTACCTTAACCGCTTCGACTGGATCAACCAGGCGGTGGGTATCCACAGTGCGGCAAGGGTCTACTTCAGCACCACGCCCGACTCGTTGAAAATGGAGGAAGCCGCATTGCTGATCGGCATGTGCAAGAACCCCGCACTCTTCAATCCCTTGCGCAGGCCCGATACCACGCTCACCAGACGCATGGTGGTGTTGGACCAGATGCGGAAGAACGGGTTCCTTTCCACCACCCAATACGATTCGTTGAAGGTGTTGCCCATCGGACTCAGGTTCCAACGGGTGGATCACGCCGAAGGCCCGGCTCCGTACTACCGCGAAGTGCTGCGATCCAAACTGCAGGCCATGTTCGCCGAAAAGGATGAAGAAGGCAAGCCGCGTTTCGCAAAAGCGGATGGATCGGCATACGACATCTATACCGACGGACTTAAGATCTACACCACTTTGGACCACCGCATGCAGGAGTACGCGGAGTACGCAGTGCGCGAACATTTGGGCACCGAACTGCAACCCGATTTCTTCAAGGACATCGACAAGAAGAAGAACAAGCCATTCGATTTCCGAGTTACGCAAGAGGAGATCGATGGGATCCTCAATTCCGCTATGCAACGCAGTGTGCGCTATAAGAACCTGGTCGGCAAACAGTGTCCGAACTGCGAGCGTCCGTCAAAATACATCGAGACCAAGCAACATGAGGGATCCAAGCATTTCCACTGCAGGCCTGATCTCGGAGGCTGCGATACGTACTGGGCCATTGTGCCGAAGGACAGCATTCCGGAGATCTTCGATACTCCGGTTCCCATGCGCGTTTTCAGTTGGAAAGGAGAGGTGGATACGCTCTTGAGCCCAATGGATTCGATCCGTTATTACAAGAGCTTTTTGCAGAGCGGGCTATTGAGCATGGATCCGCATACGGGCTTTATCAAAGCATGGGTGGGCGGGATCGACTTCAAGCATTTCCAATACGACCACGTGGAGCAGGCGCGTAGGCAAGTGGGGTCCACCTTCAAGCCATTCGTGTATGCAACCGCTATTCGTGAAGGCATGGAACCGTGTCGCGAACTGCCCAACCAACGGGTCTGTTTCGACATGCCACCGGGACAACCGGAATGGTGCCCGGAGAACAGCGACGCCTCTTACGGTGGCATGGTAACGGTGGAGTATGCGTTGGCCAATTCCATGAACACGATCACCGCTTGGTTGATGAAGCAGTACGGCCCACAAGCGGTTACCGTGCTGGCTCGGCACATGGGGGTGAAGAGCCCGCTGGATCCGGTGCCTTCCCTGTGTTTGGGTGTAGCCGACCTGACCGTGATGGAGATGACCGGTGCCTTCGCCACGTTCGCGAACAAGGGCGTGTACATTGAGCCGATCATGTTCACCCGCATCGAGGACAAGAACGGAAATGCCGTGTACGACGTGGTACCCAAGACCGATGAAGCGCTGGATGAAAAGACGGCCTACGTCATGCTCGAAATGTTGAAGTGCGTAACTGATGGCGCATACAATCCCAGCACCGGAAAGACCGTGGGCACCGGAATGCGCCTGCGGATGGGGTGGGGCAACAGGGCGAAATACGGCAACATCAAATACCCTACTGCGGCCAAGACCGGGACCACTCAGAACAACAGCGACGGATGGTTCATGGGTGTAACACCGGATCTGGTGACTGGCGTGTGGACCGGTGCCGACGACCGCAGCGTGCGCTTCTCCTCCACGGACAAAGGCCAAGGCGCGAACGTCGCTTTGCCGATCTATGGCTATTACATGAACAAGATCTACGCCGACCCGAAAATTGAGATCAGCACCGGCGATTTCGAACGCCCGTCAGGCCCCCTCGGCGTCGAGACCAACTGCCGCAACAAGGCCAAGGTCACCAACGGTACGGGGAAACCGAATTGGGATTGAAGTGACGAGGTTGAGTAAGGGGTACTGAGTATTGGGTACCTAGTACTGGGTACAGCGTACCGGCCTGGAAGTACTCGGTACCCAATACCCTGTACTCTGTACTCTTCCCTCAACCCCAACAAACTATCTTCGCCAGCAAGCTGCCCGACCCATGAATAAGATCGTACCCAACGTAGAGGAGGCCCTGAAGGGATTGGAGGACAACATGACCCTGATGCTCGGCGGCTTCGGCCTGTGCGGGATCCCGGAGAACAGCATTGCCGCCATGGCACGCATGGGTGTGAAGGGTTTGACCTGCATAAGCAACAATGCCGGGGTGGATGATTTCGGACTGGGCCTCTTGCTGAAGACGCGGCAGATCAAGAAGATGATCAGCAGCTATGTAGGCGAGAACGATGAATTCGAACGGCAAATGCTCAGCGGCGAACTGGACGTGGAGTTGATCCCCCAAGGCACATTGGCGGAACGGTGCCGTGCAGGTGGTGCGGGGATACCTGCATTCTTCACCCCGGCCGGCTTTGGGACTGAAGTGGCCGAAGGAAAGGAGACCCGCGAATTCGAGGGCAAGATGTACGTGATGGAGAAGTGGCTGAGACCCGATTTCGCAATCGTGAAAGCGTGGAAGGGTGACTCGCTCGGCAACCTCGTTTACAAGCACACGGCGCGCAATTTCAATCCCGTTATGGCCATGGCAGGCAAGATCACCGTGGCCGAGGTGGAAGAGTTGGTGGAGCCCGGCGAACTGGACCCCAACACGATCCATACACCCGGGATCTTCGTGCAGCGGATCTTCCAAGGCACCAACTACGAAAAGCGGATCGAGCAACGTACGGTGCGGGAAAAATAAATGAGGAAATGAAGGGAATGAGAAGAATGAAGGGAATTGGAAGGATGCCTCGTTCCACAGTCCATTCTATTTGTCAGCGGAAGCGCACGGCGCAAGCTTGGTTCCGAAGTGCAGCGGAATGAGAAGGAGGTCTTGAAGAAGTAGGCCCAAGAAATGAACGGAGAATGGTTCAGGATTTGTCAGGATCCGAGATCGAATGAAGAAAGCGGCAGATGTCCATCGCCATGCGCATCCGCAATAGGGAAGTAGGCGATCTTGGACTTTGGGCCGGGGCGGCAGTCATGTTCGCATACATTCTGTGGCGTGCATTGCTTGTGCCCGTGGTACATGATGAGGCTCGCGTGATGAGGCTCTATGTTTACTCTGGTCATTTGCTTCCACCGAACGCTGTGCTCGATGCAGGCAACCATCTACTTGTAACGCTATTGGGCCAATGGGCCACGTTCCTATTCGGCAAAACGCTCTGGGCGGTGCGGTTGTTCCCGGTGTTGACCTATCCGCTCTATGCGTTCGGGATCATCGGCCTGATGCGCATGATCGATGCCCGGATCATCCGCTGGTGTTTCGGTGTCGCATTGCTCACCATGCCGTTCCTGTTCGAGTTCTTCTCCCTCTTCCGTGGCTATGGACCATCCATTGCCTTCGAGGTGCTCGGGTTGATGTGGCTGATCCGATACGTGGAGAACGGCGCGACACGTTCATTGGCCCTGATGCTGCTCTTCTTTTCGCTTGCCATCTTTTCCAACCTCTCCCTGCTGTTGGTATGTTGTACAGCGTTCGGCCTTGCCACTATTCGACTGCTCATCTTTCACGAGTACGGCCGAGTTAAACAGATCGTGCTCTTGCTTTTGGGTGGTGGTGTTCCGGTGACCTTGATGGTTTGGTATGGGTCATTGCTTTCTGAGAACAACTTGTTGTATTCGGGGGGAACAGCCGGGCTCCTGAATGATGTGATAGGTTCGCTCGTTTTCCTTACCACCGGTGTCATTCGGGATACATGGAATGTGGCCATCGCCGTGTTGGCCTGTGTCGCAATGGCTTGGGCGGTATTTTACTTTCTATGGCGGAAACAGGACCCGGCCCGCTTTGCATTGGTAGTTGTTGGCGTGGTACTGCTCGTTGAAGTGGTGGGGCGCACGCTAATGGCCCGCGTCATGCATACGCCATGGCCTACCCAACGGACCGCATTGCACTATGTACCCCTCGTCCTGGTG
>Ga0335394_10002087_pt1 | contig 22382 bp, 14 predicted proteins | sample MAT03_FD_205741 | JGI IMG/M metagenome (GOLD analysis project Ga0335394, IMG submission 205741) | Freshwater microbial communities from Lake Fryxell liftoff mats and glacier meltwater in Antarctica - MAT-03 (spades assembly) (version 2) ...
GCATGACCGATATAGCTGTTACCGATCTGGTGCGGTACGAGTAACAAGCTGAAACCCTTGCCCTGTCTGTCCAACGTGTACCTCATGTTAAGAGGAACCGCTATATACAGCCCCCTTATTTATGTGAATCTGCTCTACAAATACTGCTAGTAAGATTGACTAATCAAGCTTGTCTAAAGTTAGATTAAGATCCAGTCGTGCCGATTTAGATGCAAAACCAAGCAATATAACCAAGACTGAGCAACTTGAAAACAGGTAAGGCAGGGTCAGATTATCCGTTGAGTCGTCCTGTCACAATGAGGCGATCGCACTGCTGATTGCCATTAATTTCAGCTTATTCACAGTCGTTCACGTTCTCTCCCATTTACCTTAAGGTCTTGGGCGGTGCTTCAAACACGTAGTTAGCGTTACGGAAAAACACGCTGCACGTATTTTTCATAACGCCAACTGCACATCCAAAACAGTATCAACTCCCTAAGTCAGACCGTATGGAGCCAGTGCCCACCCCACTTACTTGCTCAGAGGCGTCTTTACAGCTATTGCTGTTTATTGACAAACGCCCAAGTTCTGATGAGAAGATTCGCCAGATTCGCAACCGATTTGTAGAACTGCGGGTAGATTATCCCTTTGACCTACAAATTATTGATATAGGAGATCAGCCACACCTAGCAGAGCACTTTAAGCTAATTGCAACTCCAACTCTGATCAAAATCCGTCCAGAACCCCGACAGACCTTAGCGGGTAGCGATCTAAGTGCCCAAATTGAGAACTGGTGGCCTCGCTGGCGGCAAGCAGGAGAGGAATATGATGCCGATGTCCAGTTACATTCTGGCACGCCTCGCTCTCTGTCTATCCCTTCCCTAACCAATTCACTCTCCCACTCAGATGAACTGATTCAATTATCAGACGACATTTTTCGTCTTAAGCAAGAAAAAGAGGAATTGCAAGAGCAGCTTGACTTTAAAGATCGATTGATTTCGATGCTCGCTCACGACCTACGCAATCCTCTAACCGCTGTCTCAATTGCTCTAGAAACCCTAGAAATGGGTAATGAGCTAAGGGAGATTTATAGAGTTTCACGTTTGAAGCCTGAAACCATAACTCAATTAATCAAACATGCCCGAACTCAGACCAAAGCAATCGATCGGATGATTACAGACTTGTTACAGGCAGCTCGCGGCAGTGGCGGCAGGCTCCAGTTGCAGCCGCAGAAAATAGACTTGGGAGCATTATGTCTAGCAGTACTAGACAATCTCAAGGGGCAGTTTCAAGCAAAATCTCACGACGTTATAACCGATATTCCCAGCGATCTACCGGTTATCTATGCCGACATGGAGCGGGTTCGACAGGTTTTGATTAATTTGTTTGACAACGCAATTAAATACACTCCGGCCAACGGAAAAATTAAACTTGCTATCCTACATCGCACAGCTCAAAAAGTTCAAGTCAGCGTATGCGATACAGGCCCTGGGATTCCCAGTGAAAACCAAGAGCGAATTTTTGATGATGCGTTTCGCTTAGAGCGAGATGTTGACCAAGATGGTTACGGCATTGGATTAGCAGTCTGTCAGCGCATTGTGCGCGCTCACTATGGACAAATTTGGGTGAATTCAGAGTTAGGGCGGGGTAGTTGCTTCTATTTTACCCTTCCGGTCTACCGCCCCTAAAGCTGTCTAAGGACGACGGAAAAAGCCCTCATAGGCTACGTAGTATCCAGCAGTGCAGCTTAGAGCGTGGGTTCAACCACCTCAGCCCGCTACTAAAACGTGGCCTAAAATTAAGTGGCCTAAAATTCAGGCAGCGTTAAATCTGCGATATTTTTCGAAGTATTGGCGAAGCCCCACTTCAGAAAATCATCAAATTTGCACCATTATCAAATTCGCGTCATTAGTAGGAATCAAGCTGATTGACTGACAAAACTTGTTAGTCATCTCCCCGAAAGCCCTCACCCTAGCCCTCTCCCGAGGGGAGAGGGAACCGGAAGGTTAGATCAACTCCCCTCGCCCTCTGGGCGAGGGGTTGGGGGTGAGGGCTATAGACTTTTGTCAGTTAACCAGGGAATCAAGACAGCAAAACTTAGAAATCAGATTCACTGGCAATACGTCTAACAGGCTCCACTACCCGAAAGGACAACCCATACTGTCTTCCAGATCACAATCAGATCGTATAGGGGAGACCACACCGCTTGATACCGAAGATCTAAACTTACGATCTCTTCAAAGCTAGTAATGGCAGATCGGCCACTAATCTGCCATTCTCCTGTCATTCCTGGCTTAACATTCAGCCGTTGCCAGTGATGGTCTGAGTAGTTAGCCACCTCATCTAGCGTGGGCGGGCGGGTTCCAACTAAGCTCATTTCGCCCATCAGCACATTCCAACATTGAGGCAACTCATCTATGCTAGTCTTCCGAAGAAATTGACCCACTCGGGTGACCCGCATGTCTATGCCAGCTTTAGCTCGAAAGGGCTGATCAGTAGAGCTACTCCGTGCGTCAGCGCCTTGTACCATTGTGCGAAACTTTACTATCTTAAATTTTTGTCCCCGAAGCCCGCATCGATGCTGCGTGTAGAGAACAGCACCAGGACTGTCAAGCTTAATGGCGATCGCAATCGGAACCATGACACACGCTAGAATCAGCAGCCCCACCAGACTTCCAACAACATCAACAGTTCGCTTGAAGAGGCTGCCCACAGAGGGATGGGAGGCGCAGCAATTAACTGGATCAAGAGTACTATTTTTTTGATCGACTGTTGACGGTTCAAGGGAGGCGAAGCTAGTCATTTCCGATGTTCCCTCAAAACGCCACAACCAAAGCCTGATGATGACAACCGTAAAACTACGCAGTCATCACTAAAAATATAGACCGAGCATTTAAGAACCAAACGGAGAGGCATCCAGGCTTTACAGAATCTTTGCACTGGACAAACTACTTCTCGCAATTTACTGGGCTTTTGTGAAGCTTCAATAAAGCAAAACGAGATATGGCACTCCCACAACTCATCTCACAAATCATTGAGAACTGCTTGATGGAGTCGCTTAATCAACTGCCGTCTCTAGCCAGGTTGTTGCACCACCTCAAAATTTATCGATCTGTTTGGTAGCGGTATTGAGGTCAGGATTGTTTAGGACTATCGATCTGTTTACGATTTTCTGAAAAGATTGCAGACAAATTATTTTGCATCAGTTTTAGTGAAAGGGTTACGGTGCAACACTTTCACTAAAACTTATTAGTTTACTGATCTTAAAATTGAAGGGAATCTACGCTTGGCGAGCATTTAAGTCAAATCAAGCGAACATTTAGGTCAAATATTAAACTGTGTGACAAGCTGTTTCGCAAATGCTCGATTTAGTCGAAAGTGAAGAGCGGTAGGGCAAGTGGCGTTCATTAGGGTGCCCCTTGCTGAAATCCACGGCTTGCAGAATCTAGGAGTTTTTTGCACATGTCTTTATCAGATACTCAAATCTTTGCTGCTTTGGTCATCGCCCTGTTGCCTGCAGTCATGGCATTTCGCCTGTCAACCGAGCTGTACAAATAGATCTTGTAAGTAGGTGGGCTTAATTAAATATAAGATTCTAAAACCCTGCGCCGCCCGCTGTGCGGGCGGCGCAGGGTTTTAGAATTTGGTTTTTATTTAGGTTGAACCACTTACATAACCGTGGCAAGCTTTTGCCAGTGCATTGAGCCACTCAGTCGGTAGACATGGACAGGAATGTGAAATTGTATAGCCCTGTGATACCCGCTGTAGGAGTACCACAGGGCTATGCGATGCGAATTTTAGGCGAGTTAAGTATTGGGATACTATATTCAACAATTCTTGAGTCTGCTCAGGATTTTTTTGTAACTACAGCTCAAAGCGATTATATTGGGGTAGATTCCGCCTTTCCGGGCAAATCGCCCCATTTTTTATAAGCGGCTAGCATGAATGCGATTCAACCGTCCAGACAGCCTCTCTATCCAGTAGCCCCCGTTCGGAAGAGAGCAGCATACCCCCGCCGACGTACGCAGCGGCAATCTTCGCAGCGGGCAACAGCATTAGAAGCAAGCGCTAAACTGACGGTGAATTGTTTTTTGGCGATCGCCGCCCTAACTGCATTGGTAAAGCTAGTACCTCAAAATCTTTCCCAACAGGCCAAGCTAAAGCATATCCGTACCGAGGTTGCTGTCGTAGAAAGTCGAGTTAATTTGCTACAGGCAGATTTTAACCGCCGCTTTGACCCTAACCAGGTGAATAGTGTCATGCGCGAACAAAGTAGTCGTGTTAGCCCAGGTCAGCGTCAGGTAATTTGGGTTGCACCCAATGCAGCATCCGATACCAATTCAACAACGACCATTAGTCCGGCAGCCGAGTCTTCCATCCCTAGGGCAAGTTCTTACTAAAGGTCTGGTCTAAAGAAGTTTGGGACAGTTAATCTGAGCTACCATTCGTTACGTCAAATTAACGTTTCTTTTTCGGTCTGCTCAAGAGTCTTTGAGCTATGGATTACCAATTAATTAACCTGTAATCTTTTTTTGGAAGTGCCGCGCTCCGCGCGGCACTTCCAAAAAAAGATTAGGTTTTATTTTGTACGCAATCCTATGTCAATTCAAAATTTCCCACTTACTTCTATCCAAAAAGTTAGAAAATATATCCGAGGTTCTCTCTTACTGACTGCATCGGCAAAGTCTGCGAGTGCTGTCGCGCTCACCGACGATATCCCCGAGCCAGAGTCTATTGATGAACTGAGTGGTATTTTTACGTTTGGTGCACCTTCTCCACCAGACACGTCTGTCTCAAATAGTGTGGAGAAATGGGTTGTTAGTACTGTTAATCCAGCAGCACCATTGCTTAAGCTGCCGGGGTTAAAGCTAAAGCCAGGTTTTCGGCTGGTCAGTTATCTTTATCACACCGCAGAAGGCGGGGTAGGGGTGGTGTGGGCGGTGCCTGAAGCCCTTGGCACAATGGTTCAGTTAGAGGCAAGTCTTAAAGGCAGCAACAGTATGGCCAGTGTTCCTAAACCTGCGGGAGCCTTGGGACATTTTATGGAAGCCATTGAGGGCGATCGCTCTCCTGTCTCTTTTATGATTGCTTCTCTGTTACGACGCGAACTTCAAGAGTTTGGGTCACTGGGCGATCGCCATAACTGGAACCAGCACGACCTAATTGCCGATGTTCCTCCTAATTTGTCTTGGCAGTGGCGCGCCGACCCTCCCAAGAATTTCTTGCCAAAAGTTCGTATCTCTCCCGATGGTCAGGCTGCTGTAGAGTTCTTTACCTGCCGCCACACGGTTCCAACGACCCTTTATCGCCATGTAGATCGCTATCCGGTTCACCAATACCGAGGAGATAGCCTTGACAAGTCAGTAGCGGTTGCCCGCTCAGAATAGCTCCGTTCGTTATCGTGCTAGATCGAGAACCATTGCTACTCAGATAGTCCAGACTTGTAAGGATTTTTAGAGGGGCGGGCGAAGCCCGCCCCTCTAAAAATCCTTACCTAGGTACCGTTACCGCTGCTCAAATTGGCAAATGGTTTCCCATACTCGCTCCAATAAATTAGCATCGTCAGCATCAAACCAGTGAATGGTGGGATCAGCCCGAAACCAAGTTCGTTGGCGTTTGGCAAATTGTCGAGTGTGGAGAATAGTGAGGGCGATCGCCTCCTCTAACGTGCTCTGCCCTGCCAGGTATTGCCCAATTTCCTGATAGCCCAGGGTGCTCAAAAGAGGCAAGTCTGACCCATATCGCTGGCAAAGGTACTCTACCTCTTCCACAAACCCATCTGCAATCATTTGGTTTGTTCGGGTCTGAATGCGTTGTGTCAACCGATCGGTCGATGTATTTTCCGCTTGACAATCCAACCCAATTTGTAAGATCGGATAATTGGGCGGCTTTTCACCCTGCTGTATCGAAATGGGTTGACCCGTAACGTAATATACCTCTAGCGCCCGCAGAGTACGCACCTGATCGTTAGGATGAATTTTATGAGCCGATGCCGCATCCACCTGTTTTAAAAAGGCATAACACAAAGATTGCCCCAAGGACGTGAGCTGCGATCGCAAATCGGGCTGAGGCTCTACTTGAGGAATTTTTAACCCGCGCACCACCGAGCGAATGTAAAGACCCGTCCCGCCAACCAAAAGAGGAATTGGCAAACGGGCATCACCCACAGGGGCAGCTTCTGGGGACTGACAGACACTCTGCGCGGTCTGCTCCTGTAGGGTCGCAATAATGGCCTGAGCCTGCTGCTGGTACTCGGCTAGGGTTAGCGTTACAGTAGGGTCGCAGATGTCTATTAATTTGTGGGGAACTTGGCGCTGTTCGTCTAATGTGGGTTTTGCTGTTCCGATATTAAACTCTCGATACACTTGACGAGAATCCGCACTAAGAATCACTCCCGGCAACCGTTTCGCTAGATTTAGCGCCAAACCCGATTTACCAGTTGCCGTGGCACCACAAATAACCACTAAAATAGGAGACGAAGGTTTTAGTACAGAAGTATTACTTTTCAAAGGGTTCAAATCAACAGGGCGAGAGTTTAGACCTCAAATTTTAGAGGCAAAATCTGCTCAATCCAACCCCTCTACAAACTTCTCTTGAAAAGCCTCTAGAAGGTCTTAAGACCCTTTTGTGCTATAATTTTGATAAAATTTGACTTTGCTGGAGTCAAGGAAGGCTTCAGACCAATCCTGGGAGCGTTTCATTCATGACGACCAACTATGATGCCGAACAGATTCAGGTTCTAGAAGGCTTGGAGGCAGTTCGCAAACGTCCGGGGATGTATATTGGCACCACAGGCCCGCGAGGATTGCATCACCTCGTATATGAGGTAGTAGACAACTCAGTTGACGAGGCGCTGGCTGGATATTGCAAAAATATTCAAGTTTCTCTCAACGCCGATGGGTCTGTTACCGTTACGGATGACGGGCGGGGTATCCCTACCGACACTCACTCCCGCACGGGTAAATCGGCGTTAGAAACCGTGCTTACTATTCTCCACGCTGGAGGGAAGTTTGGGCAAGGGGGCTACAAGGTTTCCGGTGGTCTCCACGGGGTCGGGATCTCGGTAGTTAATGCTCTGTCGGAATGGGTAGAAGTAACCGTTTGGCGTGAGAAAAAAGCCCATCGGATGCGGTTTGAACGCGGAAAAACGGCGCGGGAAATGAGTGCCGAACCGATTAAAGACGACCGGACGGGCACGTCAGTCAGCTTTAAACCAGATACTCAAATTTTCTCGACGGGCATTGAGTTTGACTATGCTACGCTAGCGGGTCGCCTGAAAGAATTGGCGTATCTCAACGCTGGCGTAGAGATGACCTTCACAGATAATCGCCTAGAGCTACTAAAGAGCGATACTCCTCGCGTGGAAATCTATCACTACGCTGGAGGAATCAAAGAATACATCGCTTACATGAACCACGATAAGCAACCCCTACACGAAGAGGTAATCTACGTGCGGGGTGAGCGCAATAACGTGGAAATTGAGGTGGCGCTTCAGTGGTGTGTGGATGCCTATACCGATAACCTACTGGGCTTTGCCAATAACATTCGCACGATTGATGGCGGCACCCACTTAGAGGGGCTTAAGGCGGTATTGACTCGTACCATGAACGCGATCGCCCGTAAGCGCAACAAGCTAAAAGAGGGCGAGTCTAATCTGGCGGGTGAAAACGTGCGAGAAGGGCTAACGGGCGTTATTTCCGTTAAAGTGCCTGACCCAGAATTTGAGGGGCAAACCAAAACTAAACTCGGCAATACCGAGGTGCGGGGCATTGTCGATTCGCTTGTGGGTGAAGTGCTAACGGAATATTTGGAATTTCGTCCTGGTGTAGCAGATGCCATTTTAGAGAAAGCGATTCAGGCGTTTAATGCCGCAGAAGCCGCTCGCCGTGCCAGAGAACTGGTACGCCGCAAGTCGGTCTTAGAATCGTCTACGCTGCCCGGAAAGCTGGCTGACTGTAGTTCGCGCGACCCCAGTGAGTCAGAAATTTACATTGTGGAAGGTGACTCTGCAGGCGGTAGTGCTAAGCAGGGCCGCGATCGCCGCTTTCAGGCGATTCTGCCGCTGCGGGGCAAAATCCTCAACATTGAGAAAACAGACGATGCCAAAATCTACAAAAATACCGAAATCCAGGCACTGATCACTGCCTTAGGTTTAGGAATCAAGGGCGAAGAGTTTGATGCATCCCAGTTGCGCTACCACCGCATCATCATCATGACCGATGCCGACGTAGACGGTGCCCACATTCGGACACTGCTCTTGACCTTCTTCTATCGGTACCAACGCTTGATGGTAGACCAGGGCTACGTGTACATTGCCTGTCCTCCCCTTTATAAGCTGGAGCGAGGACGGCAACACTTTTACTGCTATAGCGATCGCGAACGCGACCAGATTATTGCAGGCTTCCCGGAAAACGCCAAGGTCGAAATCCAGCGGTTCAAGGGATTGGGGGAAATGATGCCCCAACAGCTTTGGGAGACTACGATGAATCCCGAAAGCCGTACTTTGAAACGGGTAGAAATTGAAGACGCAGCTGAGGCCGATCGCATCTTTACCGTGCTGATGGGCGATCGCGTCGCCCCCCGACGTGAGTTTATCGAAACCTACGGGCCACGGCTCAACCTCAAGGATCTGGACATTTAAGCGGCTCTCAACGAGTAGCAGGCGATCGAGAAATATCAGCCCGTTTTTTGAGAAACACGTCTAAGCTTTAAAGGCCGTTTGTAGGGTGATTCTCCTGCGTTTTGCCCAGGAAAATCCCTCTCACACGTAGTTTTTTAGACGCGTTTCTCATCAAATAGGCTGATTTTGTTCACAGTAGGCTGTTGTTTAAGTAGAAATAACGGTAGCTTAATTAAGATATCTATCTCATTGTTAAGCATCCCGTAACTCTTGTATCGTCTTATGTAATCTTCGATTTCATCCGCAAGAGGATGGGTATGGTGTATAAAACCATAAAGAAAACATTAAGGAGTCGCTTATGAGTCCTCTGCTATTACGGCAACTCTGGTCAACCGTGGAAGATACACAGTCCAGTGTTTTGCTCAACTTAGACGATTCCAGCCTGATTCAGCGATTGCTTGGCCAGTTCAAGGCAGAGCGCGCACTCAACTCTACTGAAGTTGACTTACTTGGCGACTACATTCGCATCCGACTTCCCCTTATTCGCGATTTAGCTCAAGGCCGCTAACGTTAATTCTGCCGCTTCTGGCTTTAGAGGTAGGTGCCTAATTGCCTAATAGCGTTTCGTTTTTCAAAGGGTTCGTGCTTCTGTATCGCACAGTTCTCATACAATCTTGTGAGGGCGTCTAGTGTATTTGAAGGTCTATACGCTGTTATTCCTGAAAGTTTTCGTCCCTCCACATCAGCAATGCTGTCGTGTTTATGATGGACAGCTCAGTTCATCATTGAATGAACTGAACATATCGCTTCAACCCTCTGATGAGGTGGGTTCAACGTTCATAGCCCAGTCAGGTAGCAACGTGTTTTAAGCCTGACTACCGAAACTTTAAATTTTCGAGTTTTTTGTTCTTGAGTGCTTATCCGAGTAGTAAATCGTTGAGACCAGATTTTCATTGAGTTTAAGCAACCGCGCTTCGTACCGTAGCTTAAACCCATTTGCTGCATTTGATTTCAAGGATTTTGAAATAATCAGATAAACTTTCCATCAGAAACGGCAGACCCGTCAGCATCTAATTTACCGGGTTAAATCCAACAATTTTGCGCTTGCAAACTTAGGTGGAGAGGTTCGCACATAGATGGGAACCCTCTCCACCCAAGCTTTCTGTAAATCTTCCTGCGGCTAACTTACAGCAGATTCATGGTTACCCATTAAAGCTTGTGTTGTTGGACGATATTGCGATCGCAGAATACTCCTAACATCATCCAACGCTCTTGATTTTTTATTTAGCAGATATTTAAGACTGACCTCACGTCTAAAAGTTGGAAATTGCGGGTTCAAATACCGTTAAAACTGAGTAAAGAGGATGCAGGGCTAACACAATTGACCCACGGTAACAGCGCCTCAAAAAGTGTATTTCTTAATACAAAAAGAAATGTCAAAGCAGTAGACTCTTAAAAAAGCCTAGGTCGTTGACGATAAAGGAACATTCCTCTTAGTTGAGACCATTGGCCGAGTCTGCATGTGAGTTTTAGAGTAGGGCGATCGCCACTCTAAAATCCCCCAGCGGAGACTTCCGCATATAAGGGTTAGGGTCACACCCAACGCACTAGCGGTCTACGCAGGTCTTCATGGTTCGACTGTTTGCGAAGGCAGGATGGTGTTGTGATTGGTTGCACATTCTGTTATCTGATTCAGTTAAGTTCTGTTTTTTGAGAAGCGAGTGAACATAACTATGCGTAAATGGGGTTCTATGCTGCTGGCGGCCACGCTGTCTGTAGCGACGTTATCCGCTTGTACCACCTCGGCACCAACGGACACTGCCGCATCTCCTGCGGCATCGGGAGAATCCCCAGCCGCCACAGGAGGTGCAAGTCGTTTAGACACAATTATTCAACGCGGTACGCTTATCTGTGGCGTTGAGGGAACTATCACGGGCTTTAGCTTTGTGGATTCCAGCGGTAAGTATTCGGGTCTAGACGTAGATGTTTGCCGAGCCGTTGCGGCGGCTGTGTTTAATACAGCCGATGACATTGACAGCAAAATTGAATATCGCAACCTTGACTCTACGGCACGTTTCCCTGCTCTAGCAGGCGGTGAAGTCGATATGCTCTCGCGCAACACAACGTGGACATCTAGCCGAGATGCAACTGGTGGCAACGGGTTTGACTTTGCGCCTACTACTTTCTACGACGGTCAGGGTGTGCTAGTCAGCAAAGCTAGTGGCATTACAGACATGAAAGGAATGGACGGTAAATCGGTCTGTGTGGAAACGGGCACCACCACTGAGTTAAACCTGGCAAGCCGTACTAAAGAACTGGGCATCACCGTTAGCGAAGTCAAATTCCAGGACTCGAACGCCGCTATTGCTGCCTTACAGGAAGGTCGTTGCGAGGCATTTACCTCCGATCGCTCTCAGCTTGCGGCCAAGCGCATTGCTTTGCCTACACCTGATGACTTTGTTCTGATTGAGGCAGTGCTGTCTAAGGAACCCTTAGGGCCTGTAACGGTCAACAACGATTCTAAATGGTCAGACGTAGTCAAGTGGACTATGTATGGCTTGATCCAAGCAGAGGAGTTTGGCATCACTCAAGCGAACGTAGAGGAAAAGCTGAAAGATCCCAGTCCAGACATCCAGCTATTCTTGGGTGTGCAGGGTGAACTTGGAACACAGTTTGGCCTCGCCAATGACTACATGGTTAACGTGATTAAGGCTGTAGGAAACTACGGTGAAGTTTATGAGCGCAATGTAGGTGAAGGCTCTGCTCTGAAAATTGGTCGGGGTTCTAACGAACTCTGGACTGAGGGCGGTCTGATGTATTCTCCTCCATTCCGCTAAACGCTTGGATTGTTGCTGAGAATTGTCACCTCTAGGTATTTCTCACCCCTGAAACTGCTTTTTCAAGATGCGCTGAATGCAGTTTGGAAAAGCAGTTTTTTACTAAAGGGAGTCATACCCTGGTTGAGGAGATGATTTAAGCGAACGTTCTTCTGTATTAAAGTCTCATCTATAGCTATGGCCGTTGTGAACGCTATAGCCGTTGTGAATAGGGCACTTTCGTGAAGGCGTAGCGTACGTCCGCGAAGATGTCATCTGTCTTACCCCATTAGCATCCTTATCTGCCGTGACGTTACCTGGCAATAGCAGCGAAAAGATTCCTATTTGGCGAGACGCGCGATTTTGGCGAGTTGCCCTTCAGGTTGGGTTACTTGTGGTTTTGGCGATCGCTGTGTCTTGGCTAGGCGGCAACTATATCCGACAAGGAAAGCAACTTAATTTTGGCTTCCTGTGGAATCAGGCAGGATTCAACATTGGTGAAACGCTAGTTCCCTACCAGACGAACGATCTTTACTGGTGGGCGCTATTTGTTGGTTTTCTCAACACACTCCGAATGGTTTTGGTGGGTTTAGTGTTAACCACAATATTCGGAGTAATTGCAGGGGTAGCGAGTTTTTCTAGCAACTGGTTGGTGCAAAAGATTAGCCAGGTCTACGTTGAAGTAGTTCGTAATACCCCGTTGCTGCTACAGCTTTTTTTCTGGTACTTTGTCGTCTTTTTTAGTTTTTCTACAGGCGCAAACGTAACAAATGTGCTGGGAACATTTGCAATCAGTAAAAAGGGGATAGTTATTCCCTGGCCTAGTGGAACGCCAACATCTTGGTTAGCCGTTGCAGCATTGATCGTGGGCGCGATCGCTGCAGTGTTGGTATGGAACTGGCGTATCAAGCTAATGGGCGAACAAGGCGCATCGGGAAGACCCCAGTTTAATGCGCTAATTGTGCTGGGTATCTTGGGATTGCTGATCTTTTTGTTTGGCTTAGGCTGGCAGTTCCCTGTAATCGACGACGCAGGAACCAACGTTGAAGGCGGCTTACGAATGTCTTTGGAATATGCCGCAATGCTTGTGGCGCTGGCGTTTTACACAGGTGCTTTTATCGCAGAAATTGTTCGCGCTGGTATCCAATCCGTTTCAAAAGGGCAGTGGGAAGCTGCCCGAGCATTGGGAATACAGCCCGGTCCTTCTATGCGGCTAGTAGTTTTACCCCAAGCGCTGCGCGTGATTATTCCTTCGCTCAACAGTCAGTACATCAACCTCACCAAAAACTCTAGCTTGGCATTGGCGATCGGTTACCCCGATCTTTTTTCTACCTCTCAAACGATCCTCAACCAAACCGGACGAGCCGTAGAGGTCATTCTGATTATCTTGCTCATCTATCTTTCGGTTGACCTAATTATCTCTATTGTTATGAACCAACTCAACCAACTCGTTCAGTTAAAAGAGAGGTAGAAAGCAAGGATGAAGAGCAGAGAATGAATTTAAATCTGTCCTCGTCTGCTCAGCCAAATTCTTAGCTCCTAGCGTCTTCGTCCCTCGTCCCTCGTCTCCCCGATCCATGACTACTACTTCACCCCCGTCTTCTAGTACCCGACCCGATATCGCTCAGATTGGGGCGATCGCCTGGGTTCGTAAGAACCTATTCAGCGGCTGGTTTAATAGTTTACTGACCCTTGTGTTGGGGTCACTTTTGATTAGATCTCTGGTTAGCTTCGTTGGTTGGGCCACCACAACGGCTCAGTGGAAGGTCATTCCAGAGAACCTGCCGCTCTTCTTTGTCGGGCAGTTCCCGCGCGATCAGTACTGGCGTCTTTGGATCTTGGTGTGGATGATTTCAGCCTTAGCAGGGCTAACCTGGGGCACCTTTTGTCGCGACGTGCCTCACCTCTTTAGCCGGGCAGTGCTGATCTGGATAGGAATCTTAGCGGTAATTTTTGTTCTCACTCCAACTCCAGTACCGTATCGGATGTTGCTACTTGCAACCCTTGGGCTGGTTCTAATGGGTGCGTGGGTGGGGCGATACCTGAGTCAGTCGGTGTTTAGTTTTGATGCAGGATTGGCGATCGCTTGGGGAGTATCATTTTTCGCCATGCTGTGGCTCATGGCAGGCGGGTTTGGGCTGAAGCCAGTGTCCACAAACTCGTGGGGCGGTTTAGTGCTTACTCTGTTCATGTCTGTCGTTAGCATTGTTCTATCTTTTCCGTTAGGTGTAGCGCTCGCACTGGGACGACAGAGTACGTTACCCGCAGTGCGCTGGCTTTCTACACCTTCTATTGAGGGCATTCGAGGCATCCCGCTGATTGCGATATTGTTTACTGGTTTCGTCCTGCTGCCCTTTTTCTTGCCGCCCAATGTGCGGCTGAATTTGGTGTTACGAGCTATTTTCGGCTTGACGATGTTCAGTGCTGCCTACCTGGCAGAAAATGTTAGAGGGGGCCTACAGTCCATCCCACGCGGCCAATCAGAAGCATCCAGTGCCCTTGGATTAAGCACTCCCCTGACTTTGGGATTGATTGTCTTGCCTCAATCGTTAAAGGTTGCTATTCCGTCAATTGTGGGTCAGTTCATTAGCCTGGTGCAAGACACTACACTGGTCTCTGTCATTGGGTTGTCTGAACTACTGCGAATTGGCCGCTCGGTCTTAGCAAACCCTCTATACGTTGGGCGCTACGCCGAAGTGTATTTGTTCATTGGTGTCATTTTTTGGGTAATTTGCTACGCCATGTCTATGGGCAGCCGTAAGTTAGAAGAACGGCTTAAGACAACTAACTAGCCAACGTAGCAAATCGTACTGAATTCGCCTCCCATTGAGCTAGTACAATGCGGAAAACCAGTACCGTTTTAGACTTCTCCACGCCTCAAACCGATAGGACTAGACCACAATGACGCAGACTCAAACAGATTCCTACAGCAACGGTCGGGTTGATTCTGAGCCAATGATTATTGCTGAGAACGTTGAAAAATGGTACGACAATAATTTTCATGTGCTGCGGGGAGTAAGCCTGACGGTTCAAAAAGGCGAAGTGGTTGTGGTAATGGGGCCTTCAGGATCTGGGAAATCTACCTTTATTCGCACCTTTAACGCGTTAGAAAGTTACCAAAAAGGTCGAATCGTGATTGATGGAATTCATCTTTCTAATGACTTGAAAAACATTGACACCGTTCGGCGTGAAGTGGGAATGGTGTTCCAACAGTTCAATCTATTCCCGCACTTGACGGTACAGCAGAACGTAATGCTAGCTCCTATTTGGGTGCGCCGCTGGACGAAGGCTCGCGCGGAAGAAAAGGCACTACAACTATTAGAACGAGTCGGGATTTTAGAGCAGGCAAAGAAGTTTCCTGGGCAGTTGTCGGGTGGACAGCAGCAGCGGGTGGCGATCGCCCGCGCCCTGGCAATGGAACCCCGCATCATGCTATTCGATGAACCAACGTCTGCCCTCGACCCAGAAATGGTGCGGGAAGTACTGGACGTGATGCGTACACTGGCAAGCTCTGGTATGACGATGGTGTGTGTCACCCATGAAGTTGGGTTTGCCCGTGAGGTGGCCGACCGAGTGGTGTTGATGGCAGATGGCCTATTGGTAGAAGAAGCCACACCCGAAGAGTTTTTCAACAATCCTAAAGAAGAGCGCAGCCAGAAGTTCTTATCCCAGATTCTCTAGAGCTTGTTTTAAAAACATTTTTTTAATGAATCAGAGTATTTCACGGCGAGCGTTTTTGAAAACGGCAGGGTTGACGGCGATCGCCACCGCCCTACCGATTGCCCTCATTTCTAGCCGGACGCTGGCGCAAACAAGTCAGCCCCTCCTCATTCGGAATTCGCGCAGCTATCAGTTCAAGCTGGGTAACTTTTGTCTGACTACTGTCAGCGATAGTGTGTTGCAGCCACCTGCTGCATTATTTGCCGGAAACCCCTCTTGCAGAACAGTTAAACTCAGTTCTGCAAGAGGGGTTTCAGTCAGAAACATTGACAGTGGACTGTAACATTCTGCTGGTTGAAACGGGCAGCAACACCGTGCTGATCGACAGCGGCAACGGCGGCTTTTCAGGAGTAACTGCCGGAAAGTTGGTCGAAAATCTGGCCGCGCTGCAAATTACCCCAGCGCAGATCGACACCATCGTCATTACTCACGCCCACGCCGATCACGTCGGTGGCTTAACGGGGGAAGCAAACTCACTCACCTTTCCCAACGCCCGCTACTACGTTGCCAATGCCGAGTGGAATTTTTGGACTGCCCAAAACGTCGCGTTTCCCACCAATTTCCGGGGTGGCGCAGAAATGGCGCAGAGCTTTACCAGCGCGGCACAGCAGCAGTTGGGGGCAATTCGCGATCGCGTCACTCGCTTTGAGGTAAACCGCGAAATTATTCCTGCTTTTACTGCCCTTCCCACCCCTGGACATACTCCTGGACACGTTGCTATTCGCATTCAGGCGGGCGACGCGGCGCTCATTCACACGGCTGATGTTGTACATACCCACATCAATCTTTGGAATCCTGATTGGCAACCGATTTTTGATGCAGATCCTGTGATGGCGGCAGAAACTCGACAAAATACTCTGGCCAAAATTGCGGGCGATCGCTCCCTCGTGTTTGCGTATCACTTCCCCTTTCCCGGTGTCGGATACATTCGTCCTCGCATCGGCGGCGGTTTTGAATGGGAACCCGTGCAGTGGCGATTTGATGCTGAGGATTTGGAGAATGCAGCAGGTCTTCGGCAAGGTCGATCGAGGTTGTAGGGATCGCCGATAGCGTGGAACCCATAGAAAAGCAGACGGCTTGATTCCTGTGTGATGTGCGTAGGTTCTCGTGAGATGAGAATTGCTAGATAGCCGTGGGTAGTCTCCTAAAAGTGATTGACCCATGTTATTGTGGAATTGACCTGGATCCATGCGATTACAACGCCCAAACTTTGTCAGGACCGGAAGGTAGCAGCAATACGGGATGCTTGTAGTAGGCGTGGTCTCCGGGTCTCTTTTTTTTAAATTGAAGTACAACGTTATTTTATTGGTAGTCCTAAACTTGTAAGGATTGTTTGATGGGCGGGCGAATCCCGCCCATCAAACAATCCTTACATCAATACCACTACCCAAAATCTAGCCAACAAAATCTAGAAAGATAAAAGCACATCCCGTTTTGCAGGATGTGCTTTTATTTTTAGCCTGGGTTTTTAAGAACGTTATTGGTACTGAATCCCAGGCTGTTCTCCAGATCAAGACCAAAGGGGAGCGATCGCCCCCTCTAGTCTTACAGCGCTTTGCGCTTCGTTAAGTGTGGGTTATTTTTTAGAAGCCGCGCGGAGCGCGGCTTCTAAAAAATAACTGTGGCTTACGCGATTGCAAATTGCTGTATCTCTACCTACGGCTGCTCTAAACGAGACTGAGAAGAGATTGAGCCGAAGAATAGCAGGTCGCCACCTGGGTTAGGCCAAGGTGCAGGCCAAGGTGCCGTAAGTGGCGACTGCTACAGCAACAGAAACTACGACTGAATCGCAAAGTCACTGGCAGCTAGCGCTGGGGCACCTGTGAGCGTTGCAAATAAGCTTCCAGATCCTAATCCAGATGCTCCTTTGTTTTCGTTGTAGAACAGGTTGCCGCTGGCCGAGTTGTAAACAATCAGGGCGCTGCTTCTGGCGGCATCTCCATTGCTGCTAACCACTGCAAACTCGCTGGCAATACTGAATCCAGCACCTACCTGACTCTTGAGGGCTTTGAAGGTGTCGTTATTGAGCACGATCGTATCCTCTCCACTGACAAAATCTGCGATCGCGTCTCTGCCCACATCTGATGACCTAAACCGCTTACCTGTGTCATAGACAAAGGAATCGCTACCCGCTCCACCAACCAGTAAGTCATCGCCACTGCCGCCGATCAGTTCGTCGTCACCCAAACCACCCCGAATGATGTCATCACCGCTGCGACCATTGATGCGATCGTCACCACCTTGACCGTTGATCACATCGTCAGAGCCACCAAAACCCTCAATGTCGTTGTCCAAGTCATTCAGGAAGGTGACAGAGTTGCGATTGAAAATGCGGCTGAGGTTCGAGTCGGCATCAAGCACATCAAAACTATCTTGAATCCGCGATTGACCGTTGAACAGAATGTTACCAATCGTTGCTCTAGCACCCGTTCGCGGCGGCGCGTTGTCTAGGCTGTCTAGGGCAACGTCAGTTAGCACAACTTTAGTATCCGCAGCGCCTTCAAATGTAACTTCCACGTTGTTCCCGACTTGAGTCAGCAGCAAATTCTGGGCAGTGAATTTGGCACCGCTAAACTTGAGGGTATCAAGTTCAGCCAGAATGGCTGCTGAAGGTTTAACTCCGCGTCCGATGCCACCAAACTCATCAATGGCTGTCGTTTCGCCCTGGCTAATCGCGAAGGTGTTTTGGTTGCCACCGCCCTGAAGAGATGTGACATTAACACCCGCCAACCCAGCTCGTGGGTCGAGGTTGAGCGGTTGCTCTAGTTGCAGCAAGATGATCTCGTTATTGTCGATCGCCGGAGGTCTGCCCAGTGAAAATGGGTAGTTGTTATCATTGGCGACCAGGATAGTGTTTGCGTCAATTACCAGCACGTTTTCAATAGTCTGGAACGGCATCTTAAAGGTGCTGTTGCCATCGTTATTGAGATCGTTAGGATCTTGGATGTTGAGCAGGTCGGCAACTTCCTCTTTGGCGACAAACCCGTTGGCATCTCGCTTAGAGAAATCGACCTTAAACACCTTCTTGAACTGGGCTGCATCGGCTTGATTCTCATCTCGCTCAATCACGAGATACTCGTTGTTGTTGACAACGGTGAAATCGCCGATCGCGTGGGCTGGATTTTCTAGCTTGTAGTAACCCACTAACCCTTCATATTGCTGGGTTGCCAGGTCAAACTCATAGATTCGCAGTGCCCCAGCCGGATCGCCAACGACGGTGCCTTCTAGCATAGGATAGAGCGTCGTTTTGCCGGGGTTGATCGCTAGACCCTCAAAGCCCTTAGAACGATTTAGGTTAGACACCGCAGGAGGAGTGATGAAGGTGCTGCGAGCATCTTCTCCAGTGCCAGGAAAGTCGGTAAAGAAGCCATCGACACCCAGCTCAATTAGCTGCTTGTACTCAGCGATCGGGTCGCCATTGTAATCGGCTGGCAGAAAGAAGCTTTCGTTACGCAGCGTGTAGGGGTGAACCAGCAGTCCGGCGGTGTGGGCATCTTGTACCAAGGTGGTGGGGCTACCAAGAACGCGATCGCCATCGCTAATTGCACCGTCGCCGTTTAGGTCATCGGGTGCGCCATCGCCGTTGCTGTCAACGGTAGATAGGGGCACAATCCGCTGCTTGTTGGGGCCAATCCCTGCTGCATAGGTGGCAATTTCTGCCAGCCCTGCCACTGTAGACAGGTCAGTGTAGGTGCGTAGATCGCCACCTGCCACAAAGTCAAAGGGTTGCCCGGAGCTGCCAAACAATTGCACCAGGGGAATATCAATGCCAGCGGCGGGCATCAACGTTGCATTCAACGCCTTCAGGTTGGCAACCTCAAACGATTGAATAAAGACCCGCGTTGGGTCGGTAAATCCCTGGGCAACCAGCGTGTTAACCAGCAGTTGGCTTGTGTTGTAGCCCTGAGCCGTAAAGAAGGTGGGGTGTTTCGTTTCGGGATAAATGCCAATTTTGCGTCCGGTTTCTGCTTCGACTTGCTGCACGAGGTCGATCACTTCATCCAGGGTGGGAACTTTCAGCCCATCGTTGTCAAATGCAGTGCCTCGCAGGGCAGGCAGGCGCTCGATCGCATTAACAGTTTTGATTTCTGCCAGGGTAAAGTCTTCGGCAAACCAGCCCGTTACCGAGCGACCGTCTAAAATTTTGGTTGCTTTGCGATCGGCAAATTCAGGGCGGAGGTAGATGTCGGTGCTGGTATCGGTGGTGTTGAGTGAACCATTGGCATTCAGGACGGCCAGCATTGGCTCGTGACGGGCAATCAAGATACCGTCTTTGGTGACAACCAGGTCGGGTTCAATAAAGTCGGCACCATCGGCGATCGCTTTTTTGTAGGCCGCTAGCGTGTGTTCAGGTCGCTCACCGCTGGCTCCTCGGTGACCAATCACAATGGGCGCTTTGCCATCTAGCGTGTTGAATTCTGTTGTTGCCAACACATCGGGGTTTTGGGGCGATCGCACCACAGGACTTGTAATTTGATCTCGCACCAAATCGCCCGTGCCTGGAAAATCGGTAAAGTAACCATCGACGCCCAAATTGATGAACTGTTCAAATTCCTTAGCGGGGTTGCCCTTGTAGTCCGATGCCAGGAAGCGAGCCTCATTGCGGAATGTGTAAGGATGCACGAGCAATCCAGCATCGTGAGCATCTTGAATCAGCGTGGTTGGTGCGGTCGTCACTTTGTCCGCATCGTTGAACACGCCATCGCCGTTCAAATCATCGGCCAGACCATCCGCGTTTGCATCCACGTCCTTGACGGAAACAATCATCCGCTTCCAGGGACCGATGCCGTCGGCGTAAGTGGCAACTTCCTCTAATCCTTCAGGGGTGCGAAGGTCGGCATAGGTGCGCGAGTCACCCCCCAAAACGAAATCGTATGGGCTGATTTCAATCAGAGAGCCATCAGGATTCACATCAAACGCGTCATAGAGTTGCACCAGTGGAATGTCTGTCTTCTGGTTCAACTCCTTCAGGTTGGCAACTTCAAACGACTGGATAAAGACGCGGCTGGGGTCAGTAAAGCCTGTTGCCTGTAGCGTGCTCAGCAGGGGTTCTTCGAGCGACAAACCGAGATTGTCGTGAAAGGTAGGGTGTTTGGTTTCGGGGTAGATGCCGACCTTGCGCCCAGTGTCCTTCTCAACCTGCTTCACCAGTTCGATTACTTCCTGAAAGGTGGGAATTTCAAACACACCGTTGAATGCCTGGGTGCGGAAGCTCTGCGGCATGATGGCTCGCAAAGTCTTAATCTCTGCCAGGGTAAAGTCAGACGCAAAATAGTCTTCGACCTCTACGCCATCCAAGATTTTCTTGGTTTTGCGATCGGCAAATTCAGGTCGGCTAGCCACATCGGTTGTGCCCCCTAACATTGGCTCGTGGCGGGCAATCAACACGCCGTCTTTGGTCGAAACCAGGTCAGGCTCAATGAAATCAGCCCCGCGCTCGATCGCCAGTTTATACGATTCCAAGGTGTGCTCTGGCAATTCACCGCTGGCTCCCCGGTGCCCAATTACGATAGGTGCTTTGCCGCCCAGAGTGTTGAGGTTGACTGGGTTTGGCGTGGCAATCGGAGCATCCAAGAGCTTCCCGGTTGCGTCAAAGTGGAGCAAAAAGGGGCCAAATTCTTCCCCCACCCAAATTGTGCCATCCGCTGCAATGACGAAGGATTCTACGTCAAAATCAGCACCCGTTAATAGGCGATCGCCTGTTGCTTCATTGGTAATTTCAAACGGAATCTTGTGATCTGGGTCGCGCAGTTGAATGAAACTTTCCCGCGCAACGCTGCCGTTGCCCGTTGCTTCAGCACCCTCAAAACTAGGGTCTACTCGATGAATCCGCAGGAGATAGTCGGCACTATTGTTTTTGGCTCCAAAACCGTTTTCAGAGAGGAACCAAAAGCTATCTCCATCAGCGAACTGAACGCCGCTAAAACCCTGTACAGGCTGTCCTGGAAAAGGACCACTGCGACCATTCGCAGAGATACCATTTCCAGCGGGGGGACCTTCAGCAAAAGTGTCTGCTGGGAGCGATGCAAAGCCTTTAAGCGTTGTGTCAGCCATAATTCTCTGAAGTAGTGAATGGAACGAGTTGAGATTTCCTCACGCCCCCTCTTCTGTCATCAAGCGGACTAAATCGGTGCAGCAGGGTTCCAGACAGGCAATTTATTTTTTTGGAAGGCTCGCAGTGCTCACTTTTCAAAAAAATAAACGACATACTTGAAACCCAAACACCGTTGCTTATGGCCATCACTACCAACCGTTAGGACAGAGGTATGGGAGCAGCACTCCCGTGCAGAAGTGGAACCCCTGAACCCCGTCCTCCAACTAGAGCAATACGGCTGGCATATCCGTTGTGACAGCGGTAGACGTGAGGACGTTTGACAAGCGGTCTAATACGTAGAGCGAGATCCTTGCAAGGGTTGACGGGGGGCTATCACGAACCAACCCTCGTCTCCTACCTTTGAAAGGTGGGAGAGCTACATGTAATTTGCGTTACATGTCGGCAGTGATATTACTTATCTGCACACCAAATCGCGCTGCTTAGCTAGCAACGCTTTGAAGGAGATAAAGAAGTTGGCTGTGAAATTTACGTCAGTAGATCAACCACACTTTCATACATCACTCTTCACAAATCCCACAGAAAATTTAAGGCGTGTCTAACGGACTATTAAAATACTGGTGGTTATACTAATTAGCCGATGATGCGGGATAGGGCTGATATAACAGCCAAGCAGAGGTCTATGCATCGTTGGTTGGCTGTAAGCCTTTGGCGGAGTAAAGCTCTAGGGGTGCCGCCGACTCGTGGGAGAGTGTAAGGGATTGTCAGAGATGTCGCAGACATTTATGTACTTATGGAATGAGAATTAAATAACTCCGCCATTCTTCTGTAGGGCCGAACGGCCGTTCGCCCCTACCAGCAATCAAATTCCCGATCTTATTAAATCCATAATCCTTAGCGATGATCTGTTATTCACTTAGCGATGATCTGTAGGATGACTCTCTTCGCTTCTTACCTGAGAGTGGCCAATCTATAGAACTCATTTGACATCTTTCCAGTGATCGCGAATATTCTGTAGAGGCGAAGCATTTGCATCAATATTCTGGCAACGCAGCGTCAATTCGAGTGCAAATGCTTCGCCCCTACTGCCCAAAAATCGCCCTAAATCTCAATTCTAATTAGATGTCAAATGGGTTCTATAGCCATAGTCATAAAGCTTAGGACATGCCAGCGTCATTCCCGCGCAGGCGGGAAT
>Ga0335394_10002088_pt1 | contig 22381 bp, 16 predicted proteins | sample MAT03_FD_205741 | JGI IMG/M metagenome (GOLD analysis project Ga0335394, IMG submission 205741) | Freshwater microbial communities from Lake Fryxell liftoff mats and glacier meltwater in Antarctica - MAT-03 (spades assembly) (version 2) ...
ACAACGCGCCGCGTTCCCTGCTTCCACGCAATTCTTTGCGGACACAGAGACATTGCTTCGTGACCTTGACCCTATTGTTCTCGGCGGTTCGGTCGTGTTGGTGAAAGGCGCCCGCAGTCTGCACTTGGAAGCTGCCGTACAACGCTGGCAGCACCAAGTGCATGGCACCGAATTGGAGATCGACCTGGATGCCATTCGGCACAATTTGAACCACTACCGCGCATTGCTTTCCGCCCCTCTTCTTGGGAGAGGGGCCGGGGGTGAGGCCTTTCCTCGCGTCCGGATCATGGCCATGGTGAAAGCTTTCGGTTATGGCAGCGGGGCCGTGGAACTGGCACGTCTGTTCGCACACGAGCGCGTGGACTATTTGGGCGTGGCGTATGCTGATGAAGGGATCGAACTGCGCCAACGCGGGATCGATATTCCTATCCTGGTGATGAACCCGGAGCCCGTACCGCACGAGACCTTACACCGTTCCGATCTGGAAGCAGAACTCTACGATCAGAACTCATTGCGTGCCGCGATCGGATTTGCGCGCACCCTGCACGAGCCGCTCAAGGTGCATTTGAAGTTGGATACCGGCATGCACCGCTTGGGCTTTATGGAGAACGAACTGCCCGCTCTACTTTCCGGGTTGAAAGATGCACCGTTGAAGATCATGTCCATCTTCAGTCATTTGGCCGCGAGCGAAGACCCGCTGCAGGACGCTTTCACTAAGCAACAGATCGCCCGGTTCGCTTCCATGTGCGATACGATAGATGGTGTGCTCGGCTACCGCCCTTTGCGGCACATCGCCAACAGCGCGGGCGTTTCCCGCTTTCCGGAAGCGTACTTCGACATGGTCCGGCTTGGGATAGGCCTGCACGGGATCGGAAACACAGATGCTGAAACCGCACAGCTCGTACCCACCGCTACCCTGCGTACGGTGATCGCCCAAGTAAAGGAAATAGCGGAGGGCGATGCCGTGGGCTATGGAAGGCATGCCACCGTGGATCGCGTGACGCGTATTGCCGTGTTGCCGATCGGTTATGCCGATGGTTTTTCACGCCGCTTGGGTAACGGACAAGGCCGTGTTTGGATCGCTGGAAAGGAAGCACGTACCATCGGCAACATTTGCATGGACATGTGCATGGTGGACGTCACTCATATACCATGTCTGTCCGGGGATGAGGTGATCATCTTCAACATGGACCATGGACTTGCCGAATACGCAAAGGACCTCGGCACCATTCCCTACGAAGCCCTGACCAGCATTGCCCAACGCGTGAAGCGGGTGTACGTGAAAGGATAGCGAAGTGAAGAGGATAGGATGTGAGGATGTGTGGTCCAACTTTCAGCATTCCAAGTAGCACGTTGATCGGGAATGCGGGATGGGCTTGAAAACAGCCACTTCCCGTACCTTTGCACGCGTGTACCGCTTTCGCGGGAGAACCTGCCCTACCTATGCGCAATCCCTTTCTCTTTGCTCTTGTTCTTGTGCTCGGTTCCGCCGACGGGCTGTTCGCCCAACGAGCGGCTTACATTCCGGGAGATATTCTGGTGATGTTCCAGCCCAATGTGGATGCGAGCAAATTGGTGGATGACCTGTCCATGATCAATGGCGAGCGAACGAAGTTGCACGTGGTGAACGAAGTGAGCGCACCGATGCGTACTTGGCTGTTGCAGTTCGACCCGAATACCGTGGAACAGTTGGTGGTGTTACGTGCGGTGCGCAACCATCCGGATGTGCTGCTGGCACAGAACAACCACCCGGTGGAAATGCGAAATATGCCGAACGACACCGCGTATGTCAGCCAATGGCACCACCAGAACATCGGGAGCGAGGCGGCGTGGGACCTGAGCACGGGCGGCGTTACCACCGATGGCGATACCATAGTGGTGTGCATTATTGAGAATGCGAACCTGCCCCATGACGACCTGATCGACAACGCGTGGTACAACCATGCGGAGATCCCGAACAACTCCATTGACGATGACAACAACGGATACGTGGACGACTTCCGTGGCTGGGACCCGACCGCCATGGACGATGATGTTTACAGCGGGGGCCATGGCACCCAAGTAGCTGGCATGATCGGTGCCAAAGGGAACAACGAATTGGGTGTATCCGGGGCGAACTGGAACGTGAAGATGATGGTGGTAACGAACTCCGGGGCCAACGATGCCGGGGTGATCGCATCGCATAGTTATCCCTTGGTGATGCGCCGCTTGTACAACGCCTCCAACGGTGCCAGTGGTGCTTTCGTTGTGGCCACCAATGCGAGTTGGGGCGTAGATGGCGGACAACCGGAGGATGCGCCGTTGTGGTGCGCGATGTACGATTCCCTAGGCACGGTCGGGATCCTGAACTGTGGGGCCACGACCAACCTGAACAGGAACGTGGATACCGTGGGAGACCTGCCCACCGCCTGTCCCAGTGACTTCATGATCAGTGTTACCGCAACGAACAGCAGCGACCTCCGCACCTTCTCCGGTTATGGCCTGACCACCATCGATGTGGGTGCGCCGGGAGACAACGTGTACACCACGAACATCAACGGCAATTACGGTACTACAAGTGGCACCTCTTTCGCATCACCCCTTACCGCCGGGGTGATCGGCCTGCTCTACAGCGCACCCTGCGCCACCATGATCGCCTTGGTCAAGGACAACCCTTCCGTTGGCGCACTCTACATCCGCCAAATGCTCTTCGAGGGAGTTGACCAAGTGCCTGAACTGATGGACGAGACCGTAACCGGTGGACGGATCAATGCAGGCAACAGCATGCAGCGCATCATGGACCTTTGCGGAAGTTGTCCTGCTCCTTATGGACTTCATGCGAACTCAGAGAACGAGACCAGTTCCACACTTTCCTGGAGTTCCGTTTCGGGTGCCATTTTCGACCTCCGGTACAGGGACCTTTCCACCTCCATATGGACCGATGTGGCATCGATCAACGCCCAAGAGTTTTCCTTGACCGGTCTATCGAGTTGCACCCCTTATGAATTCCAAGTACGCGTGTATTGTGAAGAAGACACCAGCACATACAGCGCGCCGTTCGTTTGGACCAGTGAAGGATGCTGCAACGCCCCGGCACAACTCATCGAAATTTCCAGGACCGATGCACAGGTCGTGCTCCAATGGTCATCCATTCTTGCAGCGGAGACCTTTGATGTGCGTTACGCGCCTTCGGGTTCAACCGTTTGGACCGTTATTCCGGGGAGCACCACGAACATGATCACCTTGGCCCCACTGGCACCCTGCACCAATTACACCGTGCAAGTGCGCAGCCTTTGTGCCGGTGTCATCTCCGACTGGTCCATAGCGATGACCGTTGGCACCAGTGGTTGCGGCGCATGTGTGGACAACGTCTATTGTGCAGCGAACGGCGACAATGCATCGGACGAATGGATCCACATTGTTCAAGTAGGCACGATCAACAACACCACGGCGAGTGATCAGGGATATGGTAACTACACGTCCGTTTCAACGAACCTCGAGGTGGGTATAGCACATCCCTTGCGCTTGGAACCTGATTGGAGCGGATTCAATTTCACGGAGTGGTTCCGGATCTGGATAGACCTGGACCAGGACGGCACATTCGGCGGGGTCGATGAACTCGTTTTTGATACGGAAGGGGCCAGCAATGACCCCGTGATCGATTCGCTCGTGATACCCATGAACGCGCTCTTGGGTCCCACCCGGATGCGTGTGGGCATGCGCGCGGGAAATGCGCCGTCCAATGCCTGCTCAGTGGATTTCGACTATGGGGAGGTCGAGGATTATTGCGTGAACATCACCGCGAATACCGGCGTATCGCAGATCGGGAATTTGAACACCTTCAACCTTTACCCGCAACCGGCCGATCAGGAGTTGACCATTCAATTCGCAAATGGAACAACGTCCAATGCGCGAATGGAACTGTACGATGCCACCGGAGCATTGGTGGGCACACACTCAATTCGGACCGACCGAACCGTCCTTCGCACCGCGGACATGGCCAACGGACTTTACACGTTCCGCATTACAGCGGATGGAAGGAACGTCGGGAACGGACGTTTCATGGTGGTACACGGACGTTGAACGAACTGTGACCTACTTCGTTCAACGGACCACCAACGGAACGCTCCCCTACCTTCGGCCGCTGATGACGGGCATTTCCGCAGTGATCATTACGCGCAATGAGGCGCACAACATTGTCCGCTGTCTTGTCCCTCTCAAGGGATTGGTGGATGAAGTGATCCTGGTGGATGCGCAAAGCACCGATGCGACCTGCGAGCTGGCCAAGGAACAGGGCGCCGTGGTTGTTGAAAGGAAGTGGACGGATTATTCAGACCAGAAGAATTTCGCGAACAGCTGTGCGACCGGCCCATACATCCTTTCCTTGGATGCCGATGAGGTGCTGTCGCCGGAATTGATCGCATCCATTCGCAAACACACCGCTCAAGGCTTGATCGGAGCTTACGGCGTACACCGTTTAACGAATTATTGCGGCCACTGGATCCATTACAGTGGATGGTACCCGGATGCCAAGGTGAGGCTATTCCCGAAGCAAGACACGCGTTGGGAAGGAGCACATGTACATGAGGAGTTGCAGTTGGCACCGGGAACGACGATCACTCCGTTGGAAGGCGACCTGCTCCACTATTCCTACACCTCCGTGGCCGATCATTTGGAGCGGTTGGAACGGTACAGCGACCTGCACGCGCATAAGATGAACGCTGCCGGAAAACGCGGCGGGCCGATCAAACGTTACCTCTCTCCTGTGGTGAAATTCATCCAGACCTTCTTTTTCCAACTCGGCTTTCTGGATGGTGTAGCAGGCTGGCGGATCGCTTGGTATTCCGCGTATGGGGTGTACATGAAGTACACGAAGTTGGCTACTCTGCGAAAGGCCGAATAACCACGGAAAAGATCACACCTCTTTCCGCGGTGCCCCGAACACGAACAACGCGTAGTACAGGCCCAAGAACGTGGCACCTGCTTGGGTCTCGATGGTATCATCTGTGAGGCAGGAGATCCCGAAGATGATGGCCCAAGCAATAAAGTAGAAGGACCGCCACGCGCCTTGTTGCCAGGCAGGCCACCACCAAGTGAACAAGGACCACAGCAGTCCGAAAACACCAAAGCTGATCACCAGCGTGAGGTATTCGTTGTGCGCACGGTACCGGTATTCCTTCGATAGCGCGGTGTGCATGTTGTCGTATTGCTGGGCGAAGGCAAGCTTGGTATCGCCGGTACCAACGCCGTAGATCCAATTGCTCTTTGCCAAGGCCCATCCGGCCCTGAGGAATTCCAAACGCATGGCAACGGAATGCCCGTCCGCGGCACCATACGCGTAGTAGAGCTCCATCTCGAAGAAGACCTCATCCACCCGCTCGCGCAATTTGTTACGCTTGCCTTGCATTGCATTGGTGACCCCTGTTTCGATCGCGCGCACCTCGGCATCGCTCAATGCCATGATGGCCAAACTGTCCTTACGTTCGCCTTTGCTGGAGAGGTAGCGCGCCAAGGTGCTGCGGAGCGGATTGCCTTTATCGTCCAGCGAATCCACCCGGCGATCGCTACGGGCAGCCCAACCCGTGTAGATCTCCCGCCAGGACAAGTAGGTCCAAACATGGGTGCCGTTCTCGGTCTGGGGATTGGTCAGATCATGCTCGTAGAGGTCGCCGCTCGCACTGCGCTCTTCCGTGTTGGCCAATGAAGGATCCGGCAATTGGTAACGCTTGCGCACTTCGTGGATGCCCAACAGAAGAAGTATGATCGGCAAAACGACCAATATGGAACGAACAACGGTCCGCAGTCCCTTCCCACTTGCTGCCGACCAACGCCAAAGAAATACCCATGCCAGCACCGTCAAAATGAAGAACCCTTGGATGCTTCCCAATTTGTTGATGAAGAAGATGCTCCACAGTGCAGCGAGAACACCGGACCACCGCACCCACGGCATTGCAGGCCGCTCCTTCAGCAACACCACCACGGCCAAGCACAATAGCAAGGTGAGCCGTATGTGGCTGATGAACACCGATAGTGATCGATAATCCGAACCCGTATCGGGGCGCATGAAGAGGGACACCAACGTGCTAACGACCACGCTCCATGCACCAAATAGCAGGACCGTGCTCAGTTCTGCTTTTGAAAGCCTGGGAGCGCTCGCCAACACAGGGGTGAACGAGATGATGGGCAACAGGATCCGCACCAGGTCCCAACCCCATTCCATATCGGTTGTCCAGAACAGGCCTACCACATGCAACAGGAAAAATGAAATGAATACCAGCGCAGCAGCTGATCCCAAGCCGGTGCGCAATCGCTGCAGGAGGTCCTTGCGAACGATCCCTTCGGACAACCAATTAACGACCAACAGCATTTGAGCGATGCTGAGGAAAGCGGTGCTCCACGGAAGCATGATCGCACACAAGGCCAATGCGGCCACATGTACCGTGCGAAAGGGATCGCGACTCCGCAATTGCCCCATGGCGGACGCGATCATGAAGCGCGCTACTTCTTGGCCACGGTAAGGACCTCGTTGTAACTAGCTCCGTTCAGCACCTCCACCGACTTGGCCACATACGGGTCGGTCGCCAAAGCGGACTTGGCACGACCGGTTTGAAAGTAGTACCGGCCTACGATCTCGTTGAGCAACACTTCTGAGATATCATCGCGGAAACGTACCAACTCTTCGGTGCGGTCCGGTGCGATCTCTTTGTGCAAAGCCTCCATCTGCGCCTGTGCATGTTCGTAGTAGCGTTCCTTCTTCGCCTTTTCCTCTAAGGTCTTGAAGGCCTCCATGGTCTCGGTGTCGTAATCGAACTTCTTATCCTTTACGAAATTCGTGAACTCTTGGTATAGACCATCACTGATCTTGAACGACTCTGCAGGTCCAATGGAATCATGGGACAACCGATAGTTCGTTGCAAAGTCGAAGAACAGGTCCTCGCTGTAAAGGCCACCGACAACCTTGGCCAATTCAGGATCCATCACATCCACATCGGGCAGGATCCCGCGACCATCGAACACGGGCCTTCCATTACGCGTCTTGAATTCCGCGATGGCATCCTCCTTCACTTCTGAAACAGTACCGGTACTGTCGCGGTGCGTGTAATCCAACTTCTGGATGCAACGGCCACTGGGGATGTAATATTTCGCAACGGTGACCTTCAGCTTGCTGTTGTAGTAGAGGTCTCGGGTTTGTTGCACCAACCCCTTTCCATAGGTACGCTCTCCCACGATCACACCACGGTCCAGGTCCTGAATGGCCCCGCTAACGATCTCGCTGGCGCTCGCACTGTGCGCATCCACCAACACCACCAAAGGTATCTCTGCGTCCAATGGCTCGCTCAAGGTCTTATAGGTCTTGTCCCATTCGGGGATCTTCCCTTTCGTTTCCACCACCAATTGGTTCTTGGGCACGAAGAGGTTCACGATGTTCACTGCCTCGCGCAACAAACCACCGCCGTTGCCTCGCAGGTCCAAGATGATCTTCAAGGCACCCTGGTCCTTCAACTCCTTCATTGCATTGCGCACTTCCTGCCCGGCGGTTTGGGTGAAGCTGTTCAACTTGATGTAGCCCACTTTGCCCACTGGATCGATCATGCCCTTGTAAGGCACGTCCGGGATCTTGATCTCTTCACGGAGCAGATCGTGCGTCACAGGTTCCATGCCCTTACGCTGGGTGATCACATGCACCGTGCTTCCCGCTTGGCCCTTCAGCAATTTGCTTACTTCCTCGGTGTTCATGCCCGCGATCTTGCGACCGTCCACTTCCATGATCTCATCTCCCGCCCAGATACCCGCCTTCATGGCAGGGTACCCTTCGTAGGGTTCGCTTACCAGCACATGGTCGTCCTGGCGCTTGATCAACGCACCGATGCCCCCGTATTGTCCGGTGGTCATGAAGCGGTAATCCTCCATGTCGCTCTCGGGTATGTACTGGGTGTAAGGGTCCAGTGAGCTGAGCATGGCATCGATGCCGGTCTTCATCAACTTGCCGGGCTGGGTATCATCCACGTAGTAGATGTTCAGCTCCTTGTAGAGTTCGGTGAAGATCTCCAGGTTCTTGCTGATCTCGAAAAAGCTGTCGCCGGCCGAGATGGTGATGGCACCACCGCCAACAATGGCACCGCCGATGAGCCAGAGCTTCCATTGGGGTGATGTACGTGTCTTCTGCTTAAGCATGTGAATGCGGGTCTTGTGGGACGGGATCATGGCCATGGCCCCCCCACGGGTTACAAGATAGAAAGCGTTTCAGTGTGAGCCAGCCGCCCCACCATGCACCATGCATGCGAAGGGCCTGCAGCCCGTATTCCGAACAGGAGGGCTCATACCTGCACACACCGGGAAGCAATGGCGAGATGAGGAATTGGTACCCCTTCACCAGAACGATCAACGGCCATGCCAATAGTTTACCCATGCTCCTTCAACCAACGGTGCAATGCCCGTGTTATTTTCTCTTGGGTCGTGGCCAGGTCGATCACCGTGCGCGATTGATAAACGAACAACCACGCACATTGTTTGCCCATGGCTTGCAGACGTTCATGGTACCCGTGTTTGTTCATTCGGTAGGCTTCGCGCATCAACCGACGCATCCGGTTACGATCCACCGCATTGCGCAGGTTGCGCTTGGGTACCGCGAAGGCCACTTGGGCGGCTGCCGCTGTCGGTAGTTCCATCATCTTTCCCACCAGTTTGAAGGGTGGGACGTGTACCGTACGGCCGGTCTTCACCACTTCTTCGATGCGCAACCGGCCACACAATCGTTCGTGTTTGCGAAAGGTAGCGCGGACCTTGGCCTGCCCATCAGGTTGTGCGGTCGGAAGGACGGGTCCGTGATGTGCGGTGCTCACTTCTGCTTGGCAAGGCGCTTGATGAACAACTCGATGGCCCCGGTCATGCTGGGTGCTTCGGGCAATGGAGCCTCCAGGTCCAGCCGGAAACCATTGTCACGGACCGCTTTTGCCGTAGTGGGACCGAAGGCCGCCATGAATATCCCGTTCTGCTTGAACTTGGGGAAGTTCTTCTTCAAACTTTCTATGCCGCCGGGGCTGAAGAACACGAGCATGTCATACTCCAACTTCTTCAAGTCGCTGAGGTCGCTGGCCACCGTGCGGTAGAACACGGCATTGGTGTAGCGCACGTTCGCCTTGTCCAACTGCTTGGGGATCTCGCCCTTCTGGATGTCACTGCACGGGACCAAGTATTTCTCGGACTTGTGCTTCTTGATCACATCCATCAGATCGGCAAAGGTCTGCTTGCCTATGAACACCTTCCGCTTGCGGTACTGGATGTATTTCTGCACATAGAAGGCGACCGATTCCGAAACGCAGAAGTACTTCATGCCTTCCGGGACGGTGATCCGCATCTCCTTGCACATGCGGAAGAAGTGGTCCACCGAATTCCGGCTGGTGAGCACGATCGCGGTATGGTCCAAAATGCTCACCCGCTCTTGCCTGAATTCTTGGGCAGGAACAGCCTCCACGTTGATGAACGCACGGAAATCCAACTTCAACGCGTACTTCTTCGCCAACTCGTGGTATGGCGACTTAACGTCCGTTGGAGCGGGTTGCGAAATAAGGATGGACTTGATCTTCAAGGCCGTCGGCTTAAGTGTTGAACAAAGGTGATGGAGTGCTGCGCCAATGGTCCAATAGCAACAAGACCGGTAGCAATTCGGCGGCGCAAAAGTATAGAATAATGTAGCGTAGTGGGAGACCCTCACCCAACCCGATCCAAGCACCCCGCAACCAACGGTATAGTACAAGTACCAACATGACCACCCCTCCTGCCACAACCAGCCCATGCCGCCACTCAGCCCGGTAGGCGATCACCGTAACGATCGGCAAGAGCAGGATACCCGTTAATATGATCAGCAGAAATCCGGTGTAGAGGTATTCTTCGACCCCCTTGGCAACACCCAACACACTACCTACAGCACGCAAGACCACATAGTGTCCCAAAATGACCCCACAAACAACCATTAGCAACCTTGGAAAGGCCCAAGACACCCCGCTCACCATGAATGCCTGCCAACCGAACAACGCCAAGACGGCGGCGGCCACTACAAGAAGGCCGATGAAGGCCCGATCCTGTAGGTCCATTTCTTCACGCAAGGCTTGTTTGCCCAAACGCATTTGCACCATGGAACTGGCCAGTAACCTCCACTTCCGCGGGGAGCTCCGGTTGATCAAGGCCATTAGGCACACGGCTGCCAAGAGCAAAAGGGTTACCCATTCCGCGTTCAGCGGGTCCACCATCCTCGGCTGGTCCATTGGCAAATCGAAACCCATGCTATCCGCGATCAGCAGCAGTGCTATCCTGCCTTTGCGCAAAAGTAGACGTAGCCGACCGGATCCCACGCACGCCCCTTTCCTACTTTTGCACCGCTTTGTCGAATGAGGGCAGGGCACTTCACTCCCATGAGCACATCTGCACAAGCGCCTAAAGCGACCACCAAGAACTCCGTTGAAAAGCGCAATGCCACGGACCAGTTCCAAGCGCATGACCATTATCTGGTGGACGAACTACTGACCGAGGAACACCGCTTGATCCGCGATACGGCGCGCAAGCACGTGAGCAAGCACCTGAAGCCGATCATCGAAGAAGCTTTCGAAAAGGCCGAGTTCCATCCGGAGATCATTCCCGGACTTGCAGAAATAGGCGCATTCGGACCCATGGTACCCGTCGAATATGGCGGCATGGGACTGGACCAGATCAGCTATGGACTGATCATGCAGGAGATCGAGCGCTGCGATAGTGGACTGCGCAGCTTGTGCAGCGTACAGGGTAGTTTGGTGATGTACCCGATCTGGAAATACGGCAGCGAGGAGCAGAGGAAGAAATGGCTTCCGGAGTTGGCGGCTGGGAGGAAGATCGGCTGTTTCGGGCTGACGGAACCCGACCACGGCAGCAACCCGAGCGGTATGGTGACCACCTTCGTGGACAAGGGCGACCACTACCTCTTGAACGGTGCAAAAATGTGGATCAGCAACAGCCCTCTGGCCGATGTGGCCGTGGTGTGGGCGAAAGCCGAGAACACCGAAGGACGGATCCATGGGCTGCTCGTGGAGCGTGGCATGGAAGGATTCACCACACCCACCACACATGGAAAGCTTTCTCTACGGGCCAGCCCCACCGGCGAACTGGTGTTCGATAATGTGAAAGTGCCAAAAGCGAATCTGCTGCCGAACAAAAGTGGCCTCGGTGCCCCGCTGGGTTGTTTGGACAGCGCCCGTTACGGCATCGCTTGGGGCACGTTGGGCGTAGCCATGGAATGCTACGACACGGCCTTGCGATACAGTCAGCAGCGCATCCAATTCGGCAAACCGATCGGTCAGTTCCAGCTTACCCAGAAGAAGCTGGCCGAAATGATCACCGAGATCACGAAAGCGCAATTGCTAACGTGGCGCTTGGGTGTATTGCGGAATGAAGGACGTGCCACTACGGCGCAGATCAGCATGGCGAAACGCAACAACGTGATGCTCGCCCTGACCGTGGCCCGTGAAGCACGCCAGATCCTGGGTGGTATGGGGATCACCAACGAGTACCCGATCATGCGCCACATGATGAACCTGGAAAGTGTGGTGACCTACGAAGGGACCCACGATATCCACTTGTTGATCACAGGGCATGATGTAACGGGATTGGCAGCCTTCAAATAGTTGAGGACCAGAAGGTGAAGGATTGACCTATCCTTCCGTCACGGTCAACCGCTCCTCCAACCAGCGAACGGCAGTGCCCTCATGATCGAATATCCGGGTGACGGCTACGGCAGGGAAGCACGAGAAGTACAGGCGGGCCATTAGGCCGGTAACACCAATAGGTGCTACCAAGGCAATTGCGGTGATCCGTGCACGATCCTTGGCCTCAGGAAACGGGTCAACCGTCATCGTTGGGGTAACGAACGTGGCATCCGGAGGGATCACGGTGAGCAACGCGTGTGGGATATCAGCACACAATTTGCGGCGCACTTCAATGTTCTCACGGATGCCTTCAGCGTCGATCAAAGCCTTCTCCCTGAAGCGTGTCTCCACAAGACCGTTCTTTCGCTTGATGATCGTTGCTGATCGGGTCTCGAACTTTTCATTCTCGCTCATCCTCACCGACAAGGTAGGGGATCCGACCGACCCGGAGCGTCCTATTCGAAGCTGCTCATTGTGCTAGACCTCCGAAAGCTTGTCGATCAACCAATTGCGTGCCTCCATTTCATCGTCGAAGACGCGAACCTCGAATGATCGTTGGTAGTACCTGAAGTAGAACTTGGTCACAGCGCTCATGGCCTCGCTGCTGGTGACCACGGCCAAGGCAACGATACTTCGATCATCACTTTCCATGCGGTAATGATCATGGTTGGTCGATGCCGCATCCACGGGCACCTCTTCCGGCACGATGATCAGGAGTGCAAAAGGCAGACCGTTGGCCAGTTTCCTTCTAGCTGTTCGACACCGTTCCAAGGTCCGTTCGTCCAAGCTCGAATCGGGTAAATGGCGTTGTTCGATCAAGCCCGGAGCGATGATGGTGAACACGGCGGACCCTGTTCCAATTTGCGTTCCCTCCTTCGTCATGGGACATGGGAAGTTCCGCCGACCAACGTCGATCTTCTATGCATGGTGGTGGGCTATTCCGGTGTTGGGCCGGAGCGGCATCGATAGAACGGGAACTACCCGAATGGTTGCCTGTGGGTCTGGTGGAAATTCAAAGGACCACTTCAAACATTCCCAATTGACATAGCTTCTAAAGTGCCTGCTGTGCAGCGGAACTACGGCATGGCCTATAGGATCACCAGAGCCGCCACCATGAAGATCACAATGATCACCAGGTATTGCCAAACATCCACGAAATATCGCGAATACGTGGCCCAAAATTGTTTGAATTCCTCGAACATCGGGTTGATTTTCCATGGGTACCGATCCGCCACGGCAAAATAGATCGTATGTTCTCCAGCAACGAACCATTCCACCTGTTGAAGTGTTTGATCAAAAATGAACTGCCGCACGATAACCCAAGTCTGTTCGATAGCCTTTCTGCTGGTGGGTTGCACTGTGGCCAATCCGTTGAAATATTATACGAAGGCCTATGCTAAACGCCCGTATGATGTGGTGATCGTACCCGGAACGCCGTTCGTGAACGGCCAATGGGACCGCACCACACATGGCCGGTTGTTGTGGGCGAAGTTCCTTTACGACCGTGGTGTTACCAAGCACATTATTTGCTCCGGTGCCGCAGTGTACAGCCCATATGTGGAAGCTGAGATCATGCGCAAATACGCGATCGCCCTCGGTGTGCCGGCAGCTGATGTGTTCGCAGAACCCATAGCTCAACACAGCACCGAGAACTTGTATTACGGCTGGAAGCTGGCTAGATCACTGGGCTTTGAGAAGATCGGCCTCGCGACGGACAGGTTCCAGGGCAAGTTGTTGAAGAAATTCAACCGGAGCATGCATCGCAGGGTCGGCTCCGAAGTGGATATCATTCCCATGGTACAGGATTCCATTGCGATCATGGACCAACGAACTCCGGAGATCGACCCCTCATCCGCATTCCGGAAGGAGTTCGTTTCCATTGTGGACCGGCAAACGTTCTGGCAACGCTTCCGCGGAACCTTGGGAAAGGATATCGATTGGGAAGAGGATGGAACGGTCCGCAAAGGCGCTAATCCGCAATCACAAAACGTTGGCCGGTAACACTATCCTTCAACATGAGCAGATGGACGCCGGGAAGCAGCTTGCCAACACCGATCACACTCTTCCCCCGCAGCGGACCGCTTTGCACCAAACGCATGGCACTATCGAATATCCGGTACGTGGTGTTCAACTCGGTTGCTCCGATCACGAATAAGTTGTCCGTTGTAGGATTCGGGTAGACCGAGAACGTGGAGCCGTAGGCACGCTCTTCCACGGCCGTGGCGCATACGTTAAGGTCTTCCAACGTGACCGTGCTTGAGCCCGTGTTGGGTATGCAAATGCGCGAATTCACAGCGTCGAAATCGATGTCCGCAGGATTGGCCACGCTCCAACCCATATTGGTCAAAGTGTTCGGCCCAATTACCAATCGCGTGATCGCATCGGGCGACCAAGAGGCCAAGTACAGATCACCGAAACAATCGCGGGTTATACCATCGATATTCGACAAGGTCGTTGGGACCACCGGACCTGCAGAACCATCCAGCATGTAACCCTTGACCGGAGCGTTACTGCCCCAGAAAGCGGTCCAGAGCATCCCACCCCCCTGATCTGGATCGTACACAATACCATTGGGCGTGCCGTTGGTATTCGCCACAAGCACACTGAATGTGGTTGCATCCACATCGACCTTGATGATCTTGGTCCCACTGAAATCGGTCACGTAAATGAAGGTACCATCCGTGGTGATCCCGTTAAGGAACGATGCGTTCACGTTCAGGTTGAACACTTGGACGCCTGTGGCCAAGTGGTAACCACGAACAGAGTTCCCCGCACAAGCATAAAGCACGCTATCCAAGATCTCCAACCCATAAGGTCCGCTGGGTATGCCTGAAGCGAATGCTGTAACGGTGCCCGCTTGGTCCATGGCCACAATGCTGTTACCGCCCGAATTGGAGATCAAGTAGCGATCGAAAAGAGCGTCATACTCTACGCTTTCCGGGCTTGTTATACTTTGTGCGTGGCTTGAAAGGAAGAAGAAGGATAAGAGGAAAAGGGTAATGAAGTTGCGCATGTTGTAATTTGAGGAATGTCGAATTCGTGCGCAACTTACAACTTTGAACAAGCGGTGGAACACAGCCCCACGATATCAAGTTGCATCAGGTACTTCAAAGCACCTTGCACCAAGTCGAACGGACCTATCGCAACAAGGTCACCGAGCCCATCACCTGTTTCGGTTCTTGGTACTGCAATCGATACCCAACCCGATAAGCATACACTCCCGGGGGTGAGGACACCCCGCCAAAAGTCCCATCCCAAGAAAGCTTCGGATCCTTGCTCGAGAAGATCACCTCGCCGAAACGATCGAAGACCTCCATGGAGAAATCCGCCGGCTTGCATGCGCCGACCCAACTCCACTCATCATTGATCTGATCATTGTTCGGCGTGAAGGTGTTGGGAATGAAAACGCTGCACTCCTTGGTACAGTCCACCAGCCGAATGGTCCGCTCAACCGTAACAACCCCACAACCCAGCGTGGCTTGGAGCGTTACATGTACTTCGCCTTCGGCGTTGAATTTCACCAATGGATCGATCGCCGATGAACCTCCAACGGCATCTGCAAATTCCCAACGTGCATCCACGATCGCAGAATCCGCGATCACGACGAACTTCACCGGCTCTTGCAAACAATGTGCGTCTTCCGTAAAGTCCGCTTCGCATAGGCACTCCACTTTCACCACAGTGGCCATCGCCGCATCCATGCAGCCATTCGCATCGGTAACCGAAACAACATATTCTCCCGGTCCGTTCACCGAAGTAGGTTCGTCGACCGCCGTACCATCGATCAAGTAGGAAGCACTGTACCCTGTGGTCGGGAAGACATTGGTCAGGTCCACCGTTTGCCATGGACATAGCGTGAAGAAGAGGTCCGCGCCAAGGGATGGGATCGCGTTCACAGTAAGTTCCACGGAAGCGGTATCGGAGCAACCACCAGTGTAGCTCACCACAAGCTGATAGGTTCCACTGTTCACTACGGCAGCAGGGTCCGCCACCGACACGCCAGCAAGCGTCCATAGTCCGTTAAGTCCGTTGGTCGCGTAGCTGGCGGTGAGATCCAAGGAAGTGCCAGAGCAGATACTGGCGACTTGGTCGGGGCCAAGATCCGGAGCTGGTTCCACGGTCACTGTTACGGTCGCAGTTGCATGGCAGCCAGAAGCATTCGTTGCGGTCAGTACATAGCCACCAGCAGTAGTTATGGCGGTCGGGTCCGCTACTGGAACACCGTTCAGGTCCCACTCCGTTGTGCTAGTGCCCGTCGCATACAGCGTGGTAAGATCAAGCGTAGTTCCACCGCATATCGAAACTGATTGATCCGCACTTAAGACCGGGTTCGGTGAAATGATCAGGAAAAGATCGGCAACATCGCTGCAACCCGCCATGTTCGTCGCGGTCAACATGTACGTGCCGCCAACGTCCACCGCGCTGGGGTCCACAACAGCAACTCCTGCAAGTGTCCAAGCCATAGTGGTGCCTGTTGTTCCGAAGCTCAACGTAAGATCCACCGGATCCCCTTCACATGCATCCACATTGACATCCGGTCCCAAGTCCGGGGCAGCATTCAGGGTAACGGTAACCAGCGCGGTATCGGTGCAACCGGACCAGTCCGCTACGAGTTGATACGTACCTGGAACGATTACGGACGCGGGGTCCAGAACAGGAACACCCGACAAGGTCCAAGTCGTGTTAAGCCCGATAGTGGGATAAAGTCCACTCAAGTCCAACACTTCGTTGCTGCACAATGCAACTGCTTGATCCGCACCCAAAGCGCCTCCAGCCAGTACATCCAACGTGACCGCTGCAGTGTCCGTGCAACCGGCCGCATTGGTTACGACCAACGTGTATACACCGGCATTCGTGGCCGTGGAAGGTGTCGCGAATACGGCACCGCCGAAATACCATGCTTCCGTGTTCCCGTTGGCAGTGTACAAAGAGGTGAAGTCCACGTTGCCGCTTGGGCAAATGCTCACTGATTGGTCTGCTCCCAACACCGGTCCGGGGGTAATGTTGAGGGTGACCAGCGCAGTGTCCCCACAGCCGCCATTGTTCTGAGCGATCAATTCATAGACACCCGGGGTAGTGGCCGCTGCAGCGTTTGCCGCGGTGATGAGTGAGCCATCCAAAGACCAACTAGGCTGCAAACCCGTTAGATCGAACAAGTTGGACAAGTCCATTGGACCCGCTCCTGCGCATTGGTCCACCACCAGATCCAGGCCTAGTGCGATCTGCGGCGTGGATATCACTTCGAACGAACCCCAATAGTTGCAGCCGGACCAATCAAAGCCATCTACGTTATACCAGCCGGGTGCGCTAACGGCCGATGGATCAGCAACAGGGACCCAGTTCGGGTCCGTGATGTTGAATGAGATCCCTTGCCCAAAGTCCCACCCGGTGACGAAATAACCTAGGATATCCGCAGTTTCCCCAGGACACAGATAAGCGGTTTGCGTACCCATGTCCGTATTGCATGGCGGTGGAGGGTTGCTGAAGCCGAATGCGAATGCCCCGCTACCAGCACCTCCGGTGAACCAGCCCGGCATCCATGGACCACCGGGTCCAGACCCTCCATTCGCACAAGCAGTGTCGATCACGGTCACCGTCCAAGTACCATCCGCAGATTCACCGGCGAAGGTGTTCAATGACCCGCCTTGCGGTGCAAAATATCCGGTGAACGGCGCAGTACCATTCATAATACTGTTCCAGGCCGAATTCGTAAAAGTGGTATTGGTGTAGTTCTGTCCACCGGCACCATTGAAGGCAGAAAGGAGCAACGTGGTCCCTTGCGGAGAGGTCAAGGAGATCTGTAGGGTTTGTGGATGGTCCGTGGTGATGTTGAGCAACACATTGTCCAAGAAAGGTCCCCAATTCCATGGATCAGGGGTGATCAGATAACCCACGCCACTTACGTTGGCCGTGAACGTACTGGTGTCGCAAAGGGGAATGGGTCCACTAGTGAATGGGAATGTCTGAGCAACACCCGGTCGGCAAAGCCCCACAGCGAACATCGCGATCAGTAGGACCCGAGTGAAGAAGGAATGGAACAAGGGGAGTGGAAGACTTGGCATTTGGACTGACCACAAGGGTACTTTCATTCTTGTGAATGAATGACGTTCCAATTGAATTTTGGTTGCCCGGTGAAAAGCCATTCGGTAATGGGCACAGACCCGACCGCCCGACACTGTGGATCGTTGAATACTGTGTGACCCGGTGAGAGTCCCCGTGGCAGTTCCCTAAACTTGCTCTTCCAGCAAGAAGAACCATGCGAACGACGAAACATATTGCACCGTATCTGATCTTGGCCTTCGGGCGCGCTTTCGATGACAGCAGAGTACACTGGAACATGCGGTCGAGTTGGGCGGAAGACCATCACCACGTTTGGAAGTAAGACCACGGAACAGACTGCAGGGACCCACAATTGAACGCACTGCCCCCTCAAGCACCCTTGCTTTGGCGCGATCGATCGTTCACATTTCGGCCCGGACGCCGATGTACGTATGGAAAACCCTTCAAAATCCTTTATACCATGCGACTAAACAATACTCTCTTCACCCTGCTCTTCATCGCGATCACACCAGTACTTCGCAGCCAACCCGGCACCTTGGACCCGACCTTTGGGACCACGGGGTATGTGATCACGGACCAAGTCGGCGATGGTCGATCGATCGCTGTTTACGCTGATGGACGTTCGGTGGTGATCAGTGCATCCGGCGGAGCTTCGGCGATTGGCATGTTCGAGGCCGATGGTTCGCCCTCTATTGGTTTCGGAACAAATGGTTGGTTGATCGGTCTGGGATATGTACCGATCAAGGTCCTCCTGCAAGCTGATGGTAAGATCCTGGTTGCCGGTGCCTGGAATGCCGGCGGGGTCGTGGACATGATCGTGGCGCGGTACAATGGGACGGGCACGCCGGACGCGAGCTTCGGGGTGGCCGGTATCGCACGGGTGGACCTCCCCACCAATGAAACGTGCCTCGGAATGGTACTTTTGGCCGATGGCCGGATCCTAATGACCGGGTCCGTGATCGATCCGGATCAGCGCGCTTTGCTGGCCATGTTCAACACGAACGGCACACTCGATGCATCCTTCGGTGAGGAGGGTTTGGTAAAGTGGCTCCCCACCCCGACCTCTACCTCTACCGAGGCCCAAGATGCAGCCATTCAGAACGATGGCTCTATCGTGGTGGCCTGTAACCATGGCGCGATCATCGCTAACAACCTGCTTGTGCGTTTCACCGCATCCGGTGATCTCGATGAGACCTTCAACGGCATAGGTCATGTCTACGTTGACCTTGGCAGCAACCAAGATGATATCATGAACGTGCAGCTGGACGCTTCGCAGCGGATCATTTGCATGGCCTCCAACAGCGATGCTGGCAGCGCCCATTCAGGTTCGTTGGCACGGCTTACTGCCAATGGTGCGCTTGACCCCAGCTTTGGTATTGGCGGTGTCGTTGCACTGAACACAGCTTCTACAACCTACGGCGCAGCAGCGATGTTGGTGAGCAGCGATGACCAGATCCTGATCACCGGAACCACCGGCGGTACATTCAGCCCCGATCGTGAATTATTCCTGGCGCGCTATACTTCCGAAGGTGCTTTGGACCCGCTCTTTGGCGACGCAGGCTACACCCTCGTAGACCTACCCTATAGAGAGAACGGCCAATCGATCGTGCCCACTTCCGATGGCCGGATCATGGTGTGCGGTCGGTCGCAGGAGAGTGGAGCATCCGGGTACATCCTGTTGGCCCGTTTCTGGTACGACAGCGGTGTCGGCATTACCACCCATGCGGTTTCGGGATCGGAACTCAACGCATTCCCGGTTCCGGCTATGAACACGCTCATTCTTGATAGAGAGCAACCGCTGCCTCGTGGCACGCGTATTGAGGTGCGTGATGCTGCCGGACGCATTGCTCCTGTAACGTTCCAACTGAACGGAACACGCGCAACTCTGGACGTGGCGCACCTTCCTGCGGGACTTTATTCGGTGACGGTGGTTGCTTCCGGCGAGCGATCGGTTGCGCGGTTCGTGAAAGAGTAAGGGCGGCCAGATAGCGGGACTGCGATCGCCCGGCTTCCGGAGTGACTACCCAGATCGTTCACTAGGTGTCGGCTACTTCTCGACAGGCTCGTGATCCATGGCCCTGCGCATGAATGCTTCGAACATCGGTACCGTGAAATCCAGCTCCCCATGCGAAGGGCTGTAGATCATCCCTTTCTTGATCAACCGGGACCGGAGTGGCCCCAAGCTTTGGTTGTCCACGTTATGGATGGCGGCAACATCACCTGTGCGAAATGGCCCCTTTCCTAGTTCCGCCATGGACCTTAGAAAGCGTTTCTCCATGGGGGTCAAGCGGTCGAAGCGTACACGAAAGAAATTCTTGTCCAGCCTTTTCACTACCGTGTCCTCTACCCTCCGCACGGTTTCCAGGTCGATCTCCGGCTTGGTTGAGGTGTTCCACGATTGGTAGCCCCATTCTTGGATGAAATATGGATAGCCCTGCGTTACCCGGAAGATCTCGTCAAGGGCTTCGGGCGTGAATGAGACACCAGCTTCTGCCACCGGAACAGCCAGTGCGTCCTTCGCTTCTCCTTCGGGGAGTGGGCCGATCTCCGGAAAGTCGAAAAGCCGTTCTGCATACGACTTGGAATCTCCTGCCAGCCCCGGTAATAGCGGAAGACCCGCCGCCACCAAGACCATGGGCAGTTGCAACTGCTGCATTTTGTGCATGGCCATGATCAACGCGCTCAGCTCTTCCTTGGAGAGATACTGTAACTCGTCGATCAACAAACACACCCCGGTCCCACCGGCTTGGGCCGCTTCCGCAACTGCGGTGAACAACGAAGGAAGGTCCGATTCCAGATCACCTGTATCCCCAACCCCTTTCAAGGGTTCGATGTCCAAACCGATATCAAAAACTTCGGCACCGATCCGGATCGCCCCCAAAAACCCTTTGAGCACGGCCAAGCCTTTCCGGACCTTGTCCCCCAGGTTGGCCATACGGTCCAGATCGAACAACAATTCGCGAAGGCCGGGTGCCAAAAGCTGCGCCAGCGTCTTCTCCTCGTGCGCCTCGAACATCGCCGTTCGATAGCCGGACTCCAAGGCCAAAAGTCGGATCTGATTAAGCAGAACGGTCTTACCAACACCACGTAGCCCGATCATGATCATGCTCTTTTCCGAGCGCTTTAGCTTTACCCGTTCAAAAAGAATGTGCGCATGTGTCAGCAGACTTTCCCTGCCCACCAGCTCCGGAGGAGGACTTCCTGCACCAGGTGAGAACGGATTCTTGATCGGGTCCATGGCCCAAAAGTAGCATATCTATCAAAGTATAAGGCATGCTAACGAATTGTTCTTATCATTAGTTAGCATTGGATAGAGTTGCGTGTTGGGCGTGTTTTGAACAGAGCGCTCTTGCGAGAGGTGGAGCACCCAATGAGGAAGCGCCCTAGCTATGAGATCTGGGCTTTTCAGCAACCATTCCAGGTAGGAAGGCTCGGCGACCGGAGGACTGTAGACCATCCCTTTCTAGCCCTCGTCCATGGCTCAAAAGCGGAATATCTTTCAAAGTCTACACGATGCTAACATGTTTCTCTTAGCATTTGATAGTATGGGGTAGAGTTGCTTGTTGGGCGTGTGAGGGATCTGGCGCTTTTGCGATGGGCACTAGCGGCTATTGGGCGCAGAGTGGCTTTGCGATCCACCGTCGCGCCGGACGTAGGGAGGCTCTGCGACCGCAGACCCGGAGTCTTACCAATGACCCATGATAAACATTGGTGAGACTCCCGATAGCCGGGGCCCGGATCTGCGATCGCCCGGCTACCGGAGTGACGTGCGGTGGGCCGCGCGTGGCATTACTACCAACCAAGGAACTGCAACAACTCACGAGCGTCACTCCGGGCGTAGGGAGGCTTTGCTAAAAGGTCTTTAGCGAACGATCTCTATATTTGGGAAATAAAAGATCAAACCCAAAACAACATGATGAAAACCATACTCCCTTTCTTTCTTCTCGTCTCAGCGCCAATGTTCGCTCAACCCGTGATCGACGCGTCCACTCTGGTTCCATCAAATGGACCTACAGCCCTCCTTCATTTTGGGTCATATGTTACACCAGGTCCAGCGACAGCAAGCTTCATGTTTGATGCCTCGGGCTTTGAGGGCGTCCAAACCGCCCAGTCCCAATATGTTGCACCAGCAAGTACGCCCTATGGCTCCTACTTCCCGACAGCAACCCAAGCCAGTGGGGCATTGACGAACCCAAGCCTGTACAGTTACACGCGATCCACAGCCACCGAGGTATTCAACTTGGGATATTATGGACCAAGTAGCAGCTTGGTCTATTCGGATCCGGAAAAATTGTACGCCATTCCCATGAATTACAATCTCACATTTTCGGATCCTTGGAGCGCAGCTGCTTCGAACCAAGGACAAGCGTATACCCGCACCGGTACAACCACCGTTTCCTACAATGGTTACGGCACGGTCATTATGCCAGCGGGTTCATATACCAATTGCGCTCGCTTTCAGATCGACCAGATCATGACCGATGATTTCCAAGGACAGACGACCATCGATTACGTGGCCCGAATTGTGGCGTACATAAAGCCGGGAGTGGAAGGTGCGTTGTTCACCAGCAGCTATACACTGTATGACTTTGGAGCTGGTTTTGACACACTTCAAGTGGGTTCCTTTGCTGTCGATGAAGCCGTTGCTGGGATCCACTCATTGGAGG
>Ga0335394_10002094_pt1 | contig 22363 bp, 20 predicted proteins | sample MAT03_FD_205741 | JGI IMG/M metagenome (GOLD analysis project Ga0335394, IMG submission 205741) | Freshwater microbial communities from Lake Fryxell liftoff mats and glacier meltwater in Antarctica - MAT-03 (spades assembly) (version 2) ...
GCAACCTCGAAGCCACGATCGACGAGCTGGCCACCGTGGTGGATGTGCAACCGCGCGATCGCAAACGCTTCAAGAAGCTGCTGGAGGAATCAAAGAACTTCGAGAGCCTGCCGCTGCGCACGCGCCTCTCCGACGAGGAGGTCGCGCGCTTCGCGGTGAACCGCTATCGCTTCCCGGGTGTGGACATCAAGGCGCGCCTCTTCCGCCAGTATCCGTTCGGCGAAGTGGCGTCGCATGTGCTGGGCTACATCGGGCGCATCAACGACAAGGACCTCGAGCGCATCGCCGCGTGGGATGAAGGCCCCAATTACAAGGGTTCCGACTACATCGGCAAGGTCGGCGTGGAACTCTCCTACGAGCGCGAACTGCACGGCACCACCGGTGTGGAGGAAGTCGAAGTGGATGCGGCGGGCCGCGCCGTGCGCACGTTGTCGCGCTCGCCGCCGACGTCCGGCAACAATCTGCGCCTGTCGCTCGACATCCGGCTGCAGGAAGTGGCCGAGGCGGCCTTCGGCGACCGGCGCGGTGCGCTGGTGGCCATCGATCCCACCACCGGCGACATTCTCGCCTTCGTATCGAAGCCGGGGTACGACCCCAACCTCTTCGTCGAGGGCATCGATACCGCCAATTGGGAGTATCTCAATGAATCGCCGGACAAGCCGCTGCTGAACCGGCCGCTGCGCGGTGCGTATCCGCCGGGCTCCACGATCAAACCGTTCCTGGCGCTGGCCGCGCTCACCTCAGGCAAACGCACACCGCAACAGTCCATCAGCGATCCGGGATTCTTCCAGTTGCCGGGCTCGTCATATCGCTTTCGCGACGACAAAAACGGCGGACACGGCACGGTGGACATGTACAAGTCGGTGGTGGTGTCGTGCGACACCTACTACTACGTGCTGGCCAGTGAAACGGACATCGATGACACCGCGCGCTTCCTGTCGCAACTGTCGTTCGGCCGCAAGACCGGGGTCGACATCGAGGGCGAACTGGCCGGCGTGCTGCCATCGCGCGAGTGGAAGCGCACGCGCTTCGCGGGCGAGAAGTACCGCGAGGAGCATCGCAAGTGGTACCTCGGTGACTCCATCTCCGCGGGCATCGGCCAGGGCTACACCACGTTCACGCCGTTGCAATTGGCCGTCGCGATGGCCACGGTTGCCAACGACGGCGTCGCGTTCAAGCCACACCTCGTGAAGAACATTGTCAACGTCGGCACCGGCGAGACCCGCAGCGTGGCGCCGCAACCCACGCACATGATCAACGTGAAGCCCGAGCACATCGCCCTCATCAAGAACGCGTTCGTCGGCGTCAACAAGGAGGGCACCAGCGCCACCGCGTTCCGCAATGCCAAGTACACCTCGGGCGGCAAGACGGGCACTTCGCAGGTGTACTCGCTGAAGGGCGAAAATTACGTCGTCAGCAAGGTGCCGGAGCGCTTGCGCGACCATGCGTTGTTCATCGCCTATGCCCCCGCCGACAAACCGCGCATCGCGCTCTCGGTGCTGGTGGAGAACGGCGGCTTCGGCGCGCAGGCCGCTGCACCCATCGCGCGCAAGGTGCTCGACTATTTCCTGCTCGGCAAGACCGAACCGGGGCCCGCCCCCGCCGTGCCGATCAAGGAAGGTGAGGACGTGACCGACTGATGCCCATCGTCGAACTTGCCGGGCGCGCGTGGGAAGCCCTGACCCGCCGCATCGACAACTTTCTCTTTGCATGTGCGCTGGCGCTGGTCGGCGTGGGCCTCGTCACGTTGTTCTCCGCCGCCGACCAGAGCATGACGCGCGTCACCACGCAGGCGATTTCGCTGTGCTTCGCGCTGGTGCTGATGTGGATCATGGCCAACATTGCGCCGCAGACACTGGCGCGCGCCGCGCTGCCGCTGTACGTACTGGGCGTGCTGCTGCTGGTCGGCGTGGCGCTATTCGGCATCGTAGTCAATGGCTCGCGGCGCTGGCTCAACCTCGGCATCGTGCGCGTGCAGCCGTCGGAGCTGATGAAGATCGCGCTGCCGCTGATGCTGGCGTGGTACTTCCAGAAATTCGAGGGCCGGATCAACTGGAAGGATTTTGCGATCGCGGCGGCGCTGATCATCGTGCCGGTGTTCCTGATCAAGCGGCAGCCGGATCTCGGCACGTCATTGCTGATCGGGGCGTCGGGGTTCTACGTGCTGTTCTTAGCCGGGCTGTCGTGGAAGGTGATCATCGGCCTTGGCGTGGCCGGCAGCGCCGCCATGCCGTTCCTGTGGAGCCAGCTGCACGACTACCAGCGCGAGCGCATCCTCACGTTTATCGATCCGGGCCGCGACCCGCTGGGCGCGGGCTATCACTCGACGCAGGCGTCGATCGCCATCGGCTCGGGCGGCGTGATCGGCAAAGGCTGGCTGAACGGCACGCAGACGCACCTCGACTTCCTGCCGGAGCGGCACACCGATTTCATCTTCGCCGTGTTCGGGGAGGAATTCGGGCTGATCGGCAATGCGTTCCTGCTGGTGCTCTACGTGCTGCTGATCGGCCGCGCGATGGTCATCACTGCCAATGCCTCCACGCTATTCGCACGCCTGCTGGCCGGGTCGATCACGCTGATGCTCTTCACGTACGCGTTCGTCAACATGGGCATGGTCAGCGGCGTGCTGCCGGTCGTGGGCGTGCCGCTGCCGCTGGTGTCCTATGGCGGCACCGCGATGGTGTCGCTGTTCATCGGCCTGGGCGTGCTGATGAGCGTGCAGGCGCACCGGAAGCTGGTCAGCACGTAATAAAGGGGCCAGGGTCTAAAAAAGGGGCCAGAAAAAAGGGGCCAGGCTCGATTTAACTTGCCTACGGCCAACGCCATGGAGAAATTGTTCCCAAGTTAAATCGAGCCTGGCCCCTTTTTTCTGGCCCCTTTTTTAGACCCTGGCCCCTTTTTTTAGCGCCTTTTTAAACCCTGGCCCCTTTATTACGCTGCGGTCGAGAACCGGTACACGGCGCGATGGCGGTACAACTCGCCGGGCCGCAACACCGTGGATGGAAACGCCGGCTGGTTGGGCGAGTCCGGGAAGTGCTGCGTTTCGAGGCACAGCGCCGCGTACTTGCTGCACGGCACGCCGTCCTTGCCGACGAACGTGCCGTCCAGCTTGTTGGCGGTATAGAACTGCATGCCCGGCTGCGTGGCGAACACTTCCATCACGCGGCCGCTGGCAGGGTCCACCACGTGCGCTGCGCGCTTCAGCCCGTCGCCTGCGCCCAGCACGAACGTGTGATCGAAGCCGCCGCCCACCACGCGCATCTGCTCGTCCGGCGCGGCCAGGCGGTCACCCACGCGCGTGGGCGCGCGCAGGTCCATCGGCGTACCGGCGACAGCACGCACTTCACCCAACGGAATCGATACCGCATCCACCGGCAGGAACGCGTCGGCATGCAGCGTCACGACGTGGTCGCGCACATCGCCGCGTCCCGCGAGGTTGAAGTAACTGTGGTTGGTGAGGTTGATCACCGTGGCGCGATCCGTCGTCGCGGCAAAGTCGAGCACGAGGCCATTGTCATCGTCGAGCGTGTACGTCACCGCCGCGCGCAACGTGCCGGGGTAGCCTTCCTCGCCATCCACGCTCACGTACTCGAAGCACACCGAGCTTTCGCCGTCGAGGCGCCACGACCAGTTGCGCTTCGCGAAGCCCACCTCGCCGCCATGCAGCGAATTGGGCCCCTGATTGGCGGCCAGCCGATACGCCACGCCATCAAGCGTAAATCGCGCATGCGCGATGCGATTGCCGTAGCGCCCCACGACGACGCCGAAGTTGGGGTGGCGCACGAGATAGGGCGCCAACGCGTCGAAGCCGAGCACCACGTCCTCGATGTGGCCGCCACGATCGGGAACGTCGAGCTTCTGGATCAGTGCGCCCCACGACAGCAGCGCGACGCGCATGCCGTGTCGATTCTCCAGCACGACCGACGCCACCGCGCTGCCATCCGGCGCGTTGCCGATGATGCTGGCGGCCACAGTCACGTTGCAACCTTCAGGTACAGCCGTTGATCACACTTCACGCGTACGTTCTCCGCGGGTCGCGCGCCGCCACACCAGCGCATAAACGACGACATTGATCGCGACCACCAGCGCACCCAGCACCATCTGGATGCCCGGCGTCAGTCCGCCCGGATAGATCAGAGGTTCGAGATAGTGCTGGATGAAGCCGCCCGCATAGCCGGCGTCACCGGCGCGGGCGCGCAACGCGTTCTCGAGTGGCGTCAGCGGACAGATCGCCTGCGTGAACTCGAGCCACGCCACCCACGCCACCGCCGGCACATGCAGCCACGCCCACGCGGTGCGTCGCCACACCAGCGCGCCACCGAACACGACGAACAGGATGAAGGCGAAGTGAAGTGCGACAGTCGCGTCGGCCAGCACCCGCGCAAGCATCGCGCCGGCCGCCGTTTATTTCCGGCGACCGCGCGCCTTGGCGGAGCGCGATTTGACCGGACTGGACTTGGCCTTGCCGGCCGCGCGCGTCGGCGCCGCCGAGGAGTTCGCCGCGCGCGTCGGCGCCGCCGAGGCGTCCTCCGGCGGCTTGTAGTCGCCGATCACGCTCTTCACCGGGCACACTTTGAAGATTGGGCACTTCTTGCAGCCAACGGCAATCGCGACGGGACAGATGACCATGATGACCGCTCCGGGAAAGGCAATGCAGGACAGCGATGATGAGCGCGTTTGCGTTTCAGCGCCAGTAGGCGAGGCTTCAGCCTCGCCGGGTCAATGCTGCTCACCTGTGTAGGCGAGGCTTCAGCCTCGCAGGTTCAATGCTGCGACCTACCCGCGAGGCAGAAGCCTCGCCTGCAAGGGGAACACGTCCGCACCCGACCAGCCGGCAACCTCACGCCGCATACCAATAGTAATAAGTCGCAATCCCGAGCAACGCCACCGCCCAGTATCCCACCAACGTGGCGCGCATCAGCCCCTTCCACCACCGCACGTGCCAGCGCGCCGGCAGCACGTCGTTCATCTGCAGCACCAGCCAAGCGCCGCCGGCGACCGTCAGCACGCCGAAAATTGCGTGCAACACTGTGATCGCATTGCCGATATTGGTCAGCGCCTTCAGCGTGGGAATCTTGAAGCTGGCCATGGCCGAGGCCATGATGAACAGCACCAGCGCGCCATTGACCAGCACCCACACCGTCTGGTTGATCCGGTGCGCCTCGATGTTGCCCGAGCGCGCGAGGACCATGCCCCACGTCAGCCCCAGCACCAGCAGCAGTTCCAGCGCGAGATTGATGTCGGCAATCAGCGGACCGGCGCCAAGCACCCCGCCCGCCTCGGCCTTGCCCGCCGCATGCAACGCAGAGATCACGGCACCTACCACCAGCAGCGCCACAACCCCTGCCGTCAACGCACGCGCGCGCATCGTGGCCATGGCGGTCTGCTACCCGGCGCGAACTCTTCAATGCGCATGGCGGACACTTTAGCGGGAGGATGGCGGAGGAGCTATGGTACCCGCCCGCAGAACCGCCAGCGCCAGCACGCCGGCCACGAGCCCCCAGAACGCCGAACCCACGCCGAAGAAGCTCACCCCCGATGCGGTCACCAGGAAGGTGAGCAGCGCGGGTTCGCGTTGCGTGTCCTGCGCCAGCGCGCTGGCCAGGCCATTGCCGATCGCGCCCAGCAGCGCCAGCCCGGCGATGGCCAGCACCAGCTCACGCGGGAACGCCGCGAAGAGCGCGGCCACCGTCGCGCCGAAGAGCCCGATCAGCAGATAGAACACGCCGGCGCTGACCGCCGCGACATACCGTTTGGCAGGATCCTCATTGGCCTCGCGGCCCATGCAGATCGCGGCGGTGATGGCCGCGAGATTGAGCGCGAACGCGCCAAACGGGGCCAGCACCAGCGTGGCCACGCCGGTCCAGCCGATGATCGGCGAGACCGGCGGTTGGTAGCCGGAGGCCCGCATCACCGCCACGCCAGGCACGTTTTGCGACGCCATCGTCACCACGAAGAGCGGCACTGCCACCCCGATCATCGCCGCCACCGAAAACGCCGGCATCGTGAATACCGGTCGCGCCAGTTCAAGCCGCACCTGTACAAAGTCGAGCAAACCGAGCACGCCGGCAATGGCCAGTCCCAACGCCAGCGCCGCCAACACCGCATAGCGCGGCAGGAATCGCCGCGCGACGAGGTACGCCACGAACATCGCGAACACCATGCCGAACTGCGTCTTCATCGCCACGAACACGTCGAGGCCGAAGCGCAGCAGCACACCCGCCAGCATCGCCGCGGCCAGCGACAGCGGGATGCGCTCGATCGCGCGTTCGAACCAGCCCGAAAACCCCACCAACGTGATCAGCGCTGCGCACACAAGGAATGCGCCGATGGCTTCCGGCATCGCGATGCCGGCCGTGGACGTGATCAGCATCGCCGCGCCGGGCGTGGACCACGCGATAACCACCGGCATCTTGTACCGCAGCGACAGCCCGATGCAGGTCAGCCCCATGCCTAAGCCCAGCGCCCACATCCACGACGCCACCTCGGCGGGCGACGCGCGCAACGCCTGCGCCGCCGCGAACACGATCACGGCCGAGCTGGTGAAGCCCACCAGCACGGTGACGAAGCCAGCCACGACCGCCGACACGGAGAAATCGCGGAAAAGGGACATCAGTTTCAGCGCGGCGGGATCGCCCCCGCACCTGGCCACTCGCTGTCGCCGACGCGCTGCAACTTCATTTCGAAGAACCGCACCGGATCGCGGCCAGGGGCGATGCGGTCGCCCACCTCGATCCACGTGCCGCCCTTCACGACGGCCGTGTAGCGGATCGTCATCGGACCGGCAGGAATTTCCCACGAGAAGCCGTCTTCATTGCGCTTGATCGCGTAGTCGCCTGCGAAGCCCATCGCGTAGGAGCGCATGGCGAACGCCCGGGTGGCCGCGTTGTACGAACTGATGCCAACCGCATTGAACGACGTGCGGCCATCGGGCTCGTCGCCGCGACCCTGGATCACCTTGACCGTGCCATCCAGCAGCGGGCCGATACGCTCCGTCTGCGTGATGTCGTGACGGCCGCCGTCGGGCCGCAGGGTGGACGCCGGGCCACGCCAGAAGCCGTCCATGAAGGCGAAGGTCGCCATCGCCTCGCGCTGCGCCTTCATCAGCGCGACGGGGTCGGGGCGCTCTTGAGCAAGCGCCGACGCCAGCGCACCGAAAAACAGCAGCGCGGCGGCGGTCAGGCGGCAAGACGTGCGGATGACAGTGTTGGCGTTGGACATTGGATGACCTCCAGCGGCAGCTGGCAAACCGGAGTCTACGCGGAAGGCATTTATCGAGCTCGTCCCGCGTTTGTGACATTCGCACCGGCCCCCCGACGGTGCTACAGTAATCGGCTACGCGCGCCGTCCCCCGCAGGAAGGTGTCCCTTGAGCTTTGTCTGGCCGCAATATCTCTGGCTGCTGCTGTTGGCACCGATCCTGGTCGCTGCCTACATTGCGCTCTTGCGCCGGAAAAAAGTTGCCGTCCGTTTCGCCGATCTTGGCATCGTGCGGCAAGCCATCCGCCCGCGCCAGGCGCTGCGGCGACACGTTCCACCCGCGCTGTTCCTGCTGGCACTGATCGCCGTGATCATCGCCATCGCGCGGCCCGGCGCGATGGTCACGTTGCCGTCCGACGCCCGCACCATCGTGCTGGCCATCGATGTCTCGCTGTCGATGCGCGCCACCGACATCCAGCCAAGCCGCATGGTGGCGGCGCAAGCCGCCGCGCGCGAATTTGTGATGCAGGTGCCTGCCGATGTGAAGGTGGCCATCGTTACGTTTGCCGGCACCGCGCTGCTGGTGCAGCCGCCCACGCGGGACCGCGAGGAACTGGTCGCCGCCATCGACCGCTTCCAGATGCAGCGGCACACCGCCATCGGCAGCGGCATCATCATGTCGCTGGCCACGCTCTTTCCCGACGAAGGCATCAACCTCGAGAAGGTGGTGTTCGGCAACAATTTCGGGCCGCGCGACAGCTCGCGCAAGCTGCCCAGCGAACGCGCGGCGCCCAAGGTGGAGAAGAAGGAAGTCAAGATCGTGCCGCCGGGATCGTTCACCTCCGCCGCGATCATCCTGCTCACGGATGGCCGCCGCACGACAGGCCCCGATCCTCTCGACGCGGCACGCATGGCAGCCGATCACGGCGTGCGCGTGTTTACCGTGGGTTTCGGCACCACCGCCGGCGCGCCCATCGACATCGACGGCATGTCCATCTTCATGCGCTTCGACGAGGAATCGCTGAAGGGCATCGCGGGCCTCACCGCCGCCGAGTATTTCCACGCCAGCAGCGCGGCGGATCTGAAGACCATCTACGAGAACCTCAACAGCCGCCTTGCGCTCGAGCGCAAGGAAACGGAAGTCTCGGCGTTGTTCACCGCGCTGGCCGCCGTGCTGGCCGTGGCGGCAGGCACGTTGTCGTTGCTGTGGTTCGGGCGGGTGGCGTAGGCGCTCTACGCGAGCTCCTTCCGCATCAAATGCTTCGTGATCCCATGCGGATACACGTCAAGCTCGTACGCCGTGGCGTAACCCATCTTCCGGTAGAACCCGGCCGCCTGGAAACTGAACGTCTCGAGATAGAAGTGACGGCAGCCCCGTGTCGCCGCATGCGCTTCGAATGCACGCACCAGCTTCGATGCGATGCCCTGCTTCTGGAACGCGGGCGCCACCCATAGTTGCTGCAGCTCGCAGCAATCGCCCCACGTGCGTCCCACCGCGCCGCCGATGACGGCGCCCGCATCGTCACGCGCGAAGCAACCCAGCGATCGCACTTCGTGCAACGGCGCCGCGGTGTCGTTGGCGTCCCGCAGGCCGGTGTCCACGATTGCCGTATCGGCGGGTGGGGGGACATCGTGGTTGTCGATGGTGATGGTCATGGTGGTTTTCTTGAAGTTTGATCGAAGCGAATTGTAGGTGCATGGCACTCGAAGTAGTGCCAGCGATACGCCATTCGGTCGATATCAAATTCAGGTCTCTGATCTCAAGCCACTGATTGACTCGCTACGCCATATTGCATAAAAACATATAGATTACGCTGCAATGGTCGCAACGCGTTTCCGACGTCGTCAATCAGAAACCCGCGAAATTCATCATCGAAACCCTGGTCGAAATGCTCAGCCGCGTCGGAAAGTCCGTGCATCTGGCTCGCCGCGCGGCTGCTCGATGACGATCCACACTTTGGCCGGATACTCCGGGTGCAGCACCACATCCTTGCTATTCATCGACGAGATTCTCCGGCAGGTCCGGCACAAGTTCGCCCAGCGCCCAATAATGTTCGTTTGGGTAGTAATTTAGCCGCGAGTAACCGGCGTCGCCGAAGGCAAACCCGATGCCATGCTTGCCGTCGAGCGTGGTCGGCGCGCCAACGAGCACACGAAGCGCGGCGTTGAGGATGCCGCCGTGCGCCACGACCAGATACCGGCCCGGTCCGCGTCGCACCAGGTTCTGCAAGGCCCGCGTCGCGCGGATCTGGATGTCGATGTCGCTCTCGCCGGTCCCGTGGAAACTTTCGTACGGATTGCGCCAGGCGGGCACCGGAAAACGCTCTGCCGCCACGTCGAAGGGCAGGCCCGCGAGCGCGCCGTTGCCGAACTCCATCCAGTCCGGGTCGGTTTCGACGGTGCCACCATGCGTCCCCGCGACGGTCAGCGCCGACTCGTGCGCGCCGCAGCGAGCTGGCAATGATCGTATCGAACTTGATGCCCCGCGCCACGAAGTCGCGCGCCCGCGCAGCATCCACCGTTCGGCCAATTTCCCAAGTCTCGTCGGAGTTCTAGCCTTCACATCTGCCGTGAAGACTGCTGATTACTTTGACAGCATCCGCCAGCGTCCGGACCGAAGCGTCATTCTCGACGGTTGGATCCTGCGAGTGGTTGCCCATCCTTTCGCACAGCACATCCAGTCGGATGCGCGCATTCGCCAGTGGGCACCGATCAAGGAAATGAATAACCGGATTCTTCGTGTGGTACTGCTAGAGGACGGCGAGACAGTCCACAGTGCATTTTTCGATCGGCGTTTCAAGCCATGAAGATCCGCTATTTCACCAGCACGGACACTCTACTGATCGAGTTCCGGGAAGCACTCGTCGCCGAAACTCGCGACCTCGACGAAAACACGGTCCTCGACGTCGACGCTGATGGCAACATCTGCGCGATCACGCTTGAGCATTCGTCCACGCGCGCCGGCATTCCCCAGTTCTCGTACGAGCAGGTCAACGCCTGACCTCGGGACTTACCCCCGCCTGAACCGGTAGATCGCCAGCTCGCCGCGCAGGTTGGGCAACGACGACACGACGCTCCCGCCGGAGAGCACCACGCGGTTCTCGACGACGCAATTGCGCTCGCGCAAATATGCATCGAAGTCGGCGACGGTGCACAGGTGGATGTTGGGCGTGTCGTACCACTGGTAGGGCAGCTTGTCGGACACCGGCATGCGGCCCTTCAAAATCTGCCAGCGATGCGTCCAGTGCCCGAAGTTGGGGAACGTGACGATCACCTCGCGGCCCACGCGCAGCATTTCCTCGACGATTGCCTCCGTATGGCGCATCGCCTGCAGCGTCTGGGACAGGATGACGCAATCGAAGGACTCGTCGCCGAAGCCGGCGAGACCGCTCTCGAGATCGCTCTGCAGCACGTTGACGCCATTGCGCACGCTTTCGAGCATGCCGCTGTCGGCGATCTCGATGCCATAGCCGCTTACGTCGCGCTCGCGCTTGAGATAAGCGAGCAGCGAACCATCGCCGCAGCCCAAGTCCAGCACCTGCGCGCCGGAGCGCAGCCACCCGGCGATGGTGGCGAAGTCAGCGCGATGCTCCTGCCGTTCGCGCGAATCGACGCGGCGCTTCACATCCGCGCCGAAGCGGAACGTCGAATAGCCGGCGTCGGAGGCAATGCCTTCGAAATACGCGCGCACCACGTCGTGGTATTGCTGGTTGTCGAGCAGGAACGCATCGTGGCCGTGGGGTGCGGCGATCTCCGCATACGTTACGTCGCGCCGATGCTCCACCAGCGCCTTCACGATTTCGCGCGACCGCGCGGGCGAGAAGCGCCAATCGGTCGTAAAGGCCACCACGAGAAATTTGCACGACGCGGGCGCCAATGCGCGAGCAAGATCCCCACCCGTGGCGTGTGCCGGGTCGAAATAGTCGAGCGCCTTGGTGATGCGCAGGTACGTATTGGCGTCGTAGTACTCGGCGAACTTCTCGCCCTGGTGACGCAGATACGATTCGATCTGGAATTCGGGCGCGAAGGAAAACTGCAGGCCATCGCGCAGCGTGCGGCCGAATTTCTCCTCCATCTGCTCGTCGGACAGGTAGGTGATGTGCCCGATCATCCGCGCCACGCGCAGGCCGCGCCGCGGCAGCGTCTTGTTCTGCGCGTAGTGGCCCTCGAAGAAGTCCGGGTCGGTCAGGATGGCCTGTCGCGCCACTTCGTTGAACGCGATGTTCTGCGCCGAGAGATTGGGAGCGGCGGCGATCACCAGCGCGTGACGGATGCGCTGCGGAAAGCGGATGGCCCACGCCAGTGCCTGCATGCCGCCCAGGCTGCCACCCATCACGGCCGCAAATTGCGCGATGCCCAGGCGATCGGCCAGCCGCGCCTGCGCATCCACCCAGTCTTCGACGGTCACCAGCGGGAAATCGCTTCCCCACGACGAACCGGTCGCCGGGTTCGTCGACATCGGTCCGGTGGAGCCGAAGCAGCTGCCGAGGTTGTTGACGCCAACCACGAAGAAGCGATCGGTGTCCAGAGGCTTGCCCGGACCGATCATGTTGTCCCACCAGCCCAGGCTGTCCGGGTCGTCGCCATACGTGCCCGCGACGTGGTGCGAGGCGTTCAGCGCATGGCACACCAGCACGGCGTTGGAGGCGTCCGCATTGAGTTTGCCGTACGTTTCGTAGGCCAGCTCGTACTCGGGCAGCCATTGGCCGCAGGCCAGCGCCAGGGGCTGGGTGAAGCGCGCAAGCTGCGGTTCGACGGGGCCGAAAGAGCGCCCGGTGGGATTGGGGAAGACAGACATGACCGATTTTAATGCAGTCGCCACATACCTTCGGCACCATTGCGCCAAGGCGATCCCCGGGGCGATCCCCCAAGGCAACCCTGGACACTCAACCCGCCCATGCCGGACTGGTACAGGGCTTGCATTGTCTGATCGATCAAACCCGCCCTGTGGTCAGTCTGCCGTTTGTCGGAAAAAATATGACGACGGGGTATGACAATGGAATACTACCGGCTACACTAGGCGCACTTGCCTTGGGCTGCCCCCGGCCCTGTGTACGCACCGTTGCCTCGTGATCCGGCATCCCCCGGATTCACCGACCCAAGCCATACGGAGAGTTTGACCGATGAAGCGCACCCCGACCCTGTTGCTGGCCCTGCTGACGACCGTTGTGATGGTCTGGTCGGGGACCTCGAGTGCGCAGAGTTGCAGTGATGGGAGAACAAAGTACATCGCGCAATGCCAAAGTTGTCACGGCAACGCCAGCAGTCCCGACGCTCGCGCTCAGCGAGGCGCATATCCGAACGCGGATGTGATCAGAAACTCCAACATGGATAACGGGAATCCATATCCAACCCTCGTTAACGATACGGATGTAGACAATATCTCCTATTGGCTGTTTTTTCGGCTGGCGAATGGCACCTGCCCTGCGGGCGCCGCAAGTGTCGCAGCGTCAACTTCCAACATCAGTTTCGGCAGCGTCGGCAATGGCAATACCAGCGCTGCAACTTTGGTCACCGTGACAAACTCCGGCTCCGCCAGCGCCACCGGGCTTGTCTATACCAACAGTGCCAGCACCAAGTGGATTGTGACCAATGGCACCCCCTCCTGTACCAGCACCCTGGCCGCCGGTGCGTCGTGCTCATTCAGCATCGCTTACAGGCCTGCTGCAGCCGGTGCCAACGACACGGGTACGTATTCGGCCAGCACCGCGAACGGCTTCACGATCAGTCTCTCCGGCAGCAGCCCGTCGGCGGCCACACCCGCCAACCTGCAGGCCACACCCGGTTCTGTCGCCTTCGGCAACGTCATCGTCGGCAGTAGCAGTTCGGCACAAGCCATCAGCATCCGCAACCTCGGGACCACTGGCGCTACCAGTGTCACCTTCACGAACTCCAACAGCGCCAGATTCGTGATCAGCGGCCAGTCGTGCAGCACGTTGCTCGCTGGTGGTGCCACGTGCGGCTTTAACCTCACCTACACGCCGTCGGCGGTGGCCTCGGATTCCGGGTCGATCACCGTCGGCTACACGGGTGGCTCGGTGATCATCGGACTTTCCGGCGCGGGCACGGCCGGTACGCCGCCACCGCCGCCGCCACCGACGGCGCAGACAGTCAATCTCATCGAGTACTACCACGCCGCCTTCGGCCACTATTTCGTGACGTACCTGCAAGCGGAAATCGACAAGCTCGACAACGGCACCTTTGCCGGCTGGGCGCGCACCGGCAAGCAGTTCAAGGCCTGGACTTCATCCGGAACCGGCCTCGCCCCGGTCTGCCGATTCTTCACCAATTACATTGATTTCGCGCCGAAGAGCTCGCACTTCTATACCCCCGACGCGCCGGAGTGCACGGTCGTGCAGGCCAACAAGGTGTGGCAGTACGAGGGTCAGGTGTTCTATACGCAGTCGCCGAGCGTGACCGGCGTGTGCCCCGCGAACACGGTGCCGGTCTACCGGATGTACAACAACGGCCAGAGCGGTGCGCCCAACCATCGCTACACGACCGACTTGAGCGTACGGGCAGAAATGATCGCCGTCTCCAAGACGCCCGCGCCGTGGATCCCCGAAGGCGCGGGAACGATCGGCGTGATCATGTGCGCGCCGCCCTGAACCGAATCGCGTGCCGTAGTGGGTGTCAGTGGTAGATGTGGGTAATGGCAAGGGTCAGCGGTAGATGTGGGTAAGGGTCAGCAGTGGAAATGGCAAGGGAAGGAGCGGGGCCTGCCGGCTCCGCTCCTTTTTTCGTCAACACGTCATTGGCGGCGAGGTAGCGCCCGGCCAACACCGCACGGCCTGGCCTGTGGCCGTATGCGAATATCCATGCGAGCGAAGTCGCGCCAGTGCGTAATATTGCGTCTGCACGCCTGACTGCATGGCGCATGCGTCCAACCCCACCCGAGCGCAATGGAACTCGATACTTTTCACATCGCTGCCTACGCTGCCGCCGGCATCGCCGGTGTGCTGGTATGCGTGAGCTTCTTCATGAAGACCATCATCCCGCTGCGGATGGTGGCCATTGCCAGCAACATCGGGTTCATCATCTTCGGCATCATGCTCCGCCAGTGGCCCATACTGTTGCTGCATTGCGCGCTGCTGCCGATCAACGTGTATCGCGCCGTGGAGATGGTGCGGCTCACGCGCCGCGTGAAGTCGGCGGCGACGTACGGCGACCCCTCCGATGTGTGGCTGCGGCCCTACATGAAGACCAAGCGCTTCGCCAAGGGCGAGGTGTTGTTCCACAAGGGCGACACAGCCTCGCTGATCTACTACCTGGCCGAGGGCAGCATCGAATTCGTCGAGATCGGCGAGACGTTAAAGCCCGGGCACATCTTCGGCGAGATCGCGTTCTTCACGCCGCAGCGGAAGCGGCTGCTCACGGCGCGATGCGCCGAGAACTGCACCGTACTGAGCGTGGGCGAGGAAACCCTGCAGCAGCTCTACTACCAGAACCCGGAGTTCGGGTTCTATCTCGTGAAGCTGGTGGCCGAGCGCCTTGCCAGCAATGTCGAACGGCTGGAAGCGAAGCTGGAAAGCACGCCGCCGATCACACCGCAGTAACGCGCATCCGCGGCGCGCCCGCGAGGCCGCGCTGTCCGCGTTGAACTGTTTGGCGATCAACACTTCGCTTGCGGCTCGCACCAGTTGCGGCACCCACTCCCATTCCGGCGTTCCCGGGGCGAGTTCATCGGCCGAATGCTGTGCCCAGATGACGGGGACGGCCTGCTCGCGCGCCCGTTCGATCGCGCGCGCGACGTTGTTGATGACGCGCGTGGCCTCCCACGCCTCCTTCATCACGCCGACCTGGACATCGACGACGAGCAGGACGCCCTTGGTGCCTCCGCGAATGGTTGCCGTGGTGCGTGTCTCCGATCAAATGCTTGCCGCGAATCTGGGTGGTGTGTCAGGGCTTGGGGAAGCGGCTCAAGTGTTCGTGGATGATCTTGATGCGGCCATTCTCCACGATCAGGACGCGCGTGCCGCGGCCCTGGACGCGGAAGGACTGCCCGTCCATCGATCCTTCCCAGTTGTACGTGTAGGTGGCCGTGGCACTGCGCGCATCGACGCTCAGCACTGCGATGTCGGTGAGGTAGAAGCGCTCTTTCCTGACGTTGGCGCTGCCCTTCCACGTCTTCTCGAAGGCGCCGCGCACTGCAGCCTTGCCTTTGAAGTCGCCGTCGTTGAAGCGAAAGTACGCGCGGTCGTGGACCATGTCTTCGATCAGGTCGAAGTTCTCCTTCGACGCGATATCTTCGAAGCGATCGAGGAATTGCAGCACGGAATCGTTGGTGAGCACGATTTCAGTTGCCATGGGTTCTCCGTGCGACAGTGTGGCAGGGTCGGGTTTCGACTGCGCTGCGTTGTCATGATCCCGCGGCTTCTGCTCAGGTCTGGCTACTACTGCAAAAGTTGCCGCCGCACGTTCCGCTGTCGGCGGCGCACGTCGAGTACTACAATCGTAACGCACGGACCGCCTGACGGACCACGGAACCTCACGCTGCCGGACATGAACGCGCTGCGCCTGTCCCTCCTGCTGTTGGCCGTAGTTTTGGCCATGCTGACCGCGTCGGTGCGCGCGGTCGCCCGCGGCTGGTCGACGCCATGACGCGGCTGATGCGCGCCATCGACTCGGCTGCCGAAAGTTTTTCGCGCCTGGGTCTCGCGGCACGCCCGCGATGAGTGCAATACCCGCGCCGGCCATTGCCGGCATTGCGCTGGCGCAGGTTCGGATCAGCCCGAAGACCATCTGGCTGTTCGTGCAGGTGAAGGACGCGGCGCACGCCGTGGGTGTCGGCGAGGGGACGCTGCAGCGTGAGGAGGCGGCGGTCGAAGCCGTGCTGGCGCGGCTCGCGCCGACCATGCTGGGCCGCGCGGCGGAACCGCGCGCGCTGGCGGACATTCCGCTGCAGGGACAATCACGCGCATTCGGCGCCGCGGTGTCCGCGCTCGATCATGCACTGTGGGATCTCGCCGGGCAGCGTGCGCAGCAATCCGTCGCGCAGTTGCTAGGTGCGTCAGCGCATGCAATCGAACTCTATGCGAACGTGAATCGCGGCCTGCCCACGCGCGAGCCGGCGGCGTTTGCGCATGCGGTGCGCGTAGCCGTCGAGGCTGGTTTCAACGCGGTCAAGATTGCGCCCTTCGACGAGATCGACATGTTCGGCCGCTGGGGCGATGCCATCGCACCGACCGCGCAGCGATTGGAATCCGGTCTCGCGCGCATTGCCGCCGCGCGTGCCGCCGTCGGCCCGGATGTCGATCTGATGGTCGATTGTCATTGGCGCTTCGACGAGGCTTGGGCGCAGCGCGTGGTCGACGCCTGCGCGGCGTTCGAGCTGCATTGGATCGAGTGCCCGATCCCGGAGGACGACGCCAACCTGCCCGCGTTGAAGCGTTTGCGCGCGTGCACGCATCAGCACGGCATGCGACTGGCCGGCGGCGAGGATGGTGTGGGGCGCGACGCCTTCATGCCGTTCCTGACAGCGGGCGCCTATGACGTGCTGATGCCCGACATCAAGTACGTGGGCGGCTTCGCGGAAATGCGCGCGGTGGCGGCGCTGGCCGCGCAACATGGCGTGGCGATTGCGCCACACAACCCCACCGGTCCTGTGGCCCATATGGCGAGCCTACATGCCTGCGCGGGGCTTCCTCCATTCACGCGCCTCGAATTTCAGTTCAACGAGTCGCCGCTGTTCGATACGCTGGTGACGCCATTGCCGCCGGTGCCGGAGCAGGGACGCGTGGCCGTACCGCACCGGCCAGGGCTGGGGGTTGCGCTAGCCGTAGATGAAATCGCCAAGCACGTGATCCGCCACGAAATCTGGGGCGTTGCCTGACCGTCGTTCAGCCCAGGCATCGCAGCTTGTTGCTGGCACGTAGCTCGCGCTCGGGCCACGGCCGCTGTTGCGACTCGACCGATTTAGTTCCCGGCAAGCTTCATCGCCCGCAAGGTCTTGGCGTGGCGCTCGCCCATGCTGTCGGCGTAGTGCCGCGCCGCATCGGCGTGATGTTGGCGCGCCGCGGCCCCCTGGCCTTGTGCGCGGGCCGCCCGGCCGAGCACCTGGTAGGCGTCCCCCTGGTGCAGTGACAGCACTGCAGTGCCCAGCATCGTGTCCAGCAAGGCACGCGCCTCCAGCGCGTCGCGGCGGGCTTCGTCCCAGCGCGATTGCGTCAACAGCCATTCGGCGCGGCGCAGCAGGGTTGGTGGCAGGAACAGCGTTGCATTGCTGCTGTCGCGCAGCATCTGCACGGCCTGGTCCAGCAGCGTGGCTGCATTGGCATGTTGGCCACGCCGGGCCGCGATCAGGCCCTGCTCGGCGCGCATCAGGCCGAAGTGGTAGTTGGCTGGCGGCAACGAGGCAAATTGCTGCACGCTGCTGGCAATCAGCGCCGTGGCTTCGTCGAGCCGGCCCTGTTCGCGCAGGATGGCCACGCGGTTGATGCGGGCGATGTTGACCGCACCGAGGTGGCCACCAGAAACGATCTTGGCGAGCAGCCGGTCCGAGTAGCGCCTGGCCTGGGCCAGATCACCCAGGTTGCGCCACGACAATTCGTCGAAGGTGACGTCGACGCGCGCGTCCTGCGCGTCCGGGTGCCCGGTGTTGAGGATGCGCCTTGATTCGCGGCTCAACTCCAGGGCCTGCAGCGGCCGGCCGGCATAGCCCCACAGGCTGGACCAGTTGCTGTAGAGCACCGCGCCCAACTGCGTTTCGCGCATGTGCAGCTGTTCTGTCAGCCGTTGCTGCATCCTATAGGCGTGTTCGGCATCCAACACCCGGCCGGCCATCTGATAACCCATTGCCAGGTGCGCCCAGCTGTCGTTCAAGCCGCGCGGGTCAGGCGTGGGCAGGCGCTCGTTCAGCTGCACGGCCAGCTCCGCGGCAGTGATGGCCGGGACGTTGGCACCCGACTCGCGCTCCACGGACTCGGCCACCTGCAGGCAACTGATGCGGCTGGTGAGGTACCGGGGTTCATCGGGCAACGCTGCCAGGCCGGCCTGGTATTCGCGCCGTGCCGCGTCAAACTGGCCCTGTACCCCCAGCGTCCAGCCCAGGTTGCAGGTGGCGGCGGCGACGCTGGACGGGTCCTTCGAGGCCAACGCATGCACCTTGGCGCGCTGCAGTACTTGCTGCGCCGCGATGTTCTCGTTTGCCGACATCAGCTGGTCGCCCAGCGCGGCCAGCAGCATGGCACGGTGCCCCGGAGAGATGCCTTCGCGCGCTTCCACGAATTCAGCCGCCCGCAACAGCAATGTGCGGTTGGTGAGCGCCTGTCCGGCGGGCCGGGCCATCGCCAGATAGCTGGTGAGCTCGCTCATGCGTTGCGCGCGGTTGGCCTGCCCCAAGGCCAGGTCCCGCTGTTGCTGCGCCGCCAGAGCTTGCGCCGTGGCACGTTCGCGCTCCACGCCAGCCTGCTGTGCGCTTTGCTGCGCGCGCCAGGCCATGCCCAGCGTGCCGGCCATGCCGGCCAGCAGCGCCACCATCGCCAAGGCCGACAGCGCCACGGGCAAGCGGTTGCGCCGCACGAACTTGGCCGCCCGTTCAGGCCATGGCGCACGCCGGGCGCACACCGGGCGGTGTTGCATATAGGCGGCGATGTCGTCGTCGAAGGCGCTGACGCTGGCGTAGCGCTGGGCCGGCATAGCGGCAGTCGCACAGGCCAGGATGTTGTCCAGGTCACCAGCCAGTTGGCGCGCAGCGGCGGGGTGGCGCGCCAGATCGCTGGCCCGCCGCATCGGGCCTTCACTGGCCGCGCGCAGGTAGGCCATCGGGGTGGTGGGCGGTTCGAGCCCGGCTGGGTGGCGGCCGGTGAGCAATTCGAACAGGACCACGCCCAGGGCGTAAACGTCGGCGGTGATGCCGAGCGTGCCTCCGGTGAACTGCTCAGGCGCGGCATGCGAGGGCGTCATCGGGAACACGCCCTCCCGCGTCAACCCGTCACCGTCGGGCTCGTCCAGCAGTTTGGCAATGCCAAAGTCCAGCAGCTTGATCTGCCCTTGCCCGTCGACCAGGATGTTGCCGGGCTTCAGGTCGCGGTGGATGGCGAGCTGGCCATGCGCTGCGCTCACTGCCGCCAGCACCTGCCGGAACAGCGCCAGCCGCTGCGCGATGGTCATGCTCTGCACATCGCACCAGTGGTCGATGCGCTGGCCATCGACCCACTCCAGCACGAGGTAGGGCTGGCCCAGTGGAGTCACGCCCGCATCAAGCATCCGGGCGATGCCTTCGTGCTGTAGCCGCGCCAGCAGCACACCCTCGCGACGGAAGCGCTCCTGCGTGCCGCGGTCGAAGTGCCCATGCTTGAGCAGCTTGATGGCGGCGTGCCCGGCAAAACGCCCGTCGGCACGCTGGGCCTTCCACACGAGGCCCATGCCGCCTTCGCCCACCACACCCAGCAGTTCCCACGGCCCCAGACGATCGCCCACCTGCATGGCGACGCTACCAGCCTGCGCGTCGGCCACGCCGCCCAGGAACGATGCGTGCGAGGCCTCGTCCGCCGCGGCAAGCAGGTCACGCAGGTCGCGCACCAACGGGGCGTCGTGCTGCGCCAGTTGCGCGAGGCGCTGTTCGCGCCGTGGCGCGGGCAGCGGCTGCAATTCGTCCAGCAGGGCCGAGAGTTGCTTCCAACGGACAGGGTCGAGGCGCAGCATCATGGGTTCGACGTCAATCGCGTTGATGCCGGCCGTTGCACCATAACCCAGTGGGTCCGCCTACGCGAGGTCGAATCCGGGCGATCGCGGTGGATCAAGCTGCTGGCTCAGCCGTGGTCATTGCGCCGGATCGGCGGTGGTTGGCACGCGCTCTGCCGTCACACCGGGTTCATGGCGCGGTACAACAACAGCCGGGCCTTTTCCCATTGCCGTTGCACGGTGCGCTCGGACACCTGCTTCAGCGCGGCGATCTCTGCCATCGAGAATCCGCAGAAGAACTTGAGGTCCACCACCTGGGCCAGATCGGGCTCAAGGAGCGCCAGCTCGTCCAGCGCTTCGCTGATCCCTTCGAGCATCTCCGGCTCGGCGCACGATCCGGCGACCTGCGTGTCAAGCGATGTGATGTCGAGACCGCCGCCGCGCTTCTGTGCACCGTTGGCCCGCACGCGGTCGATCACCAGCCCGCGCATTGCCCGCGCCGCATACCCCATGAAATGGCCGGCATCGGCAAAGGCCAGCGCGTCCCGGCGCGCGATGTCGAGATAGGCCTCGTGCAGAAGCGTGGTGGCGCTGAGCATGCCCCCCGGACCCGCCCTGAATACCTCTCGGCGGGCCAGTCGGTGCAGTTCGTTGTAAAGCGAAGTGAACAGCTCGTCGGTGGCGCAGCGATCACCCGCCTGGGCCCGCCGCACCAAGGCCCGCGAAATGCCCCCGGGAACGGAATGCAGCTCGGGCGCGGGCTCCATCAGTTACTCGAGGCGAACCAGGAAACGGGGGGGCCGCGCACGATTTGGGGCGTCGATCGAGTGTTCAGGATGATGGAGCGATTGACCAAGGCCACGATTCTGCCGTCGCCGGTCCTTGAGTATTCAGGGATCGTCCGTTCGGGTCAACCGCATGGTGCAAACGCGCGTGCCAAAGGCCGTCGACAGGTTTCGCGGGGATGGTCCTGGCGACCTTCATTCAATTATTTGCGGGGCCGTTGTCGGGTTTGCGTCGCCAATTTCGATTCCATCTGGGACAGCTCAATGCGCCCGCATCTGCGGCACGCCCATTCCAGCTATGGTCCAGGAGTAATCCACGATGATGCCCGCCAGGAATTCCCTGCTTGCTGGACCGCAGCCAGCCTACTGGATCGGGCATTACCCGGCCACGCTGATCGATGTCTGGGCCCTGCGTAACGGCACTCGCGTCACCCTGCGCCCCGTGCTGCCGCAGGATCATGGCCTGCTGGGCGACATGATCCGTCGCTTGTCGCAGGCGACCCGGTACAACCGCTTTCACGGCGCGGTCAACGGACTTTCATACGACGCGTTGCGGCTGATGACGCAGGTGGACTACGTTCGCCATCTCGCCTTGGTCATTACAACGACCGACTGCAAGCACGAGCGGGTCGTGGCGGATGCCCGCTATGTCGTCAATGACGAAGGCGACAGTGCCGAATTCGCCATCGTCGTCGACGACGAATGGCAGCGCCGCGGCCTGGCCGAACGGGCGATGCGCCTGCTCGGCACGGCCGCTCAACAGCAAGGCCTGGGGTGGCTGCATGGCAGCGTGCTCAGCGCCAATGCGCCGATGCTGTCGCTGATGCAGCGCTGCGCATTTCGCTGCACACCCAACCGGAAGGACGACCGCCTCGTGCAGGTCGAGGCGCGGGTGGACCACGCCACACCGACACCGGCGGCATGGCGCGGGGCGAGCGGACCTTTGCGCTGGCTCGCTGCACGCCTTGCAACCGTCACATCCTGACCGGGTCCCCAGGGAAAAACGATGAAGATAGTGCCCGCCACACCGCAGTTGGCAATCGTCCTTGGCAGCGGCGGAGTGCGCAGTATTGCCTCGCTCGGCATGGTCGAGGTGCTCGCGCGCGAGGGACTGCGCCCCGACCTGATCGTCGGGTGCAGCGCCGGCGCCATGTTCGGTGCGCTGATCGCCGTGGGTCACGATCCCGGCGAGGCGGTGCGCATCGCCACCACGCTGTGGTCGCACGAAGTAACGCGCCGCCGCCTTTGGATGGCCATCCCGCAGATGCTGTTTCCGCGCCTCGGCGGCTTCAGTGCTGACTTCGCGCTGCGCTGCGACCGGCTCATCATGGAACGCCTGGAGCAGGCTTTCGGCGATGCACGGCTTGAGGACCTGCATCTGCCGCTGCGTGTCACGGCCACGGACGCGGCAACCGGCGACCGGGTGATCATCCGTCATGGTCCGATCGTCGATGCACTACGCGCCAGCATCGCTTTGCCGTTCATGTTCAAACCAATGCACATCGAAGGCCAGCGCCTGACCGATGGGTTCATCTCTGACCCTTTGCCGGTCAGTGCAGCCGATGATGCGAAATCCGTCGTGGCACTGGGCTTCACATCGCCAATGCCCCGGCGCGTCGACATTCCATCGCGCCTTCTGGCCCAGGTCACGTCGGCGATGACCAACAACCTGATGCACGCGAGACTCGCCACCGCCCGCGCCAATGGCATGCGCCTGGTGGGCATCTTTCCGAAGCTCGAGCGGCGCATCGGCCT
>Ga0335394_10002098_pt1 | contig 22344 bp, 15 predicted proteins | sample MAT03_FD_205741 | JGI IMG/M metagenome (GOLD analysis project Ga0335394, IMG submission 205741) | Freshwater microbial communities from Lake Fryxell liftoff mats and glacier meltwater in Antarctica - MAT-03 (spades assembly) (version 2) ...
TCCTCGCCAAAACCTGGTTCTACCGCTTCCAGCTGCCCTCGGGTGCAATCACCCGCAGCTACGACGATGGTGCGCTGGATGCGATCCACGACACCCGCCTGCGCATGCTCGATGCAGCGCTCGCACCAATCCATCCACCAGGCCTGGGCGGGCTCAGCGCCGTCGATCTGGCCTGCCACCAGGGCTTTTTCTCGGTACAACTCGCGCAGCGCGGCTGTTCGGCGGTCACCGCGATCGATGCGCGCGCCGAGCATGTGGCCGATTGCAACCTGGTCAGCCGCGCGCTGGGCCTGGATGGCGTGGTGCGTGCGCAGCAGTGCGACGTGCATGCCGCCAGCGTGGAGCGCTTCGGGCAACACGACGTGGTGCTGTGCTTTGGACTGATCTACCACCTGGAGAATCCGGTCGGCGCGCTGCGCGTGGCGCATGCGCTGACCCGCCCCGGCGGGGTGTGCCTGGTCGAGACGCAGGTGGTGCCCAACCTGAGCGGGCCGGTCGACTGGGGCGCGTGGCGCTTCGTCAAGCCCCTGCAGGGCGTGTTCGGCCTGATCGATGAAACCTACGAGACCCACGGTCCGGAGATGAGCACCACGGGGATCTGCCTGGCGCCCAGCGTGGAGGGCCTGCTGTGGGTCATGTGCAAGATCGGTTTCGACGCGGTGGCGCTGGTGCCGCCGCCCGAGGGCGCCTACGAGCAGCATCGCTTCGGCAAGCGGGTCGTCGCGATCGGACGCAAGCGCCCTGCGTGAAGGCACGCGTGCCGATTGACGCTTCGCGGCATGAACGGCTAGCCTCCTGCGTCTGCAAACAACGCGGGGACTGGCCATGACGCTGAGCATCACCATCGATCTGTCCGACAACGATCTGGATCACTTCCAGGCTGTCCTGCGTCGTGCGCAGGACAGTGCGGGCGAGAAGTCCGCGCAGGAGATCACCGACGCGGCATCCGCGCTGGTGGCCGGCGCGGTGGGCATCAAGGTTCCGGAGTTCATCGCCGAGCGTCTGGGCAAGCTCGATTCGCTGATCCGCATGGTGCATGACAAGGGTTGGGCGATCAGCGGCGAAGACCGCCAGCGGGTGCTCACCGCGCTGGCCTACTTCGCCGATCCGAAAGACGTGATCCCCGACTCGGTGCCGGTGGTCGGCTATCTCGACGATGCGATCATGATCGAGCTGTGCGTGCGCGAACTCAAGCACGAACTCGAGGCGTACGAGGACTTCGTGAATTTCGTCAAATACGAATCGGCCGAACGCGGTGTCGACCCGGCCACGCTCGCCCGCGAGGACTGGCTCGAAGACCGCCGTCACGAACTGCACGAGCGCATGCAGCGCCGCCGCGAGCGCGACCGCTACAGCGGCCCGGGCGAGTCCGGCGGTATGTTCCGCTTCCGCTGAGGCGTCGTTCCCGCTACGCCGCGTGCGAGCGCGCGCTGCGTAGTCCGGCCAGGTCGCATGTCGTGCACGCTATGGCCGCTCGAGGATTGCCGTAACACCCATTCCGCCGGCCGTGCAGATCGAGATCAATCCGCGGCCGGAACCTTTCTGTTCAAGCAGCTTGGCCAAAGTGGCCACGATGCGCGCACCGGTCGCGGCGAACGGATGACCCAGCGCCAGCGAACTGCCGACCACGTTCATCCGGGCCGGATCGATGCTGCCCAATGGTGTTGCGCGACCCAGGCGGTCGCGGCAGTAGCTCTCGCTTTCCCACGCACGCAGGGTGCACAGCACCTGCGCTGCAAAGGCTTCATGGATCTCGTAGAAGTCGAAATCCTGCAGGCTGAGCCGGGCATCGGCGAGCATTTCGCTGACCGCCACGGTGGGCGCCATCAGCAGGCCCTCACCGCCCACGAAGTCGACCGCGGCGACCTTGGCGTGGGTCAGGTAGGCCTGCACGTTCCAACCGCGCGCCTTGGCGAAATCGTCGCTGGCGAGCAGCACTGCCGCCGCGCCGTCGGTCAGCGGGGTCGAATTGCCCGCCGTCAGGGTGCCCTTGCCTGAGCTGCGATCGAATGCGGGCTTGAGCGTGGCGAGTTTTTCCGCGCTGCTGTCGGGGCGCAGGATGTTGTCGCGCTTCAGACCACGGAACTGGACTACCAGGTCGTCGTAGAAGCCGCGCTCGAAGGCGGCCGCGGCCTTCTGGTGCGAGCTTGCGGCGAGCCGATCCTGATCTTCGCGCGATATACCCCACTCCTTGGCCATCATCTCGCAATGATCGCCCATGCTCTTGCCGGTGCGCGGCTCGGCAACACCGGGGAAGTCGGGCACCAGTTCGCGGATACCGAAGCCGCCAAGCGCGGCGGACACCCGCGCACCGAGCGACTTGGCGCGATTGAGTGCCAGCAGGCGCGCCGACAGCTTGCGCGAGACCACGATCGGCACATCGGAGGTCGTATCAGAGCCACCGCCGATGCCGGCTTCGATCTGGCCGGTCGCGATCTTGTTGGCGATGGTGATGATGGTGTCGAGCGAGGTGCCGCAGGCGCGCTGGTGGGTGATGCCCGGGGTCAGCGGCGACAGCCCCGAGGACAGCGCGACCTCGCGCCCGATGTTCCAGTCGCGCGAGTGCTTGAGCACCGCGCCGAGCGCCACTTCGCCCAACTGCACGCCGGACAGGCCGAAGCGTTCGACCAGGCTCGATACGGCCTTGATCGACATGCCGACATTGCCGACATCCACATACGCGGTGTTGTTGCGGCAAAACGGAATGCGTACGCCGCCGATGATGGCGGCGGGCTTGAGCAAGGTCTGGCGCATGGCGTGGATCCGGTTCTGCGGTTGCCGCGATTACACCACATGCGCCAGCGCGCCACGGCGCGCGGCCGCGTCCGGCGGCAGCAGGTTGTGCAGCAGGGCACGCGGTTCAAGTGGCCACCTGCGCTTTCGACGCCTGTCATCATTCGCGCGCGGCCCGAGCGGATAGAATTCGTGCTGGCATCGGCCATATGGATCACGGATGGATGCGGTAGCGGACATTGGGCTGTCGATGGCATCGCCGGGCTGCACGAATGACTGAATCGCTGTGCCCTGCAGTGCTTGCCATCGAGCTGTCGGTACCCGCGCCGGCGCTATTGCCGCAGTTGCCGACCGAGCAGGCCGCCTTGCTGGTCGATGCGATTGCCAGCGATCTGGCGCGCATGCTGCCGGGCGTCGAGCAGCTGGGACTGGCAGTCGGTGGCGCGCTGTTCGATCCCGCACAGCTGTTGCGCCCTGGCTGGCCGCTGTTCGCCGAACTCGCGGTCCTGTATCGGCGCCAGCGACGCGGCGATCCGCTGCCCGCGGTGATCGGATTCGGTGCCGCGGGAGGCCGCATGGCCAGCCCGCTGCTCGAGCCCGAGCCGGGGCTGGGCAGCGGCACGTTGTTGCTGATTCCATGGCTGCTGATCGGTGACGACCCGCTGGTGCAGGCCACCGCCGCGCGCATGGAGGTCGACTTCACCGAGCACGGTCTGGCGGGTGCTGCGGTCGCGCTGTTCCTGCAGCAGGCGCTGGGTCTGCAGGTCGCGCATGCGCGCTACATGACGCGCAATGACCTGTGTGCGTTGACTGCGATCCAGCTGCAACATGCGCAGCTGGACGCGATCTGGCTGCTGCTGGAAACCGCACTGCTGGCCCCGGCGCAAACGCAGTTCGTGCGCAGCGCTGGCGGCGCGCCATGGTGCTACCTGCGCGGCGGCGTGCACGGTGGTGCCTTCGGTTTCAGCGCATGGGCGGCCGGCCCCGGTGTGGCACTGGATGCAGCAAGCCGGGCGGAAGGCTTTGCCGGGTTGCTGCTCGACCAGCGACGTGTCGCGGCCTTACTCTGCGCGCATGCGCTGGCGCCGCGGTGGATGACGGTCGATCCGGCGGCAGACGATGAAGCGTGTGCGGCGGCGCTGGGTGCCGGTCCGGCGCTGGAGCAGGCGTGGATACTGGAGACGTTGCGGGAGCGCAACGAACGTCCAGCGCGGGTCGTCGCGATTTCTCATCGCATGCTCGGAAACGCCGGCTTCGTGGTGCTGGAAAGCTGCGCCGATGGGTCGGCGCAGGTCGTTGCACGCCTGTGGCCGCTCGCGGAAGACGGGTTGCGCGAGGGTGCCGCATGGCTTGCTGCGCGTTTCGGTGCGAGCCGCGATCCGCGACCGGTGGCGCTGGCTGGCGTGCTGGATTCCTGATCGGCGGCCACATGGGGCGTGGCCTTCGGCCCGCCGCTCGGGCCATCGCGACGACTGCTTGCCCGGCGAATGCGGCGGCGGGCCTGCGGCGGGCCGAAGGCCCGCCCGCCGGGAGCCGCGGGGACCGGGATACTCCGGTCGCCGCGGGTTTGAATCACGGAACGATGGTGATGTCGCGCTTGAGGGTCGGCGAGGCGAAGTAGAACGCGTCCTCTTCGTGGGTGGCGCTGACCACGCAGGTGCCCGCTGCCACCGGCGTGAAGACCGCGCCACTGACGCGCGTGCAGATGTTCGGCGTCAACGAGACCAAGGTTACCTGTGCGGTCGATGGACCCGGAGTAAAGGCCAGCGTGAAGTTGCCGCCAGCCAGCGGGAACGGGCCTTGCGCCGGGAAAGCGAGGGTGCCGACGCCGCGGCTGATGGTGATGTCGCGCAGCACCGGGGTGGCGGTGTTGTAATTGGCATTGCCAACCTGCTGCGCGCGAATCGTGCACACGTCGACCGCAACCGGCGTGACCGTGGTGCCGGCGACCGTGCAACGCTCGATGTTGGTCGACGAGAACACCACCGGGTTGCCGGAACCGCCGCCGGTGGCCGCGATCTGGAAGGTGGTGCCGAACGGTTGTGGATCCGGACCCGGTTGGGTAAAGGTGATGGTCTGCGCGGCACGCACGATGGTCACGTTGCGGGTGACCTGCGGTGCGGCCGTGAAGTTCGCATTGCCGGCCTGGTTGGCGCGGATCACGCAGGCACCAGCGCCTGCGATGTTCAAGGTGCTGCCGGTGACGCCGCAGATTGCCGGGGTCGTGGTGGTGAATACCACCGGATTGCCGGAATTGCCGCCGCTGGCCACCAGTGGCACGGTGCCGCTCGCGCTGTAGACGATGTTGGCGCCTTCGATCGGACTGCCCAAGGTAATCGCCTGGGTGCCGATGCCGACGGTCTGCGTGCCCGTCACGGTGCTGCCGTCGAACCCGATCCGACCCGCATAGGTGGCGCGGATGGTGCGCGCGCCAGCTGCCGCGGAGGTGAGCGCGCAGCTACCCGTGCCGGTGCCCGACAAGGTCACGGTGCAGTTGGCACCGGCCGCATCCGAGACCAGCACCGCACCGGCCGGCGCACGCCCGTCGGCTGCGACGCTGACCGACACGGTGTATGGCGCGCCGATGGTCGCGGGCGTCGGCGTGATGCCGGTGATGGTGGTGGTGGTCGCCACCGAAGCCGGCGGCTCGAAGCCATCGGCAAACAGCACCGCGCTACCGACTATCTGGGGCGGGATCAGCGCCGGGCTGTTCAATGCCCGATCATTGTTGGCGCCGAATCCGATGCAGTCCTCGACGTTCAGGGTGTTGCGGTTGGCGACCTGATAGGACAGACCGCTGCCCGAACGCGGCGAAGACACCGGCTCGCCATCCCAGGTGAAGCACTCCACGGTGGTGGTCGTGGTGCCGCTCAGGCAGTCGTAGCTGAGGATCCGCGTATCCGGGGTATAGCTGACCCGGGTGATCGTGTTGCCGACGCCTGAGGCGCATGCGGTTTCCGGCGCGTTGGCGCCGGGGTTCGACTGGTAGGTCGCGCGATCGATGAACAGGTCCTGGATCGCAGCTTCGAGATTGACCACCGTGGTGGCCGCGTTGGTCGGGCACTCCACGAACAGCACGCTGACGTCACCGCTCGACCCGCGCACGTCATACTGCGCGCTGACGCCGGTGCCGCTGCCACCGAATTCACCCGGCAGGCAGGTAAACGTGAGCGGGCGGGTCGGCACGGTATCGCACTCGAACCGCGCCTGCAGCTGCCCCGGTGGCGGTGTGGTCAGCACGAAGCTGATGCCGCCGCCGGACGGTGGTGCGCAGGTGGGCGGATACGGCACGCCGTTGAAAGTACCGCGGATCTGCACTTCCTGGGCGTGCGCGACCCCGATCCCGGCCATCAGGGCCAGTGCGACGAGCCCATATGATTGCAAGCGTACAGACGCCATGAATCCACTCCGATATACGAATAATGGTGAGTATAGTGGCAGTGTCGGGTTAGCCTCTCGTTAACCCGGCACGGGCGGCCGTGTGTGACCACCGTCGGTGGCTTCCGGGCTACCGTCCGTCCGGGTGGCCCGCGGGTCGAATCCGCATTCGAACAGGCGGTAGGCGGTTTCCGCCATGTCGAGCGCTAAGTAGGTTCGCTGCGCCCGCTGGTTGTCACGCTCCACATACAGGCGCAAGCCGACCGCTCCGGCGGCCCGCGCGCGACGCTCGACCTCCGCGTACAGGGCGGCAAACACGCGCTGGCCGCGCTGCTCGGGCCGCACGTAGACGCTTTGCACCCACCACCAGTCGCCACCCCGCCAGTCGCTCCATTCGGTGGTGACCATCAGGCCGCCGACGATCCGTTCCTGCTGCTCGGCGACCAGATAAATAGCGCGCGAGGGCAGGTCGAACACACCCAGCACGCCGCGCCGCAGCAGCGCCGGATCGAGGATCTTGTGCTCGGTCTCCAGCGCCATGGCGGCGTTGAATGCGACCAGCGTATCGACGTCGTCGCGGCGCGCGTCGCGAACCAGGCTGTTGGACATGTCGGCTCTCAGGGTGGATCGACGACGGCACCACGCGGACGCCGCCGGCGACTGGCGCCCAGCTTGCGGGTGATCGTATTGCGACCCAGGCCGAGCCGCGCGGCCGCGTTCTGGCGGTGACCGCCGGTGATCTCGAGCGCGGCATCCAGCAGCGCGTGGTCGAAGCGCTCCTTGGCCTGCGCATAGACATCCTCGCTGCCGCCGCGCAGCCGGTCCTGCGCCCAGGCGCGCAGGCCCAGCGTCCAGTCGCTCGATGGCGCGCTGGCCGGACCGACATCGAGGGCCAGATCGGCGCTCACGATCTCGCGCCCCGGGGCCATCACCGCCAGGCGCCGACACAGGTTTTCCAGCTGACGCACATTGCCCGGCCAGTCGAATCGGGTCAGCTGATCGAGCGCGCGGGCCGAAAAACGCTTCGGCTCGAGGCCCATCGCGGCGGTCGCGGCGGTGAGGAATCGCAACGCCAAGTCGGCGATGTCCTGCTGCCGTTCGCGCAGCGCCGGCAGGTGGATGCGCACCACGTCGAGTCGATGCAGCAGGTCGCTGCGAAAGCTGCCGTCGGCGACCTTGCGGCTCAAGTCCTGGTGGGTCGCGGCGATCACCCGCGCGTCGGTGCGCAGCAGCTCGCGTCCACCGACCCGATAGAACTCGCCCTCGGCGAGCACCCGCAACAGGCGGGTCTGCAGCGAGGCCGGCATGTCGCCGATCTCGTCGAGGAACAAAGTACCGCCCTGGGCCTGCTCGAAGCGCCCGGCATGGCGGCGTGCCGCGCCGGTAAATGCGCCAGCCTCGTGGCCGAACAGCTCCGACTCCAGCAGCTCGGCCGGGATCGCGGCGGTATTGAGCGCCACGAAGGGACCGCTGGCGCGCTTGGAATGCCGATGCAGGGCACGCGCGACCAGCTCCTTGCCGGTACCGGTCGCGCCAGTGATCAGCACGTTGAGCTGGGTTTGCGAGATGCGCCCGATCGCGCGAAACACCTCGCGCATCGCCGGCGAGTTGCCGATCATCGCCGCTTCAAGCGCTGCAGCGGGCGGCACTCGCGTGGCTGCCGCCAGCACCGCGGGCGATTCACCCTGCACCGCGCGCTGTGCGGTGGCCACGGCAAGATCCAGATCGAAGGGCTTGGACAGGAATTCGAAGGCGCCACCGCGGAACGCGCCGACCGTGCTGACCACGTCGGTATAGGCGCTCATCACGATCACCGGCACGTCCGGCAGGCGGCGGTTGATCTCATCGAGGAACTCGATGCCGCTCATGCCCGGCATGCGCACATCGGTGAACACGGCATCCGGGCGGGCCTGCGCGAGCACGCCAAGGGCAGCATGCGCATTGTCGAAGTCGCGCACCACGAAACCTGCCTCGCGCAGCGCCTCGGCGAGCACAAAGCGCACCGAGCGGTCGTCGTCGATGACCCATAGTTCCTTCATCGCTGCTCGAGTCCGGCCAATGAGGGGGGTGAAGCGGCGAATGGCGAATGGCGAATGGCGAATGGGCAGGAGCCTGCCAGCCGCCAGTTTGCAGCGCTTTCCCATTTGCCATTCGCCATTCGCCATTCGCCCATCACCCATCTCCTTCCATTGGCAGCAGCAGCGTGAACACCGTATGCCCCGGTCGCGAGCGATAGCTCAGCGAGCCGCGATGTTCGCGCGCGACCTGCTGGGCCAGGGTCAGTCCAAGTCCGGAGCCTTCCGCTCGCCCGGACACCAGCGGCAGGAACAGGCGGGTGGCCAGTTCATCGGGCACCCCGCGACCGTTGTCGACCACCTCGATGCGCAGCGCGCGCCGATGCACGATCTCGCCGATCGCGACCTGGGTCTCGGCGCGGGTCCGCAGGCGCACCTCGCTGGAGCCGGCTTCGACCGCGTTGCGGACCAGATTCCATACGGTCTGGGTCAGGCGGTCGGCGTCGCCCAGCACGCTCGGCAGGCTGGGATCGTAGTCGCGCGCGACCAGTGCGGACCAGCCGTTTTGTGCCTCGCTGAGCAGGCGCACGCGCTCGAGCACCTCGTGCACGTTGACCGGTGCCGGTGCGCGCGGCGGTGCCGGATTGAGCAGGCGATCGACCAGATGCGAGAGGCGCTCGGACTCCGCGACGATCACTTCCAGATAGCGTCGGCTGTCGGCATCGTTGACCCGTTTTCCCAACAGTTGCGCAGCACCGCGCAGACCCGCCAGCGGATTGCGGATCTCGTGCGCCAGCCCCTTGAGCGCCTCGTGCAGCGCGGCGGGCACCGCAGTGGCGGGATCTGCGCCGGGAAATTCCTCGACCGGGTGGAACTCCAGCAGCCAGCCGGCATCGTCAGCCAGTGGCGTGACCCACAGATCGGCGAAGCGCTCGTGGTCCGGTGCGGGTGCGAGGCGCTGGCGATGCACGCGCAGTGCGCGTCCGTCGTTGCGGCTGCGCGCGAGCAGCGCGTCGATCGTGGCCTCGCCAGGGGCCAGCGCCGCGACCGGCAGATCGATGAAGCGGCGCGCGGAGAAGCCCAGCCATGCCGCGAAGGCCGGATTCACCTCCTGCACCTCACCGCGCGCGCCAACCCGCACCACGGGTGTAGCGAGGGCTTCGAGCACATCGGCGGGGATCGCATGGACACGCATTGCACGATTATAGGGAGAATGCGTGCGCAGGCGGTGGCCATCGAGCACTACACTCGCGGCATGCGGATGACTGCACCAGCGCAAGGCCGACAGCACGCGCCCGGTAATCATTGCCGCTGCGCGCAGGCCCGGCGTGCCTGCCCGGTGCAGGGCGCATGCACCAGGGCCAGTCGAAGCGTGTATGCCGTGGCGTGAGCTGGCCGGCCAACCGGTGCACTGGCGCGAGTGCGGCAGCGGGCAGGCCGTGTTGCTGATTCATGGCCTGGGTTCGAGCGGCGCCGACTGGGCATTCCAGATGGCGCCCCTCGGCGAGCGTTTCCGCGCGATCGCACCCGACCTGCGCGGGTCCGGGCGCAGCAGCAGCGCGCGCGGGCCGTTCAGCCTCGCCCAGTTCGGTCACGACCTGTGGGCGCTGCTGGATGCGCTGGGCATCCAGCAAGCGCATCTGGTCGGATTCTCGTTGGGCGGCGCGGTGGCGCTGGAGATGGCGCTGCAGCAACCGCTGCGTGCGCTGCGGCTGGTCACGATCAATTCGCTGCCGAGCTATCGCATCGACCACTGGCGCAAGTGGATGGAGGTCAAGGTGCAGTCCGGCATGGTGCGCGTGCTGGGTCTTCCACGGGTCGCGCGCATGGTTGCGGCGCGCTTGTTCCCGCAGTCGCATCAGGCGCCGATGCGCGAGCGCGTGATCGCCGTGCTCGGCGCCAATCCACCGCGCGCCTATCTGGATACCGTGCGCGCCCTGGCCGGCTGGTGCGCACGCGAACGCCTCGACTGCCTGCGCACGCCGATGCTGATGATCGCCGCCGAACACGACTACACCGGACTGGACGAAAAGCGCGAGTGGGCGCAGCGCATGGGTGCGCAGCTGGTGGTGGTGCGCGGCTCCCGCCATGGCACGCCCTTCGATTCGATCGACGCAACCAACGCGTGCCTGCTGGCGTTCCTGTCCGGGCAAGCGTTGCCTGCCGAAGAGCAGTTGCTGGTCGATCCACCCGAGCGCTTTCCGCAGGCACCGCCTGCTGGCGAAGTGGACGATTGAGTCGCAACGTGCGCGACTGCGCGGCAGCCGCACATCCACGCCAGACAACGCGGAGTCGGTGGGCGATGCTCGAACAAAACAGGGCGGGTCAGCACCGCGCACCGACCCGACCTGCCGCTGCCCCCGGATCGGCGCGCTGTCATTGCTACGCGAGCCGGGGAAAAAGCCGGCGCGGCGGAAGCTGCCGCGCCGGCCGGCCCCCCGGCCCCCTTGGTTCAGATGTTGTAGTACATCTGGTATTCGAGCGGATGGGTCGCGGCGCGGAATTTGGTCACTTCCTGCATCTTCAGATCGATATAGCCGTCGATCACATCATCGCTGAACACGCCACCGGCCTTGAGGAACTCGCGATCGTGGTCGAGCGCCTCGAGCGCGACGTCCAGCGAGTGCGACACCTTCGGGATCAGCTTGTCCTCTTCCGGCGGCAGGTCGTACAGATCCTTGTCCATCGGCGAGCCCGGATCGATCTTGTTCTTGATCCCGTCGAGGCCGGCCATCATCAGCGCTGCAAACGTCAGGTAGCCGGAGTTGACCGGATCCGGGAAGCGGATCTCGATGCGCCGCGCCTTCGGGCTCGACACCCACGGAATGCGGCACGATGCCGAGCGGTTGCGCGCCGAGTAGGCCAGCATCACCGGCGCTTCGAAGCCCGGCACCAGGCGCTTGTAGCTGTTGGTGGTCGAATTGGCGAACGCGTTGATCGCGCGCGCATGCTTGAAGATGCCGCCGATGTACCACAGCGCGAGCTGGCTCAAGCCGCCGTAGCCGTCGCCGGCGAACAGGTTGGTGCCCCCCTTGGACAGCGACTGGTGCACGTGCATGCCCGATCCGTTGTCGCCGACCAGCGGCTTGGGCATGAAGGTTGCGGTCTTGCCATGGCGATGGGCCACGTTCTTGACGATGTACTTCAGGGTCAGCAGCTCGTCGGCCTTGCGCACCAGGGTATTGAAGCGGGTGCCGATCTCGCATTGGCCGGCGGTGGCGACTTCGTGGTGGTGCACCTCGACCGGCACCCCCATCGCCTCGAGCGTCTTGCACATCTCGCTGCGGATGTCCTGGAACGAGTCGACCGGCGGCACCGGGAAATAGCCGCCCTTGAGGCCCGGACGATGGCCGGTATTGCCGTCTTCGAACTTCTTGTTCGACGACCACGCGCCTTCTTCGGCATCGATCTCGAAGCCGGTGGCGTTGATGCTGTTCTGCCAGCGCACCGAATCGAAGATGAAGAACTCGGGCTCGGGGCCGAAGAACGCAGCGTCGGCGATGCCGGTGGCCTTCAGATACGCCTCGGCGCGCTTGCCGATCGAGCGCGGGTCGCGCGAGTAGCCCTGCATGGTGCTCGGTTCAAGCACGTCGCAGTTCAGGATCAGGGTGGTGTCTTCGGCGAACGGATCGAGCACCGCGCTGGAAGGATCGGGCAGCAGCACCATGTCGGACTCGTTGATGCCCTTCCAGCCGGAGATCGACGAGCCGTCGAACATCTTGCCGTCCTCGAAGGTCGTCGCGTCGATGGTCTTGGCCGGGAACGTCACGTGGTGCTGCTTGCCGAGCAGGTCGGCAAAGCGCAGGTCGACGAACTCGACCTCATTGTCCTTGATCATTTTCAGCGCGTGTTCGGCGGACATGGAGCTCTCCAGAGGATTGGGTAATGGCAGTGCAACCGACCAGTGCGTCGCAACTGGCGTGCCATTCACCCGTGGATGCGCAAGCCCTTGTTGCAGCGCAATATTGTGGAAGTACGCACCGAATTCGGATGCTCATTGCACGAATTGTGTGCAAAGCCAGCGCGCCATAGCCACAAAATGGCGCGCGTAGCGCAGATCGTCCCGACCTGCGACGCGGTGCACCGCATGCAACGCGCGTGTGGCGGCCGTGATCGCGGGTCGGGGCGACCCGCGCTACCCGCCCTGCCGACTGAAATACAGGGCCACGATGGTGGCGGCAAACAGCAACCGGTAGATCGCGAACGGCTTCGCACCCAGACGCCCGACAAAACGCAGGAAGAAGTGGATCACCACGAACGCGAACACCGCCGACAGCACGGCACCGGTGACGAAGGTCCCCATCGGCACATCGCTGGCACCGGTGAGCACTTCCATCACCCCGTGCGCAGACGCCAACGCGACCACCGGCACCGAGACCAGAAACGACAGTCGCGCCGCGGCCGTGCGCTCCAGTCCGATCAGCAGGGCCGCGGTCATGGTGATGCCCGAGCGCGACACACCGGGGATCAGGGCCAGCGCCTGCATGCCGCCGATGAACAGCGCCTGCTTGAGGCTGACGCTGTATTCGTCGCGATCGCCGCGGCGGCGCGCATCGGCCCACCACAACAACAGACCGAATACCGCCAGCGTGGTGGCGATCAGCAGCGGATGGCGCAACGCGGTTGCTCCCGCGTCGCCCAGTGCCAGACCGATGACCGCCGCAGGAATGGTGGCCACCACCAGGCCGACGCCAAGCCGCTGCTCGGGGTCCAGCGGCGCACCGGGCCGGATCTTCAGGCAGGCGCGCGCGACTTTGATCAGCTCGTCGCGAAAGTACGTGACCACCGCGATGAACGTGCCGCAGTGCAGGGCCAGGTCCACCACCAGCCCCTGGTAGTCCCAGCCCAGAAAGTAGCCGGCCAGCGCGAGGTGGCCGGAACTGGAGACCGGCAGGAACTCGGTGAGCGCCTGGATCAGGGCCAGGATGATGAGTTGAAGAATGTCCATCGCTCGCACAGGGTCGAGGCCCTGCGCGCTGCGGTCAAGTCGCACCCCTTGATCTGCCCGCGAATTGCCCGAGGATCGCGTGCGCGGTGCGCGGATCGACCCCGCAGCAATGCAAGCGGCGCGACCTCAACCGGCGCTGCGATTCGGTATCGCGCGACATCCATGAGCAGCGTCGCGATCGCCACGGATGCGTCTGATTGCGCGCTTTCGGCGCGCGCGAACACAATCTCGCTCAGGCTGCGGGCCTGCCCGGCCACCGCGTCCGGGCTGCCGCGATCGGCGCACTCAGGGCGGCGGCGGATAGGCGTAGTGCGCGCCGGGGCCCAGCGGCAAGCCCAGCGCCAGATAGCCGAGCAGGAACAGCGACCACAGCACCAGGTACGCCACCGAGAACGGGATCATCAGTGCGACCACGGTGCCGATGCCGGTACGTTGCACGTAGCGCTGGCAGAACACCACCACCAGCGGGAAATAGGGCATCAGCGGGGTGATGATGTTGGTGCTGGAGTCGCCGATGCGATAGGCGGCCTGGGTCAGGTCGGGCGAGATGCCCAGCTGCATGAGCATCGGCACGAAGATCGGCGCGAGCAGGGTCCACTTCGCCGAGGCCGAGCCGATCAGGATATTGACCACCGCGCTGAGCACGGTGATGCCGATCAGGGTCACGCCCACCGGCAGGTTGGCCGCGCGCAGCACTTCGGCGCCCTCCACGGCCAGCAGCACGCCGAGGTTGGACTGCGAGAACACCCAGATGAACTGCGCGCAGAAGAACACCAGCACCAGGTAGTAGCCCATCAGGCCCATCGCCTTGCTCATGCCGGCGATGATGTCCCTGTGGCTTTTCACGCTGCCCGACGCGATGCCGTAGATCACCCCGGGCAGCAGGAACAGGATGAAGATCAGCGGCACGATCGAGCGCATCAGCGGCGCGTCGTTGGCGGTCAGTGCGCCGCTCGGTGCGCGCCAAGCCGAACCCTCCGGAATGGCCGTCATCGTCAGCACGGCGGCGGCCAGCAGCATCGAGGCCAATGCCCACCACATCGCGCGCCGCTCGTGCGGCACCAGCGCATCGAAGCTCGGCACCTGGCTGGTATCGCCATCGACTGGCGTGCTGCGTACCAGCCGCGGCTCGACCAGTTTGTCGGTGATCAGCCACACCAGCACGATCACCAGCAGCGACGAGCTGGCGGTGAAGTACAGATTGTTGATCGGACTGACCTGGTGCGCGGGATCGAGGATCTGCGCGGCGGCCATGGTGATGTTGGACAACATCGGGTCGAGACTGGTCGGCACGATGAAGGTGGCACTGTACGCACCCGAGACCGCCGCGAAGGCCGCCGCGATGCCGGCCAGCGGATGCCGACCGGCCGCATGGAAGATCACGCCCGCCAGCGGGATGACGAGCACGTAGCCTGCGTCCACCGCGTAATGCGACAGGATCGCAACGAAGGCCACCATCGGCGTGAGCAGCGACTTGACCGTGACCTGCATCAGCGCGCGCAATACGGCATTGATGAAGCCGGTGTGCTCGGCGATGCCCAAACCAAGCATCGTGACCAGCACCACGCCCAGCGGCGGGAAGGTCACGAAAGTATTGACCATGGACGAGAAGAACGCGGTGATCGATTCGCCGTCGAGCAGGCTGTTGATCACCAGTGGTGCCTTGCTGCGCGGATCGAGCACCGACCAGGTCACGCCCGAGAGCGCCCACGACAGCAGTGCAACCAGGCCCAGCAGAAGCACGAACAGCAGCGCGGGGTCGGGCAGCTTGTTGCCGATCCGCTCGACCCAGTCGAGCGCGCGCTGCAGGCGGGTCGGTGCAGATGCAGGGATGGCAACCGATGCTTGCATGCAGGTCTCCGGCAGTGGCGGGGTCGAACGGGTGGTAGAGCGCAGTATTGTGAAGGTCATCGGTGGCGCGTGACAACTTTGTGAGCACGCGCACTGCCGCTGGCAGCGCGACTTGCCTACACTGCGTGGACGCGTCGATGGGAATGGTGCACATGCGTGGAATCGTGGTGTCGGTTGCGCTGGCAGTGGTGCTTGGCGCATGTGCCATGCAGCCGGCGGTAGCGCCGGATCCGCGCGACGCGGTGCTCGCGCTGCTGGCCGGCAATTGGGACAACCGCGCCCAGTTCGACGCCGCACCCGCGCGCCTGAAGGTGCCGCCAACGGTGGAGGGCGACTGGCTCGACCTGCAGCACGCGCAGTTCACGCGGGTCGATGCCGCAGCGCTCGGCGAGCGTGTCCTGTATCTGGAATGGCGCGACGGTGGCGCCACCGGCGCGATCTCGCGACAGCGCATCTGGTCGTTCCGCAGCGATCCGGATGGCACGCTGCGGATGGACTTCTTCGCGTTCGTCGACGGCACGGCGTTTGCGGGTCGCGGTACCGATCCGGGCGCGTTCCGAGCGCTGGATGCGACGGCCCTGCGCGGCTATGGCAGCGCCTGCGCATTGCGCTTTACGCGGGCAACCGGCGGCGGCTGGGCCGGCCGTATCGGCGCGGACGAATGCAGCCTGGTGGCAGCATCGGGGCGCCGCATGGGCATCGATGCGTCGATCACGCTCGATGCCAGTGGCACGCTGGCATATCGCGAATCCGGGCGTCTGGACGATGGACGCTATGCGTTCCGCGTGCCACCGACCACGGCTTATCGATTTCGGCGCTTGCCGTGAGCGCGCCGATGGGCGCCTGGGTGGACTCGCGCTGCGGAGCGGCCCTGTGCAGGCGCGGCATGCATCGAAGCGTTGCCGCAGCTAGTATCGGGCGCGTTGGTCGATGACCGGGGAGGGCTCGCCATGCATGTGCTGAAGGGTTTGCTGTTCAGCGTCGCGGTACTGCTGGTGGTTGCCATGAGCGCTGCGTTTTTCCTGCCGGATCGTGCCTCCGCGGAACGCAGCATCGTGATCGATCGTCCGCCGTCGATGGTGTTCGCGGTGGTCGACAGTTTCAGCCTGTTCAATCGCTGGTCGCCGTGGGCCGACCTCGACCCGGCAACCAACTATTCCTACACGGGTCCCGAGCGCGGCGTGGGCGCTTCCATGACCTGGGCCAGCGCCAAGCCCGAGGTCGGCAACGGCCGGCAGGAGATCATCTCCGACATCAGCGACGAAAAGGTGGTGACCGCGCTGGCTTTCGAGGGCATGTCGGCGGCGACCTCGACCATCCGCCTGACACCCATCGGCGAGAGCACCCGGGTCAGCTGGCGCTTCGACACCGCGCTGCCGCTGGGCTTCGATGGCGATTTTTTCACGGGGGTGATCGGGCGCTACTTCGGGCTGGCGATGGACGGCATCATCGGCAAGGACTATGACAAGGGCCTGGGCAAGCTCAAGAGCCTGCTCGAGGGCATGCCCAAGGCCGACATCGCCGGGGTCGAGGCCGTGGTGCAGGAAGTTGCCGCGCAGCCGGCGTATGCGATTGCCGGGCTTCAGGCCGGCGTCGACAGCGCATCCAGCAGCGCGGTGATGGGGGCGGCTTACGGCGAGATCGTGGCCCTCGCGCAGGGCAACGGCGTGAAGCTGGCCGGACCGCCGTACGCGCTGATCCGTGGGCACGGCAACGGCAAGTGGCAGTTCGATGCCGGTATCCCCGTGGATCGCAACGACGCACCCGCCAGCGGGCGGGTGAGTGCCACCATGACCTATGCAGGACGCGCCGGCGAATTCCGGCACGTCGGGTCCTACGACAGCATCGCCACGACCCACGCCAGGGCCGAGGCCTGGCTGGCGACCCGCGGGCTGCAGGAAGCCGGACCACGGCGCGAGATCTATGTCAGCGATCCGGTATCGACACCGGTCGACGAGCTGGTCACCCTGATCAGTATTCCGGTGCGGTAAGCCTGCCGGCCGACAGGCAAGCTCCGAACATCGGGCATTGCCCTGCGCGAAGTTCCCGATGACGGGTGCCGTGACCCGCACTATTGGTGAATAGTACGGGCCTGCATTTGGTTGAGCCTATCCGCGCGGCCGCTGCCGCGAACGCGAGCGCGGCAGCGGCACCGACTCAGGCACCGCACCGGCCCAGCCATCCTTGCCGCGCACCTTGGGCGCCGGCTTGATCCGCGGCTTGCGCTCCTCGGGCGCCTTGATCTCGAGTGCGGTGTCGCTTTTCGCCGCCCCCATCGACACCTCCAGGGTGTACTTGCCGGGCATCGCGAACAGGCTGTGGCCCAGACGCACGGCTTGCGCGTAGGGGGTGGCGGCCAGAGCGCCCTCATCGTCGGCCGGCGGACCCTTGGCATCGGCAAGCCGCTTCTGATTGGCCAGCTTCTCCGCGGCGAGCGCGAGCGTACGATCGACCTGCACGTCCCACACGATGCGGTTCACGCCCGCCTTGGCATCGATCTGCATTTCGCGCACCGGATTGCGATTGGCGTCGAGCACGCGCAGGCTCGCGCGCCCGCTGTCTTTGGCCCAAAATGCGCCGCGCAACTCGGGCAGATAGGGTGTCGCATCCAGCCACCAGACAGGCTTGCCGCGCCAGTCGCGATCGGCCTTCAGCGGTGCGACGGGAAACAGGTGGATTGGCTTGGCGCGGACTTCGCGGGTGAGCTCCTGCACCGGCAACACGTCGACGATCCATGCGCTGCGACCATGGGTGCCGACCACCAGCTCGCGCTCGCGTGGATGCACGATCATGTCGTGCACCGGCACGTTGGGCAGGTTCTGCTGCAGGCTGTCCCAGCTGCTGCCACGATCGAGCGAGACGTAGACGCCACGGTCGCTGCCGACATAGAGCACGTCGGGATTCTGCGGGTCTTCGCGCACCACGTTGACCGCGCTTGCCGGCAGTCCACGTGCGATGTTGCGCCATGACTTGCCGGCATCGTCGGTGACATAGACATAGGCCGTGATGTCGTCGTTGCGATAGCCGTTGAGCGACGCGTAGGCGCGCTTTGGATCGACGCTGGATGCCTCGACGCGTGAGACCCAGCGCTGCGCGGGTAGTTGTGCATCGACGCGGCGCCACTGGACGCCGCCGTCATCGGTCAACCACAGGTTGCCATCGTCGGTACCGGCCCAGATGGTGCCGAACGCCAGCGGCGATTCGCTGAAGGTGGTGATGGTGGCGAACGGCACGTCGCCGCGCTCTTTCGCCGTGCTCAGGTCAGGGCTGATCGCGGTCCAGGTTTCGCCCTTGTCCATCGAGCGGAACAGGCGATTGGCGCCGAAATAGACGATGTCGGGATTGTGCGTGGACAGGCGCACCGGGGTCGACCAGTTGTAGCGCAACGGCGCGTCGGAGATCGCCGGCCGCGGGCGCACCTCCTGGCCGTCGCTGCGTCGGTACCAGCCGAACTGGTAGCCGGTATAGACCGTCTTGTTGTCGCGCGGGTCGACCGCGATGTACATGCCGTCGCCACCACCGATGATGCGCCAGTCCTGGTCGAGTTCCCAGCGGGTGGTGGACGAACCGACCATGGTGCCGTTGTCCTGCAGGCCGCCGTAGACGTTGTACGGCTCGGCATCGTCGACCATGATCGTGTAGAACTGGCCGACCGGCTGCGCGTCGAGCTTCAGCCAGGTCTTGCCGCCGTCGTAACTGATGTCCGCGCCGCCGTCGTTGCCGGCGATCATGCGCTGCGGATAGCCCGGATCGATCCAGTGCGCGTGATAGTCGACGTGCACCTGATTGGCGTGATTGCCGATCCAGGTCTTGCCGCCGTCGTCGGAGCGGATCATCGGCACGCCAACCACGAACACGCGCTCGGGGTTGTCGGGTGCGACCTTGATGGTGCCGAAGTAATAGCCGTAGGTGAAGGTGACCTCGCGGATCGGCTGCTCGTGGGTGCGCTTCCAGCTCACGCCGGCATCGTCGCTGCGCCAGACTTCCAGCGCGCGGATGTCGGTGTCGAACAGGCTGGCGTTGCCGTCGGTCAATCGCGCGACGAGTTGCGCGATGGTGATCTGATCGGACTTCACCATCGCGATCAGTTTTTTCGCATCCAGGCTGGTGTCCAGATCCGAGGAGCGGATGAAGGTCTCGATCTCCTCGGGGTCCTGGCGCAGGAATTCCTGCTTCGACATGCGCCGCAGGCGCTGGGGCGAGAGCGGGCGCTCACCGAGGTCGTGCAGCGATTCAGGCAGCGTGCCCTGATGGTCGATCGACGCGTAAATCGTGTCGGTCTGGCTGGGCGCGACGCTCAGGCCGATGCGGCCGATCTCCGGGCCGGATGGAAAACCCGCGAGGCGATTCCAGTTGCGGCCACCGTCGGTGGACTTCCACACCCCGGAGCCCGCGCCGCTTTCGACCAGGTTCCACGGGCTGCGCGAGCGCTCCCAGGTCGCCGCGAAAAGCACCTCGCCCTGCCCGGGTGCCGCCGAGATGTCGATCGCGCCGGTCCATTCGTTCTCGCCGACCAGGGTGTGCTCCCACGTCGTACCGCCATCCCAGCTGCAGAACACGCCGCGTCGCCCACCCGCGGTGTAGAGCTTGCCGAGCGCGGCCACGCAGACGTGCTCGCCGTCGGTGGGATCGACCCAGACATGGCCGATGCGGTCGGTGTCTTCCAGTCCCATGTGCCGGAACGTCTTGCCGCCGTCATCGGAGCGGAACACGCCCAGCCCACCGTAGTTCGAGCGCGCCGAATTCGGCTCGCCGCTGCCCACCCACAGGCGCTCGGGGTTGTTCGGATCGACCGCGATGTCGCCGACCACGGTGGTCGGCAGGCGATCGCTCAAGGGCTCGAAGCTGACACCATTGTTGGTCGTCTTCCATACCCCGCCGGTGGCGTAGGCCACATAAAAACCGTAGGGCTGGCCGGGCATGTTCTCGACATCGACCACGCGACCGCCTTGCCCCGTCGGTCCGATCGAACGCCATTGAAGGCCATGGAAGGGCGAGGCATCGCGCAGCGCCTCGTGCTGCGCGACCGCCACCCAGCGCTGGGCGTCGCTGGCGGCCGCATCCGGTTTCGGGCGCGCCTGCGCGATGGATGCCGCGAGTGCTGCGACAAGTGCGGTAGCGATGATGCAGTGTGCGTGGCGCGCCATGCTGGGCTTCTCCCCTGGGAAAGTCGCGAACATATCGCGAGGCGGGGGCAGAGTGCCATGCGGCAGAGGTCCACGCGGGCTGCAATGCTCGGGAAACACCAATGCGACGCTTGCCCCACCGCCGTCGGCATCGTCGATCACCAGCTGGCCTGCATGCGCTCGCATGATGGTGTCGGCAATCCCCAGGCCCCGCCCCGCGCCGGCGTTGGCTGCGATCCGGCTCACGGCGCGCCATCGCGTGCGCGGTCGGCTTCGAACAATCTGGCGAGTTCGGCACGCGCCTCGGTCGCGCTCTGCACCAGCGCGCTCTCGTCGTCGTGGATCAGGTACTGCTCGTGCAGCATCTTCTCGTCGTGTTCGCGGAAGCGCTCGATGCGCGCGGTGGCCGTGGCCTCGTCCATGCCCAGGCCCTCGAGCACGCGGGCGGTCAGCACGAGACTGGAATGGAAGGTCTCGCGCACCACGCCGTCGACGCCCATGTCCATCAGCTTGAAGGCGTGCTGGCGGTTGCGCGCGCGGGTGAGCACCTTGAGGTTGGGGAACAGCCGCTTGACGATGCGGGTGGTGCGTACGCTCAGCTCCGGGTCGTCGATCGCGACCACGAACAGCTCGGCGCGGTCGGCGCGCGCGGCGCGCAACAGCTCCGGGCGGCTCGGGTCGCCGTAGTAGATGGTGTTGCCGAAGCGCCGCGAGAACTCGACCTGGTCGACGTTGGGCTCCAGTACGGTGTGCGGAATGCCCTGTGCGGAGAGCACCCGCGCCACGATCTGGCCGACGCGGCCGAAGCCGGCGATGATCACCTTCGGCTCGTGGTCGGGCATCGCGTCGAAAGGGCGCTGCTCGGTGTGGCGAAGGCGCTTGCCCAGCGCGGCGGCTGCCATCACCGCCAGCGGCGTGAGCGCCATCGACACGCCGACCACCGCCAGCGAAAGCCCATAGATCTGCGCATCGAGCACGCCCGCCTTGCGCCCCTCGCCCAGCACCACGAAGGCGAACTCGCCGCAGGCCCCGATCAGGGCGCCCAGCAGCAGCGCCTGCGGCGCGGGCAAACGGCCGATACTGCGTCCGACGGCATAGATGATCGGTGCCTTGATCGCGAACACCGCGAGCACGCCGCCGGCAACGACCAGTGGATGGGCGGCGATCAGGTCCAGGTCGATGCTCATGCCGACTGCCATGAAAAACAGTCCCAGCAGCAGACCCTTGAACGGCTGGATGTGCGATTCGATCTCGTGACGGAATTCGGAATTGGCCAGCAGAACGCCGGCGATGAACGCGCCCAGGGTCACCGACATGCCGGCCAATTGCATGATCATTGCGGTGCCGATCACCACCAGCAGCGCGGCGGCGGAGAAGATCTCGACGCTGCCGGCACGTGAGATGGCCCGGAACATCGGCGGCAGCAGCAGGCGGCCGGCAATGATGACCGCAGCGATGGTGCCCAGTGCCTTGGCAAAGCCCCACGCATCGCCGCGGCTGGCGGCATGCGCCGACAGCAGCGGGATCAAGGCCATCACCGGGATCGCCATGACGTCCTGAAACAGCGAGATCCCGAACGCCTGCTGGCCATGGTCGGCACCGACCTCCTTGCGTTCGGCAAGGATCTGCAGCGCGATCGCGGTCGACGACTGCGCCAACGCGATGCTAAGCACCAGCGCCACCCGCCAGTCGGGCACCACCAGCCATGCGAGTGCCGCGCCGATCAACACCGTCACTCCCAGCTGCGCGCCACCCTCGCCGAAAACCACCCGCCGCATCAGCCACAGGCGTTGCGGCGACAACTCAAGACCGAGCAGAAACAGCAGGAACATCACGCCGAGCTCGGCGACCCGCAAGGTCTGGGCACCATCGACGATCAGCGCGAAGCCATCCGGTCCGATCGCCACGCCGGCGACCAGGAAGCCCAGTACCGCCCCCAGTCCAAGCCGATTGAACAACACCACTGCAACCACCGCGGCCAGCAGGAAGACCAGCGCGGTGGCGAGAAATCCATCAGGACTCATGCGATTCTCCGTATGCGCCCGCACCATGCCCGAGCGTGCCGATACGCGCAATCGGCCACGCCCACGCGCGCTACCTCAACGACCGCGCGGCTTGGCCCGATGCGTCGCCGGCGCATTCCACGGATCGTCCGGCCATGGATGACGCGGATAGCGGCCCTTGAGTTCGCGGCGCACCTCCGGATAGGTACGCTCCCAAAAGCCGCGCAGGTCCTGGGTGACCTGGATCGGGCGCTGTGCGGGCGACAACAGATGCAGGGTGACGGCCACGC